>Ga0315278_10007016_pt1 | contig 10265 bp, 5 predicted proteins | sample YL17G06_0_MG_FD_203880 | JGI IMG/M metagenome (GOLD analysis project Ga0315278, IMG submission 203880) | Sediment microbial communities from Yellowstone Lake, YNP, Wyoming, USA - YL17G06_0 | ecosystem: Environmental > Aquatic > Freshwater > Lake > Sediment | place: USA: Wyoming | collected... | reverse complement strand
TGCTGAGAGACGTACGCGACCCACCGGCCGTCGGGCGAGAAGAGCCCGTTGGTGTCGAGGAAGGGCGACTGCACGAGGGGAAACGGCTTGTCCGGCTCGGCGAGGGCCACGGCCCAGACGTCGGCGGCGCCGATGTTGCCGCGGTCGAACACGATGTAGCGGCCGTCGCGCGACCAGTCGGTCGGCTCGATTCGCACCTTTGACCGCAGGATGACCTTTTTCTCGCCCGAGCCATACGCGGGAATGGCGGCCAGGACGTACTCGGGGTTCTCGGCGACCGCGGCGCCGCCGACGTACGCGAGTTCGGAACCGTCCGGGGACCAGAGCGGCGACGGGATGACCTGTGCGTCGGTCGTCAGGCGCGCCCGGACGCCTCGCTCGAGCTCGTAGATCCAGATGTCGTTGTTCGGATCGCCCTGGATCACGGAGGCCCGCCGCCCGTCGGGCGAGAGCCGCAACGCATAGGACTCGTTGCGCTCGCCAACCGTCCCGAGCGGGTGCCCGTTGAGGTCGAGCCACGTCAGCTGACCGCCCGCGCCTTCGCGCGCGACCTGGTACGCGAGGACCCCGGTTCGGGACGCCGTGAAGACACCGCGCCACACGCCGCCGTCGAAATTCACGTCCGCGGCGACACGAACACCCTGCCCCGAGATCGAGCCTCGGTCCTCGTCGAACGGCGTCGCCATGAGGCTGCCGTCGCGAACGGACAGCAGCCAGCCCGGGACCGACTCCACGCTTCCATACGACGACAGCAGCCGGCGCGGCTCCCCCCCGTCGAGCGATCCGACGTAGATGCCCGACTCGTCGGACTTCGGGTTGGCGTGGTTGGCGGCCAGGTGCAGAAAATGCTTGCCGTCCGGCAGAAACCATGGCCAGCGGTGCGTCGAATGATGCTTCGTATCGATGGTCGTCACGGGCGCGGGCGCGCCGCCCGCCGCAGCCACGCGCGAGAGGCCGCCTCGAAAGTCGGGGGCGAAAACGATGACGCCGTTGCGGCCCCAGGTTCCTCCCCGCGGCGTCGGCGCGTCGCAGACGATCTGCACGGAACCGCCCGAAGCCTCCATCGTCCGGAGCTTTCCGCCGGCGAAGAAGCCGACCGAGCGGCTGTCTGGCGACCAGAACGGGAACTCTCCGCGCTCGGTCGATGTAAGCGCCGTCGTCGCGCCGGTCGAGAGCGACTGTACCCAGAGCTTCCCGGAGGCGCCAAACACGATCCGATCGCCGTCGGGAGAGATGGCGGGCGGCGCGGACTCGTCGCCCGTGAGCTCGAACGCGGTCTTCTCGGGGGGGAGGAGAAACGAATGCACCGGCGCGGGCCGCGTCGATCGGGCGCGCCAGAGGCCGATCGCCAGCGCGAGCGCTGCGGCGGCGCAGAGGAACGCGATCGGCCACGCGAACCGGAAGCCGCCCGAGCGGCGCACGGGGGCCGCCGATTGCGCCGGCACTCCAGCCTGCGACCCTTCGCCGATCCAGCGCAGCTCCCGCTTCAGGTCGCTCGCCGACTGCCAGCGCTCATCGGGATCCTTGGCCAGGCAGGTCCGGACGACGCGATCGAGCGCCGCCGGCGACGTCGGCTGGACCGACGAGATCGGCGCGGGCTCGCTCGACATGATTGCCGTGATCAGCGACGCCTGGCTCGGCGCCGAAAACGCCTTCTTGCCCGTGGCCATCTCGTAGAGCACGGCGCCGAACGCGAAGATGTCCGTCCGGCCGTCGGCCTCCTTGCCTTCGAGCTGCTCGGGCGCCATGTACTGGAAGGTTCCGAGGATGGTCCCTTCCTGCGTCAGACCCTGCTGCGTCGGCAGCGCTGTCAGGCTCGATTGCTGCGTTGCGGGCGTCATCGCTTTCGCGAGCCCGAAGTCGAGCAGCTTCACGCCCGACCGCGTCAACATCACGTTGGCGGGCTTCAGGTCCCGATGCACGATTCCCTGCCGGTGCGCCTTGTCGAGCGCATCGGCGATCTCGACGCCGTAGCGCAGCGTCTGGTCGAGCGGCAGCGGCCCTTTCGCCAGCCGGTCCGAGAGCGTTTCGCCCTCGAGCAGCTCCATCACCAGGTACTCGTGCTCGTCCTCGCGCCCGACGTCATAGAGCGCGCATATATGAGGATGCGAGAGCTGCGAGATCGTCTTCGCCTCCCGCTCGAAACGCTGCCGGACCTCGGGCGAAGACGAGAGGTGCTGCGGCAGCACCTTGATCGCCACCGTCCGCTCGAGCCGCGTGTCTCGCGCCCGGTACACCTCTCCCATCCCGCCCGCCCCGATCGGCGCCAGGATCTCGTAGGGACCGAGCCTCGTACCGGCGGAGAGCGTCATCCCATCAATTCCCCTCTCCCCCCACCGGGGGCAGAGGCCGGGTGAGAGGGGCTGTAGGAAAGGGCGCCCTTCACCCCAACCTGCTTCCGCCGGGAGAGGGAGTCAAACATCGCGCCCATGGGCAGTGTCAAGTTGTTCGAAGCGTACAACATAGCCACGCGCCGCGGGCCCGCCCCGCGCGCATCTGGTAAATTGAAATGTCTATGAGCCAGAGGAAACGCCAGACGACCGTGGGAGTGAAGGTTGGCCCCGTTCAGGTCGGCGGGGACGCCCCGGTCGTCGTCCAGTCGATGTCGAACACCGACACGGTGGACATCCTCGGGACCGCGAAGCAGTGCATCGAGCTCGCGAAGGCGGGCTCGGAGATGGTGCGGATCACGGTCAACATCCCGGAGGCCGCCGCGGCCGTGCCGGAGATCAAGAAGCGGATGCTCGACGCCGGCGTGCAGGCGCCGCTCATCGGAGACTTCCACTACAACGGCCACGTCCTCCTGACGAAGTACCCCGACTGCGCCCGCGCGCTCGACAAGTACCGCATCAACCCCGGCAACGTCGGCAAGGGCGTGCGGCGCGACGAACAGTTCGCGACGATCTGCCACATCGCGCGCGACAACGGCAAGCCCGTGCGCATCGGCGTCAATGGCGGCTCCCTGAACCAGGAGCTGGTCATGGAGAAGATGCAGGAGAACACTGACAGGAACCTCGGGCACACCAGCGAGGAGATCATCAACGAGTGCATGATCCTCTCGGCCCTGCAGTCCACCGAGCTCGCGATCCAGTCGGGCCTGCGCAAGGACCAGATCATCATCTCGTGCAAGGTCTCGCGGCCGCTCGACCTGATCGCCGTGTACCGCGAGCTCTCGACGCGCACCGACCAGCCGCTCCACCTCGGGCTGACCGAAGCCGGCATGGGCATGAAGGGCCTCGTCTGGTCCGCGTCCGCGATGGGCGTATTGCTCAACGAGGGCATCGGCGACACGATCCGCATCTCGCTGACCCCGCGCCCGAACGGCGACCGGCGCGAGGAGGTGTACGCGGCGTGCGAGCTGCTGCAATCCCTCGGCATCCGCGCGTTCTCACCGAGCGTGACCGCGTGCCCCGGCTGCGGCCGCACGACCTCGACGACGTTCCAGGAGCTCGCCGAGCGCATCCAGGGCTACATCCGCGACCAGATGCCGACCTGGAAGGAACAGTTCGACGGTGTGGAGAACATGACGCTCGCCGTGATGGGCTGCGTCGTCAACGGACCGGGCGAATCGAAAGCCGCCTCGATCGGCATCTCGCTGCCCGGCACCGGCGAAGAGCCGCACTGCCCCGTCTACATCGACGGGCAGCACTTTACGACGCTCAAGGGTAACTACGACGAGCTCTCGACCGCCTTCCGCGCGCTCGTGGACGACTACGTCTCGACGAAGTACGCGAAGAAGGAAACCCCGCGCCCGGTCACCGCCTGAAGCGAGTCAGCCGACCAGGGTGGCCTCGCTCCGGGATCCGTAACAGCCCAGGAGGAGCTCCGGGCTGTGAATGGGACGCAATCCCTCGCTGCCCTGCAGACCGCCGCGGATCACGAGGACTTCGCGGATCCGGCTCGTCACGACACGGTTGCCGAACTCGAGGTGCAGCCCGCAGGCGGCGACGATATCCCTCTTGATCGCGCTTCCGCCCCACGTGCAGCCAGCGACCGAGTCCGTCACCGGAGACAGCTTCTGCCGGTCGAACCAGCCGCCGCGTATGCAATAGGTTGAGTCCTCGAGAACCTGGATCGAGTACACGGAGTGCTCGGTCGTCACGAGCACGCAGTCCCCGCGACCGAGCTCCACCTTGTGCACCGCGGGCGACAGTCGGAGCTGCTCGAGCATGGCGTTCATGGTCCGGAACCGGGCGTTCATGGCGCGGTTCCCATTTTCCATCATCCCGGGCTCCGGTGCGAGGGCCTCTTCAGGCCCGAACGCCCTCGAGCTTCATTCCGGAGCCGAGAGCGATCTACTTTGCCAGGCCCGCCGTCCAGTTGGTCACGAGCGCCACGCGCGATGCGCCGGCCGTCTGCGGCAGAACGGCCGCGAGAAACCGCTCGCCGTCCGGCGGGATCGCGAGGGCCGCGACTCCCGGCAGCTTGAAGAGCGTCTTCGGGGGCCCGAACTCGAGACCGGACGGACCCGCCTTGACCTGGACGGAAACGGCTTCCTCCCCTGGCGTTCCATAGAGGATTTCCTTGCCGTCCTTGAAGAAGGCGCCGCCCGTGGCGCCGCCCGTGGAAACCTGCAGCCGGCTGCCCGGTCCGGGGAATGGGACGACGTAGAGCTCCGTCCGCCCCGACTCGTTCGACACGTAGCTGACCCACTTGCCGTCCGGTGAGAAAGAAGCGCCGACTTCGTTGAACTCCGAGGCGAGAAAGGGGAACGGCTTCCGGTCCCCGAAGAGGGGGACCATCCAGATGTCTTCCCCCGTCGTGGCGCCGCTGCGCTGACGCAGCTGGATGGCGAGGTAACGTCCATCCGGCGACCAGTCGGCCGGGGCCGCCGGCCTGTCCCCGCTGAACAGCACCTCTTCCGGACCGGAGCCGTTCGCGGCCCTGGCGTGGACCTCGTCAAGTCCCTTTGGGTTCAACACCAGGAACGCGATGCGGCTTCCGTCCCGGGACCAGGCGGGAAGGTCCGAAAGCTTGCCGGAGGAGGTAAATCGCGTGCGCACTCCCCGGCCGTCGAAGAGCCAGATGGAGGCGCCTCCCGTACCTGGATCGTTGATGCCTGCAGCGATGGTCCTGCCGTCGGGAGCGAGAGCCAGGCTCGAATACTCCGCAGGCTCGCCGAGCGGCTCGCCCACCGTTTTCCCGGACCGGTCGAGCCAGGTCAGGCGCGTCGCCAGAGATCCGGCGCTGCCCAGCGCGTACAGGAGGACGCCGTCCTCCGAGGCCGCGAACGTGCCCCGGAAGTATCCCGGATCGAATTGCACGCCCTCGGCCACCGGGAAGGCCTCCCCGACCAGGCGCCGCGACCCGGCGTCGAAACGCTGCGCGAGCAGGATGCGTTCGCGAATGAAGAGCAGGAAGCCCGAGGCGTAGACGACGTTCGATCGAACCTGCATCAGGAGGGTCTTCTCGTTGGAGTCGAGAGCCCCGATGAAGACGGCGTTCGATTCGCTCTTCGTCCCGGCCGAGTGCGCGCCCGCCATGTAAAGGAAATGGCGCCCGTCGGGCAGAAACGTCGCCCAGCGGTGGGTCGTCTCGCCGCGGGTCATATCCAGCGTCGTCGCCGGCTTTGCAACCCCGCCGGCGGCCGGGACCCGGAATACGGCCGTCGTCGTATCGGGCGAGAAGACGATGACGCCTTCCCGGTTCCAGGATCCGTTGCGGCCGTCTGCCGCCTCGCACACCGTCAGCGGAGGCGCGCCGGAGATGTCCACCTTCTGGAGCTTGCCGTCCGCGAAGAACGCGAGAAACCGGCTGTCGGGCGACCAGAAGGGGAACGTCGCTGCCTGCGTGCCGGGAATCGGTTTCGCTCCCAGCTCGCCGAGCGAGCGCAGCCACAGGATCATCTTTCCGTCCGCATCCTTTGCCGCGAACGTGGCGAGCCGGCCGTCGGGCGAGATCGTCAACGATCCGCAGTTGCGGGCCGAGACGTCGAGCTCCACCTTGTCGGGCGCCAGCAGGAACGCGCTGACCCGCGGGACCTGCCGCGGCGCGCGGCGCAGGTAGCCGTATGCCGCAAGCCCCGCCGCGAGCACCGCGGCCGCCGCAAGGGCCCACGCGAGCTTCTCGCGGTTCTTGCGCCGCGCGACGACCGGGGCCGCGACGCCCGCCTGCGAGCCGCCCTCGACGACCCACTGGAGCTGGAGTTTCGCGTCGTGCGCGGTCTGGAAGCGGTCCTCCGGGTCCTTGGCGAGGCACGTCTTCACGACGCGGTTCAACGCGGGCGGGATCATCGGCGAAATCTCCGAGATCGCCTGAGGATCGTCGCGCAGGATCGAGCCGATGAGCGAGGCCTGGCTCGCGCCCGAGAACGCCTTCTTGCCAGTCGCCATCTCGTAGAGCACGGCACCGAACGAGAAGAGGTCGCTGCGCGCGTCGGCGTCCCTGCCCTCGAGTTGCTCGGGAGCCATGTATTGGAACGTGCCGAGCACCGTGCCACGCTCGGTCAGCGGCTGGCTCGCCTGCATCTCGGTCGCCAGGCGCGACACGCCCGACGACACGTCGCGCGCCCCCACCTGGAACTTCGCGAGGCCGAAGTCGAGGAGCTTCACGCCCGACTTCGTCAGCATCACGTTGCCCGGCTTCAGATCCCGGTGCACGATCCCCTGCCGGTGCGCCTTGTCGAGCGCGTCGGCGATCTCGATGCCGTATCGCAGCAGCTGCTCGGCCGGCAGGGGCCCCTTGCCGAGGCGGTCCGCCAGCGTCTCGCCCTCGAGGTACTCCATGACGAGGTACTCGGTCTCACCCTCGCGGTTGACGTCGTAGAGGGCGCAGATGTGCGGGTGCGAGATCTGCGAGATCGTCTTCGCCTCGCGCTCGAAGCGCTGGCGCAATTCCGGGTTCGACGAGAGGTGCGGCGGCAGGACCTTGACCGCGACCGTGCGCTCCAGGCGCGCATCCCGCGCCTTGTAGACCTCGCCCATCCCGCCCGCGCCGATGGGGGCGAGGATCTCGTAGGGCCCGAGCTTCGTTCCGGCGGCAAGTGTCATTCTTCTGGCTTCCTTCCCATCAAGGCGCCTCGACCGGTAACGCGCGAGCCTCGACCAGACCGCTGTCGAGGATCGCGGCGAGGTCGCGATCCCGCGAGAGTATGTCGCAGCCGTTCTCCTCCGCGATCACGGCGATGAGGCAGTCGATCGTCGATCGTACGGTCACGCCCCTGGCGCGCAGACGCCTGCAGACGTCGGCGGCCCGCAGGTACGGCTCGAGGCCGACAGGCTCGAGGAACACGAGCTCGCGAAAGAGAACCTCGATCTCCGGGCGCCCCGCCGGTCGCCGCAAGCCCTGAAACACCTCTGCCACGACGACACCGCACGTGCAGATCTCGTCGTCGCCGGCGATCAGGCGCGCCAGGGCTCTCTGCTCGGCCGATTCGAATCCATTGAAGAAGTCGGCCCAGACGGACGTGTCGACCAGGACCTTCAACGCCGACTGCGCCGCTTGCGGAGGGCATCGAGGTTGCCCTCCCACTTGAGCTTTCCGCGGAACTTCAGCAGTCCGCGCAGCCTGCGGCGCCGCGCGTAGTCGCGCAGGGCCTCATTGATGACGGCCGTCTTCGTCCTTCCCGAGCCCACCGCCATCGCCGCCGCGAGGGCCTTTTCGTCGAGATCCAGTGTCGTTCGCATGATCTGCCTCTATGCGCAGATTCTAGGTCAATAGTTTATGCATCGCAACCGTTGGCCCGGAGACTCCGGCGGCGGGGTCATCTCTTGCTCGCGGGCGCGAGCCGCTGGAGCTCCGCCGTCCAGTTCAGGACGACGTCGATGCGATTGGCCATCTCGGCCCGCGCGTTCGTCTTCAGGAGCACAAAGCGCTGACCGTCTGCCGAAACATCGAAGGGATACAGGTTGGTCGCGAGCTCGTAGCGCCCTTTCCCCTCATAGAGCATCCGGGGCGTTCCGGCTCGGAAGCTCGGGCGGGTCTCGACGGCGACGGCCATGATGTCGCCCATTCGGCGGAGGAAGAAAATCTCGTTGGCCACCCAGATCGGCCACGCCCCTCGGTTGGTCGAGATCTGCCACTTGCCCGGCGACCCGTCGGTCGGCTGCACGAAGATGTCGCCGTCCGGGCTGACCTGGTAAGCGATGAACCGCCCGTCGGGCGAGAGGTACGCATTCGAGGCGCCCGCCTGCACCTCGCGGGATTTCGATTCTGCGCCGAGCGGCAGGATCCAGGCGCCGAACCTCGGAGAGGCGCGTATGAACGCGAGGCTGCTTCCATCGGCGGACCACGAAGTCGGGTATTCGGCGCCGCCAGGAATCCTGTCGATCGCCTCTTCCCTGCCGCTGCCGTCGGCAGGCTTGACCCAGATGCCCTCCTGGCCTCCGCCGCGGACCGAACCGTATGCGATCCGCTTCCCGTCGGGGGACCAGACCGGCGCCAGGCCCGCATTGCCGAATGTCAGGCGCGTCAGGATGTTCGCGGCGATGTCGTACGTCCAGACGTCGTCGTCCCCGCCGCCTCCCGAACCGACCGAAAACGCCAGGCTCTTGCCATCGGGCGAGAAGCGCGGGGCGACAAAGAGACGGGGAGACAGAGGCACCTCGACCGCCTCCCCCTTGCGATTCACGATGGCGAGCGTGCGCTGCGGCAGCGAGGTCCCCGGGGCGTAGGCGAGCGTTCCGTCCCGCGCCGTCGAGAAATAGGCGGCCCCGCCCGACAAATCTCCGCCGATTCCCTGGATCGCCGGAACGGCCTCGCCTGTCACGGCGATGCGGCGGGGATCGAACGCGACTGCGAAAACGGAATTGCCGCGAAGGAACGCAAGGCGGCCCGGGGGCGCGTACCGGGGCATGCTTCCGCCCTCGAAGACGGGGCGCACCTTGCGGCTGGCGAGGTTCAGGACTGCGATCGTGGCGCCGTCATAGTTCGCGGTGCTGCTCGTAAACCCGATCGCGAAGAGAATGTCCGCGCCTCCGGGCAACGCCTCGGGCCAGCGGTGCGTCCTTTCGCTTCGCGCCGCGTCGGGACGCGTCAGAATCTCGATCTTTCCGCCCTGGGCCCCGATGCGCACGAGTCCCGACGTGTACTCGGGGCTGAAAACGATCGAGTCGTCTTCGAGCCAGGTGCCGCCTCGCGGCGTCGAGACGTCGCAGAGGTCGATCGGCGCACCGCCTCCGACGGCGACCTTCTTCAACTTGCCATCGGCGAAAAATCCGATAAAGCGTCCGTCCGGCGAAAAGAAGGGGCCGACCGCGTTGGCCGTGCCTTCGACCGACCGCACCTGGCCGGTGTCGAGCGCTCGGACGTAGAGCCCCGTCGAGCCCTCCCGCTCGGCGACGTAGACGACCTGCCGGCCGTCGCGGGACAGCGCAAACGCCGGCTCGTCGTTGTACGGAAGCTGCTCCTTGCCGGGGAAAACGAGAGAGAGCCGCGTCGTCACGGGCGGCGCCGATACCGAAGCGAGCGCCCTCCACCAGCCGAGGGCGGCGAGCGCGAGCAGGACGACGGCCGCCACGGGCCAGAGCCTCGAGCGCGACGATGCCGCAGCCGCCGGAGCGGCCGGCGCCGGCTCTTCGACCGCCGCGTCCATCTCGATGCGCGCGTCGGCGACGTCGCGAAAGCGCGTCTTCGGATCGCGGTCGAGGCAGCGGCGCAGGACGCGGCGGACCGACGAAGGTGTCTCGCGCGGCAGCGCCGCCCAGTCGATGTCGGCGCGCAGCACCGCGGCGAGCGTGTCCGACACCGTTTCGCCCTCGAACGCCTTGCGCCCGGAAAGCATCTCGTACAGCACCGCTCCGAAGGCCCAGATGTCGGCGCGCTTGTCCACGGACCTGCCCCGCGCCTGCTCGGGCGACATGTACGCGGCCGTCCCGATGACGACGCCCGCCTGCGTCGCCGCGGCTGTCAGCGTCGGCGAATGCGTCACGTCCGGCGACGACCGGTCCCCCGTCAGTGCCTTCGCCAGACCGAAGTCCAGCACCTTGACCTTGCCGTCCGGAGTCACCTTCACGTTCGCCGGCTTCAAGTCCCGGTGCACGATGCCCTTCTCGTGCGCGGCTTCCAGGGCGTCCGCGATCTGGCGCGCGACTGCAAGGGCTTCGTCGATCGGCATCGGACCAGCCGCGATTTTCTCCGCCAGCGTCTCGCCCTCGACCAGCTCGAGCACCAGCGCCTCGACGTTGCCGGCTTTCTCCAGCCCGTAGATCGCCGCGATGTGCGGGTGATTCAGCGCCGCCAGAACCTGCGCCTCCCTCTGGAACCGCGCCAGCCGCTCCGCGTCCTCCGCAAGCGCCTCCGGAAGCACCTTGATCGCAACCTCGCGA
>Ga0315278_10007012_pt1 | contig 10267 bp, 11 predicted proteins | sample YL17G06_0_MG_FD_203880 | JGI IMG/M metagenome (GOLD analysis project Ga0315278, IMG submission 203880) | Sediment microbial communities from Yellowstone Lake, YNP, Wyoming, USA - YL17G06_0 | ecosystem: Environmental > Aquatic > Freshwater > Lake > Sediment | place: USA: Wyoming | collected... | reverse complement strand
AGACCTCTTGCATTGCCCGTCCCGGCCTCCAGCCCCACTTCTGCACAAGCCGCACAATCATCGCCGGCTTCTTCGCTTTCTTGGGCTTCCGTGTCGTCTTCGCTTCTACCTTCGCCACGACTCTCCTTCATCCCTTGCGCATTGACCCGAGAGACTACACCCGTGAGGAGTGCGAAGTCGAAGCCCTGTGTCCAAGTCGTCGGGAGCCCGCGGGTACGGCACCTTGCGCTGCGTCGCCCAACTCGCAGTCCGGAGGCTCGCGGTAGCGCGCCGCCTCGCGCGGCGCGTCGAACTCAAGACTCTTCGAGGCACCCTGTCCGAGTTGACGGCGCGGCGCCCGATTCGTAGGCTGGAACCACGCGGAGGGGGTGCGATGGCCGCGGCAGCGAGTGGAACGCCGATCGGGACGTGGATCTTGGCCGGCGTCGCCGTCGCGTCGGCGACGATAGCGGCGTTCCAGAGCCGGATCGCGCGCCTCCTCGTTCGCCCCAAGCTCGGCCTAGAGGTGAACCCCGAGCCGCCGGACTTCCACCACACCCTGGTTTCACATCCAAGCGCCCCCGGCGCGCCGGCCGACGCGTACTACTTCAACCTTCGCGTCCTCAACACCGGCAACAGCCGCGCAGAGCAAGTCGAGGTCTTCGTCGCCGACGTGTTGCTGCAACAGGAAGACGGCTCGTTCCGCCGCCTGACGTCGTTCCTACCGAAGAATCTTCTCTGGTCGTGGACGGAGAAGCCGTTCCTCGATGCGCTGTCGCCCGGCATGTACGCGTTCTGCACCCTCGGGCACATCTTCGACCCCGCGCGCCGGCGCCAGTTCCCCGGAGAGGCGCTGCTCGATACCGACGAAGCGCGCCTAGCCGGCCGCAGCGCGTTCAGCGTCGCTGTCCAGTTCCCGTCCAACAAACCCTTCCACATTCTCCCACCCGGCACCTACCACCTCGTCCTGTGGATCGCCGCCGGCAACGCCCGCAAGGTCGAGAAGCGCCTCGAGCTCGTGCTCCCCGGTGAGTGGACGGCAGACGAGACGCGCATGCTGACGGAGGGAATTCGGATCCGCGTCCTCTGATGGGGCAAGAGCGTAGATCTCACGTGAAACTCGATACTCTGCGGAAGTGCGAGGCTTGACCCCTTCCGTTCTATTCGGACACGGGCGTGCGCAATTCTCTCGTCTCTATGGGGCTCACGAATCTGACCGCATGGAGGAACGCGGTCGTCATCGCAGGATCCTCTGCTTCCAGCCGGCCGCCCGGCTGGAGGTGCATGAGCACGACGCGCCTCGACGCCCACGCCGCGGAATGCAGCCCGGCGGGGAGGAGCGCTTCGTACGCGCCAGGACCTACGAACGTGACATCCGCCGGGCTGTCGTCCTCCGCGAGCGGGTTCGGCTCGCGGCGGTCGTGCCACATCCAGTCGCCGGTGTGGAAGAACCGCTCCACGCCGAGACTGACCCGGAACACGAAGTGCTCCACGGCTTCGTGGCGGTTGCGCGGCGCGCCGGTCGCGGGATCCTCTTCCATGTACGGCCCGTGTGCGAGCCTCCAGACGCGAACCGAGACGCCATTCGCCAGGATCTCGGCGCTGTCGCCCGGCTCGAGCATTGGGGCAGTGACTCGGCGCTGGATCCGTTCCCAGTTCTCGAGCGCTGTCAGTCGCTCGACAGCCTGTCGTGGCGCGATCAGGATGCAGGACGGGCTCTCCGCGAGGTACTGGGCAACGATCTCAGGATCGAAGTGATCCGCGTGCGCGTGGGTGATCAGGACGACGTCCACCCCGTCGAACGGGCCTTTCGCTTCGCGCATGTGCGCGACGGCATCGAGAGGCGGTACGTCACACCAGTCCCATTCCCAGTGTCCGAACAGACCGTCGACCAGCACCTTCTTGCCACCTGCGCTGACGACGAATCCCGCGTTTGCCACGTACGTCACATGCATGCGCCCCTCCGTGTTGCCGTCTGCCGAAACGTCGCGGGCGCCCCGCTCAGTCCCCGCCACCTGAGACCGCAGGCTAACGGAGGTAGTCAGCATGCGCAACCCCGCCCGGCTGCGACCTATCGCCTCGTCCTACGATCGCCGCTGGCGACGTGAGATTTCAAGAATCAGGATCTCACACCGTCGCCACGACGATCGAAGCCCATCGCGCCCCGGAAACGCCCGGAGTTCTGGTGCCAAGTGCCGGCAGAACTGCCTACTTGCTCAGCCCAAGAAACGCTGAGCAGCTCGTCATGCTGCAACGGAGATCGCCGAGTGGCCCTCAAGGTCGAGAAGCGCCTCGAGCTCGTGCTTCCCGACGAGTGGACGATAGACGAAGCACGCATGCTGTCGGAAGGCGTGCGGCTTCGGATCCTCTGACGACCGTCGCAGAACCGGAGGGGGTTCGCCTCTTCTTTCCCGGAAGCCGGCGCATCATCGTCGAACCCGTGGCGCGAATGTGCTCGCAGTGACCTAGTGGACTCCGGCAAGACGCAAGTGCTGGCCTTCACATCCGAGCCACGGCGCGCCTGCGGTCATCCTGGCGCCGACCTGATACTCAAGGATCTGCCCCAGCGTCAGCGGCTATTCTCACGCGCGCTTCTACTCTGACTCTGCGGTGGCTTTCCCGTCGAGCCAGTGAGCGACGAGGTTCCTGCCAACCGTATAGCAGTAGGTGCTCGCCGGACGGTACTCGATCGTGATGCCTTTGTATGGCTGAGTCTCTACACGCGTCTTCGTCGTGACCGTCGCGGCGTCGAGCTTGTTCGCGGCACAGAAGCCCGTCAGGGAGGCCAGCTCCTCGGGGTGCTCCACGATTCGATCAGACCACTTGGCCTCAACGACCCACATGGGTTTCAACCCCCTGCCAAGGTTCACGATGTCGACCTCACCGTCGTGCCAACGCGCATAGTGTAGTTGAACATCGGAGTGAAACCACTGGGCGAAGACTGCGGTCTCCACAAGGCTTCCCATGGCATCGTCTCCTTCGGCAATCGGCGAGAACAGAGCGGCTCGAATAGATGGATTGGTCAGGTAGATCTTGAAGAAGTTCGCGCGCTGGAAGCGCTTCGCGCTGCGGTCCACGCGATGGACGACGCGCACCAGGAACGCGGCCTCAAGATACCCGATGTAGCGCTTGATCGTGTTCTTCGCGACTCCCGACTGCTTCGACAGCTCGTCAAGCGAAATCTCATTTGCCGTGTTGTACGCCAGCATTGTGAATAGCGAGTTCAGCTCAGGTATGTCCTGGACGCCATAGAGGCTCGGAAGGTCGCGTAGGAGCACCTTGTCGATGATGTCAGCTTTGATGAATTGCTCCGGCGCTCTCTGGATCTCCTCCGACAGGACGACCTCGGGGTAGCCGCCGAAGTTCAGGTAGTGGACGAATTGCTCATTGAGTGCTCCGATGTCTGTCGTTGGCCAGATCCCGTGGTCAGTGGTACCGGGTTCTTGTAGCAACTGCTCCTTGTCGAGAAGCATAAGGAACTCCTGAAACGTCAGAGGGGGAAGCATCATGTCACTGAACCGCCCGGCGCCTGACTCCATGCTCTTCAAGCGAAGCGCCGCAGCGGAGGAACCTGAAGCTGCCGCTCGAACATGCGGGTTCGTGTCGACAAGACTTTTCAGGTGCAGCTCCCAGTTCCTAAGATACTGGATCTCGTCGAAGAAGACGTAGCAGGTCCCTCCGCCGCCCAGGGAACCCCGCGCGGTCGCCTCCACAAACAGCTCCAGGATTTGGTCAAGGGAGAGCCCGTTGAATACAGGGTGTTCAACAGAGACATACATGATATCTCGCGGGTTCGTGCCGCGGCGAAGCAGTTCCTGGATTGCATGGTGAAGCATGTACGTCTTGCCGACACGCCGCGGTCCCATGAGCACGACGGCGCGTCGGATCTCAGTCGCGCCCAAGAGTGCAAGGAAGTGGGGTAGGTAGGAGCGGGGGCGGCAGCGGGAGTACATTTCCGGCACAGCGTGTGGCTTGTCCCACCACGGGTTGAGTTGCGCAAGGCGACGTAATACTTCTTCCCTAGTGATGTTGCGCATCGCCGTCATGACAAGATCACGCTCCTGATCTTATTCTACACCAGCGCGCCCCATAGAGCTACGAGGGTACCAGAACAAGAGCCAGAGACGTGCGCGGCACCCCTCTTGGCCAGCATCGGGGCTTGAGCACCCCATCACTCAATCTCGTGCTGCCATCCGTCGCGACCCGCCCCCACAGACTCCGGACGACGCACTATGGTCCGCGGACCGCACGCTTTGTACCTCCGCCTCGCGCTCAACTCCTTGGAACCGAACGTCGGCCTTCGCGATGCGCTCGTACATCCGAATCAGGCGCCGATGCGGGGCCCAGTTGACGAGGAACATGGCGAGCGCTTCCCACAGCGAGACCCACGCGGCAATTGGCTACTCGGCGCTCTTCGTTGCCGAGTAGCTAGGGAGAAGCCACGCTCGGTCGTCGGCTTCTCCGATCCATGGTCCGTGGTCGGCTACTCGGCGTTCTTCGTTGCCGAGTAGCTAGGAAGTTGGCCCTCGAGCGCGAGAGCGAGCGAGTCCCCGGCTGCCGCACGTTCCCTGTTGTTCGGCAGCTAGTGGGAACTCGTCCCGGAGTCGGAGTCGCGTTGACTGCCGAACTTCAGGGCGGTGGCGATGACGTCGCCAGCGCCGACGTTCTGCAGAGCGGGGGCAGATGTTGGCTACGACGGAGGCCTTTAGAGTCCCAGTCCCGATCACGAACAGGATGAGCGAGGTACGCGTCAGTCGCCGGAGCTCGTGGGCTTCGAGCCCCTGCAGATAGAGGAAGGGACGTCGTGGCTCGGCCCTCACTGGGCAGGCTCAGGCCCCATGGCACGCCTGCGCGCTTCGCCGGGTCTCGGCTATCGACACTGCGAGTGGGGGTCACCGGCAGCGGGGCCACTTCGTCTCACCAGAGGGGCGGCAGGCCGCACGAGACGTTCGCGAAACGCACCATGCTGAACATGTCGCTCGCGGACGGATTTCACCGGTTCGCTGGGGGAGACGACGTGAACGACATGGTAGGCAGGGTCTTGCAGACACTGCAGCAGGAGGAAGCCTTTCTGGCCGCCCTCGCGACAGTAGACAGCCGCGGACGGCCTCACGTGCGCTACGTGCGCGGACGAATCGACAAGGATCTCACGATCCGATGCCCGACGTTCCTCGATACCGAGAAGGTGCGACAGATCGCCCGTGACCCGCACGTAGCACTCACGTGCGGCGACACCGAGTCAACGCGTCCAGGTTCGTACTACCAGATTGAAGGGACGGCCCGCATCTCGCTCGACCCGGTGGATCGCCGCCAGGCCTGGAACAGTCAACTCGAGAAGTGGTTTTCGAGGCCCGATCATCCGGCCTACGCCGTCGTCGTCATTCACCCAACCCGGATCGAAGCGCTGCCCATCGGCGGAGGCCCCGCCCCCCAGACATGGCAGACTCAGTCTGCGACTCAGTCTGCAACTCAGCCTGCAACCTAGCCTCGACAGCTCCGACGCACTCCGCGGCCCACCTGGGCCTACTGGCGCGGGTCAGAGCAGCATCGCAGTGGCGAACCCAATGGACTCTGCAGACTCGACGAACCCAGGAACGCGCTGCAGACCCTGGGCGTCAGAGGTGGACTGAGGACGGAGTTCATGTCACGATCACGAATCATGAACCCCAGGGCGATGTGTTTTGTGCTGCTCTCGCTGCTGGCCACGGCTTGCTTCGCGGGCGGCCAAGGAGATCCAAACATGTACGCAATTGTCGATGTCACGGTCATTGACGTAGCAGAGGGTGTCGCCATCCCCGGTCAGACGGTCGTTCTGGTGGGCGATCGCATCGAACGGATGGGGCCCGTCGCGGAGATCGAACTGCCGGGCGATGCGAGCATCCTCGACGGACGAGGGTTCTACCTAATGCCGGGGCTGGTTGACGCGCACGTGCACTTCCTCGACGCGCCAACCTTCGGCCCCTTGATGATTACGAACGGCATCACGCTTGTTCGCGACATGGGGCTGCCGACGCAATCGGCCCTAGAAGTGAGGGATGCGCTGAACCGCGGCGACCTCCTCGGGCCGGAGATGGTGGCGACAGGCGCGATCCTCGACGGGTACCCGGCGATCATCCCGTCGATCTCCGTCGGAGTGCGGACGCCGGACGAAGCGCGAGCGGCGGTTCGGCAACAGGCGGCCGCGGGCGTCGACATGATCAAGGTCTACAGCCGCCTGACCCGAGACGAATTCCTGGCAGTACTCGACGAGGCAAAGGACCTCGGCCTCAAGGTCGTCGGCCACGTGCCGGAGACGGTCTCGATCGAAGACGCCGCGGCCGCGGGCCTGGCGTGCAGCGAGCACTTCTTCGGCTTCGAGCAGGTGATCGGCCGACTCCTCGGCGGGCCGGTGCGCTCGACCTACGCCGGCATGGGCGCAGATGCCGGCTACCTCTTGCGCCTGGGCGAGGTCGATCCTCAGGCGCTACAGGAAGTGTTCGGGCGGCTGCGCAACAGCGGCCTGACGGTCTGCCCAACGGTCGTGACCTTCAAAGTCGGCGTGCACACGGCGCAGTTCCAGTCTGGCGCCTTCCCGCTCGATGAGTACATCTCGTCGACCGTGCTCGAGACCTGGAGAGCCCTCTGGTCCGGCCAGACCGACTTGCCGGACGCCATCTGGCAAAGTTGGGCCGAGGTGGTCCGAAGATTGAACGAGGCTGGCGTGCTGCTCATGGCGGGCACGGACCTCTCCGTCCCCGGCGTGATCCCCGGGTTCAGCCTGCACGACGAGTTGGCCATTTGGCAGGAGGCGGGCATTCCCGCCGCTGATGTCTTGCGCTCCGCCACGCTCGTGCCAGCCCAGTTCATGGGGCTCGGCGACCGGCTCGGCAGCCTCGCGGAAGGCAAGACGGCATCCATGGTTCTTCTCCGCGCGAATCCGCTCGAAGACATCGGCAACGCGCGCGACATCGAGGCCGTCTTCCTGCGCGGCCGCTACTTCGATCGCGCCACGCTGGACGGAATGCTCAAAGAAGTGCGGGAGTGCGTGGAGTCGACCCATGGCTTGTAGCCTGTAGATCGTGGGGAAGGCCATGAATCTCCGACGGGAAAAGCCCGCACAGACCCACACCGATAACGAGGTTGCCCTGCCCACGCGTCACGACCTACGCGCTACAGGCCACAGGCTGTCTACGCCTCCACCTCGTGCTCCACTTCCTGGAATCGCACGTCGGCCTTGGCGATCCGTTCGTACATGCGGATCAGGCGCCGATGCGGTGTCCAGTTCACGAGAAACATGGCGAGCGCTTCCCACAGCGAGACCCACACGGCAATTGGCTACTCGGCGGTCTTCGTTGCCGAGTAGCTAGGGAGAAGCCACGCTCGGTCGTCGGCTTCTCCGATCCATGGTCCGTGGTCGGCTACTCGGCGGTCTTCGTTGCCGAGTAGCTAGGGAGAAGCCATGCTCGGTCGTCGGCTTCTCCGATCCATGGTCCGTGGTCGGCTACTCGGCGGTCTTCGTTGCCGAGTAGCTAGGGAGAAGCCACGCTCGGTCGTCGGCTTCTCCGATCCATGGTCCGTGGTCGGCTACTCGGCGGTCTTCGTTGCCGAGTAGCTAGCGAGTTCGACCTGCACGTTGGCTGCCGAACTCCGGGGCGGTGGCGATCACGCTGCCAAGGACGACGTCGCGCACGGCGGGCCGACTGTTCATCCACACGGAGGCGGTCAGAATCGCGATGCCGACAACGAACAGGATGAGCGACGTGCGCGTCAGACGCCGCAGCTCGCGCGCTTCAAGCTCCCGGAGATAGAGGAAGTAGTTGTGAAGGCTCGTCTGCACGCGGCACACCGCGCTCGAATCCATAGGCGCAGCGAGACTGACCTGAACGAGGAACGGCTCTCTGCCAATCTCGCGGACCGAGTCGATGATGTGGTCGACAGATCCACAGGCGTCTCGGCAATGGATGTCGAGGTTGTGGGAGTTGACTCTGCGTTTGTTCGCGTGTACTGTTTGTTCGCGTGACGCGAACAAGACACCGGCGCGAACAATCATGGACGAGAACGCTCTACTGAAAGCATGCGAAGGAACCCTCCGGAAGACTCTCGGAGGCCAGCTCGGACTGAGACGGAACGCGCCACGCGCCGGCGCGGACGCCGCGTTCTCCGCCTTTCTGCCAGCTCTCGGCGCCGTAGACTTCGCGGCGATCGTTCGCAGCGGCTTGCGACCGGCGGCTCTTCCCCTCCTCTTGGCCCGCATCCAACAACTCGAGAAGAGCGGCCGACGCGCACTGGTATGCACGGACTACATCAGCCCGCCGCTTGCGAAGCGATTTCGTGATCTGGGCGTGTGGTATGTGGATGCAGCGGGTAACGCCTACCTGCAGGAAGGCAATGCTCTCTACGTCTATGCGGACGGACAGCGCTTGCCGGCGGCTCCGCCTCCGCGCGGTCAGACGTACAGCGAGGCGGGCGCTCGCGTCCTCCATTTCCTCGTCCGGCACGGCCCGAACGTCACAGCAACGTATCGCGACATCCAGGCGACTACGGCCGTGTCCCTCGACAAGATCTCCAAGGTCTTTGGCGAACTCGAGGTGCGACGAGTTATCGCGGTCCGAGGGCGCGGACGCTATGAAGTTGTGGCCCCCGATCGGCTGCTCGACCTGTGGGTCGACGGGTTCGCCGACCGCCTCACTCCAAGGCTGGAGATCGTGCGCTGCCGCGCAGCGGAGGGAGATGACCTCTCGGGCTTGCTTCGCCGGAAAGCCCCCGACCTCAAGACGGTGACCATCGCCGGCGAGATTGCCGCAGATCTCGTGACCGGCCATCTCCGCGCGAACGCGGCGCGGCTGTATCTCACACCGAAGGATGAAGCCCGGACGCGGCGGGCTCTCCGCCTGGCGCCCGTGCAGGATGGCCCCATCGTTCTCTGCCGCGCGTTCGCGACCGATCTGGCGGATGAGCGTGTCATGAAAGGTGGTCTGCGGGTAGCGCACGCCGCGCTGGTGTACGCAGAACTCATGGCCGCAAGCGATGCGCGACTCGGCGAAGCGGCGCTGCGCCTTCGGAGGGAGCGCCTGGCGTGGACCCTGTGAGCCGTCTCGAGCGGCGCGTGGAGGAACGGCTGGCGCATCTGGACGCGCTGTTCGGCCGCGCCGGTCATGCGCGAATCCACACCCTCACTCCAGCGCCTCTGTCCCGCTGCACGGCTCCGCCTAGAGCCGAAACACACGCCTTGCGTCAAAGTGCTTGTCCACCGCAGCAATGGCTTCGCGAAAGAGGTCCTCTGACCCAGCCGCTGCGTGAATGTCGACGCTGAGTCTGCTGTACAGGTCACGAAGAGACGGAAAGCGATCCTTGAAGTCCCCGGGCAGGGTTGCCATGTACCGCTCAAGAGCCACATCAGCCAGCTCATCTGCCCGCAGCTCCGCCTTTTCTCGGGCCCATTGCTCAACCAGGATACGCAACAGGAACAGCCCCGCCAGTGCCTGGCCTGACTGGAAAGCGACCACAGCCCCCGAGTACCACTTCCTCACGCTGCTTGGGATCGCAGCCGGCACATCGACATGTTCGATCGGTGCTCGACCTGCCAACGTTAGCTTCTGCCCCTCTTGCCGCACCAAGAAGACTTCGGGCAGTCCTTTGCACGACTGGCACTGATATGTGAGGACGAAGACGCCCACGCCACAGACGCCAGCTTCCGTGCTTTGCGCAAGTCCGCCGCGGTGCGCAGTCTCCAGGCCAAAGACGGAATTGAATGCCTCAACTCGTCCGCACGATGCGCAGTAGAGTGTCGCATCCGGTGCAGCGAACTCCAGCTCGAGACTGCCCGACAATCTTGGTCGCTGGTCGGCCTTGTCCTCCAAGCCCCACCGCTGTGCCAACAACCTCCGCGCGTGTTCTCGCGCCGCCCTTGCCGTCTTGGGGTCATCTGCCGGGCGATTGTCGAAGGGGGTGTCGACGTCGACCTTCACACTCTGATACAGGTGCTTGGTCTCAAGTAGCTGCTTAAGAGCTGCCTCCGCGCGAACTCTGCACCAAGCAAGCTCGCGAAGCAGCGCCAGATCGTATTCGTTCATCTTGCCCTACGCCTCCACTCGCGCGACCCGTCTGCTATCCACTCCGGGCCTCGCCATCGCTCCGGGCGATGGACTATGGGTCTATGCCTCCGCCTCGTGTTCCACTTCCTGGAACCGCACGTCGGCCTTGGCGATGCGTTCGTACATGCCGATCAGCCGGCGGTGCGGAGTCCAGTTGACGAGGAACATCGCGAGCGCTTCCCACAGCGAGACCCACGCGGCGATCGTCAGACCCT
>Ga0315278_10007011_pt1 | contig 10267 bp, 11 predicted proteins | sample YL17G06_0_MG_FD_203880 | JGI IMG/M metagenome (GOLD analysis project Ga0315278, IMG submission 203880) | Sediment microbial communities from Yellowstone Lake, YNP, Wyoming, USA - YL17G06_0 | ecosystem: Environmental > Aquatic > Freshwater > Lake > Sediment | place: USA: Wyoming | collected... | reverse complement strand
TAAATACCTTTTGTATTTTCAAAGCCCTAGAAGAATGTTTTCAGCACCCTGGAAATTTCCTCAGCGATCTAGAATATTTCTACATAACTCCATGGGACCCCTGGGGTGTGGAATATTGATCGCTTACGTAATTTGGGATTTCCCGGCGAGCCAGGCCTTTTTGGTTTCGGCTCGACCGGGCTAAGATAAGCCTATATTTCGGATTTATGAGGCTTTCCAGGCAAATGGATAAATGGCACACTAACGGGAGGCCGGAATATTGTCCCATTCGGCTGCTATCCGAGAAGTCATGGATGTCTTGATATTAAAATTGTAGTGTGTCGCGAACTGGCATTGCCTGTTCCCAAATTGGCATTGAAGGAACTAATCTAATCACTTGACGATTTTGAAAAGGCACATTATTCACCCATGTAGGCTTATCTTAGTGACATTCTTGCCTGTCCCCAACTGGCTTGTGTAATCAGCGGACTTGTTCTTTCGTTTGTCCCTGAACCCTGATTCTTCATTCGCGCCATTCGTGGCCACCTTTTCCCATCTGAAATTTAAAATTTTTTTTTAATTAGCAGGCATTGTTGACTTTACATCATATATAATGTAAAATACTGGATACCATGAATAATAAATGGACAGTAATATATTATGAAACCGCTGAAGGGAAATGCCCGGTAATGGAGTTCGTTGATTCCAGCTCGCTTAGAAATCAGGCAAAAATACTCAGTTTAATTTCCTTTTTAGAAGAAAAAGGTCCCAACCTTCCTCGGCCTTATGCGGACCTCTTGGAGGACGGCATTCATGAGCTTAGAGTTAAACTCTCTGGAGATCAGATTCGGGTTTTATACTTTTTCTGTTACAAAAACTTCATTGTACTAACCCACGCCTTTACTAAAAACACAGACAAAATCCCAAAATCAGAAATTAAAAAAGCTCAAAAGGTTCGTGAAGACTTTCTTCAGCGGTTTTCCAAAAACCAACTAATGGAGGCACAAAATGAAGACCTTTAGGCAACATTTAAATACAAAATTAAAAGATGAACAATTTAAACAAGTCTATGATGAAGAGCGTGAAATGCTGGGAATCTCCTTGAAATTATTAAATGTCAGAAAGGATTTGGGACTCTCCCAGCAGGACCTCGCCAGGAAAGCACAAATTACTCAACAGCAATTATCAAAGATCGAAACTGGGATGAACTGCAACATCGCAACACTCTTGAAAGTCTGCCATGCCTTGCAAGTAAAACTAAACCTGGTTTATAGTGAAGCAGCCCAATGAAAAAGCGTTTGATATTTTAAACGTCAATTTCCCCTTTAAGATAAGTCACTGCTTTACCGCCGATTAATACCCTGTCCCCTGCCAGTTCACAGAACAATTCCCCTTTGCGTTGGGATAACTGGAACGCATGCAGTTTATTTTTGCCCAGCTTCTCTGCCCAGTACGGAATTAATATGGTATGCGCGGAACCTGTTACCGGGTCCTCGTTGATACCCGCCAGCGGCGCGAAAAATCGGGATACGAAATCCACTGTCTTTCCCGGCGCTGTCACGATCATGCCCAGGCAGCCGATCTCTTTCAATACCTCTGAAAGCATGTCGAATTTGGGTTTTATGGAGAGAATTTCCTCTTCTGTTGCGTATAAAGCCAGCAGGTCCCGCGCCTTAGCCAAAGCTGTGGGTTTTAATCCCAACGCTTCGACCAGTCGCGGGGGGATTCCGGCAATCGGTCCAGGTTTGTTGGCAGGGAAATCCAGGGTCAATAATTCTGCGGCTGCGCCGCCCCGGCTTACTTTTAATGCCCCACTTTTGGACCGGAACGCGACCACCTCTCCTTTATAATCGGTATGATTGAATATCACGTGGGCGGTAGCCAATGTAGCATGGCCACATAAATCGATCTCAATGGCCGGGGTAAACCAGCGAATATGGAACCCTTCTCCTTCTTTCACATAAAACGCGGTCTCTGCAAGATTGTTCTCGGCGGAAATGTTTTGCATTACCCGGCTGTCCAGCCATTTCTCCAGGGGACACACGGCGGCCGGGTTGCCCCCGAATAATTGACCGGTAAAAGCATCCACTTGATAAATCGGTATTTTCATCCTGTTATTCCTTCCTTTAAAAAAGGTCTACTTTTTGCTTCGATATCCCGGATGATCTTCATCTTTATTTGAAATTCTTTCTGCTCTTCAAGGGTTTTTGCCAGTTCAACCGGGACTTTCACTATCTCATCTTGAGACAGGCCCGCTTCTATTTTGCCCAGGGCTTTGATTTTTTTATCCAACTCGGCCAATTTATCTTCAATTTCTTTTTTGTTCTTTGCTTCTATCTTTTCCATTGAATCGCAGATAACGGACACTTTATTGTCGACAACCTCGATAACCCCACCCCGGATATAAAGATGGAACTTCTTACCGGAACTATCGGTATAGGCCATTTCGCCGGCTTTTAAAAGGGAAATATAGGGTTTGTGATTTTGCAGGATGCCTGCCTGGCCAAAAAAAGCAGGGATGTACAACTCTTTGATGTCGACTTTCAAAGCTTCATCAGCGTAAGTAACCACTTCCAATTGGATCGTTCCAGGCATTATCGGTTATTTCTCCATTATCTTCCCGGCTTCTGCTATCTTTTTAGCTTCCTCTATTTTTTTAGCTTCCTCTATCTTTTCGGCTTCCTTTATCTTTCTGGCATTCTCTTTAACCTCTTCAATAGTACCGCACATGTAAAAGGCTTGCTCGGGTAAGTCATCGCATTTGCCTTCGGCAAGTTCTTTAAAGCCTTTAATGGTATCTTTCAATTCCACGTATCTGCCTGCCATGCCGGTAAATTCCGCTGCCACGAAAAAGGGTTGGGACAGGAATTTCTCGATTTTCCTGGCGCGGTAAACAATGGTTTTATCATCCTCCGAAAGCTCTTCCATACCCAGGATTTTAATGATATCTTCTAAGTCTTTGTATCTCTGCAATATTTCTTTGACTTTCCGCGCCGCCTGGTAATGCTCGTCGCCGATGATTTTGGGGTCCATTATCCGCGAATAAGAAGTCAACGGGTCCACCGCAGGGTAAATACCCATTTCCGTCAAGCGGCGGTCGAGATTGGTGGTGGCGTCCAGGTGGGCAAAGGTAGTGGCTGGAGCCGGATCGGTATAATCGTCCGCCGGGACGTACACGGCCTGGATAGAGGTAATCGAACCTTTTTTGGTAGACGTAATACGCTCTTGCATCTCGCCCATTTCCGAGGCCAGGTTGGGCTGGTAACCCACGGCTGAAGGCATGCGCCCCAATGTGGCAGACACTTCGGAACCGGCCTGGGTAAAACGGAAAATATTGTCGATAAACAATAAGGTATCTAACCCCAGGTCATCCCTGAAATATTCGGCCACGGTAAGCCCGGTAAGGGCCACCCTTAAGCGGGCCCCGGGGGGTTCGGTCATCTGGCCGTAAATCAAAGCAGTTTTATCTATAGCCTTTGTATGCTTCATTTCCAACCAGAGGTCATTCCCTTCCCTGGTACGCTCACCTACGCCGGCGAAAACGGTTAAACCGCCGTGCTTGGTGGCCACATTGCGGATCATCTCGATGATTAAAACGGTCTTGCCCACGCCGGCGCCTCCGAACAAACCGATCTTGCCGCCTTTTAGGTAGGGTTCCAGCAGGTCGATGACTTTGATGCCGGTCTCAAACAGCTTCAGGGTGGTATCCTGTTCCGCCAACGGGGGCGCAGGGCGATGAATTGGATATCTTTTTTCCGTTTTCACTTCGCCCAATTTATCCACGGGTTCGCCTATGACATTCATTATCCGTCCCAGTACTTCCCGACCCACGGGCACGGTAATGGGGCCGCCGGTATCGTAGGCGGTCATGCCCCTGACCAGGCCGTCGGTGGAATGCATGGACACGGTGCGCACCCGGTTCTCTCCCAGGTGGTACTCCACTTCGGTAATAATCCGGAGGGGGGCGGCCACGTCGAAGCCTTCGGAGACGATCTCAATGGCATTGTAAATGGCCGGCAAATTGCCCTTGGGAAATTCGACATCCACCACCGGTCCGATGACCTCGACGACTTTCCCTTTATTTGTATACTTGTTTGCAGTTGAACTGGTTTCACTCATCGCTTCTTTTTCCTCCTATTTTCTCAGGGCTTCGGTAGCGGTAATAATTTCCAGCAATTCCCCGGTAATGGAAGCTTGCCGCAGTTTATTCATGTTGAGCGTTAATGTTCGTGCCATTTCATCGGCGTTCTGAGAGGCTTGTTCCATGGCGATCATCCGGGCCATATGTTCGGACGCCGCCGACTGGAGCAGTGTTTGCTGCACCAGGCCATCGATATCTTTGGGGAGCAGGTATGCGAAAATCTCCTTCTCTGAGGGCTCGAATATATAGTCGCTGTCTTCTTCATTGCCGTTATCCGCCTCTTCTTGCTTCCACTCACTCCCGAGGGGAAACAGTTGTTTAATTTCCGGCCTACTTTTCGAGGCGGATATGTACCGGGTAAACACGAATTCGATTTTTTTTATGTTTTCTTTGGGGTCTGAAAAGATATCCCGCAAATACTTTGATAAATCCGCTGCATCTTTGTATCTCAGCCGGGACATAATGGATTCGTAGTTTTTCTTGATGGGATAACCTTTTTTTAAAAAATGGGTGTGGGCTTTATTCCCGGCAATGACAAGGGCAATATTTGCACCGGTTTCGTCTAATTGGTTCTGGTAACGTTTCTCTGCGGCCCCGATCAAATGGGAATTAAAAGCCCCGCATAAACCTCTGTCCGCGGACACCACCACCATAACGGTTTTACCGCCCTCTCTTTGTTTGAAGAGGGGATGGGAATCCATATCGACGGCTGGTCCGACCCGCCTTAAAATGGAGATGATTTTATCCATGACGGGCCTTATTTTGTTCAATTCAGCCACGCTTCGCTTGAGTCTAACGGCGGATATAGTTTTCATGGCCCGGAAGGTTTTCCGGATACTCATTAAGGATTTGATCCGTCTTCTTAAATCGATTAAATTTTCAGCCATTATTTATTCAAAAATCCTTTGAACTCATCGCTAAATTCTGCCAGCATAACATGTATCTTTATTTGAAGCTCGTCATTTAAGGCTTCTTTGTCGCTTATTTCTTCTAAAATTTCCCGCCGGGAGGGTTGCTGCACGTATTCCAGCAATTTCTCTTCGTATTTGCCGACAGCATCCTCGGGTAATTCCTCCAGGTATCCCCGGGTACCGGCAAAGAGGATAATTACCTGCTGCTCCACGGGCATGGGGGCACCCTCATTCTGTTTCAACAACTGGTAGAGGCGTTTACCTAAATTTAATTGGTCGGCTATAGCAGGGTCCAGGTCTTCGGTCCCAAACCGGGTAAAGGCTCTCAGTTCAATGTACTGGGCAAGTATAGATCTTAATGAACGGGTTAACTCTTTCAGGGTAAGAAGTAGGGCTCTATAACCGACCGTGGATATGGCACCGGTTGCTTGTTTTATGGCCGCATTCTGGGCGTTGCTTCCGACCCCGAGTGCTCGTTTCATGGCCTCGATCTGGACGTTGCTTGGGACCTTAGAAATGGAACTGGTTACTTGTTTCATGGCCTTGATCTGGGCGTTGCCGCCCACCCTGGAAACGGAAATACCGACATCGATGGCGGGTCTCTGACCTGCGTTGAAGAGCTCCGGCAGAAGGTATATCTGGCCGTCGGTGATGGAGATAACATTGGTGGGGATGTAGCCGGAGACATCGGAGGCCTGGGTTTCGATGATGGGCAGCGCGGTCAAAGAGCCGCCGCCGTATTCGTCAGCGTCAGCGTACTTGGCGGCCCGTTCCAGCAGGCGGGAATGAAGGTAGAAAACATCGCCGGGGTAAGCTTCACGGCCGGGGGGCCGTCTTAACAGCAGGGAAATTTCCCTGTAAGCGACCGCGTGTTTGGACAGATCATCGTATACTATTAAGGCATGCTTGCCGTTATCCCTGAAATACTCTCCCATGGCGCAGCCGGCATAGGGGGCGAGGTACTGGAGCGAGGCGGGATCTGAAGCGCCGGCCACCACCACGATGGAGTAATCCATGGCGCCGATCTCCTCCAGGGTCTTGATTACCTGGGCAACGGTAGACTGTTTCTGGCCGATGGCCACGTACACGCAGATGACTTCTTTTCCTTTCTGGTTGATAATGGTATCCAGTGCGATGGCGGTCTTGCCGGTCTGCCGGTCCCCGATGATCAACTCCCTCTGGCCCCTGCCGATGGGGATCAAGGCATCGATGGCTTTGATACCGGTTTGCAGGGGTTCTCTCACCGGTTGCCGCTCGACGACACCGGGGGCAATCCGCTCGATGGGTATATAGGTCTTGGTATCGATGGGGCCTTTATCATCCAGGGGCTCGCCCAACGGGTTGACCACCCGCCCCACCAAGGCTTCGCCGGCGGGTACGGAAATGATCCGTTGGGTCCGCTTTACGATATCGCCCGCCTTTATCTTAAAGGCTTCGCCTAAAATAATAGTCCCAACATTGTCTTCTTCGAGGTTCAGGGCAATGCCGAATATATCGCCGGGGAACTCGATCAACTCATTGCACATGACATTCTCCAGGCCGTAGACCTGGGCAATGCCGTCCCCCACGGATGTGACAATCCCTGTCTCCTCTTTATTGAAATCCAATTTAAAACCTTCAATTTTTTGTTTAATTATCTCAATAATCTCATCAGTGTTTATCTGCATTTAATACTCCCAAACAGGTTTTTCAGCGCCCGTCGAGGTTAACAAGGCGTCTTTAAACTTTCTAAGATTGCCGGCAATGGAAAAATCATAAAAGATAGACCCCCGCTGGACCTTTATTCCGGCCACCAGGGAGGGATCGATCTCCTTTTCCATTTTGATCTTCCTGGCAAAAAAAATTTCCAGGCTATCTTTTAAATTCTCTTCCAAGTTCTTGTTCCTTTTTTCTTTCAAATCTATGGCATAGTAAACTGTGAGTTTCTCAATACCGTTGGCTTCAAGCCACTGCGTTTCCAGCAGTTGGATAATGATATCCAGCAGCCGCATACGGTTCTTTTCCACGAGGACGAGAAGGAAATTAATAGTTTTTTCCCTGAATTTCATTTCCCGGTAAATGGTCTCGATAAGTTCTTTTTTCCGGGGCCTGGAGAACAGGAAGGTCTCCATACCGGTTTTGAATTCGGCGACCTGCTTTAATAACCCCGAGAAGGCCTCCAGTTCTTTTTTTATTTCGAGATATTCCGGTTCATCTGTTATGGTTTTAATCAATGCCCTGGCGTACCGTTTCGCGACACTACTTTCTCTCAATTCCGTCTCCACTTACTACTGCGATATATTTTTCAATCCACTGTTCATGCATTTGCGGGTCCGGGTGGGCCCCGATATCTTTTTTAAAATGCTCGATGGTGAGGTCTTCTATTCTCTCTATAAGGTTCCTTACAGCGGTTTCCATTTTTTTGCCGATTTCTTTTTCGGTCAGGGCCAGGATCCGTCGGGCTTCATTTTCTCCCAGTTCTTCGATGTGTTTTTTCTCCAGGTTCCCGCTTTTTTCGGCGCTGTCCTTGACGGTCTGAATTTCTTCTTCTATTTTTGCCAACCGCTCCAGGATTTCTTTCAATTGCGCGGAAGTGATTTTCAACCGCTCCTCCCTCTGGGTGATATCGGTTTTGATATCCATGCTCTTTTGGGCCAGGAGATCGATAAGGGGTTTTCTTAATAGATAAATTAATCCGCCGAAAAGAAGGGTAGAATCAAACAATTTCCCAAAGAACCCCCACCAATTAAAGCCCTGGTGTTCACCGGCCTGGGCCTGTCCTTCCTCGCTGCCGCCTTCGGCAAAGGCAGGGGTAGTCCATGTGGTTAACGCAGCAAGAAGTATTGTAACCGCGACCGCGACCGCTACACCGACTAAAATCTTTTTACGTTTATTCATTGCTGCTTTCTTATGTTCTTTTTTCCTGTTCAACTAGTAAAGCTCTCCTTCAATTTAGCGATGAGTATGCCGATTCCCCGGGTTATTTTTTCTTCAGCGGCGGCAACCTGGACATCCAACTCATTCATTTTGGTCTCAAAGAGTTTTTGCGATTCGATCCTGGCCTCAATTAAACGCTGTTCCCTGGCCTCTTCGCCTTTTTTTATCAGGTCTTCTTTTGTGGCGGCGAATTTTTTTTGGGCTTCTCTCAGCTTTTTTTCGATCTGCTGCGTTTTTTCTTCTATTTCCCGGGTCATGGACTCGATCCGGTTGGATTCGTTTTCGATTTTCGATTCTCTTTGCATGATAACCTGTCCCACAGGTTTAAAGAAGATTCGATTCAATACGATCATCAACAACCAGACCAGCAAGGCAACAAAAAAAAGTGAGGCGTCTAAATTTAGCATTATTCTTTATTCGTTTTAAGGATTGTTTTAACACATTTGGGAGATAAAGTCAACCACTTTGGAAACATTTACTTCTTACTGCCAATCGAGACCTGTATAATATGATAGGGCGGACTGCAATGTTGCAATACTACAACTCTGCACCGCTGCACATCGGTCATGCGCCCATGCGGAATACGGGATACGGAATCATCGATGATTACAGTTTGAAATTTTAGAACCTTATGATTCCGCTTTTCCCATTATATGTTCGTATTCGTCATCTTCAACGGGTTTCATGCATCCGGTTCCTTCGCAAGTGGTGAGATCGACATCGGCTACAACCCTTACTTTATCGTAGTTGAGGATCAAACCGCCCTCGATATGTACCTTGCCGGTGGAATCTTCGAAATTACCGGTGTCGAAACGGCAGTCCGGCCTGTACAATTGCACCCCTACTTCGGTGCCGGTATTCTTAAACATCACATGGACATAATCCCTGTCGATGCATTCCTTCAAGGCCTTGGCGGTCTTTTCGGGACGCGCGGTTTCAACGGGCTGTTCTTTGCCCAATCTCACAACCAATTCATTTAATTCTTTTTTTGGCTCATTTTTTTGCTCTGCCATATTTTGCCTCCTATATCTGTATATTCGTAATTATACATAATCTGCTGTCATTTAAACCGGATCAACAAAAAAGAAAAAGCGCTCGCTGAAAAGGGAACAAAATTTTTGTATTTTTCACGACCCTATAGTTTACAGAAAAATTGTGTTTCATGCAAGGGGGGTTCGCATTTTTTTTCGAATTTTCTGCGCCGCATTCTATATTCCCAGCCGATTCATTTTTTTATGAAGGCCCCGGTAGGTCATGCGCATCTCCCTGGCGGTTTGGGACTTGTTCCATTGGTTTTTTTCCAACAGTTTTAGAATATAGGCCTTTTCGGATTCGGGGTCCATTTTAAAATGGAGTATTCTCGTGTCCGGCAGGACTTCCCGGGCGGCGCCGGCGGGTTCCTCACCGGCATTTTCCCTGATCTCTTCCGACAGGATATCGTAGCCGACAGTTTCGCCGTCATCGGTCAGGTTGACGATACTGCGGATTTCGTTTTCCAACTGGCGGACATTGCCTTTCCAGTGGTAATCCTGCAGCGCCTCAAAGGCTTTTATGGAGTATCCGTTGATCTTTTTTTTGCCCTGCCCGCAGAATTTGTAGGTGAAAAAATTGATCAGTGCGGAGATATCTTCCTTTCTTTCCCGCAGGGGCGGGATAGTGATGGTGCGGTGTACGAGACGGTAATAGAGGTCTTCCCGGAACTTACCTTCGGCGATTAACTGTTTGAGGTCTTTATTGGTAATGGAGATGATCCTGAGGTCCACGGTGATAGGGGCGGCGCCGCCCACGCGGTAGAATTCTTTTTCTTGCAGGGCCCGCAGCATCTTGGACTGGAGGTTGACGGGCATATCGCCGATTTCATCCAGCACCAGGGTGCCGCCTGAGGCGATTTCGAGTTTTCCTTTTTTCTGGGCATAGGCGTCGGTAAAGGCCCCTTTTTCATGGCCGAACAACTCGCTTTCCAATAAATTTTCCGGTATGGCGGCGCAATTGATGGCGATGAATTTTTCCCGGTCTCTCCCTGAATATTTGTGGATGAGCCTGGCAAATAATTCTTTACCGGTGCCGCTTTCGCCCTGGATCAAAACGAAGATATCCCCGCCGGCGATTTTTTTGGCCTGCTTGATCAATTCTTTCATGCAACTGCTTTCGGCCACGATATCGTCATCGCCGGACGGCAATCGATCGGGTTCTTGCTTACCGTCCTTTTGACCGGGCCGGGCTTTCCCGGTTAATAATTGAGCCAATAATTCGATTTCCATGACCAGCGACGAAAGAAACTCGTTCAGCATGAGTTCTTTCTTTTTCAGGCGGGTTTCCA
>Ga0315278_10007008_pt1 | contig 10269 bp, 8 predicted proteins | sample YL17G06_0_MG_FD_203880 | JGI IMG/M metagenome (GOLD analysis project Ga0315278, IMG submission 203880) | Sediment microbial communities from Yellowstone Lake, YNP, Wyoming, USA - YL17G06_0 | ecosystem: Environmental > Aquatic > Freshwater > Lake > Sediment | place: USA: Wyoming | collected... | reverse complement strand
TCGCGACGCCAGCCGGCGTGCGCCGCGTCGACGTGGAGACGGGCCTCGAGATGCGCGACGCCGTCCACGCCGAGCTTTCGAAGTGTACGGTGTTCATTGCTTCCGCCGCGGTTGCCGACTTCCGGCCCGCGACGCGCGCCGAGCACAAGATCAAGAAGGAGAGTCTTGGCGATGGCGAGGGACTCACGATCGAGCTGGTACGCAACCCCGACATCCTCGCCGAAGTGGGAGCCGCCAACGGTCGGGAGCAGCGGCTCGTGGTGGGCTTCGCGGCCGAGTCGCAGGATCTCGTTGCAGCGGCGCGCCGCAAGCTCGAGCGCAAGCGCTGCGATCTGATCGTGGCGAACGATGTGTCGCGCGAGGGCGCGGGTTTCGACGCGGACACCAACGCCGTCACGTTCGTGTGTCCGGATGGCACCGTCGAAGAGCTGCCGCTGCTCAGCAAGCGCGAGGTCGCCGAGCGGCTGCTCGACCGCATCGAGACGCTGCGCGAGGCGCGTTCGTGACCCGAGTCTGGCGCGCGGTTGTGCTCGCGGCCCTGCTGGTCGGTTCGCTGCCCGCGACGGCTACGCTCGCCGCCGGTCACCTGAACGCGATCCGCATCGCGGGCTCGATCAACCCCGCTGTCTCCGACTTCATCCAGAAGGCGATCGCGCAGAGCGCCGCAGACGGCGCGCTGGTGCTGATCCTCGAACTCGACACACCGGGCGGCCTGGTCTCGGCCACCAAGGACATCATCCAGGCGATGCTCAATGCGAGCGTCCCGATCGTCGTGTATGTGTCGCCGCAGGGCGCCTGGGCGGGTTCCGCGGGCACCTTCATCACGATCGCCGGTCACGTCGCGGCAATGGCGCCCGGCACCTCGATTGGCGCTGCGCATCCGGTCGGCATCGGCGTGCCGGGTGGTGGGGGCGGTGGCGACGAGGAGCAGAAGAAGCAGCAGGACGTCGCGAGCGAGAAGGCGGAGAACCTGCTCGCGGCGTTCATCGAGTCGATCGCGAAGGAACGCGATCGCAACGTCGAGTGGGCGAGCAAGGCGGTGCGTGACTCGGTCGCGATCACCGCGGACGAGGCGGTGAAACTGCACGTGGTCGACTTCGTAGCCGCGAACCAGGCGGAGCTGCTGACGAAGCTCGATGGGCGCAAGGTGAAGGTTGGGGGTGCCGAGCGGACGCTCGCGGTGGCGGGTGCCGAGGTGCGGCGCATCGAGATGTCGCTGATCCAGCGCTTCCTGCACGTGCTCGCGAGCCCGGACATCGCGGTGGTCCTGCTGGTGGCGGGTCTCCTCGGTCTCTACGTCGAGTTCACCCAGCCGGGTCTCGTGCTGCCCGGCGTGCTCGGCGCCGTGTGTCTGATCCTCGGCGCGATCGCGCTCCAGATCCTGCCGTTCTCCTGGCTCGGCTTGATCGTATTCCTGGCCGGGCTCGGCCTGCTGATCGCGGAAGTGCTGATCACGTCGTACGGGCTGCTCTTCCTGCTGGGCGTCGCGTGCCTGCTGGTGGGCGGAACGATGATCTTCGACCTGCCCGAGCTGTCCGATCTGCGCGTCTCGTTCTGGGCGGTGCTGGTGCCGGTCGTGACGGGGATGGCGGCGTTCGCGGCGGTGGTGCTCTTCGGCGTCGGCCGCACGCTGCGCCGGCGCCAAGCGGCCGGCGTCGGCGAGATGATCGGAATGGTGGGACGCGTCGAGTCCGCGCTGCAACCCGAGGGCAGCGTCTTTGTGCGCGGTGAACATTGGAAGGCGCGCGCCGACGAGCCGATCGTCGCCGGTGACCGCGTCGAGATCATTGCGGTGGAAGGGCTGCGGCTGCGGGTGCGGCGGGCGCCGCCGGAGCGTTAGGCTCGGCAACCAATTGGAGGCAACCATGCTCTCGGTTCCGATCATCGCGATCGGCGTCTTCGTGGCGCTGCTCTTTGCGGGTATTCGCGTGCTCCAGGAGTACGAACGCGGCGTCGTCTTCCGCCTCGGGCGCTACGCCGGGGTGAAGCAGGCGGGGCTCACCTGGATCATCCCGGGCGTCGATCGGATGGTGAAGATCAGCCTGCGCGAGATCGTGATGGACGTTCCGTCTCAGGAAGTGATCACGCGTGACAACGTCTCCGTGAAGGTGAACGCGGTGCTCTACTTCCGCGTGCTGCACCCCGAGAGGTCGGTGATCTCGGTCGAGAACTACCTCTACGGAACCTCGCAGCTGGCGCAGACCACGCTGCGCAGTGTGTGCGGCCAGGCCGAACTCGACGAGTTGCTCGCGGAGCGCGACCAGATCAACCGCAAGCTCCAGGAGATCATCGACCAGCACACCGAGGCGTGGGGCGTGAAGGTGCGCGCCGTCGAGGTGAAGCAGATCGACCTGCCCGAGGAGATGAAGCGCGCGATGGCCAAGCAGGCCGAGGCGGAGCGCGAGAAGCGCGCCAAGTTGATCCACGCCGAAGGCGAGTTCAGCGCCTCGCAGCGCCTGAAGGACGCCGCGCACGTCCTCTCCGAGGAGCCCGCGGCGCTGCAGCTCCGCTATCTGCAGACGCTCACCGAGATCGCCACCGAGCGGAACTCGACGATCCTGTTCCCGCTCCCGATGGACCTGCTGCGACCGCTCTACCTCGCGAGTGAAGCGGCGGCACGCAAGATGGAGCAGAGCGGCTGATGGCGCGCGAGCCCCAGGAGTCGCCCGAAGAGCGCGTCCGCAAGAGCGTTGCGCGCACGATCGCCAACCTGACGCTGCTACTGGCCTCGGTCGGCGTGCTCGGTGCGTGGGCGTACTTCGGCATCTACCAGCTCGAGCCGGGTCAGGCGGCGGTGATCCTGCGCTTCGGTGAGTACGTCCACACCGTGTCGCAGCCGGGATTGCGCTGGCACCTGCCGCCGCCGATCGAGGACCACGAGATCGTCAACGTCGCCTCGATCGACCGCGAGGAGTTCGGCTACCTCACCGGCACCGCCGAGCCCACGGAGGAAGAGAAGGTGGAAGCGGCGATGCAGACCAGTGACGCCAACATCGTGCATCTCTCCTTCGTGGTGCAATACCGGATCAATGACGCCTTCCAGGCGCGCTACCGCATCGCCGATCCACGACCGGTGCTGCGCGACGCGGCCCAGGCGGCGGTGCGCGGTGTGGTCGGTCGCAACACGATCGACGACGTGCTCTCCGAGAAGCGCGGCATCGTCGAGACCGAAACCCAGCAGGCGTTGCAGGACACGCTCGACCTCTACGAGTCGGGCCTCTCGGTGCTCGGCATCGAGCTGCAGGACGTGCAGCCGCCCGAGACGGTGCGCGCCGCCTTCGATGACGTACTCGGTGCGGTGCAGGACCGCAACCGCGCCGTCAACGAGGCGCATGGCTACGCGAACGAGGTGTTGCCGAAATCGCTCGCCCAGTCGGTCGAGCTGATCGAGAGCGCGCGCGGCTACCGGGACGCGCGCATCGCCGAGGCGACCGGCCAGGCATCGCGCTTCCGCGCCATCGCCAGCGAGTACCAGAAGGCGCCAGACGTCGTGCGCACGCGGCTCTTCCTCGAAACCATGGAGGAGGTGCTGCCCTCGGTGCGCACCGTGATCGTGGAGCCGGGCACGGCCGTGATGCCTTACCTGCCGCTCGACGAGCGCACGAAAGAGGTCGCGAAATGAGGCGCGTCGTGTTCGGCTTGCTCGTCGTCTCGGCGATCTTTGCGGCGCTGGTGTGGGCCGGTGGAGTGGGCGTGGGTCCCGTCGTCATCACCCGCGAGGGCGAACAGAAGATCGTGCTGCTCTTTGGCTCTCCCGTGTCGGTGCAGACCGAGCCGGGTCTCTCACTCCGTATGCCGTTCGTCTCGAACGTGATCTCCTTCGACCGGCGCTTTCTCTATTTCAACTCCGAGCCGCAGCAGATGCAGACCCGCGACGCCGAGCGGCCGGTGGTCGACCACTACGTGGTGTGGCGCATCGCGGACCCGCTCAAGTTCTTCGCGTCCTTCCCGTCCGGGATGAGTCAGGCGGAGGCGCAGATCGACCGCGTCACGCGTTCGGACCTGCGCGATGTGGTCGGCACCAAGACGCTCGCCGAGGTCGTCACCACGGAACGCGAGCAGGTGATGCGGGCGATTACCGCCCAGAGCGCCGCGTCGCTCGCCGAGTTTGGCATCGAGGTGCGCGATGTGCGCATCAATCGCACCGAGCTTCCGTCCGGCACCGAGGAGAACGTCTACGCGCGCATGCGCAGTCAGCGCGAACAGCTGGCGCGCAAGTACCGCGCCGAGGGCGACCAGGAAGGCCGCCGCATCCGCGCCGAAGCAGACCGCGACGCGCGCGTGACCGTTGCCGATGCCCAGCGCGACGCCGACGTGCTGCGCGGCGAAGGCGAAGCCGAGTCGGCGCGCATCTACGCCGAAGCCCACTCGATCGCGCCGGAGTTCTACGGCTTCGTGCGGCGCCTCGACGCATACAAGAAGACGATCGGTGAGAAGACCACGTTGGTGGTGCCGCCGAGCAACGACTTCTTCGAGCTGCTCCAGAGCTTCCAGCCGAAGCCCGCGCCCTAGCCCGACGCTGCGTTCAGCGCGGCATGCGCCAGATCTGCCAGGCACCGAAGCCGAGGAACGTCGCGACGATCGCCCACGATGTTCCCGCCGCCGACGTGACGCCCTGGGTGGCGAGCGTGCCCCCGTACTGGCGCACCATGTAGAACAGGAAGATCAGCGCGACGCCCTGCAGCGCCGGGACCGCGAGACTCTTGGTGCGCTCCACGCGCAGCGCGAGCGGGAGCGCCAGCACGACGAACACGAGCGACGCGAGCGGCTCCGCGACCCGTTCGTGGAACAACGCTTCGGCCCGCACGGACTCGGTGTCGCCCGATTCCTGCTGGGCGCGGTACTCGCGCAACTCGGCGATCGAGAGCGCGGAGACGTTGACGTCGAAGAGTGCTTTCTCGTCGGGAAGGTCGATCTCGGCGCCCGCCAGCCTCTCGTACTGCGACGGCGCGGACGCGTCGTCGGGATCGAAGCCGCGCAGCACGGCGTCGGTCAGGTGCCAACGCCCGCCTTCTCCTACCGTGGCGCGCGCGGCCTGGATGGTGCGCAGCAGGCGACCGCGGTCGTCCATCTCGAAGATCGCGATGTCCAGCAGCGCGCGGGCGGCAGGGTCGGCGTCGCGGACGTTGTAGATGGTGTGGCCCCTGTGATACCAGAACGATCCGCGGCGGAAGCTGACCTCGCCGCCGTCGCTGTCGTGGTGACGCGAGGCCTCGCGGGCCCAGACCGCGACCGTTTCGTTCAAGAGGAAAGCGAGGCCCGAGATGACGCCGGCCGCGACCAGCACCGGGACCAGCACGCGCAGCGGCGAGATGCCGCCGGCCTTCATGGCGAGGATCTCGTACGAGCGCGCCGCCGTGCCGACGGAGAGATACGCTGCTGCGAACGCCGACACTGGGATCAAGATCGGCATGTGTTTGTGAGGGATGCGCAGGATCAGCACGATCCACGCATCGAGGAAGCCTTTCGAGGAAGAGACCACGTCGCCGAAATCCGCGAGCAGCTCGATCACGCCGATCAGCACGATCAGCGCGACCAGCACTCCCAGGAACGTGGTGACGAAGCGGACGAGCAGGTAGCGCGATAGAACGCCCACGGGCGCGGAGGCTAGCATTGCGGGTCGTACGGGGCAGCGCATCGCTCGATCGCAATCCGCGTCGCGCGGTCCTCACGATCGGCAACTTCGACGGTCTCCACATCGGTCATCGCCAGATCCTGCGCACGGTGATCGACCGCGCGCGTGCTCACGATGGCGAGGCCGTCGTCTACACCTTCGATCCGCATCCGCGCAAGGTCCTGCAAGCGGATCGCGCGCCTTCGCTGCTCACCACTACCGAACAGAAACTCGAGCTGCTCGCCGCTGCGCAGATCGACCTGGTCGTGATCGAACCCTTCACCGCTGATTTCGCGAAGACCACGCCGGAACGCTTCGTGCGCGAGCACGTGCACGGGCATCTCGCGCCGCTCGAAGTCTACGTGGGCTACGACTTCCACTACGGGCGCGACCGCGCCGGGTCGATGAGGCTGCTCACCGAGTTGGGACCGCGTCTCGGCTTCGCGGTCACGATCATCCCCGAGGTGACGATCGGCGGGCGCGACGTCTCGTCGAGCCGCATCCGCGAACTGCTCGCGGCTGGCGAAGTCGAGGAGGCAAAGCGCATGCTCGGTCGCTCGTTCGCGGTGCGTGGCAGCGTGGCAAGGGGCGACCACCGCGGGCACACGCTCGGCTTCCCGACTGCGAACCTGTCGCCCGAGAACGAGGTGATCCCAGCCCATGGCGTCTACGCAGGGCACGTCCTGCTACTCGACGACGGCACGCCGGCGGCCGGCACGCGCTTCGCTGCGGTGACCAACGTCGGGCGCCGGCCCACCTTCAACGAGGATGACGCCCCGGTGCTCGCGGAGGCGCACTTGCTCGACTTCGCGGGTGACCTCTACGGCCGGCGCATCGAGGTGTCCTTCGAGGCGCGGCTACGCGGCGAAGAGCGCTTCCCGGATGCCGATGCGTTGCGCGCGCAGATCGCGCGCGACGTCGAAGCCGCGCGCCGGAAGCTCGAGTCGCCGTGAGCCAGGCGACTCCGATTGCGCGCCGCCGACGGCGGCGTCTGCGCGACCCGCGGCTGTGGATCGGCGTCGCGATCACCGCCGCCACGTTGATGCTCGCGGCGCGCGGCGTCGACTTCCACACGCTGCTGCACGATCTCTCGCGCGCCGATCTGCCGCTGCTCGTCGGTCTCTCCGCCCCGATCTATCTGCTCACTATCTGGGTGCGCGCGCTGCGCTGGCGCCACTTGACCAACGCCGTTTGCGCGACGTCGCGGGGCGCGCTGTTCCGCGCCACGGCCATCGGCACGCTCGCCAACAACGTGTTCCCGCTGCGCATCGGGGAAGTGGTGCGCGCGTTCTATCTCGCGCGCGAGACGTCTGCGGGAACCGCGGCGCTCTTCGGCACGGTGGTGCTCGAGCGCGGCATCGACGGTGTCGCGGTGGTGGCGATGGCGCTGGTGATCTTCGGCGCCCACGGCGGTCCGGACGACGGGGCGCTCGCGGTCGGCATCCCGCTGCTGGCGGGCGCGGCGCTTCCGCTGGCGGGGGTCGTGTGGCTGCGCCTCGCGCCGGAGCAGGTGGTGCGGGTGACGCGCGCCGTGCTGGGGTGGCTGGGCGGACGCGGGACCGTGCCGGTCGAGCGGCTGATCCGCCGCATGGCCGAGGGACTCGGCTCGCTGCACGGCGGCCGCCACCTCTGGTGGGTCGCCTGGCATACGCTGGTGATCTGGACGGTGCTCGGCGTCGCGCCCTTTTTGGTCGCGATGCGCGCGCTCGGCATCGACCTGGGATCGCTCGAGCGCACGCTGTCGGCGGCCTTCGTCACGCTCACCGCCGTGGGGATCGCCGTCGCGTTGCCCTCGGCGCCCGGCTTTCTGGGTCCCTATCACCTGGCTGCCCGCGAGGCGCTGCGCCGCTTCGGGGTCACCGAGGAACTGGCGCTGGCGCTCGGAACGCTCTCGCACGCCGTCTTCTGGCTCACCACTACGGGCATCGGGCTTGCCGTGCTGCGCTTCCGCGGCACCCGGCTCGACGAACTAGCTGACGCGGCTTCGACCGACGCCGGTCAAGTTCCCTCCCAAGGCCGCCGATAACCGACCGGGAATGCAGGGCTTTCGCGGATCCGCAACGGTCCGCGCCAAGGTCGCCAGAAGATGGCGGTTTTGGCGCCAAGGCGGGCGAGCCTGCGCGCGCGACAGAGCAGGAGAGGGGACCCGGTGAACGAGCGGATTGGCGAGCTGCTCGTCCGTCAGAACATGCTGACGGCGGAGCAGTTGAAGCGCGCTCGCGACGACGCGCGTACCAACGGCGCTCGCCTCGGCCACCAGATCACCAAGCTCGGTTACCTCCAGGAGACCGAGCTCACCGAATTCGTCGCCAAGCAATACGGCCTGCCGTCGATCGACCTCGCCGAGTTCGAGATCGATCGCGACGTCATCAAGCTGATTCCGGAAGAGGTGGCGATCAAGCACATCGTGATTCCGGTGAACCGCGCCGGCTCCACGCTGATCCTCGCCACCGCCGATCCCTCGAACATCTTCGCGATCGACGACATCAAGTTCCTCACCGGCTACAACGTCGAGGTCGTCGTCGCGTCCGAAGTGGCGATCAAGGCCGCGATCGACAAGTACTACGACAAGTCGGCGTCCTTTGCCGACGTGATGTCGGACCTCGACGTCGAAGATCTCGAGCTGATCCAGGACGAGGACGACGTCGACGTCGGCGAGCTGGCGCGCGAATCCGAAGACGCGCCCGTCGTCAAGCTCGTGAACCTGATCCTCACCGACGCCGTCAAGCGCAATGCGTCGGACATCCACATCGAGCCCTACGAGAAGGAATTCCGCGCCCGCTACCGCGTCGACGGCATGCTCTACGAAGTGATGAAGCCGCCGATGAAGCTGCGCAACGCAATCACCTCACGGCTCAAGATCATGGCGGAGCTGGACATTGCCGAGCGGCGGCTGCCGCAGGACGGCCGCATCAAGCTGAAGATGGGGCGCGGCAAGGAGATGGACTTCCGCGTCTCGACGCTGCCCACTCTCTTCGGCGAGAAGGTGGTGTTGCGTCTCCTCGACAAGTCGAATCTGCAACTCGACATGACCAAGCTCGGTTTCGAGCAGAGTCAGCTCGACGTGTTCAAGGACTGCATCCACCGGCCCTTCGGCATGGTGCTCGTCACCGGTCCCACCGGTTCGGGCAAGACGACGTCGCTCTACTCGGCGCTCGCGGAACTCAACAAGATCAGCGAGAACATCTCCACCGTCGAGGATCCCGTCGAGTTCAACCTGTCCGGCATCAACCAGGTGCAGATGCACGAGGACATCGGGCTGAACTTCGCCGCGGCGCTGCGCTCGTTCCTCCGGCAGGACCCCGACATCATCATGGTCGGTGAGATCCGCGACTTCGAGACCGCCGAGATCGCGATCAAGGCGGCGCTCACCGGCCATCTGGTTCTATCCACGCTGCACACCAACGACGCCCCGAGCACCGTGAACCGGCTGCTGAACATGGGCATCGAGCCGTTCCTGGTGGCGTCGTCGGTGAACTGCATTCTCGCCCAGCGCCTGGCGCGCAAGGTCTGCGGAGAGTGCAAGGAGCGCGAGACCGAGGTCACCAAGCAGGCCCTGCTCGACGCTGGCCTCAGCGAAGAGGAGATCGCCAAGGCGACCCTGTTCCGCGGTCGCGGCTGCCGAAACTGCTCGGAGACCGGCTACAAGGGCCGGATCGCGGTCTACGAAGTGATGGAGCTGAGCGAGGAACTCAAGGAGTTCGTCTTGAACGGCGCTTCCTCGATGGAACTCAAACGAGAAGCCATCCGGGGCGGCATGATGACGTTGCGGCGCAGCGCGCTCAACAAACTCGTCGAGGGCACCACCACGCTCTCCGAAGTGTTGCGCGTGTCTTCGGCGGACAAATAGGAGTCGCGAGCCATGGCGAATCTTCACCAGCTGCTGAAGGCGATGATCGAGAAGGGGGCGAGCGACCTCCACATCACCACGAATTCGCCGCCGCAGCTCCGCATCGACGGCAAGCTGCAGCCGCTGCAGATGCCGCCGCTCTCGCCCGCCGATACCAAACAGGTCTGTTACTCGATCCTCACGGACTCCCAGAAGCACCGCTTCGAGGAGAACAACGAGCTCGACCTCTCCTTCGGTGTGCGCGGGCTGTCGCGGTTCCGCGCCAACGTCTTCATGCAACGCGGCGCCGTTGCCGGGGCGTTCCGCTCGATTCCCTACAAGGTCATGACGATGGAGGAGCTCGGCCTGCCGAAGGCCGTGCTCGACATCACGCGCAAGCCGCGCGGACTGGTGCTGGTCACCGGTCCCACCGGGTCGGGGAAGTCGACCACGCTCGCTTCCATCATCGACCGCGTCAACAGCGAACGCCACGACCACATCGTGACGATCGAGGACCCGATCGAGTACCTGCACCCGCACAAGAATTGCATCGTGAACCAGCGCGAAGTGGGCGCGGACACCAAGAGCTTCACCAACGCGCTCAAGTACATCCTGCGCCAGGACCCGGACGTGGTGCTGATCGGCGAGATGCGCGACCTCGAGACGATCGAGGCAGCGCTCACCGTGGCGGAGACCGGGCACCTCGCGTTCGCGACGCTGCACACCAACTCCTGCGTCCAGACCATCAACCGCATCGTGGACGTGTTCCCGCCCTATCAGCAGTCGCAGGTGCGCGCGCAGCTCTCCTTCGTGCTGGAAGGGGTGA
>Ga0315278_10007007_pt1 | contig 10270 bp, 12 predicted proteins | sample YL17G06_0_MG_FD_203880 | JGI IMG/M metagenome (GOLD analysis project Ga0315278, IMG submission 203880) | Sediment microbial communities from Yellowstone Lake, YNP, Wyoming, USA - YL17G06_0 | ecosystem: Environmental > Aquatic > Freshwater > Lake > Sediment | place: USA: Wyoming | collected... | reverse complement strand
CTCCCATTTGGGCGGCCAGGGACAGCGAGAACGTTTCGCTGATCTTCAGGGGGAGCTTGAAGGTGCGGGGCAGGATCTTCGGATAGAACAGGATGATGGACAACGTGGCCGCGTACGTCAGCTGAAATCCGACATCGAAGATCTGGAAGGGGTTGAAAAGGAGGATGGCGAACGCGCTCAAGCCGATGGTGTTGAGGAGATGGGTGTCCTTCCAGAAGAGCTTTCCGAGAAGATAAGCGATGCTCATGACGGCTGCCCGGACGACGGAAGCGCGGCCTTCGACGAGGAGCGTATAGAAAACGAGGAAGACGATCAAAAAGACGTAGGAGGCCCGGGTCGGGGCGCGCAGGAATTTCAACAGGCCGAAGATCATGAACGAGATCATGCCGATATGGGCGCCGGAAATGGCGAAGAGATGGAAGAGGCCGGTCTTTTGGAGCGCCTGCGTCGTCTCCGGCGTGAGCCGTCCCCTCCCGCCGAGGATGAGCGTTTCCAGGATCGCGCCTTCCGGCGTGAGCTGACGCGGGTCCTGGCCGGAAGCGAAATGCGTCTCGATCTGCCGCTGGCAGTTTTGCCGAAGGACCGAAATCATCCGGAGGATCGAGGCCGGATCGCCGCTCGCGATTTTCTGGATGAGCAAAGGACTTTTCGTCGCGGCCTGGTTATGGAGGAGCTGCGTCTTGTTGTACATACGGGAGAACGGCTCTTCGAAATTCCGGAATTCCTGGGGCGGAATGATCTGGGCCGAGACTTTCACCCGGTCGCCGGATACGAAGTCCAAACGGGCGGGGAATTCGGTCGAGTGCGGGACGGAGATCCGGAGGTTTCCCGAAACGGGCTCCTCCCGGTTTTGATAAAAGATTTTTTCGACCCGGAGATAAAGATAATCGCGGTCCAGGCCCGGCGACGGCGACCGGTAAAGGACGCCGGTGAAATCCGCGTAGCTCGTTTCCGCCAGGCGGTGCAGGGCGTTCTTTTCGAATTGTCCGTCGAAGAGGGTGAAGACTCCCGCGCCCAGGACGATCGTCGCCGTCAGAACCAGGGCGAAGCAGGCCATGTTCCTTTTGAGAAAATAGGAGATCCAGGCGAGGACGAGGAAGGCGGCCAGGCCGATGCCCGCCGAGGCGAGGGGAAGGGGAGCGAGATGGGAGTAAAGGATGCCGCCGGCGAAAGACAGGGCTAGGAAGAGAAAAGGGAAGGCCATGAGCCTTTTATCATATGATTATAACGCGCCCTTTTCAAGGCGGCTCTGCTGCTCCAGACTGTCCAAAAGGAGATGGCAAAGGATTTTGATCCCGATGGCGATGCTCCGCTCGTCCGGGTTGAAATTGGGGTTGTAGAGGAGCGTCGGATTCGGGAGCCGCGGGTTTTTCACGCCGAGCAGGAAATAGAGGCCGGGAATCTTCTGTTCGTAAAGGGCGAAATCGTCGGACATCATCTGGGGCTTGATCGAACTGATTTTGCCGTCGCCGAGCGCGCCGGTGAGCGAAGGCATCATCAGATCGAAAAGCTCGGGATGGTTGAAGACCGCCGGCGTCTCCTCTTCGAGGGAGAACGAATAATCCCCGCCGAATGAATGGACGATGCCTTTGACGGCGCTCTCCATCTGGCGGGAAATTTTCTTCCTGCTCGCGTCGCTCAACGTCCGGATGATCCCTTCGAGATGGACCCTGTCGGCGATGAGGTCCGCTTTCGTTCCGCCTTCGATCTTGCCGATGGTCAGAAGGGCCGGATCGGTGGGATCGATATCGCGGCTGATGATCGTTTGAAGGGCCATCACGACCTGGGAGGCCAGAACGACGGCGTCCACGCCTTCCTGGGGCTGCGCGCCCTGGGCGCTTTTTCCCTTGATCGTGATCTGGAACGCGTCCGAGTTGGCCAGCATGGGCCCGGAGGCGATATAGACTTGGCCCATGGCCTCGGGCCAGGCATGGAAGCCGAAGATGGCGCCCACGGACGGGTTATCGAGGACGCCTTCCTTGATCATGAGGGCGGCGCCGCCTTCTTCGCCGGCGGGCGCTCCTTCCCCCGCGGGCTGAAAGATGAACTTGATGTTTCCTTTGATCCGGTCTCTGAGCTCGTTCAGGACAAAGGCCGTTCCGAGGACGATGGCGGTGTGCAGGTCATGGCCGGCGGCGTGCATAATGCCGGGGTTGAGGGATTTGAAGGGGACGTCGGCCGTTTCCTGGATGAGCACAGCGTCCATATCGGCGCAGACCGCGACGGTGGGCCCGGGCGCGCTCCCCTTCAGCAAGCCGACCACTCCCGTCTTGGCCACTCCCGTTTTGACGTCAAAGCCCAGGGCTATGAGCTTGGGACTTATGACGATCGCCGTTTCCAGCTCGCGGTTGGCGAGCTGGGGATCCATGTGAATGCGCCGCCGGATCTTGATCATTTCCGACTTGATTTTTTCGATTTCGCGGTCGATATCGACCGCCGTTTTTTTGTCGATGGCCTGAGCCGCGAGAGCGCAGCAACAGATAGAAAATAAAACAGATAAAATTTTAAAATTGCGTTTTAAAGCCACGTCTTATCTTAGAATGGGAGGGCGAGAAAGTCAAGAAAAGGGCTCGGGGCAGAGGGCCGTCGGCACGCCGGTTTCCCCGGCGAGGAAACCGGCTCTGGCGTCGGCTCGCTCCCCGCCGTGCTGCGCGCGGCGGGACCGTGCCCGCTCGCCGCATTGCGCCGCGATATTGTTTTCAGCGCGCGATTCTGATAAGTTGAAACGAGGAGAGTGCGCCATGGATAAAATGTACCGGACGTATTATAAATCGCCGATCGGGGAGATCGAGATCACGGGAACGGAAAAGGAAATCTGCGGCGTCGATTTCGTCAAGCGTAAAAAAACGGGAAGCAGAACGGCGCTTTCACCGGCCCTCAAGGCCTGCGTCAAACAACTCGACGAATATTTCCGGGGAAAACGGGAAATCTTCGAGGTCATGCTGAGGCTGGAGGGGACGAACTTTCAAAAAGCGGTCTGGCTGTCGCTGCTCGGCGTCGGCTACGGAGAGACGGCCTCCTATCAGGACATCGCCAGGTCCGCGGGCCGGCCGAAAGCCGCGCGGGCCGTAGGCCAGACGAACGGGCGCAATCCCATCGGGGTCATCATCCCCTGCCACCGCATCGTCGGCAGCACGGGCAAGCTTGTCGGCTACGGCGGAGGGCTCTGGCGGAAAGAGTGGCTGCTCGAGCACGAACGGAAACACGCGAAGAAAACGAAGAAAAAATAGAACGGGCTTGAGTCTTGATCCGGCCCGGCGGATTCTTCGCCTCGATCAGGACAGGTATTTCGCGAAGGCCTTCAAGCCGGCATAAGCGGCCTTGGGCCCGAGTTCGTCCTCGATCTCCATGAGCCGATTGTATTTGGCCACCCGCTCGCTCCGGCAAACGGAGCCGGTCTTGATCTGGCCCGTGCCGAGGGCGACGCTGAGGTCGGCGATGAACGTGTCCTCGGTCTCGCCGGAGCGGTGCGAAATGACGGCCGAATAGCCGTGGGCGTGGGCGTAATCGACGACATCGATCGTTTCCGTCAGGCTTCCGATTTGATTCAGCTTGATGAGGATCGAATTGGCGGTCTTCTCGCCGACGCCTCTCTTGAACCTCTCCACGTTCGTGACGAACAGGTCGTCGCCGACGATCTGGATGTTCCGGCCGAGGACATCGGTCATTTTCTTCCAGCCGGCCCAATCGTCTTCGGCCAGGCCGTCCTCGATCGAGACGATCGGGTATTTCCGGATGAGATCGGCGTAGAACGCGATCATCTCTTCGGACGTTCTCGCACCCCCGCCCGATTTCTTGAAGATGTATTTTCCGCCGTCATAAAATTCCGAAGCGGCCGGGTCGAGGGCGATGAAGATCTGTTTTCCCGGCGCGTATCCGGCCTTTTGGATGCTTTCGACGATGCACTCCAGCGCTTCCTCGTTCGATTTCAAGTTCGGGGCGAACCCGCCTTCGTCGCCGACGGACGTCCCGTAGCCGCGCTTTTTCAGGATCTTTTTCAGATTGTGAAAGACTTCGGCCGCGGCCCGGATGGCCTCGGCGAACGTGGGGAGGCCGGCCGGCGCGATCATGAATTCCTGGATATCGACGTTGTTGTCGGCGTGCGAGCCTCCGTTGAGGATGTTGATCAGCGGAACGGGGAGCGTGTAGGTCCCGCTCTTTCTCAGATACGCGTAGAGGGGAAGTCCGGCGGCCTTGGCGGCCGCGCCGGCGGCGGCCATCGATACGGACAGGATGGCGTTCGCGCCGAGATTCTTTTTGGACGGCGTCCCGTCCAATTTCAGCATGACGCCGTCGATGTCCTTCTGGGCGCGGGCGTCCATCCCCTCGACCTTCGGGGCGATGATATCGTTGACGTTGCCGACGGCTTTTAAGACTCCCTTGCCCAGATAGCGGGCGGGATCATCATCGCGGAGCTCGAGGGCTTCGTGCGTCCCCGTCGAAGCGCCCGAGGGGACGGAGGACCGGCCGACGGCGCCGCCCCGGAGAATGACTTTGGTGGTGACGGTGGGATTGCCCCGGGAATCGAGGATTTCCCTGGCCTTGATCCGAACAATAGCTGTTTCCTTCATTGGTGATGACCTTTGTGATGGAATTCAGGATTTAGAAAAAACGAAACACGAAAGAGGCGCGAATCAGCCTTTGCGGCCCTCATCGGGAAGGCTTTCCGGAGTCCGCTTGATGAACTCTTCCTTCTTCTTGTCGATGAATTCCTTGATCGCGTCGAGGCCTTCCTGCGTCTTTTCCTTGACGACGCGGATGCCTTTTTCGGCTTCCTTGGCCACCTTCTCGAAGCCTTCCTTGGCTTTCTCGCCGGTTTTGCCGACCTCGTCCTGGATTTTCTTGCGTGTTTCCTTGCCGCTGGCGGGGGCGAGGAGGACGCCGAGGACGAACCCGGTGGCCGCGCCGATCAGGAATGAAACCGCGACTTCAAAGGCGGATCCTTTTTCGTTACTCATCTGCTTTCTCCTTTTGTTTTTTCAAGTGCCGCCAGACAAAACGGGCGATCGGAAGGGCCAGGGGGAGGAATTTGGAGGAGGGGCGGAGGATTTTCGATGTGATCAGGAACGACGCTTCGGAAATTTTGACGGCCGCCTTTTTCGAGGCGTCGATGGTTTTTCCCAGGTCCTCCACTTTCTCCTTGATGACGAGATCGAGTTCGTTGAGGTTTTTGGTCAGGACGCCGAGTTCGGCAAGGGTTTTCTCCCCCTCGGCCGCCGTCTTACGGAGCTGGGCGAAAAGCCGGATAAGATAGACGGCGACGATCACGGCCGCGAAGGTGAGGATGAGAAAAAGAACCTGGTTGAGTGTCAGCGGCATGGTAGCGTCAACATAGCGCAAAACAGGCGGTTTGTCAATTCGGCGGGACCTCGAGAAAAGCGCGGATTTCCCTCGAGACGGCGTCCCGGACGGACCGGAAGGCGGCCAGGATTTCTTCCTCGCCGCCCGCGGTTGCGGCCGGATCGGGAAAGCCGACATGGACGCGCTTTCCCTGCCCAAGCCAGAGCGGACATTCCTCGGCGGCCGTGTCGCAGACCGTGACCACAAGGTCGAAAGGCCGGCCCTTGAATTCGTCCACGGACTTGGACCGGCCGGTATGATCGATGCCGATCTCTCTCAAAACCCGGACGGCCATGGGGTGGACAAACCCGGCCGGGCGCGTCCCGGCCGAGACGGCCTCCCAACGATCGCCCAGGCGGTGATTGACGATCGCTTCCGCCATCTGGGATCGGGCCGAATTCCCCGTGCAGAGGAAAAGGACGGTCTTTTTCATGATTCGCTCAGCCATTGATAAGAAATTGCTTTTCTGCTGTGCTGGATGAATGAGAATTCATGTGCTGATTTTGTCTCATTCCATCGTTAAGGATAATAAATCAAAATCTGATCGGGGTAAATCTTGCGGATCGGCGTATTCATCTAGGGGCATTGAATGACTCCCTGAGCCCAGAGGCAGCCGCCGCAGGCGGGGAACGTATTGCCGAAACAGTCCTCTTTGTTCTCGTCGATGAGCGTACATCCGCCGCAGACATGACAGGGCGAAAATTCGAAAGCGCGCAGCCGCTCGCGAAAAGCCTTGTATTCCTTCGAATTCCAGATCTTCCGGAGCGTGCTCGAGCGGATGTCGCCGATCGCATAGCCATGGATCTGCCGTTCGTTGCCGTAGAGATAAGTCTTATAGGTGTGCAGCAGGCCCATACAGGGGCTGACCCTGCCGTCCCAGCGGACAAACGTCGTCCGGTCCTGGATGAAGCGGCACTGTTGGGACGGAACGTAGATCTTATTGCCCATGAGGGTCAGATTTTCATATCCCTGGAGCAGGCGATAGAGGGCCTCGCGGGTGATGGGGCTGATATCGAGGCGAGGCAGGCTCATTTCGACCTTACCCGGGGCGAAGGTGAACGTATCCGTCGTAAGCGTCAACTGGCAGAGCATCTCTTTTTCCATGTCCGGGCTGTAGGGGAGCACATTGCTGACCAGGATCCTGTCGGCGCCGATCAAGCGGGCCAGTTCATCCATGGCTTTGAGATCGTCGATGTTCTTTTTCATGACGACAAAGGCTATTCCGACATCTATCTTGCGCCGCCGCGAGCTTTTCTTTCGGAGGAGCCTCAGGCTATCGACGAGGCATTGGAATCGAGCGCCTTTGCGGATCGTTTCGAACCGGGATTCATCCGCTCCGTCGAAGGAGACCCACAGCCTGTCCAGGCGGTTTTGGAGCAAGCCGTCGATCATTGGTCCATCGAGTAGGGTGCCGTTGGTCGTCATTTCGGCGCGGACTCCGAGCGCTTTGACCTTCCCGATCATGGACAGGATATCCGGGTGCGCCGTCGGTTCCCCAAATCCGCCGAACATCACCGATTCGAGGCGCTTGAACGCCTTGAACTGGCCGACGAGGCGGTCGAACGTCTCCCTTTCCATATCGCCCAGGGACTCGGTCCAGGTGTTGCGGATACAGGTTTGGCAGGTCAGGTTGCAGCGCGAGGTCGGCTCGATATAGACTCGAGCCAGGGTGTGGAGACTCGGCCGAACCTCGACGAAACCCCGGTTTTCGACAATCTCGAGCCGATCCTTGCCGGCCGCGCCCAGCTTTCTAAGAACTCCGGGCGGGAGAATCAAGGCGCCATTCTTTTCGACGCGGACATAATGCACGCGGGTTTTTACCTGTGCCGGCGTTTGGTCACGCCGGATTTCTTCGAGCTCTCTCACCCGACCTCCCTCGCCCATATGTTTATCCTAACGACTGCCCGCTAGGATTTTATCCTCTCTTGGAAGTAGCGCCGCTGGAAGTAAAGCGCCACGTTGACCAGGCCGATCATGACCGGCACCTCGATCAGCGGGCCGATGACTGCGGCGAACGCCTCGCCGGAATCGATGCCGAAGACGGCCACGGCCACGGCGATGGCCAGCTCGAAATTGTTGCTGGCGGCGGTGAAGGACAACGTCGCTGTTTTGGAATAGTCCGCGCCGATCTTCCGCCCCATATAGAACGAGACGAGGAACATGACGACGAAGTAAATCATGAGCGGGACGGCGATGCGCAGGACGTCGAGCGGGATCTTGACGATGTATTCGCCCTTGAGCGAGAACATGACGACGATCGTGAAGAGGAGGGCGATGAGTGTGATGGGGCTGATGCGCGGGATGAATTTCCGCTCGTACCAATCCTTGCCCTTGAGCTTGAGCATGGAGAAGCGCGTGAGCACTCCGGCGATGAACGGGATGCCGAGATAAATGAAGACGCTTTTGGCGATCTGGCCGATGGTCACGTTCACCGCCGTCCCTTTGAGTCCGAGCCAAGCCGGGAGGACGGTGATGAAAACGTAAGCGTAAACCGAAAAGAAAAGGACCTGGAAAATGGAGTTGAACGCGACCAGGCCGGCCGCGTATTCGGTGTCGCCCTTGGCCAGCTCGTTCCAGACGATGACCATGGCGATGCAGCGGGCGAGGCCGATCATGATCAGGCCGTACATATAATGCGGATAATCGCGGAGGAAGATGACGGCCAGGGCGAACATCAGGATCGGGCCGATGATCCAGTTCTGGACGAGCGAGAGGGCAAGGACCTTGACGTTGCGGAAAACGTCGCCCAGCTCCTCGTATTTCACCTTAGCCAGAGGCGGATACATCATCAGGATGAGGCCGATGGCGATCGGGATGTTGGTCGTGCCGCTTTGGAACGTGTTGATGAAGCCGACGACGGCCGGGACGAAATATCCGAGGCCAACCCCGGTGGCCATGGCCGTGAAGATCCAGAGAGTCAAGTAGCGGTCGAGGAAGGAAAGTTTTTTCCCGGAATGTTCCGTCAAGTCAGGCCTCCTCTCGTCCGATGCTCGGTTCGTTATCCTTAAACAAGAAAATAGATTCCGATCAGGATGATGATAACCCCGGCGGCTTTTTGGAGAATCCGGTTGGCCTTGACAAGACCTTTGGATTCGATCAGCCGTTTGGCGGCGCCCATGGATGTCCCGGCGATCAAAATGAGCAGAGAATGTCCCAAAGCGTAGATGAACAGCAGGAAGCCGCCGTAAACGACATTCCCCTTGCTCGCAACGAAGGCCAGAAGCACGGCGAGTACCGGGACCGCGCAGGGTGTGGATACGACGCCGAATAACAAACCCAGGAGAAAGGCTCCAAGCCCTCCTTCCCGGATTTTGCCGAAGGATTTCGGCACGGCGAAATTGAACTTGAAAACGCCCAGCAAATGGACGCCCATGACCAGGCAGACGGCGGCCACGGCATATTTCCAGAAACGGCCGATATTGCCGAACATGCGGCCCATGAGGGCCGAGATCAAGCCCAATCCCGTGAAGGTTACGGCCAAGCCGAGGACGAAAAACAGGGAGAAGAAAAACGTCTTTTTCAGGGATACCGCTCCTTGCCTGCCGGCGACCAGGCCGATCATCAGCGGAACCATGGCCAAAACACACGGATTGGACGCGGTCATGACGCCGCCGAGAAAAACGGCGACGATCGCCAGCCAAGGGTTGTGCTGGATGAGCAGGGCGATATCGCCGAAGATGCGCTCCACGGCCGACCTTCCTTATTTCACCCCGTGGTCCTTCAGGAATTTTACAATGTCTTCTTTAGGGAATACGCCGACGTGTCGGAAAAGCTCGTTTCCGCGCTCGTCGATGAAGACCTGCGTCGGGATGAGCTGGATCTTGTAGTATTCGCCGGGCGCCGGATTTTTCCAGACATCGTAGAAAACGACAAGAACCTGGTCGGGGTATTCGGCGGCGATCTCCTTCATGATCGGCTGCATCTGCCGGCAGGGAATACAGTTCACGGAGCCCAGCTCGATGAAGGTGATTTTGTGTTTGGGAAAGTCCAGCTTGATCTCGTCCGTGACGAGGACGGCCCCTTTGGCCGGCGTCTCTTTGGATGCCGGAGCGGGCGTCTTCTGGGCGGATTCCGAGCGCCAGGCGCCGATCCCGAGCGCCGTGAATCCCAGGAGGGCGAGGACGGCTATTTTCACAACTCCGCGTTTTCTCATGTCCGCGTTCCTTCGACTTCGCGGATCCATGTTTTGATTTCGTCGACGGACGGAATGCGGCCGGCGCACTTCACCTTGCCGTCGATGACAAGCCCCGGCGTGGCCATGATCCGGTAGGGGATGATCTTTTGGATGTCCGAGATCTTTTCCACGTTCGCCGCGACCCCAAGCTCGTCGACGGCGCGAAGCGTTTTCCGTTCGAGCTCAACGCAGCGGGCGCAGCCTGGCCCCAAGACTTTGATATCCATGTCTACTCTCCTTCCGGGGTTTTGGGCGGGCCGGCCGGACATTCAGGCCGATCGCCGGCCTCGGGTCTCTTTCGGCGCGCGCGTTCGCCGTCCCCGCGTTCTTCGGATGTCGTCTTTCAGACAGATTTGAAGATTTTTGAGGTCTTTGAGAAGATCCGCCGATCCCATCCTCTCTTCTTTTCCGAAAAGATCCAATAAGGGACGAAGAGTGTCTCGTATGCCCGGCGGAATGCCGTAGATCATCCATTTCCCGTCGCGTTTGTCCTCGACCAGCCCGGCGTCGCGGAGGATCCTGAGCTGGTGGGACACCCGGGACTGCGACATCTTCAAAATGAAGGTCAATTCACAGACGCAGAGGTCTTTTCCGAGAAGAAGGAGGATGATCCGGAGACGGGTCGGGTCCGACAGCGTTTTGAAGAATTTCAGGATTTTTTTCATGGTCGCCTATAATATGAACGTATTTTCATATATCGCTCGTGTGTTTGTCAAGGCCTTGACATCGCTCGCCTATAAATATATGATGATTGCT
>Ga0315278_10007005_pt1 | contig 10271 bp, 7 predicted proteins | sample YL17G06_0_MG_FD_203880 | JGI IMG/M metagenome (GOLD analysis project Ga0315278, IMG submission 203880) | Sediment microbial communities from Yellowstone Lake, YNP, Wyoming, USA - YL17G06_0 | ecosystem: Environmental > Aquatic > Freshwater > Lake > Sediment | place: USA: Wyoming | collected... | reverse complement strand
AGGTCACCGAGTTCGACTACAGCCAGACGGGGGTCGTCTACGAGGCAGGCGGAGTGACCGTGACCTCGTTCCCCGTCGTGCACGCCGGCAGCGGGGCCGTCGGCTACCGCCTCGACTTCGCCGGCCTCACCTTCGTGTACTCGGGCGACACCTGCGCCGCCTGGCCGCTGGTGCGCGCCAGCGAGGGCAGCGTCGACCTGCTCATCCACGAGGTCTTCCCGCCGGCGGCGGTGCTTGCGGCCGCCTCGGGCCTCTCCCTCGAGCGGGCGACGATCGCCCTGAACACGCTGCACACCTCGCCGACCGCCGCCGCCAAGGTGTTCAGCCTGGTGCGGCCGCGCATGGCCGGCCTCTGGCACACGCTGCTCAGCCCCCAGATCATCCCCATGGTCTTCGCCGAGCTGCGCGCCGGCTACGACGGCCCCGTGGTCCAGACCCAGGACCTGACGGTGTTCAACGTGACCAGGGAGGCCGTGGTCGCACGGCAGGCACAGGCGATGGACCAGCTGCCGCCGACCCCAGGCAAGCAGCGCGCGCCCTTCGCGCCGACGGCGGTGACGCCTCCGGAGTGGTGGGCCGAGGCGCGCATCCCGCTGGACGACGCCGAGGCGCCCGGATCATGACCGGCGCGGACGAGAGTCCGGCGCGGGCGGAGCGGGCGGAGGGCTCCGGCGGCTGAGACCGGATGCCCTGAGACGACTCGCGGCGTTCGGCGCCGCGGCCAAGGAGGGGTGGGGAGCGTGAGTACAGTGAACAGCAGAGGCGCGTACGAGGGGGCGCCGTCAGTACGCATGCTCGGCCGGACGCTGCACCGGCACCGGCGCCTGCGCATCGGCCTCATGCAGCTGGCCTACGTCGTCGCCGGGGTCGTCCTGGGCTTGGTCGTCCCACGCATCCCGGTCGGGTTCACCGTGCCCCGAAGCGAATCGACCCAGATGCTGTTCGCCGTGGCGGCCGTCCTGCTCACCTTCCTCGCCATCGCCTTCTCGCTGGTGTTCCTGGTGGTGCAGTTCGGGTCGACCACCTACACCCCGCGTCTCAACCTCTTCTATACCTCGGCGAGGATCTGGCACAGTTTCGCCTTCATCACCGGTGTGCTCGTGTTCGCCTTCACCGCCGCCTACAGCGAGACGTTCGTCCCCGCCTCCGGAAGCACGAGCTCGGACGAGATGAGCGGGCTCTTACCGATCCTCACGATCACCCTCCTCATCGGGGCGATCGTCGTCTACCGCAACCTGCAGATGAGCGCCTTCGGCTCGGTCCAGCTCGGCTCCGTGCTCGCTCAGGTCACCGAGCGGGGGCGCCAGGTGCTCGAGGGCGTGTACGCGGACGAGCCACCGCAGGATGCAGGTGCGGCCTCCGTTGCGCGCGCGTTGCCCGACAGGAGGCGCGACGTGGCGTGGACGAGGCGCCCCGGCATCATCCAGGACATCGACGTCCCGCGCATCATCGCCGCGGCGCGCAGCGCCGACGCCGCCATCGAGATCGTCGTCCCCATCGGCGAGATGGTGCAGCCGCGGGCCACGATAGCCGTGGTGCACGGCTCCGCCGATCCTTCGCTGGATGCGGTGGTGCTGCAGGCGATCCGTACCGGAGTGGAGCGCACTTTCGAGCAAGACCCAACGCTCGCGTTCCGCGTCCTCGTCGACATCGCCTTGCGGGCCTTGTCGCCGGCGATCAACGACCCGACAACAGCCGTCCAGGCCCTGGACTGCGAGGAGAGCCTGATGCGCCTGCTGGTCGGCCGTGACCTTGACGTCGGCGAGATCACCGGGCCGCACGGCCGGACGCGCGTGCTGCTGGCCCTTCCCAGCTGGGAGGACTACGTAGCGCTGGCCGTAGACGAGATAGTCGAGGCCGGCGCCGACAACCCGCGGATAAGGCGGCGTCTCGAGCGCCTGCTGCGCGACCTGATCGCACTGGCGCCCGCACGGCGCAGCGACCCGTTGCGGGCGCGACTGGACGAGCTCGCATCAAGGTGGCCGACGACCGAGCCAGCCGCAGCGTCGTCCTTGACGCGCGGGCAAACCAGAACTTCCGATTCAGCACTGGGAGGTTGAGATGACCAAGATGGCCTCGTCTGCGATCACGTCTAAGAAGGTCGCCCGCCGTGCCGCGACCCCGGTCGCCGGCGCTATCGCAGGAATCATCTTTGCCGTGCTGTTCACCGTGAGCATGACCATCCTCCGCCAGACCGTGGGCGACGCCGCGCACGACACGGGCGCCTGGCTGAGCGGCGATACGGGGCTCTTCAAGTTCGCCCTGGCCCTGGTTCCGTTCGCAGGGCTCGCCTTCCTCTGGTTCATCGCAGTGGCGAGAGAGCGGCTGGGCAGGTTCGAGGACCAGTTCTTCTCGACGGTGTTCATCGGAAGCGGGCTGCTCTTTCTGGCCATGGTCTTCGCGGCGGCCGCGACCGCGGGCGCGATCGTCGCCGCCGCAGCAAACGACCCCGCAGGGTTCGCGTCCAGCACCACCTACACCTACGCCCGTCAGGCTGTCACGCAGATTCTGGCTGTGTACGCGCTGCGCATGGCGGCCATCTTCCAGCTCTCGCAGGCGAGTCTGTGGGTGCGCACCCGCGTGATGCCGCGCTGGATGGCACTGATCACCGTCATAGTCGCTCTGGTCCTGCTGTTCGTGTTCACGCAGTCGTTCTGGGTCGTCCTGGTCTTCCCGGCCTGGGTGCTGCTGGTCAGTGTGTACATCCTCGTCGAGACACTCCGGGGACGACCCGCTAGCGTGGAGTCGGGTACACCCGTCGGCACAGCTTCCTGATTCGCTCGGGAGGGATCCGCTGGCTCAGTGGCCACACCTGCCGCGAATGGCGGGCCGGACAGCATGAGACCGTCCGAAGCGATCGGATCGGCGACCGGAAACGAGAGGTAGTCACCGAGTGGGGAGAACGTTGTCGTTCTGACAACGCTGGTGCACCTTAGTGGACAACTCTCGAACCTTCGCCGTGAACTGACGTCGCTGTTCGACGCGCTGTAGCCGGCAATTCAGGGGCTGGAATCACCCGGTCGATGCTGGTGTACGAACTTGGACGTCGCCTTTGTCGCGCCTGGTGACATGCCACGTGCTACACAGGCGAATCCTCTCTGGCCCAAAAGGGAAACGGACGGCAGCCCTCTTCATCCATGACAAACGCAACACTCTGCTTCGCCCGTGTCACGGCAACATACAGATCGCACGCCGAGCGCCCTTTTCGCGGAACGCCCTTCGTGATGCGTTTCGCTATCGGGACGGTTGGCCATATCAGCTCGATCACACGAGAGGCAATGCGGGCCCTTGAAGCGAGCCGTTTCCGGGACTACCATGCCTTCTGAAGGGGGTCCTTTCCTGGAGGCGGCATGAGATTCGGCCGCATATCGTTGGCATCCCTCGCTGTGCTTGCCGTCGCCGCGCTGCTGCCGCTCGCCGCGGGCGGCTGTGCCGGCGTGAGCAAGGCTGCCGAGCCCACGCCCAGGCCGGTGCCGGGCGGCACGTACAACCTCCCGCTCGAGTGGGATCCGGCTTCCATCGAACCCGCCGGCGTCGACAACTCGGCGAGCGGCTTGGTGAGTCATCAGATTTTCCAGGGCCTTGTGCGTTGGGAGACGGGAAACGACGGCGTCGTCAGAGGCGTGCACTGCATCGCCGAGAGCTGGAGCCCAAACGAGGACGGGTCGGTCTGGACGTTCCGGTTGCGGAAAGGCGTGCGCTTTCAGCCGCCGGTCGGCCGCGAGGTCACGGCACAGGACGTCGTCGACGACTGGACCTACCTCACCGACCCCGCCAACGAATCGCCCGTCTCGTACATCCTGGGGGATGTCAAGGGTACAGACGCTTCCGGCTACGCGGCGAAGGGCCTGACCGGCGTGCAGGCCGTCGACCGGTACACCGTGGAAGTCACCCTGAAGCATCCATTCGCGGACTTCCCCCTGCTGACCGGCAACCCGGCCACCGGCATCTGGCCCGTCGACCACATGAAGAAAGTCAGTCCCGAGGCGTTCCGCACCAAGCCGATCGGCACCGGCCCCTACATGGTCGAGCGATGGGTCCAGGGCAAGTACATCGACCTCGTCAGAAACCCGGCCTATTGGGACGCCGAGAACGCAGGGTACGTGGACCGGGTCCACATGCCGATCATGGACATGCCCACGCAGTGGCAGGAGTTCCGGAAGGGGACTCTCGACATCGCGTGGGTGCCGGGTGACCAGATCGACGCCGCGAAGGAGGCCGCGAGGGCGAAGGGCGGCACGTGGACGGCTCGAGCCTGGCCCCTGCTCGCCACCATTTTCGTGAGCGTCAACCAGAAGAGCCCGCGTCTGGGAGGGGACGCGAATCTCCCCCGCCGCCAAGCGTTGAGCTACGCCGTCGACCGGGATGCGGTGAGGGCCGTCAAGACCGATGTCTGGGCTCCGCCCGCAGACGGCATGCCGGCTACAGGGATCGTCCCGGATGGGATCCTGCACACCGACGCCGACGGCCTCGTCTACCCGTACGATCCCGACAAGGCGAAGCAGATCGTCAGGCAGATCTCCCCTCTGCCGACGTTCCTTCACCTCTCGTGGGGGGCGGTACCCCAGGCCACGCACGGACTGTCCGTTCTCGACCCGGCCCTGCTCTCGGGCTGGAGGGCGGCGGGTCTGGACGTGACGCGCAAGGGCTACGAGTGGAACACCTATGTCCGCAAGGTAAGCGGGGGGACGGAAGGAGATCTCTCCCTCAGCGGCTGGATCGCGGACTATCCGTCGCCCGACGACTTTCTGTATCTGCTCTTCCACAGCAGCCGCTCGGGAGCGGGCAGCATCTGGACGCACTACGACGAGCCCGAAGTCGACCGCCTGCTCGAGGAGGCCCGGGCCACCCTCGACGAGAGGAAGCGGCTCGAGCTCTATGCGCAGGTGGAAAAGACGGTCCTCGCCGACGCCCCCGTGATCCCGCTGTACTTCTGTGGCTGCTTCTGCGTGACGAACAACCGTGTGCAAGGCCAGGCGGTGGACCCCTTGCTGAACGTCGACGCGTGGAAGGTGTGGGTCAAGTAGACGCCATCTGATCCTCTGGCCGCCGCTATGCATCTCAATGGATGGCGAAGGCGAGGAGTCGAAGGTGGCGCGGGCGGCGACAGTGGGACGCTGTCTCCGACCGGTACGGCGGCCGGAGACAGGCGTCGACCTTGGGGGGACGGTGGGGGACAAGCTTCCCGAGATAGACCCCTTCACGCTGGAAGCTGCCCAGCGAGGCGACCGCCGGGCGTTCGACGCGATCGTCGATCTCTACGACGAGCGCCTGCGACTCCTCGCCTTCCACCTGCTCCGCGACGCCGATCTGGCGGACGACGCGCTGCAAGACGCTTTCTTCAACGCCTACCGCGGGCTGCCCGCCTTCCGTCGGCGATCCACTCTAGGCACCTGGCTTTACCGCATCACCTACACGGTGTGCATGGGCTACCTGCGGCGGTCCCGCGGCACGCGCCTGAGCTATGAGGAGTCGGAGGAGTTCGTAGGCACCGACGCCGATCCGGCCGATGCGTACGTCGCGCGGAGTTCGGTCGCCTCAGCCCTGGCTCGCCTGAGCCCGGAACAGCGCGTCGTCGTTCTGCTCGTCGACCGCGACGGCTTCGACTACCGCGCGGTCGCCGAGGTGCTCGACGTGCCGAAGGGGACAGTATGTTCCCGCCTCGTTGCGGCGCGCACAGCGCTTCGCGAGGCGCTGGCGTCGGCCGAGACCGTCCCTCAGACGATGCAGGCGCCCCACCCGTCACCGGTCGCTGGGGAGACGTCATGAGCGACCGGCCCGGACGCGACCTGGTGGTGGAACGCGCACTGGCGACCCTCGAGACGCCGCCGGTGAAGGAACGCTTCCACGAGCGGCTCTGGGAGCGGATCGACGCCGTGGAGACGAAGCTGCTGATGGACGCCCTTGTCGCGCCACCGGCCAGAGCGCGGGTCCACGAGCGGCTCTGGGAGCGCGTCGACGCGGCGGAGAGCCGGCCCGTCGAGCGGCGGGCTCACCACTGGGTGTTCCGGCGGCCGCGGCTCGCCGCTGCGACGTTCGCTGCGGCCGCCGTCGCCGTCTGGGTGGCGGTATCGCTGGTCGGCTTGCCCGGCACCCGGGAGGGGAACGGCCTCCTGCCGGGTCCCCCGCCCGCCGTGGCGCAGGTCATCGAGAACGTCAGGCTGCGGCTGGAGTCGTGCCGCTCGCTCAGCGTGATCTTCACCTATCAGCGCGCGGGCGAGCCGATCTTCCGAGCCCGGATCGTGGCAACGAGTGACGGCCGCGTGAGGAAGATGGCGATCGCCGGCAAGAGCGGCTCCTGGCGGTTACCGCCCGCCGATGCGACGCTGGCCGACACCCCCGGGCTCCACGTCGAGGTGACCAGCATGCCCGACGGGACGCGCACCGAGGCTTGGAACTCCGGGGAGGGACTGACGGTCACACGCGCAGTCAATATGGCCCCCGGACCCCCGGACGCCGCGGGCAGTGGCCTCTTCCCCGTGGAGTATGCGGGCCAGATGAGCGCCCTTGCCATCGCCGGCTCCAGAGTGATCTCGTCGACCTACGAGGGCCGGCCGGTGCTCGTGGTGAGCACACCGGCCGGCCGGTCGTACGGAGCGTCGTTCGGCGCGTCGTCGTCCTCGGCGCCACGCTTCGACAGCGTCTCCATGACCATCGATCGGAGCACCTGGCTCCCGATCCGGGTCGTCAGGACCTACGAGGGCGCCGTGGTGGAGTCTTGGGCGTTCAGGGACGTTCAGCTCGATGTGCCGCTTACGACCTCGGATTTCGCCATCCAATTGCCGAGCAGTGCGCAGCTGGTCGCGGGGACCGACCAGGGCTTCCATCGCCTCACCGTGCAAGAGGCGGGCGGGGCCGTCAAGGGCCGGCTCTTCGTCCCCGAGACGCTGCCCGAGGGCTTCCTGCTTTCATTGGCAGCCGCCCGGACACCTGAGCCCACTCCTGAAAAGCCGATCGCCGCCGGCGACTCGACCGTCGCATCACTCGTCTACCGGCGGGGCTTCCGTAGCATCGTCGTGACGACGCGATCGGCGGACGGCGCCGCTCTCGATCCGGCCGACGATCCGTTCATCAGGGCACCGACGGCTGGGACCTCGGGTGCGACACAAACCGTGCTCCGGTCGGGTGGGCTGACGGGGGCCGAGGTTCGTCTCAGTACAAAGCCGCTGGATCTGCCCCACCTGTGGACGGTGCAGGACGGACTGCTCGTGACCGTCGCCGGGGACGTCACGCGCCGGGAGCTCCTGCAGATCGCGGGTTCGCTCGAGACGTACGGCGTGTGGCGCACGCGCCGGGTCTTCGTCGCGTACGCCGCGGCCACTCGTGGATACCAACTCAAGACGCTGGCCGACCTCTACTCGCGCGGCGTTGCGATCGATTCCCGGTCCTACCGTCCACAGGAAAGACAAGAAGCGCTGATCAAGAACAGCGAGATGACTGACTACTTCGTCTCAGGGAGGACGGTCGCACCCTTCATCGCCGACGGGATCGCGTTGTGGGAGGCGTGGCCGGGCGCCTACTCCGGCTTGGGCGGAAGCTACAACCCCGAAGCCGTCGCCGAGGTCTTGACGGTGCGCGGCGGCAAGATAGTGCGCGAGGACTTCCATTGGGTCGGCGGGCCGAGCCGGAAGGCCGGCGAGCCGAGCCCGCATCCCGCCCGCTTGACCACGCCGCTCGAGCCAGCAGACACGGCGGCGGCGGCCAGGCGCACGGCGCTGGTGTACGCCGCCGCCCTGAGGGCGAAGGACGCCTCGCGGCTCGCGGCGATGAGCGCCGGCGACGTCGCCTTCCTCGACGTCGGCTACGGCGACCACGGCCGGCGCGCAACGTTGCTGCGACGGTACGAGCGCATGTTCCGCTTCCCCGCCGACCTCGCCTTCGCCAATGTCCGCACGTTCTCGGGACCCGGGTGGGCGGTCGTCAGCTGGAGCGCCGCCAGCAAGTCCTTGGGATACGACCGGGCAACGGGACTGACCGTCCTCGAGATGAGGAACGGCAAGATCGCCCGTGAGACGCTCTACTGCTCCAAGGACCGCATGCCGTTCCGCTGAGGTTTCCGTGCTCCACCGATTCATCGCGCCTCCTGCTGCATCAAAAGAGCATCAAGGAGTAGCAGACGGCCTTCCAGGAGTGGCGCAGCCGGTTTCTCGCGCTTTCTGACACGGTCGCTGCGGGGGAGCGGCACTGGGGGTGCCTATGGCTCAAACGAAGCGCACGCCGCCGTCCGGCGGATGTGCGCCCGATCCGATTCGTTCATCACTTGGAACGCGATGAGGGGGACTACTGATGAAGCGTCTTGCACTCGCACTGATCCTGGCGGTCGTCGCCACGCTGGTGGTCGTCACACCCGCCTCTGCCGTGACACTGAACGGCCGGTGGACGGACGGAGTAGCGGTCGGGACTGGAGGATCGTACCCAGTTGACGGGCTGTGGTGGAATGCGTCGGAATCCCTTGCGGTAAGTGGCAACGTGGCGATCGAGACGTACCCGACGTCCACGGACGTCGCCAGTCTCATGATCATCACGGCGGGCCCGACGGTGCCGCCCTTCCCGGCCAAATTCAATGCTCAGCAGATCTTCACCTGGGGTCCGGCCGTCCAGAATGGCGCGACCTGGACGGTGAGCGGGAAGGTCAAGTCACCTACGTTCATGAAGTTCGGCCTGGAGTGGACCGCGGTCGTTGTGGCAGACACCGCGGAAGGCACCCTGACTATGAAGATCACCACCACGGGGAGCTACTGGGGCTGGGACTACTGGGAGCTTCACGGTCGGCTGATGTAGCTTCGATGCCGTGACCAAGCTTCGGAGCAGAGACCGCTCGACTCATGCGTCCCGAAAGGAGCCTCGCCATGAAGAGACTGCTGCTTGCGTTCCTGATCGTCGCAGCTCTGCTGGGGGTGCTGGCGGCGCCGGCCTTCGCCGAACTCCGGCCCTCGGTGAAGACGGCGTACCTCGTGCCGAAACTCGGCGTGTGGCTTGAGGTCAAAGGCGATGTGAACATACCGGTGAAGTACGGCCACCCTGTCAATTTTCCCATCCCGGCCAACTACGACGTGATCATCGACGTGCCCTGGCGCGGCATCACCCTGGGCCTCGTGCAGACCGTCCCGCTGGCGCTCACGTACGAGGTGAGCATCCCGGCGGCCGGCCTGGACATGTCGCAGGACCAGGCGATGGCCTACTGGAGCGGAGCCGTGTTGTGGGACGAGTACTGGAGCACCCTCCTGGCCGCGGCGATCCCGGCCTTCAACCCGAGCATCGGGGCTCAGGCCTACGCCAACCACTGGTGGGGGGCGGTGACCGGAGACTCGAGTTTCGCCACCAACCTCACGCCGGATAAGAAGCTCCCTCAGGGCTCGTACACCGGCCTGCTCACGGAGACGGTGGCGCGCACGATCACCGACTTGAAGCTCAATTCGGCGGATCAGACGACCCCGGTGAAGCGCACGCCGGGCACGGCCTCGTATCCGTTCACCTTCATCGTCGGTCCGCCCATGCCGTGACGCGCAGGTCCTGTCGATTCGACAGACGTGCGAAGGGACTGCTCCGGGACAACGGCGAAAGGGGCCATTCGTCAGCCCCGAAGGACCGGTCTCGAGGGAGGGGGGCCGGCGGTCAAACCGCCGGCCCCCCTCGTCATGATCAGGGCGCGCTCTTGACCTCGCGTCTACTACTTACCGTGCTTGACCTCACCCATCCGGAAGGCGGGGTGGTGCATCGTCTTGCTGTTCCGGTGGGGAGTCGGAGTCGTGCCCTTCGCCGGCGCCGGCCAGGTGTGCTTCTCATGCCGGCGCTCGTGGCGACTTCAGCCCTGGTTGCGCTTCGGAAGCACGCATGCGATTCGACATGCGAACCGACCCCGATGAGGAGAGGCCTTGAGAGCGGCTGTGACGGCCATGTGCCTGGCGGGCGGGGTGACCGGGATACCCGACCCGCACATCGACGCGGCTTGCCCACCACCCCGCGGGGATGAGCGACCGGGTAGGCGACCGGTGGGGCTGACTCCTGCGATTTGCAGCGAGAAACGTTGTCGAAATGACAACGTTGGTGCCCCCGGAAGGATTCGAACCTTCGACCTCGCGCTCCGGAGGCGCGCGCTCTAATCCCCTGAGCTACGAGGGCAACGGCTGCCGAGTCTAGCACACGCGGCGGCAGAGTGAGGCGCGGGCCGGCGCGGGGCCCTCCGGACCGCGCCCCGACCGTCAGACGAGGTGCCCGATGGCCTCGGCCAGATCGACGTCGCGCGCCGTGACGCCGCCGGCACTGTGAGT
>Ga0315278_10007000_pt1 | contig 10277 bp, 9 predicted proteins | sample YL17G06_0_MG_FD_203880 | JGI IMG/M metagenome (GOLD analysis project Ga0315278, IMG submission 203880) | Sediment microbial communities from Yellowstone Lake, YNP, Wyoming, USA - YL17G06_0 | ecosystem: Environmental > Aquatic > Freshwater > Lake > Sediment | place: USA: Wyoming | collected... | reverse complement strand
CGAGGATGACCGCCGGCCGCAACGGCGTGGCTCGCAGGCGCTTCAAGATGCCGCCCTCGCGATAGATCGAGATGACCGCGATCAGCGAAAGCGCGGCGTTGATCGAGATGAAGATGGAGACGAACAGGGGCAGGTCCTGCGCGACGAACTGCGCCGCCCCTGCCGGGTGATCGCTGCCCGTACTCACCGAGCGGCCGAGCAGGAGGAACATGGCGAGCGGAACCCCGATCGCCGCGACGAACCCGAGCGGTTCGCGCATGAAGATCCGAATCTCGAGCAAGGTGAGCTTCAAGAGTCCCCGCATTGTGACCGCTAGTCCCGGATGACGTGCCCGGTCAGCTTGAGGAACACGTCCTCGAGCGTCGGGAACACGGTGCGAAAGTCGCGAACGGTGAACGCCTGGGCGGCGATGAAGCGGATGACCGCGGTGACGAAGTCGTCGCCTCTCCCCTGCACCGAGTACGTGTCGCCCTCGACGCGCACCGACCCGGCTCCCGCGATGCGCTCCAGTTCGCCCGCGAGGCCCTCGCAGTCACAGGAGAACACCACGCCGCGCTCGGGGCAGTGCTTGCGAACGAGGTCGGCAGGCGCGCCCATCTCGATCAACCGCCCGTGCTCGATGATCGCCACGCGATCGCAGAGCCGCTCGGCTTCCTCCATCAGGTGCGTGGTGAGGAACACCGTCTTGCCGCGGCTGCGGATGCCGTTCACCAGCTCCCAGATGGCGCGCCGGGCCTGCGGGTCGAGTCCGGTGGTGAGCTCATCCAAGAACACCACCTCGGGGTCGTTGATGAGCGCGAGCGCGATGAAGAGCCGCTGCTTCTGCCCGCCCGAGAGGCTCATGAACGAGGCATTGCGCTTCTCGGTCAGTCCGAGTTGCTCGAGCAGGGCGCGACCGTCGACCGTGCGCGGGTAGAGCGACGCCCAGAGATCGACCGCTTCCCAGACGCGGATACGCTTCTGCAACTGCGCCTGCTGGAGCTGGACGCCGATGCGCTTCTGCAGCGCGTAGGCCTCGCGGGCCGGATCGAGGCCGAGCACCGTGGTGCGCCCCGCGTCGGCCTTGCGAACGCCCTCGATGCATTCCATGGTCGTGGTCTTCCCGGCGCCATTGGGCCCGATGAGCCCGAAGATCTCGCCCTCGAACACCTCGAAGGAGACATCGTCGACCGCCACGGTGGAGCCGTACAGCTTGCGCAGATGGGCCACCTCGATGACGCGTCTCCCCAATACGCCGGCGGACGGCGGCGGTGACGTGTCGACGGTGGGCACCGGCTTATGCTCGAGAGCGGGCATGGGCGCGGACCATAGCCTCACTCCGCGGCAAGCCCAAGTGCGTTCTGCCTGCGCGGCAGGAACCGCACGTCGTCACCCGTTCATACGCTTCTCCGGGGAGCCATCCTCGCATACACTGCCGCCACGGTGACCGGGTCTACGCCTTGCGAACTCGCTCGAAGTCACGACAGGAGGAGTGGACCCTCGTGAGCCTCACTTCCGGCACTATGCTGGGACCCTACGAAATCCTCGGCCCGCTGGGCGCCGGCGGGATGGGCGAGGTCTATCGCGCCCGCGACACGCGACTCGACCGGAGCGTGGCGGTCAAGGTGATCCCGCAACACCTGTCGGCGAGTCCCGAGATGCGCCAGCGCTTCGAGCGAGAGGCGCGGGCGATCTCGGCTCTCAACCACCCGCACATCTGCACCCTCCACGACGTCGGGCACCAGGATGGGACCGACTACCTGGTGATGGAGTTGATCGATGGCGAAACGCTGGCCACGCGCCTCGAGAAGGGGCCGCTGCCCACCGAGCTGCTACTGCGGACCGCGATCGAAATCGCGAGCGCACTCGACCGGGCGCACCGGAGCGGAATCGTTCATCGGGACTTGAAGCCCGGGAATGTGATGCTGACCAGGTCGGGAGCGAAGCTGCTCGACTTTGGGCTCGCGCAGGGGAACCCGACGGCCGGCGGTTCGGGCAGGTCGTCGGGCGCGATCCCGGGGTCGCTGACCCAGACGCCAACCATGGCGCAGCCGCTGACGGCCGAGGGGACGATCATCGGCACGTACCAGTACATGGCGCCGGAGCAGCTCGAGGGCAAGGAGGCGGACGCGCGCACCGACCTGTTCGCATTCGGAGCGGTGCTATATGAGATGGCGACCGGGAGGAAGGCGTTCGAGGGCAAGAGCCAGGCGTCGTTGATTTCGGCGATCATGTCGTCGGAGCCCACACCGCTCTCGACCGTGGCGCCGCTGGCGCCACCCACGCTCGAGCGGATCGTACGGGCATGTTTGGCGAAGGAGGCCGACGAGCGCATCCAGACCGCGCACGACGTGAAGCTTCAGCTCGAGTGGATCCGCGACGCCGGGTCGCAGGCGGGAGTGCCGGCCCCGGTGGCGGCACGGCGCAAGAGCCGCGAGCGCCTGGCGTGGAGCTTGGGCATGCTCGTCGTGGTTCTCGCCGCGGCGGCGGTCGTCGCGATGCCCTGGCTGCGCCCTCGCGCGTCGACTGAAGGCGTGAGCCGGTTTTCGATCGCGGCGCCCGAGAACGTCACGTTCAGTTCCGACGCCGCGTTCTCGGCCATCTCGCCGGACGGCAGGACTCTCGCCTTCGTGGCGACCGATTCCTCGGGGACGTCTCAGATCTGGGTCCGCCCGCTCGAGTCGCTCGCGCCGCGGCCGCTGGCCGGGACGGAGAACGCGACGCTCCCGTTCTGGTCGCCGGACGGCAGTCAGCTGGGGTTCTTTGCCGACGGGAAACTCAAGAAGGTCCCGATTGCCGGCGGCTCACCTGAGGCGATCTGTGACGCCGGCGACGGTCGCGGCGCGAGCTGGAGCCGCGACGGCGTGATCGTGTTCGCGCCCCAGGCCTCTGGCCCGCTGTTCCGCGTCTCGGTGGGCGGGGGCGAGGTGACGCAAGCCACCAGCCTCGACTCGTCTCGTCATGAGATCGGCCACCGCTGGCCGCGCTTCCTCCCGGACGCGAAGCATTTTCTGTTCGTGGGGATGCCGGCACGCCAGGGGAACTTCGACATCTTTGTCGGCGTGCTCGGCTCCAAGGATGGGAAGCGGCTCCTCAGTGCCAGTTCAGAACCGACCTACGCCGCGCCGGGATACCTGATCTTCGTCCGCAACACCTCCCTATTTGCACAACGGTTCGATCCCCAGCGCCTGGTGTTGAAGGGTGAGCCGATTTCCCTGGGCGAGGCTCCCCCGCCATCTAGTTACACCGGGGCGGGCACCGTGACGGCCTCGGTGAACGGGATCATGGCCCACATGGGAGTAGGGCTTCCCAACACCGAGCTGCGGTGGGTCGACCGCGCCGGCAACCCGTCGGGCACGATTCCCGTCCCCGCGGGCCGCTACGAGGGCGTGGTTCTCTCGCCCGACGGGAAACGCCTCTGTGTCGTGCGCCGGAGCGGCGCCTCGTCGGAGGACCTATGGCTGCTCGACCTCGATCGCCCGGTGCCCACGCGCTTCACCTTCGGACCATCGCAGAACTACACGCCGGCGTGGTCTCCTGACGGCGGCCGCATCGCCTTCGCCGCCGATCGGTCGGGGCCGGATGACATCTACCTCAAGCCCACGAGCGGAGGGGGCGCCGAAGCGCCGTTGCTGGTCGGGGGCGCCTTGTTCAAGGAACCGGATAGCTGGTCACCCGACGGACGATACATCGTCTTCGAGCAGCCGGATGAGCAAACCGGCTGGGACTTGTGGCTGCTGCCGGTGGACGGAGACCACACGCCCGTCGCTTATCTTCGCACGCCGTTCAACGAGCGCTACGCCGTCGTTTCGCCCGACGGCCGCTGGATCGCCTATAATTCCGACGAATCAGGCAAGAGCGAGGTCTACGTCCAGTCGTTCCCCTCCCCCGGCAGCAAGTACCAGGTCTCGACCAACGGGTCGAGTGGGGGATCCACGTCGATCGAGTGGACGCGCGGTGGCGACGAGTTGGTGTTCATCGGTGGCGACGGGCTCACCCTCATGGCCGCCGACGTGACGAGCAGCCCCGGGTTCCGGGTTGGCGCACCGCGAAAACTCTTCAAGGCGCGGCAGGATCTGGTGGCGTGGAATGTCACGCCCGACGGGCAACGGTTCCTGATCGTCGCTCCGGCGGGACTGGCATCTTCTTCCAAGATCACGCTCGAGATGAACTGGACGGCGGCGCTCAAGCGGTAGGGTTTGAGCTTGAGCTCGACGACAGCGACACCTCCGCCACTTCCGCCACTTCCGATGTCGGACCTGTTCAGGGGCGGAATCCCTCTTGGCATCATCCTGCCGCCGCTACTTCTTCTTGGGTGTCTTCCGGCGGTTGGTCGTCGCTTTGCGTGACGCACGGCGAGGTGCCACGCGGAGCTTCGATGAACATTCACGGAGCCAGTTGGCGAACGCCATCTCATTGATCTCGCGTGCGGACAGGGCGCGCGTCGCATGCGCTGCGTCTTGCTCCGAAGCCTCGAGGCGAAACCAGTTCAGCTCCATGAACACGCCTGCCACCGTGAGAGCGACGCGCTTGTTGCCATCCGCGAACGGGTGGTTCTGGGTGAGTGCGTACGCGTACGCGGCAGCCAGCCGAATGATGTCCGCGCGCTTGTAGGCGAAATGGTTCCTCGGACTCGCCAGAGCTGCATCCAACAGGCCTTCATCGAGAAGCCCGATCGCACCTCCGTGCTCTGCCAGGAGCCCCTCGTGAATAGCCAACACGGCCAGCTTCGAAACCCAGTTCGGCGGCTTTCTCACCTGGCCAAGTCACGAAGCGCGTTCTTGTAGCGGTTCATGAAGCCCTCGGCCACCTCCATCGTCTTCGCGAAGTTCGGGTCGTAGCGGGTGAGCCGGAAGCCGTCCGGCGCCTCGGTGAGATAGAGTTGATCGCCCTCCTTGACGTGAAGCGCCTGCGCAGCCTGCGCCGGAAGGGTGACGCCGAGAGAGTTCCCGACCTTGCGAACGGTGAGCTTGACCATGTCTGCCTCCTTCGTGGATACATATGTTATAACGTATCGACAGGTGCCGGCAAACACTTGATTCCCACGCGTCGGGGCGGTTGATGATCGTCCGGGATGCGTTAGCTCCGTCGGCGCGTTCAAAGGAGGCTAGGTTGGCGTTCGCTCGAGTTCACTCGGGCGGCTCCACGACGCCGGACTCGTGCGAACAGGCTCGGCACGGAGCGGCCAGAGACGCTGCAACGCGAACCCCGTCACGATCACGTCGAGCCAACCCAGGGCGATGTCCAATGCGTAGTGCTCCGCGGTATAGACGAGAACAATCGCCATGATCACCGTATACAGCGCCAGCACGGTTCTCGCGAGGCGGCCACTCTTCTCCCAGAAGAACAGGGCGATCATCAGGGGATAGGCCGCATGCAGCGAGGGAATCGCTGCGATGTCGTTGGCGCTTGTGTTCGCGCCCGAGAACAGGGCGGCGATCGTGTGGAAGCCGAGGTAATCCCACACCTCCCGCACGACTCGGTGCGTGGGCGCGAGATCGCCATGCAGGCTCGCGAGCCATGGCGGCACCGCCGGGTATACGACGTATGTGATGAATCCGAACGTCGTCAGTCCGACGAACCACGTCATGAACCGCAGGTAGCGCGCGCGCGACCTGCTCCACAGCACGAGGGCAATCACCACCAGTGCGATGAAATGCGACGTGTAGACCGCGAGCGCCGCGAAGTCCCACCAGTGCGGATGCACATGCTCATACAGTGCCCGTTGCATGCGAATGGTCGGAATGACTACACCGAACAGCGCTTGCTCGACGTGGATTTGAGGCAGCGTGTGCGCCGGAGGCAACACTGCGCCGAGTTGGTTGTGGATTGCGTCGTACGCGAACAGGACGACGAACATCGGGAGCCAATCCAACAGGAATCTCGCAACCCCGCGCATGCCCCGCGACATGATCGCCTCGATCGGCGAGCTCGCCCCATTCATCTCGTTGCGACGCGAGGCGCGCCGAGCTGGTGCGGAGCGATCGTCGAGAGCGATGCGCTCGACCCCGGGAGCGGCGGTGTGGCGTGCGACCATCGGGGCAGCGAAGGGCGTACGCCAATCAACTCGGGCACCGTGCTAAACTGGTATCCTCGAGCGCGCAGGCCCTCGATGATGCCGGGCAGGGCCTTCACGGTCTCGCACTGATCCGCCTGGTGCGTGAGGTTCATCCCGTCGTGCAGCAGGATGATCGCACCGGGATGCACCTGCCGCAGCGTCCGCTTCACCAGCTCCGCGGCGGGCAGTGGATCCCAGTCGCGGGGCGCATCGTCCCAGGTCACGGCAACGAGTGAATCCGCTTTCAGTAGACTCATGAGCCACGGCGAGCGCAGGCCATTGGGCGGCCTGAACAGGCTCGGATAGATCCCTCCCGCCGCGTGAATCGATTCCTCGGCGTCGTCGACTTCCTGTTGCAGTTGCGGCCTGGGTTTGAGGGCGAAGCCGAGCGGATGCGAATCGGAATGGTTGCCGACGGTGTGCCCCTCACGAACGATGCGGGCGACGGTGTCGGGGAAGCGGCGCACATTTTGCCCGATGAGGAAGAAGGTCGCATGCACGTGCTCGCGTTGGAGAATGTCGAGCACCCGCGCCGTGTAGGGCTCGTTGGGTCCATCGTCGAACGTCAGCGCGACGAGTTTCTGCTGCGTGTCGCCCTTCCAGTACGTGCGTCCGAACGCGCTTGATTGTGGCTCGAGCGCACCGTAGCCGACCGCACCCATGAGCACGACCGCGGCGGACGTGAACCCGACCACCCGGCGCCAACTTCTGCGCAGGCGTGCCGCGCGCGGTTCATCGATCTGGTCACGGATGACCGGGAAATCCCGGTACAACGGGACGCCGAATGCGTGAAACCAGACCCAGTTGGTCGTGTAGATGAACGCGTTGCCCAGCAGTGACCGGTTCCAGCGGCGGGACGAAGTGCGGACGCAAATGGACTCGACGATAATGACGCGACCGACTTTGCGGAGGCGCTCCGACAACTCGCTGTCCGCCTGCAGGCTGAAATTGGGATTCCAGCCACCAACCGCGAGAAACGCGTCCCGCCGCACGGACATGTTTGCGCCCCACAAGTGTGGCCCGGAGCGGTTGGCACGGTCGATCCGATTGAACAGCGAGAGAAACAGGTGCTTCAACAACTGGCTCTTCCAGTTGGGGCGGGTGAACTCGACCTCACCCCCGATGGCGACGACGTCGGGTCGTTGGTCATATTCGCGCACCAGGTTCGAGATCCAGTCGGATGGCACGACGGAATCCGCATCGGTGCATGCGATGATGTCGCCGTGGGCCGCCGCGAAGCCAGCCGTGAGTGCCCGACCGTAGCCCCGCGTCGGCTCGTCGACGACCGTGACCCCATGGCTTCGTGCAACACCACCGGTGCCGTCGGTGCTGCCGTTGTCGACCAGCAGGATCTCGAGTTCGCCTTCGTAGTCCTGAGCGCCAAGTGACTCGAGGCACTTGGGCAGGAGTTCTTCCTCATTGAACGCTGGTATCACGACCGAAACTCGCATCACGTCGAGAATTCTCCCTGCCAAAACCGAGATCGCTCCACCCCTTGCGCCGCCCAGCATAGCGGCCGTCGGTCCAACTGACCAATCCCCGACTCTGGTCGCCGATTGGCCTAGCGTGCGATCATCTTCACTTGGTGCGAGACGTGCCACGGCGTGTGGTCGCGTGGGGCATGTGCCGATTGAACCGCGCGAGACAGCGGCAACAACCAGGAGGTAGAGTGTGCGATGACAAGAAGACGGTCGTCGCGGTGCACATGGCGATCGCGATGCTCTCCACGAGGCCGCTGCGTGCGACCTTCATCCCGAGGACTGAGCAGTGAGAAGAACAACCAATGCCGTAGCTGCCGCGATGCTGCTCGCCGTGCTTGCCACACGTGCCGTTCTTGGCCAGGAGGTCACCGACGCGCTTCGCCTTTCGCAGCCGGCATCTCAATTCAACGCTCACGCCCTCGGCATGGGTAACACGTATTCCACGATCGGGTATGACATATCGGCTCTGAGCTTCAATCCGGCGACGATGGCGCTGAGTCGCACATTCAGCTGGACGGTGACGACGAACGTCGAGAGTTTCCAGAGCACGACCAACTACTATGGCAACCGCACCCACTTTGGGACCAACAACACCTACTGTGGCCAGGTCGGGCTAACCTTCCCCTTGCGTCTCGATTCGACACGCAACCTGATCGTAGGATGCGCCTACACTCGCTCCAGTGATTTCGGGAGTGGCTTCAAGTACGCGGGTCTCAACGACGGATCGCGCTTCCCTTCGTTTTCTCAGGTACTTGCCAATCAAGCCGACCCGACGGCACGGGCGCTCGGTCTCTCCTACCCCACCTATGACGCCTCCGGCAACTTTCTCGGGGATAACACCATCCTTGGAGACGGCCTGTACGAAACGGGCAATTTGCTCGCCGGAGGAGGTCCGACCCACTACTCCCTTGGTGCGGCGATCGAAGCCACCCACAACTTCTTTGTCGGCGCGAGTGGAAGCTACAACACCGGCAACTACTCCAGCGATCTGGAACTGGCCGCGCTGGACGTGAACGACGCATACCCCACCGGCGTCTTGACGGCGCCGGACGATCCGCGAACGGATGGATTCGAGAGCGCCCACTACCACGTTGCCCGGGACAAGCAATATCGAGGATGGGACGCCCGCTTCGGGATGATGTACAAGTTGGCCGATTTCATCGGGCTGAGCGCTTCCTTTCACCTGCCCGGCCCTGAGAAGGTCAGCGAAGACCTGTTCCGTGGCGGCACGAGCCGTTTTGCCGGAAGCAAGAGCATCGTCCTTCCGGAAACACGATCCACCTCGACCTTCTACTTCAGCCCGCCAGCGGAGTTGACGGTTGGCGCGATGGTGAACATGTGGATTGTCACCGGTACCGCCGAGGCTACTTATGTCGATTACACCACGGTCAGGATCACTTCCGGCGCGGGCGCTCTTCCGGATCGAACGCTGATCAACAAGCGGATCAACGACGAGTTGGCGGCGGTGCTCAACTTGAATCTTGGCGCGGAGGTCCGTTTGCCGTTTACCGGTCTGAGCGGACGCGCGGGCGGCATCTATCAGCCCTCACCGTACGGATCGGATCCGGCGCGCAACTCCCGGAAGGTCGTGACCGTCGGATGCGGCTACAACGCAAACGATGTGGCACAGGTCGACCTGGGATATGCCTACGCCTGGCGAGGCGAGAACCGTGAGCGGCAAGTGGGTGACGACAGCAGCGCCAATCGAACAGTCGGCTTCAATACGTTGTTGTTTACGATCAGGGTGGCGTTTTGAAATGAACGTCTTTGCGAATCAGCGGCGTGAGAATAGCCTTCTCACCGAGCCGGCGAGGTGGAACAGGGCGATGCCTCCCCGGACCAGCGGGGTCAGGCCGGCGGGGAGCGCCAGCAGCAGCGCGGAGAGTCCGAGCCCCGCGCCCATGGCAATCGCGGGCAGCTGAGACTTCATCACGCGCAGACTTTCGAGGTTGCTGTCCAGGGCCGCTAGCGGGGCAAGTTGGTGCACCAGTGCCTCTCGCTCGGTGGCGGCGCGGGCCACCAGCGCGGTGAGCCGCGCCTCGAGAGTCCCGCGTTGCGCGCTCACGACCGTCCCCGGATCCACTCCCGGTCCTTGCGCAGCTCGGCGATCGTCGTGCCGAAGATCGGCCGCCGCCGCTTGAGCCAGGCGCGCAGGCCCAGGGCGCCGCCCACCGCTGCGATCAGCATGACCAGCGCGGCGGCGCCGAGCACGGCCACGCGGTGTTCTTCGCCGACAGCGAGCAACAGGAACAACAACCCCACGACGATGGCGAGCTGCAGGCAGGCCAGAATGGCGAACACGGCGAGGAGGAGGCGCGCCAGATTTCCGCGTTCTTCGGCCCACTCGAGCGCGAGGATTTCCATGCGGGTCTGGAGCAATCCCAGCGTGCTGTCGCCGAACCGGCGTAAGGATCCACCCAATCCAACGGCACGACCGGATTTCGGCTTTTCGCTCATGGCGGGCCTCAGCGCCGCGCGATGAGGACGCCGACCAGGAGTCCCGCCGCGGCCGCGATTCCGACTGCTCCCCACGGGTGCTCGTGAACGTACTCATCGGCTGCCTTGGCGGCTTCTTTGACGCGGTCCAGCATCTCCGCATCGATTTCCTCGATCTTGCCCTTCGCTGCCCGCAGGGACTCCTCGACCCGGGCTCGCGCGGCGGTGGCGCGTTCGCCGGCGGCGCCGGCGGTGGCATTGAGCAGCTCCTCGGAGTCGGCCACGACGGCCTTCAAGTCGGACAGCATTTGTTGACGGGCGGC
>Ga0315278_10006999_pt1 | contig 10278 bp, 9 predicted proteins | sample YL17G06_0_MG_FD_203880 | JGI IMG/M metagenome (GOLD analysis project Ga0315278, IMG submission 203880) | Sediment microbial communities from Yellowstone Lake, YNP, Wyoming, USA - YL17G06_0 | ecosystem: Environmental > Aquatic > Freshwater > Lake > Sediment | place: USA: Wyoming | collected... | reverse complement strand
CTTTTCGCCCTTGTCAGTCATTATCAAAGCCAGGATAAATCTCAAAACTCGGATGCGTATGAGTATGGACTGAAAATACTCCGTAATACGCCGGATCATGCCATTATCATCACTCAGGGTGATAATGATATATACACCCTCTGGTATTTGCAGAAAGCCATGGGACTTCGGCAGGATGTTACAATCATCGGTAGCAATTTCATTCATAACGGCTGGTACTCCACCTATTTTGAAAATGCCGGTGCGGACAAACCGCGTTTTACCATCCAACAAACGAAAACCCCTCCTTCCCATGGCGATTTTTACCTTGATCTCATGCTCTGGGTGATCAATCCCAATTTGGACCGCTTCCCCATTCTTCTCACCTTTATTGATCCTCTGCTGGAATACATGTATGAGGTAAAAAAAGTCGCGACATTGTTAAAAGAGGATGGTAAAGCCGGAACACAGTTTGAATATTTACCCTATCCCTACCTTTATCGGCTATACAAAAAATGAGGCGTTCACTGGGACTCATAGGACGCATAGGGCGTATATTGTGAAAATAAAAAGACTTGCAAAGGGCTTACGGGGTGTTTAACACGATAGATATTTATTATTCATGAATGATGAGGGAAAGGACTTTATCTTGTGGAAAAACGCATCTACCTGACAACGCCGATTTATTACATTAATGCCAGGCCGCACATCGGTCATGCATACACAACGATCCTTTGCGATGTTGTCACACGCTATTATCGCCTGTTCGGGTATGAGACATATTTTCTCACAGGCACGGATGAACACGGGGACAAGATCATGCGCGCAGCGAGGGCAAACGGCAAGGAACCGAAGGAATATGCGGATGAGATCAGCGCGCTTTTTAGAAACATCTGGCCCACGCTCAATATCAGGACGGATGATTTCATCCGCACAACAGAAGAGCGGCATCAAAAGGTGGTCCGGGAAATCCTTCTCCGCATTTACAAGAAAGGGGAGATTTATCACTCCCGGTATGGAGGATTCTACTGCACAGGATGCGAGCGCTTTTATACGGATAAAGAACTGGTAGAAGGCAAATGCCCAGACCATCTTGTGGAACCGGAATGGATCGAGGAACAAAATTATTTCTTCAAGATGAGCGCATATCAGGACTGGCTGATAGATCACATCAAAAACAATCCGGACTTTATCCGGCCGGAGCGATATAAAAACGAGATTTTGTCCTTCCTGAAGGAGCCTCTCAAGGACCTGTGCATCAGCCGCCCTGCCTCCAGGCTCCCCTGGGGCATTCCCCTTCCGTTTGACGATAATTACGTCACATACGTGTGGTTTGACGCGCTGATCAATTATATCAGCGCCCTGGGATACCCGGATGGGGAGAAATTCCACAAATTCTGGCCTGTTGTAAACCACTTCACAGCAAAGGACATCCTGAAACCCCATGCGATCTACTGGCCCTGCATGCTCAAGGCTGCGGGCATTGAACCGTATCAACACCTGAACGTCCACGGGTATTGGAACATGGAAAAACACAAAATCTCCAAAACCCTCGGGAATGTGGTGGAGCCTCTGGATCTCTCGAAAAAGTACGGCGTGGATGCGTTCCGATATTTCCTTCTCCGCGACATGAGCTTCGGCCTCGATGCGGAGTTCAGCGAGGAAAACCTGCTGAAGCGCTTCAACAGCGACCTGGCGAATGATTTTGGCAATCTCGTGAAACGCGTGACTGAGATGATAGGGAAATATTGCGACAGCGCGATCCCTGAGGCGGGAGATCTTCAGCCCGAAGACCGGATTCTCCTGAAATCCCTGAGCGAGGTCAAATCCTCCGCGCCTGCGCTCCTCGATGCCCTGCAATTCAACGAGCTCCTGGAACAAATCATGAACGTGATCCGGAGCACAAACAAATATGTGAACGATCTTGCCCCCTGGGATCTTCATAAAAAGAAAAATCTTCCCCGGCTTTTCTCCGTGCTCCACACTGCCGCGGGCGTGACTGCCGGCTGCGCCAAACTCCTTTTCCCGGTCATGCCGGAAAAGGCGGAAGAGGTTTTTCAGATGTTCGGCATCACCGGGGAGGATGAAACATCCTGCGATACGCGATTTCGTGCCGGGCTGAGGGTGATGACCGGAACAATGCTCTTCCCCAAAATGGAAATGATGTCCGGCGAAGGGGAACCTGCTGAATCCCCAATGCTGGGCAAGGAGGACAAGGCGGAAAAGAAAACATCGGAACAAAAGGAGCATCCAATGGACAACCTGATCGAATATGAGGATTTTGCCAAAGTGAAACTTGTCACTGCCCAGATCCTTATGGCGGAACGCGTGCCCGCTACCGACAAACTGATGCGGATGGAGATCGATGTGGGAACGGAAAAACGGCAGATCGTCGCAGGGATCGCCGCGGACTATAAACCCGAAGAGCTGGTCGGCAGGACGGTTGTGGTTGTGGAAAACCTGAAACCCCGGACGCTCCGGGGATTGGAATCCAAGGGCATGCTGCTGGCAGCGCACGGAACCAGGGGCCTTGCCCTGGTCACTGTGGATCGGGCGGTGGAACCGGGTTCTTCCATAACTTAGAAGATTCCCGGGAATAGTCATCACCCGGGAATCGAACCGAGGGGAAAATGTTTCTTACGGGAAACCTGAAAATAGGACTCAAAGAAATCTGGACGCACAAGCTGCGTTCGTTTCTCACCATGCTCGGCGTGATTTTCGGCGTGGCTGCGGTTGTGGCAATGGTAGCGATTGCCGACGGCGCAAGGGAGGAATCCCTCCGGCAGATCCGGCTTCTGGGAACCAATAATATCCGCATCAAAAAACAGGATCTTCAGGGCATTGACAAAACCGTGGCTCTGCGCAAAGCGCCCTTCGGCCTGACGCGGTCCGACGCGCTCTCTCTCAAGGCAATCCTGAGCGATGTAACCCATATCGCGGTGACGAGGAATATCAGCGCCCGCCTGATCTACAAAAATGAGATCCCTCCAGCCACAGTGGTCGGCGTTTCACCGGATTACCCCCAAGTGGTGAACTTCCTGGTTCAAAACGGGCGCTTCATCAATGATCTGGATATCCAGCATACCAGACAAGTGTGCGTGATCGGCCAGGAAATCAAAAACCGCATCTTCCCCATTGAAGAAGCCCTGGGAAAGGATATCCGCCTGGAAGGACAACTCTTCACAGTGATCGGCTTGATGGAGAAAAAGAGCGCCTCCGGAGGCATGGGATCTCTCAAACTGGGCAACCTGAACCAGAATATCTATATTCCGATGACAACCGCGTTTACGCGATTCGGATTGGATGAGCGAACCGAGCAGCTGGATGAGATCTCCCTCAAAGTGAAGGATGGGGCGGACCTCCAGGAAATTGCCCATGTTGGAAAAAGGATTCTCCTCCGCCGTCACAATGGAGTGGAGGATTTTGAGATCGTGATTCCCGAGGAGCTCCTGGCGCAGAGCCAGCGCACCCAGAGAATCTTCACCATCGTGCTCACCGCCATTGCCGGGATTTCGCTCCTTGTCGGCGGGATTGGAATCATGAACATCATGCTCGCAACGGTCACGCAGAGAACCAGGGAGATCGGGATCCGAAGAGCCATCGGAGCCACGCAGAGGCATATCCTGATGCAATTCATCATTGAATCTTTGAGTTTGAGCCTTGTGGGCGGATTTATCGGCATTTTCGCGGGGATCGGGATGGCAAAAATCATTTCCCTGTATGCCCGCTGGAATACGCCGATTTCCGTTCTTTCGATTGTGGTCTCTTTTACCGTGGCTGCAGCAATCGGGCTGATCTTCGGGATATATCCCTCCACCAAGGCGGCGCAGCTCGATCCAATCGATGCCCTGCGGTATGAATGAGTTGGACCATTCTTAACTTTCGCCTGAAAATGTAAAATAAAGGTTTGGACATGAAGGCATGTCAATAAAACAGGTTGCCATATCTATTGCGGTTTTGCCAGGGGGCGTTCGCTCCATCGCCGGATCGGCCGAAAACGGAAATTCGCCAGTATGCCCTCGAAGATGCCTGCAGCCGCCTGTTTGGCACGGGCGGGATCATTCAGGCGCAAGTCTTCTTCCGGATCGGTCATGAAGGAGACTTCAACAAGTACACCGACCAGTTTGGATTCGCGCAGCACCACAATGTCGTGCGAAGGCACGCCATGACCGTAATACATCTTGGACCACTCGATTGCTGGATCGATAACGCGCAGATTCAAGCGCCGGGACAATGCATTCTGGATTTCGATAGCCATCTGGTAACGCTCGCGGTTGAGTTCTTCGTCAGGATAACGTTTCACATAGGGGGCGGTGGCATTGTACTTGTCGTCCCATTGGCGTGTGTCATAATAATAGCAGCTCACGTAATTGGATTTTGATCCGGCGTTATGATGAATCGTGATGAAATAATCGCATCCAGCCTTGTCTGCTATCTGAACACGCGAATAGAGCTCCTGGTTGCGGTTTTTGTTCCACTCCTCGGATTTGGGCGGCGCGTAACAAGGCTCAGCCATGCGATCCGGGCCAGTCAGGGTCATTGTGACTTCAGCGCCTGCCTGGGTGAGAAGATCCCAGAGAAAGAACGCGGTACGAAGATTGGCTTCGCTTTCCGTGAAGCCGGTATTTCGCCCCCGGGTTCCACCAGTATAACCATGCGTCGATCCCCATACCTGACCGCCATGACCGGCATCAACGCAGATGCGTAGCCCTTCCAGGGGATGGCCTTCCGGAACCTCGTATCTGGGATTGGGCATCGGCTGCCAGTCCGGAGGCACATTCGGATAGACTCCTTTTTCAGTGCGGGGCCGAACATCATACCATTGTTTGTCGAATTCAACAGGAGGCTTGCGATGCAGGTATTCGTTTCCGAATGCGACCTCGGTCGCTGTAGATGCCTGATCCAAGTCCTGTGTGGGAGACTCCGCCCGGGACAAAGTTATAAAAATCAGAAAGAGGGCGGTGTATATTACTATTTTTTTCATGGCTGCGCCTCCTTGGTGTTCTTGTCCGGGGAAGGCTTATCGCCTGTGCAGGCTTTCATTATTCCTTCGAAAATCCCGATTGCAGCCAGGCGACTGTAAGCCGGATTCTCCATCCACTCCGACTGCTCGAGGTTGGTCATGAAGGCGCACTCGACGAGCACAGCGGGAAGCGGGGTTTCCCTCAAGACGTGGTAATTCCCATGGCGCGGGGGGCGAGTTTGAAGTCCCAGCCTTATGCCAAGACTCTGCGTGATGGCTTCGGCCAATTTCCTGGACATTGCAATCGCTTCGGGCGAATGCTTGATTTCGCCCTGGTCCCGGCTGTTTGGATCGAAGAAAAAGGCTCTTGAGAAATTAACCTGAGCTCCCGCGTTGTGATGGATCGAAATAAGGAAATGACAGTTGTTGGCTTTCGCTACGCGAACCCGGATATTCAATTCCTCCCGGCTGTTGGCCTTGTATTCTTCGGAATCCGGCTTGGCAAAGCAGTCCTGGCTGAGCCGTGTCTCAAACGTCCGGGTCATCACAACCTCTGCGCCCGCCTGGGTCAGAAGATCCCACAGAAAGAGTCCGACCCGAAGATTTGCATCGCTCTCGGTTTGATCCGAGACCCTGCTGCGCGTTCCGCCCGTGTACCCCCTTGTCGTTCCCCAGATTTGTCCGCCGTGGCCGGGATCAATGCAGATGCGCAGTCCTGCAAGGGGCTTACCCTCCGGAGCGGTGTATTGCGGATCAGGGGGGTGGTTCTGTGCAGTCAATATACACGGCAGAATGAAAAAATATAAAAACAGAAATCCCAGTGTATAATGCCTTTTGAAGAGAGAAGTATAATACTGCATTTTAAATGACTCCTTTCCTTCGTTAAAGTCCCAAACTATCTATTCTCTTTGTTCCCTGATTCCACACAAAGTCCTGGAGAAGGTTTGGGATAAATGATCCGGGCAGCGCCGGCTTTTTTAAGGGCGGAAATCACAGGGGCCGGGTCTGTGGCAAGGGCGATGATGGTCCCTCCTTTGCCTGCGCCGGCAAGTTTGGCGCCCTCTGCGCCGGCATCGAGCGCTGCCTTGATCAGTCGATCGTTGAATTCACCTGAGCCCCCAAGATCTCGCTGAATCTCATGGTTGAGGTTCATGAGGCGACCCAACTCATCCCAGTCTTTATCAAGAAGTGACTTTTTCCCCAAACGGGCGTATTGCGAGATCCTTTCGTATCCATCAATAACCTCCCAGTCGCCGTTGAGCCACCGTTCCCGGATGGGTTTGTGCACATCCCCGGAGTGATGCTTCATGCCTGTATGAGCAAGAACAAAGGGAAGTTCGGTCACGTAAGAGGTCAGGGATTCAATCGTGGCATACACGCCCCTGTCAATAAAGTTGCAATCCTCTTTTTTCCGGAAATCCATATAGTTCAGTCCGCCGAAAACCATCATGTAATGATCCTGGAATCCGCACCGGATATTAAGCAGGGTCTGTTCTATCTCGTGCAGTTTTTCCGCAAGCAGATAGGGATGATACATTTCTCCCTTGTAACATGCCAGGGCGCCGAACAGAACTGCAATGGCAGCTGTGGATCCGCCCAGACCGGACGCGAGTGGAATGTCGCTCCAGCAGCGGATCTCCAGTTTTTCCGCTGTCATGCCAAGATGCTTCAGCACCAATTTTGGGATGTCAAAATAATCGCCTTTGGGTTGAAAATCATCGCTGGATCCAGGAACATCCTCCTGATCCCCCATCACAAGATGTAAGTGGTCATGAGGATGGATCTCTGCATAGGTCCTCTCCGCCAGTGTGCAGGAAAGAACCGTTCCGCCGTAACCATCCGTGGGATTACCGATAATCCCGCAACGTCCGGGCGCGCTTGCTCGAATGACAGGCACCTTTGTCCTCCTTTATCGAATTCATCTATGGGAAAAGCGGCTGAAAACATCGCAATATCCTGAATAATTTCCGACATCATGGCGCACCTGATTTTTTTTCAATATAAATGCGCACACCCGCTTCCCCTTTTGACATAAAAAGTTGATGGCATCCGTGAGTTCCCATCCTCTTTCCGGATCAGGTCCTCCCTGATCCAGGGCAGGAAAAATGTCGGGGGTAAACACATAGCGAGCGGCAATGGCATAGGAACTGGGGGCTTTGCCCGGGGCGGGTTTTTCCACCACTCCCTCCAGATCAAGCGCCTCCCCTTTTTGTCCAGGGACAGGTATAATCACTCCATAATGACTCAGAAATCTGGCGTCTTTTTCTTCCACAGCCAGGACAGCGGAGGCGTTGCGTTCCTTCTGAACCTGGACGAGGCTCCTGATGACAGAATCCTCGGGAGGCAACTCCAGAATTGCATCGCCCAAGGCCACAACGAAATATTCTCCTTCCACCATCTCCCGCGCCTGGAGGATGGCATTGCCCAATCCTTTCGGAATCTCCTGGCGCACATAATGAAATTCAAGCCCCAGATTTTCATACCGGAGCAGGTCAACAAGATCCTTTTCCTTTTTTTCCTCAAGATGCCTTATCAGAGAATCGCTTGGAGTGAAATGATCCTGGATGATCTCCCCTCCCTTTCCTATGACAAAAACGATCCGCCCGATTCCCGAACGGGCAATCTCCTCCACCACATATTGGACAGCGGGCTTATGTCCCACAGGGAGCATGACCTTGGGAATCGCCTTGGTCAGGGGAAGGAGCCGCGTGCCCCATCCTGCCGCCGGTATCACCGCCGTTTGCACAAGCATGAAAATATCCTTGATAAAACCTCAGCAAAACACAGTAAAATTAATCCAGTGGAATATAGAATTCTTCAACCCTTTTTTGTTCCTGTTTTGCCTCCTGGGTTCTGCCCATCTTTGCCAGAATGTCGGATCTATACTGGTGACACTGTCTTGCGACCGGTGAATCGGGAAAGGAGCGTACGGAGCGGGTGAAAAGATCGTATGCCTTTTGCAGGGATTGCGGGTCGCCCTTTCTAACGAGTTTTTCCCCTTCTTGAAAATCCCCGTTCCACCTTTTTGCGATTTCATTCATCCTCTCCGCCTCCTGGAACACCTCAAATGCAGGCACAGAAATAAGGGAAAATTTTCCCAGGATCTGCTCCTTCGGAAGGGAAAAGAAATCCTCCAGCGCCAGGAGATAGGCTTCCGCCTCGAGGCGGTTATATTCCGGATCCTTCAGCCTCTCCTCCTCCCGGGGACAGGAGAAGAAGGACGCCTCCCCTATCACACCCGGAACCCCATAGGAATTGCGGAGAACGCCTGTGCCGTCTCCGGGGAAAATGGTGAAATCGGACACAAGGCTCACAGCGCCTTTCCCCTTGAAAAGCGCCTGGCGCAATCTCCGGGCAAGGCATCTCCCAAGCGCCACTCCTCCCCTGTTCTCCGAGGCATTGCCGTGATAATAAATAATCGGAAAGTTCACCTTGGGATCAGCAGTGGCATTATGATGAAGCGAGAGAAACACATCCGCCTTGTTCTTCACAGTGAATAAAGCCCGTTCCTGGATCTGAACCTGGGCATCCTCAGTCCGCGTCATGAGCACCTTCGCCCCTTTTTCCTCAAGCAGATCCCTCAGGATCAGGGCAACGCGCAGATCAATCCATTCCTCCCGTTCCCCACTTGGCCCTACGCGATAGCTGTCGAATTCCGCCGTGCCACCATGCCCGGGATCAAGGCAGACGATCCTTCCCGCCAGAGGATTGCCTTCCACATCCTTTGGTCCATGCACACAGGAGAACATAAACATACCTCCAACAAAAATCAGTCCTGTTCTCAAGATCCCGGACGCACTAAATATTCCTTTTGGTGACATGTATTACAAACCCAACGAAGTAGTAGGTATTAAATAGTTCCTCCTTTCGGAGCTCGGTCGGACCAAAGGCAGGATCGCCTACGAAGAATGTAGTGGGAGTTTTCCCGAGGAGGGTGATAAAATGCCCTTTTCCCTTTTTCCCTCCCGCGCGAACTCCCACAATACAGGGAACAGGCGGATCTGCAGGCTCTGTGGGAACGGAAACAAAATGCGCCTCTAATCCGCACTGGCGGATATAGCGCGCCAGATACCATGGCTCTGTGCCATGCCTGGTGAAATATGTGGCATGGCTGATTTCATGTTCTGTTCTTCGAATTCCATAATAATTCAGGATCGTGGCTGTGCTGGCAGGTCCGCAGGTATAGGGTGTCGTCTGCACGCACACTCCCTGGACCCAGTTTTCTCTCCATTTTGGTTCCACGGTATAAAGGACAGGCTTGATATAGGGAACAATCACCATGATAAAAAGCAGGGCGATGCCATTATGCCGGCTGAAGGAATCCTTGAATTGCATCTTCTTATTGATATTCTGCTGGAGGATTGCGCAGAAAATACCGATAAAGACGATCGTTGCTTCTATTCCTCTCAAGGAGCGGATCTCGAGCAGCCACGCCCAGTTGTCGTACCAATGGAAATAATAAAAATCAATAAGGAGCCAGAGCATGGTGATGAAAAAGGAAATCACACCAAGTAAAACTATAAAAAACCCGGGAATTTTTTTATACAAATGATACACAAGCACATATCCGCTCACGCCCCAGATCATGAGGAAGAATACATTGAAAAGAGCCCTTGTCATTTTTCATCCTCCCCCTATCACGATAGAGAGCGAAACCTGGTCCCCGTCATTCAATACATAGCTTTCTTTCTGAAGAGCGCAGTTCACCACTGGCATGATGCTGGGAATATGCTTTTCCTCATAACCGAGTTTTAAAAGAAGTTTCCGGAGGTTCGTTCCCTGCTTGATCTCCAGGGTCAGCATATCCCTGCCCCGGGGCCTCTTCAGAGGGCCGGAAATTTTGACGATCACTGTGATCAGGTTCCGCATTTTCCACAAACCCTGCAATGAGGATCTCTTTCCGCTTTGATAATCTCAAATCTCAAACAAGCGGCATCATATAAAAATAATTGATTCACAAAAAGCCCGGGAAGTCCAATCAAATATTTGATCGCTTCCGTCGCCTGAATCGCTCCAATGACTCCTGGGGTAACGCCAATAACCGGAACCCTGTCTTCAGGAGGACTTTTGGGAAAAAGGCATCTCAGGCAGGCTGTTTTTCCCGGGATGATGGTGGTCGCCCGTCCCTGAAAACCGTGACACGCCCCATGGAAAAGGGGGATTTTCCGTTCGACAACGGCCCTGTTCAATATAAAGCGTGTCTTGAAGTTATCAAGGGCATCCACCACAGCATCAGCGTCTTCCAGGATGCGGAGGATATTTTTCTCTGAAATTTTCGCCCGGATGCCCGTGATTGTAATATCGCCGTTCATCTCCCCGAGCTTAGCCAGAGCGGA
>Ga0315278_10006998_pt1 | contig 10278 bp, 8 predicted proteins | sample YL17G06_0_MG_FD_203880 | JGI IMG/M metagenome (GOLD analysis project Ga0315278, IMG submission 203880) | Sediment microbial communities from Yellowstone Lake, YNP, Wyoming, USA - YL17G06_0 | ecosystem: Environmental > Aquatic > Freshwater > Lake > Sediment | place: USA: Wyoming | collected... | reverse complement strand
CCTACTACCTTGGCGTGGCAGAGCGGGCGCTCGGGCATGGACGGCGGGCGGAGGTCAGTTGGGAATCGGCGCAGCAGTACGGGACGTATGTCGCGGCGTCGCATTTCAATCTGGCGGCCATCGCGTGGAGGGCCGGCAATCGCGATGAGGCGTTCGATCGGCTCAGCCGCGCCATCCAGGCGGCACCCGATGCCGTGCGCGCGGGCGCCCTCGAAGTGGCGCTTCTTCGCACCGCGGGACAGAACGAGAAGGCCCGCGCGCGGCTGGCAAGCTGGCGGCGGATGGACCCGACCAATTCGCTGCTGCGGGTCGAGGCTGTTCGACTCGGTGCGGCGGACGCATCTTTGTGGGCGCACCTGGCCGCCGATCCGGAACGCGTCCTCGAAGTCGCCGCCGACTACATGAAGTTCGGGTTGTACGCAGACGCCGTCGACCTGCTCGGCCGGTCCTATCCCGCAGGGGCGGAAGTCGTGACCGAGCCCGGCATGCCCAGGCCAGAAATGTATCCGTTGATCTCGTACTACCGCGGGTACTGCCGGTCGCAGGCGGGTCAGAACCCGGAAGCCGACTACGCCCAGGCCTCACAACTGCCGACCACATACGTATTCCCGCACCGGCCCGAATCGCTCGACGTGCTGTCGGACGTGGTGAAGCGGAATCCGAAGGACGCCACCGCACAGTTCCTGCTCGGGTCGCTGTATCTGTCTGGCGGCATGGTCGACGCGGCACTCAAGGCCTGGGAGCAGGCGCGCAGTCTCAATCCTGCGATCCCGACGCTGCATCGGAACATGGGCGCCACGCTCGCGGCGACCGGCGCACTCGACAAGGCCATCGCGATCTTCCAGGAGGGCGCCAGGTTCGACGCGACCAACATCGGCGTCTACACCGGGCTGGAGCAGGCGCTCGCGCAGGCGGGACGTCCGGCCACCGACCGCGCGAAGGCGCTGCTGAGCTACCCGGATCAAAAGACCCTGCCCGCGGCGCTGGTCTACAAACTCGCGCTCCTGCTCGCCGAGGCCGGTCGCTATGACGAGGCCGAGCAGCAGTTCGCGGGCCGGTTCTTCCCGCGTGTGGAAGGCGGCATCAACGTCCGTCAGATCTGGATCGAGGTGCGCGCCCGGCGCGCCCAGTCGCTCGCGCAGGCCAAAGACTGTCGCCAGGCGCTCGCCATTACGGATGGATTGGCCAGACCCGTCCCGGCGCTCGCGTTCACCAACGATGGCCTCGACCCGTTTCTGAAGCAGCCGAAACTCGCCGGCATCATCGACAGTGTCCGGAAGGCGTGCGGCGCGACGGTGGCGGCGCCGGACGCAGACGTGCCGTACGGAGTCGGCAGCTGGGATGCCGACGCACTCGGCAATCATCGAGTCGTGCTGAAGGTGGATGCTGCCGCCGCCGCGGTCTTCGCCCACATGCCCTGGCGGCGTCGCGATCTGCAGCCTGAGCGCAGGAACCTGGTGGTCGTCTCGGCCGCGACAGGCGGGCGTGTGACGAACGTCTCGCGGATCGACATCACTCGCGAGTACGGCGACATCGTGTTTGAGGCGCCCTCGGCGGGCGACTACTACGTCTATTACCTGCCCAACGTCGGCGCCGGACGCTCGAACTACCCGAAGGTCACGTATCCGGAACCCGAGGCGACCGCCGACGATCGATGGCTGGTGAAGCAGGGTCTGACATCTGGCGCTCGCGCTCAGCAATCATGGAAGGCGCTCCCGGCGGCCAGCCTCGTCGAGATTCAGGCGATCGACCAGCTCAACAGCTTCTTCCCGATGGAGGTGATCGCGACAAAGTCCGAGATGACCGCTCTCGAAGCCGCCAACGCGACATCTCCGTACCTGGTATTCGCCGAAGACCGCACGAACCCGATCAAGATGCCCGAAGATCTGCCGCTCCGCTGGATCCGGCGCGGGCCCGCGGCGCCATTTGCCGGCGACGCCATGCGCGGCGAGTTCTACGCCTTCCAGGTGGGTGTGTACGCGGCGCGCGGCGCGGTCGAGGACGTGCGCGTCCAGTGTGACGGGTTGAGCAGAAAGACCGGCGGCGGGTCCGTGGCTGCCGCGAACTTCACGTGCATCAACACGGGCGGCGTCGACTCGGCAGGGAAGGCCTTCACGCGCACGGTCAACGTCGACAAGGGCAAGGTGCAGGCGATCTGGTGCGGGGTGCAGGTGCCGGACGCAGCGGTGGCAGGCGACTACGCCGGCATGCTGCGGGTGTCGGCGCGCGGCGCAGCGCCGACATCGGTGCCGTTGACGCTCCGCGTGTCGAACACGCTCATTGCCGCGCACGGAGACGACGAGCCGTGGCGGCTGTCGCGGCTGCGCTGGCTCGACTCGACGCTGGCGTTCGACGACGAACTGGTGAAGCCCTACACGCCGGTCAAGGTCGTGGGGAAGACCATCGAGGTGCTTGGCCGTCGCGTCACGCTCAACCCGTTGGGGTTCCCCGATCAGATCGACAGCCGCTTCGACATCGAGATGACGCGCCTGGTCGCAGGCAACGGCCGGCACGTTCTCTCCGGCCCGGTTGCCCTGGTCGTCAAGAGCGGCGATGCCGCTGTGACGCCCTGGACCGGCAGCGGGCCGACCTTCACGAAACAGGCGCCCGGTGCGGCCGCGTGGCGCGCGCGGGGGACGGCCGGGCCGCTCTCGATGGACACCGACGCGCAGATGGACTTCGACGGCAACATCGAGTTCACCGTCCGCCTTCGCGCATCGCGCTCCACGCCGATAGACGACGTGCGGCTGGAGATCCCCATCGCGTCCGATGTGGCGCGCCACGTGATGGGGTTGGGCTTCAAGGGCGGCAAGCGGCCCGCAACGTTCGACTGGAAGTGGGACGTCAGGAACAACCACGATTCGGCGTGGATTGGCGACGTCAACGCGGGCCTGCAGTTTACGCTCAAGGACGACAAGTACGTCCGGCCGCTCAACACGAACTTCTACACGCTCAAGCCGCTGGTGATGCCGGTCTCCTGGTACAACGGCGGCAAAGGTGGCTGCCGGCTGGCCGAGAAGGACGCCGCGACCTACCTCGTGAGTTGCTTCAGCGGCGCCCGAACGGTGGCGAAGGACGAAACGCTCTACTTCAACTTCAGGCTGCTGCTCACGCCGTTCAAGACGATCGACCCGAAGGCGCAGTTCGCGACCCGGTTCTTCCACGCCTTCAAGCCCGTAGACGATGTTGTCGCGACCGGCGCAAACGTCGTCAACGTCCATCACGCCAATTCGATCAATCCCTACATCAACTATCCGTTTCTGCGGCCGGGTGAGATGAAGGCCTACATCGACCAGGCGCACGCCAACGCCATGCGCGTGAAGATCTACTACACCGTGCGCGAGCTGACGAACCGCGCGCCGGAGGTCTTCGCGTTGCGGAGCCTTGGCGAGGAAGTGTTCGCGCCAGGGGCGGGCGGAGGGTTCTCGTGGCTGCAGGAGCACCTCGGCGCCAACTACATCGCCGCCTGGTTCGTGCCTGAGCTCAAGGACGCGGCCATCGTCAACAGCGGCGTGTCGCGGTGGCACAACTTCTATGTCGAGGGTCTCGACTGGCTGGCGCGCAATATCGGGATCGACGGGCTGTACATCGACGACGTGGCATTCGACCGGCTGACGATGAAGCGCGTGCGAAAGGTGCTCGACCGGCATCGTCCAGACGCGATGATCGATCTGCATTCGGCGAACCAGTACAACGTGCGCGACGGGTTCGCGAGCAGCGCGAATCTCTATCTCGAGCACTTTCCCTATCTGAACCGGCTCTGGTTTGGCGAGTATTTCGACTATAACTCGGCGCCCGACTACTGGCTGACCGAGATCTCCGGCATTCCATTCGGGCTGATGGGCGAGATGCTCGAGGGCGGCGGCAATCCGTGGCGCGGCATGGTGTACGGCATGACGGGCCGGCTGCCGTGGTCGGGCGATCCGAGGTCGATGTGGAAGGCGTGGGACGAGTTCGGGATCACCGAGAGCCGGATGATTGGGTACTGGGTGCCCGGCAACCCGATCAGGACCGGACGGGATGATGTGCTGGCGACGGCGTACGTGCGCGAGGGAAAGACGATGATCGCCGTGGCGACGTGGGCGAAGGAGAAGGTGGACGTGCGCCTCGGGATCGACTGGAAGGCGCTGGGGCTCGACCCCGCCAGGGTACGCATCACCGCGCCGGCGATATCGGGCTTTCAGGACGGTCGCGCGTTCGACGTCGGCGGCCCGATTCCCCTCGAGCCCGGGAAAGGGTGGATCCTGGTGATCCAGCAGGCTGTCGGCGGCCTTGCTGTTGGCGGCCTTTGACGCACGTTCGACCGCCGCTATAATGGCCCTGCTGTGCCTGGGTGTGCAGTGCCTCCCAGGAGCGGGGTCATGCTGGCAATACCGCGTCTCGTTGTATGAGCGTTCGCACACGATTCGGCATCTGGACACTTGTGGCGGCGATCGGCTGGATCGTCGGCATCATCATGGCCTTCATCTCGATCTGGCATCTCTGGACTGACTGGTATAGGTTGTAGGCGACCGACAGCCAACGCAGGGGCGCGATTCATCCGCCTTCGCGCAGTGCTTTGGCGGACCGCCGCAGCCCTGGCGGAGGTGGTCGCGCCCTTCTGCTTCTACACCGGCGTCCTCCACCGGAGCCCCTCGAATCGTGCGTAGTCGCGATCCGTCGTGATCCACTCGCATCCCGATTCAATCGCCAGCGCCGCGAACCACGCGTCCGCGACGAGGTTGCCGGTGGCTTTCGCACGCCGGCACAGGTCCGCGAAGATCTTCCAGTGCCTCGGGCCGGGTTGGATGAGTTGACAGTGCGGCTGTTCCAGCAGCGTGTGGCAGAACAGCAGCGCCTCGTCCAATCTGCTCGGCCTCGCGAACACGCGACGGTTCGTCACCACTCGCACAAATGACGAGAGCACCTGTGGCGCGACGCCGTACGCTTCATCGCCGTTGACCGTTGCCTGCAGCCACTCGCGGTATCTTCTGTGGCCGACCGCATCCGACCGGAATGCATAGACCATCACGTTGACATCGGAGAGGATCATCGCCGCTCCTCCATGATGTCGAGCAGCGCCGCCGAATCGTCGAGATCGACGCCGGGAACCGTGCCGCCTCCCGCCTTGCACACTGGCAGCGCGGCCGGGTGTCGCTTCGGCGGAGCGGTGCCTTTGGCGAGCACCAATCGCAGGCCTTCTGCCATCAGCGCGGTCAGCGTCTGACCTCGCCGCCTCGCTTCCCGTTGCGCCTGATCGAGCAGGGCGTCATCGAGCCGAACCGTGGTTCGCATATGTCTAGACATATCAATAGTGATGCTCATATGTCAATACTCTCGCATGCGGGATGCTCGGGGCCTGGCCGGTGTGTCTGCCGCGGATTCGTCCGTTGCACGGATTGTGCCGACGGCCGGCGCACAGATCTCGGCGGAATCAGATCGTCGGTGCGACGCGTGTTGCAGGGACTGCCATCAGACAGGTCGCCGGGCATGGCAGGAATTGCCATCCAGGACTGGCTTGCATGTGGCGAGGCGTTCTTGACGGAACTGGACGCGGCCTGGACAAGCCGCTATCGACTGCTGGCTTCCGGCGGTGGGGTGGGCCCGGCGTCGGCCGGGATCTTCGCCGTGGCGATTCTGATGTGCGGCGCAGCGCCTGACGTGCGCCAGGCCACCACGAGGTCGGTCCCGCGTCGGGCGAGACGGGGATTGCCGCTTGATCGATCGGCGCCGACCGGCGAGACGACGATCGACGGGCCGCGCCGGCCGTCGGGCCAGACGCGGCGCAGGCGCAGATCCGCTTTCGCGTGCGCGAACTCGATCCACGACACCATGGCGCTCCCGTCCGGCAGAACGTCGACATCCACGCGTCCCAGGGCTCCTTCGTCGTCGACGCGAAGCGGCGCGCCAAACGTGGCGCCGCCGTCGCGCGACATCGTCACCCGCACGCGGCCCTGATCGCCAGCGCCCGTGAACCACGCCAGCGCCACCCCGTCGCCGTTCGACGCCAGCGCGGGCCCATTGACCGGGCAGGCGGAAATCTTCCATCCGTCGGCGTGAATGACGCCTCCGAGTTTCCAGGCGCCGCGGTCCAGCCGGGCGATGCCGATGTCCCGGATCTCCTGCCCGGATCGGTCGCGATACGCGACGATGACGCCGCGGCTCGTTCGAGCGGCGGCCGTCGGGCAGCAATCGCAGACGCGGCCGTCCACGAGCTGGTCGGGACCAAGCACCAGACCGGGCGCGAGGGTCGTCGCGCGCAGCATCGTCGCTCCACCGCCGTGGCCATGGCTGCTGCCGGCCGCAGTCTCACGGCCGTCGAGCCAGACCATTCCGATGGTCCCGTCGGGCGCGTCGAAAAACGACAGGAAGCCATGCTCGGTGGGTGAGTCGTCCCGGTGCGGAGTCACGGCTGTCGACCACGTGCGGCCGCGGTCGAGAGAGACGCGCATCCGAATCCCGTACCCGGCGGATGCCGTGCTCGTCTTCTGGAGCCAGTGGGCAACCAGCGTGCCGCCGCTCGAAGCGAACACCGATGGCACATCCGCCCAGTTGGCAAGCAGCCCGGTGCCTTCGGCGATATCCGGAAGCTGGATCCACGCGTCGGCCGCGCGCTCCGCGACCCGGAAGCGCATTCCGCCCGACGCGGCCGGCTCGAGCCAGCTCAGGTACAGGCGGCCGTCGTGCGATGTGGCGAGTTGAGGCGCCAGGCTGCCCGCAGCCGCCGGTGAGGGCCATTCGGTCAGTGGCGCGGCCGGAGACGATGCCGCGGCGGCTTTGGCCCTGGCCGGTTGCGGCGCGGCTGCAGCTTGGACGCCGGCATCGAGTGGGCGGGCAGCCGCCAGGATCGCAAGGCCGCAGACACAGAGGACAGCGCGAATCGCGCTTCGCATGGCGGATTCTCCTGGACGGTTCGAATGGATGCGCCCAATCCAGTTATACCACCGTTGGTGGCACGCGGCCGCCGGGCCAGCGTTCGACCGCGCTGACGGCTCCAGCGCGTGGCTAGGTCTCGAGTATCGATGCCAGCCGGTTCCGCAATTCGGGGACGCGCGTCTGAATCACGTCCCAGACCAATTCCGCCCGGCGCAGAGTCTCGTCGGCCACGAAGGCCTCGAATGACAACGTTGCGCTCCGGTCGACCAGGTATTCGGCTTCGACGAGAATGTGGCGAAGGTAGTCACGCGGCTCGAAGGACATCTTGTGCTTCCGCCAGGATTCGCGGGCCGAGAAACGGGGAGAGGGCCTCCGTTGTCACAAGCTCGACGGGCCGCCCCAGATGCGCTTCGAGGAGTTCGGCAAGGGCCAGAAACCGGCTGTACGATTTCGCCCCCGGTGCGAACTGGACCAGCAGATCCACGTCGCTTTGAGCGTGTGTCTGGCCCCCCAGGACCGAGCCAAACAGGGCGAGGCGAGCCACGCCTAAAGCGCGAACCTCCTGCTCGCATTCAGCTAGCCGTTCAAGGGCTTGCTCGCGGTTGAGAACCGGCGATTTCATGGCTACAGCCTATCCGCAGTGGGCTCTTGGATCCAAATGGCTGAGAGGCCGAACATCCGCTGGCTGGATAGCGGGCTCTTCCGATCCGCACGTGGAAACCGCCGCTTCCGCCTCGCGCCCTCGGCGCCTGCTGACTTTCAACATTCCTTCAAGATCGGACTCGAAGCCATCCGTCCCCGAAGCCAAAGCCTTCGACGACAACGACGCCAAGTTGTTACAGGAGCTGAAGAAGGGGAGTGGGGTGGGTAACGGGGTTCGAACCCGCGACTTCCGGAGCCACAGTCCGGCGCTCTGCCACTGAGCTATACCCACCGTCCGGAGAAGAACCAGTGTAGCAAACGCGGTCGGGATGTCGCAATCAATGACGGGGCATGGCGTCGGACTAGTCGGTTGCCGACAGCACGGCGAGGTCGTGGGCAGTGGCGCCCCGTACGGCTCGTATGGGAATGCTGCGATCGAACGTCGCCAGCCGGCCGCGGTGCGCGCGAGCGACGGCGAGCAGGTAGACGTCCGTGATCTGGCGATAACCGGCAAGGCAAGCCACGTCGAACACCGCGTGGTCACGGAGCGACGGGCCGTCAGGCCAGAACTGATGCCCGCCGCTGGCGCAGAAGCGGCGCAATCTCTCCACCATTTCTGCGGCGCGCACGTCCGGCGACCCGTAGGATGGATTCGCAACGACCCGAACCAGTCCGTTCTCGGTCGTCGGACACGTCGCCCACCCGGCCTGTCGATTGTCGGCGAACCAGTCGTGTGCGATGTCGTGATGGACGTGATCCGGGTCGAAGAGTGCGACCATCACGTTCACGTCGAGCAACCACGCCTCTCTCACACGTCATCTCTCAGGCTGTTGACCAGTTTCATCGTAGGCCGTTCACGGCCGGCCGATCGGCGTGCCAACAAGGGCACCCCGTTGCGTTCCCTCACAGCGCGCGGGCGTGCCATCCCTCGACGCGCCAGATCCGACAGCATCTTCCCGGCGGTGGTGCCATGCGCGCTCGCCAGTTCCTTGGCCGCCTGCAGCACCTCGTCATCGATGTCGAGCGTCGTTCTCATAGGGCGAGCATCTCGCATCACGCATCAGATGTCAATTGGCGCAAGTTCAGGTATCGGCGGACCGAGCCTCGCTCTGGGCCTGCCACGTCCCTCGGTTCGGACCTTCGGCGACCAACGCGCTCGAGGCGGAATTGCAGGTCGGTCCAGGCGACCTGAAACGAAGGGATGCAAGGCGATGCCCTTGACGCGGACGGCCGTCACGAGCACCCGACGCTGACCGCGCCAACGGCACGTGCGAGGTCCGGGTATATGATGCCCGGACCATGGCTCCTGGCGCCCCCCGATCCACCGACATTCCCCGTGTCGCGCCCCATCCGTGGGTGTGGGCCGTTCTCTACTTTCCGCTCGGGATGGCCATTGGGTATCCGTCGGTCGCGCTCGGCTATCTGGGCAGCCAGGCCGGGCTCAATGTCGGTGCCGTCGCGGCCATCGTCGGGATGACGTTTGTCGCGAGCGGCTGGAAATTCCTGTGGGCGCCAATCGGCGACTACACGCTCTCGCGCAAGACTTGGTATGTGATTGCCGTCTCGCTTGTCGCGGTCGGCCTCGTGGCGTTGACTGTGGTCCCCGTGTCGACAAAGACGACGGGGCTGCTCTCGACGGTGACGCTGCTGACCACCGTGGCCGCGACCTTTATCGCGTTCGCGACCGAAGGGCTGATGGCGCACAACACTCCTGCTGCCTCACGCGGGCGCGCGGCCGGGTGGTTTCAGTCGGGAAATCAGTTCGGCCAGACGGCGGGAGGCGGGATCGGCCTGTGGTTTGTTGTCCATGCGCCGTCGACATGGATGGCAGGCCTGGCGCTCGCGGCACTCGTGCTGGCCTGCGCGCTGCCGCTGGTCGGGTTGGAAGAGCCGCCGCGTGCGCTGGGCGGCGCGTCGGTCGGCAGTCGCGTGCGGGATGCCTGGCAGGAACTGGCGTCCGTGCTGCGTGCGCGGGCCGGGCGCCTCGCGCTCATCCTGGCAATTCTGCCAATCGGCACCGGGGCGGCGATGTTCCTCTTCAGCGCGATCGGCAACGAGTTCCACGCCTCGGCCAACGTCGTGTCGGGTGTGCTTGGTCTTGGTGGCGGCGTGGCCATCGTCCTGGGCTGCTTCGCTGGCGGGCGTCTGGCCGATCGTGTGGCCAAGCCCACTGCGTACGCCGTGTCGTGCGGGCTCGGTCTGGTCGCGTGTGTGGTGATCGCCTTGTCGCCGCGATCATCTGAGGGCTACGCCGTGTCCACGCTCTTCTACATCTTCACGCTGGGAATGGTCTCTGCGTCGTTCACCGGGCTGGTGCTGGCGATCATTGGCGACACTGCGGCGGCCACCAAGATCAATCTCTTCTTCGCGCTCAACACCCTGTTCAGCCTCGGCATGCTGCGCCTCGTCGGGTGGATGCACGATGCGTGGTCCACCAACGTGATGCTGTATACCGAGGCCGTCGTAGGTGTGGCGGCCCTGGTGGCCTTCGTGGCGCTGTCCCGCTACGTGCGAGGAGCAGAGAACAATGGGGGTGTTTGATCTGGAGGCCGGGTCTTTCCGCCTCCGCCCGACGTCGCTTTTCAAGCCATGCCGGGGCTACGGCGAGACCTCGACGAAGCTCGAAGAGCGAAGTCGGGCAGACCCGGCGCCAGCCGCGTGTGTTTCTATCGCTTATTGATGGACACCGGGCCGTTGGTCGTCGCGACGCGAATCGGCGCTCCACCTCCGCCAATCGGCGCGTTGATCGAACGGGCCCGCGAACTGGAGAGGTCTCCCTGG
>Ga0315278_10006997_pt1 | contig 10279 bp, 6 predicted proteins | sample YL17G06_0_MG_FD_203880 | JGI IMG/M metagenome (GOLD analysis project Ga0315278, IMG submission 203880) | Sediment microbial communities from Yellowstone Lake, YNP, Wyoming, USA - YL17G06_0 | ecosystem: Environmental > Aquatic > Freshwater > Lake > Sediment | place: USA: Wyoming | collected... | reverse complement strand
CGGGGGGGGGGGGGGGGGGGGGCGCCCTCCCCGCCTTCCTCGCCGCCAAGCGCGACGCCGACGCGGCGCGTGCGGCGGCCGCCGCCCAGCGCGAGGCGGACGCGGTGGCGGCGGTGAAGGCGGCCCGGGAAGAGGCTGCGGCGCGGGAGGAGGAGGCGGCCGCGGAGCGGGCGGCGGCCGAGGACGAGCGGCGCGCCGCTGAGGCGGCCGCGGCCGAGCGGGAAGCGGCCGTCGCTGCCGAGCGCGAGGCGACGGCCGAGGCGGAGCGTGTGGCCACCGCCGAGCGCGCGGCGGCTCGGGCGGCCGAGCTGGAGAAGGAGGCGGCCGACGCCGCGGCCCAGGCCGAAAAAGACGCCGCCGAGGCCAGCCGCGCCGAGGAGGCCGCCGCCGAGGCTAGGCGCGCCGAGGAGGCCGCCGCTGAGGCCAAGCGCGTCGCGGAAGCTGAGAAAGAGGCGTGGAAAAAGGAAGCAGAGGCCCAGGCGGCGAAAGCGGCGGCCGACGAAGAGGCCGCCGCAGCCGCGCGCGCTGCGGCCGACGCCGTCGAGGCTCAGGCCGCGGCCGACGCCGCTGATGCCCAAGCGGCTGCCGCCGCCCCGGCGCCCGCGGAGCCGGCTCCCGCCGCCGCGGAGGAGCCGGCGGCGAGCGATCCCTCGCCCACGACCGCCGAGCCCGCTGCGGCCGCCGGGGCCGAGTCCGCGCCCGAGCCCGATGCGGAGCCTTTGCCGGATGTCGTCGACGACGCCGAGCCCGCGCCCGAGCCCGAGCCGGCGCCGCCCGCCGACGCGCCCCCCGCCCCTCTGGCCGACGCGGCGCGCCGCAAAGCCGACGCGCTCCAGCTGGCGGCCGCCGCCCGTCAGAAGATGGCGGCCGCGGGCCTGGCCCCGCCCGCGGGCGGGGCGGCGGCGGCGGCGGGGGACGAGCTCTAGAGTGGCACCGCGCGTTTGCAACTCCCTCACTGCCACCACCTCCTTCCTCACAAAATGAGCGCCGCGTGCAGCACGACCATGTAGACCAGCACCGCCACCCGCGCCACCGCCGACCGGTCCAGGGCGACGGCGGCGCGGTCGAGCTGGTGCGCGGCGGCGACGAGGGCGGGGGCGTTGAGCGGGCGCGGCGCGGCGCGCAGGAGGTTGGCCAGCGGTTCAAACGCGCCCGACGACAGAATGGCGGCCTCGACGTCGCCGCCGCCGTCCTCGTCCTTTTTGTTGGCGAAGCCTGGGGGCGGGGCGGACGGCCCCGGCGCCGCCAGCGCGAGCGCACGCGCGGCAGCGAGCGCAGCCTCCAGCTCGGCGCCGCGCGACCTCGCAGCGTCCAGGTCGGCGCGCGCGGCCGCGAGCTCGGACGCGGCCGCGCGCAGGCGCTCGTCCGCGGCGGCCGCGCCGCCGGCGGCGGACGCGGCGTGCGCGTCGGCCGCGCCGTCGGCCGCGCGCGCGGCGGCCGTCTCGGCCGCCGACCGCGCGGCTTGGGCGGCCTCGAGTTGGGCAGCCACATTTTCGTAGGCGGCTTGCCATTGGGCCACGGCGGCCGCCGCGGCCTCGGTGTCAGCCGACGGCGCGGCGGGCGCGGCGGCCGCCGCTGTCGCCGCCGCCACCGCCGCGTCGCGCTCGCCCATCAACGCCTCGAGCTGGGGCACTAGCTCCTCGAGCTCGGCGGAAGAAGCGTCAGCGCGCGCGTTGGCAGCCGCGGCGGTGGCCTCGAGCTCCGGCACGCGCGCCGCCGCCGCTTCCAGCTCCGGCACGCGCCCGGCCGCCGCTTCCAGCTCCGGCACGCGCCCGGCCGCCGTCTCCAGCACGGCGATCCGCAGCCTCAACGCGTCCGCGTCGCCGGCGGCGTCCTCGAGCTCGGTGACGCGCGCGCGCAGCGCGTCCGCGTCGCGCGCGGTCGCTTCCAGGGCCGCGATCTGCGGGCGCAAGGCTTCCGCGTCGGACGCGGTCGCCAGTTGAGCGCGGAGCGTCTCCGCTTCGAGCCTCGCAGCGTCCAGTTCCCCGAGCGCCGCGTCGGCCGCTGCGCGCGCGGCAGCCACCTCTCCTTCAGCCACCCGCCGCGTTTCTTCCACCTCCGCCGCCGCCCGGTCGGCATCGGCGCGCGCTGCGACCGCCACCGCTTCCGCGGCGGTCCGCGCGGCGTCGAGCTCGCCCGCGAGGCGCTGCGCACCGGCGGCCGCCGCGCCCACGTCCTTGGCGCGCGCCTCGGCCGCGGCCAGCTGATCCTGGAGCCGGGCAATGTCTGCCGTCGCGGCCTCCAACGCTCCAGCGTCAGGCGCGGCGGCGGCAGCGGCGTCCAGCTCTGCACGCAGCGCGGCAACCCCAGAGGCGGCCGCGGCTGCCTCGGCCCGGGCCGCTTCAGCCTCGGCCGCCGCTTCATCAGCCGCCGCTTTATAATCTTGCAGGCGAGCCAGGGCGGCGGCCGCGGACGCCTCGCCGTCGGCCGCCTCGGCGCGCGCGGCGTCGAGCGCCGCGCGCAGCGCGTCAGCCTCACCCGCGGCAGCAGCGGCGGCAGCGGCCGCGGCGTGGGCCGCGCCATGCGCCTCGTCCCGCTCGGCGCAAGCGGCCGCCAGGGCGGCGCCGGCCTCGGCCGCAACCGCCCCGTCTGCCGCGGTCGCCGCCACCCCGGCCGCCGCTTTGGCCTTGCGCAACGCCACTCGCAACGCCGCGTTGTCCGCGGCCAGCGCGTTTCGCAGCACAGAGTCTTCCCCGGGGCTCCCCACGAGCGACCGCGCGGCCGACCGCGGCGGCGGCCCCGCCAGCGGCGACGGCGCCGCCCCGCCCGGCGCGTACGCGGTCACCGACGCCACCGACCGCGGCGTGCCCGACGGCGGCCGCTTGCCGCCGGGCGTGCCGGGCGTCGTCGCGGGCGTGGAAGCGGCCGAGCCGGCGCGGCGGGCGGCCATGGCGGCCGCTTTCTTGAGCTTGAACTCTTCCAACTGGAGAAGAGAAAGGGGTGGGGGAGGAAGGAGGGGTGGTGCGCGGTGGGCGGCGTGCCGGCAGCGGCGGGCTCCCGACGCCGTCACCCCGCGATGCGCCACGAGCCAGCACAGGGCCCAACCGATCAATCGCGCCAGATCGGCGGGGGCAGGTCCCGGCGCCAGCGCGCTCTCCCCCACCCCCCGGCCGCGCGCGTCGCATCGTGCGCACTTGCCCGCCCGCGCCCCTCGACCCGCCCACCTTGCGCCGGCCGGCCTCGGCGGCCGCAGTTTTGGAGTCCATCGGCGAGCGTGCGGAGAGGCGGGGGGTGGGAGGAGGTGTGTCTGGCGCCCCCGCGCCGCGCTCCCGCCACAACCGCGCCGCCCGCCGACCCCGGCTCATGACCCGACACAAAACGGACGCGACCATGCCCCGCCACCCCTCCCCCTACCGCTTGCTGGGCTTGACCCATGCCGCCCCCCTGGCCGCCGTGCGCGCCGCGTTTGCCGCCGCGGCGCGGCAGCACCACCCCGACCGCGGCGGCAACGCGCAGGCGTTTGCCGCCGCGCGCGCCGCGTACGAGACGCTGGCCGATCCGGAGCGGCGGGCGGCGTACGATGCGGCGGCACGCGAAGGAGAGGCGCTGGGCGCGGGGATGGCCGACGCCGACGCGGCGCGCCGCACGCGCGCACCGGCGGGCGGCGAGGCCGACCTCCTCGCCGCGCTCGGCTCGTTCGCCCCCGTCGCGCCCGACAGGCAGCTCGTCGTCACGTGCGCGACGTGCGGCCGGCCGGCGACCGTCGAGTGTTACATCTGCGCCACCCCCCTGTGCGCCTTTTGCACGCGCGCCCGGCACGCCGCGCCCGGCGTCAAGCCGCACTGGCCCCTGATCGACTCCCCTCACATGGAGGACGCCCTGGCGCGGCGCCAGCTCGAGGCCAAGCGGCTGGCCGACGCCGCGGCGGCCGACGCGGCGGTGCCGGGGGCGCGCGACGGGCCGTCCCTTGCTGCCGTGCGCGCGTTGCGCGACGCTTGGACGGGAGGCGATGACGCCGCGAGGGCGGCGGCCGCGGAGACGCTGTGGGCGTGGGCGCAGACCGACGGGTCCGTGTTCGTCGCCGTCGCCGTCCCCCCCGGCGAGCCCGACCGCCCGCCCGAAGTCAGTGTGGACGGCAGTCGCCTCCGTGTCGCCGCCTTTGGCTTCCCGCCCACGCTCGACGGCGAGCTCGCCCGTGGTGTCGCGCGCGACCCGCCGCCGCGCGTCGCGGCGACGGGCGACGGCCGCGTCGCGCTCATCACCCTGGCCAAAGCGCCGCCGTACGGGGGTTGGAAGCGATTGCTGAGTGGGGGCCAAGGGGACTGGGCGCGGTGCGTGGAGCCGCCGTACTCGGTCGTGGAGGCCGACGACTGCGCCGCGGTCGAGTTCGCCGTGCCGCCCTGGGTCCGCACCGACGACGTGCGCGTCAGCGTCACGCCTGACATCCTTCACGTGCGCGTGGAGGGCGTGCTGGACGTGACGCGGCGTTTTTGGTGGGTACAGGGAGGGCAACGACACGAAGTGTGCTTGAACACCACCTTAAACAATCTTTCTCACGGCCCCTTTCTTACTTCCTCAGGGCTCCCGCCGGCGCCGCCGTGGTCGCCGACGCCGCGACGTGGACCCTGGCCGACGTGGGCGGAGGAGGGGTGGGGCGCGTGGTGTCGGTGGCGCTGCCGCGGCCGGCCGTGGCGGGCAACGACCGCGGCCCGTGCCCCCCACCCCAAAACACCAACGCGACCGCCGCGCGCCCCTGGGGCGGCCCGCCCGGCGTGCCCTTCTTCGCGGACGACGACGACCCGCACGGCCTGGGGGACGTCCTGGCGGCGGCGGTGTTGGCGGCGGGGGGGGCGCCGCGCGTGCGGGGCGCGGACGGCGCCTCCCGAATCGCCGCCGACGCCGACGGGCTGCCTCCCGGCGCGCGCCGCCACCTGGACGCGCTGCTGGACGCCGAGGAGGAGGAGGGAGGGGAGGTCTGGGGCTAAAATTGATGAAAACCGGGACGGCAGCGCTACAAGTGAGAAATCCCTTCCCTCTCCCCTCTCATCCATCAGTCGTCGCCCTTCCCTTTGGGCCGGTCGCCGCACGGTTTCACCATGCCAGCGAGGAGCTGAGCCCGCACGCGGCCCGCGGATTCAGACTGGGCGACAGCGAGGTAGGTCGTTAAATGGGCATTCCCCACGAGGCTCGCCGCCGTGTCGCGGTGCATGTTGACCGCCCACTCGTAGCGAGTCGTGTCGGCGTGGCCGGTGCCGACGACCTTGGACTGAAGAGGGAAGGAGGGAGGGAGGGGTGTCGGCGCGCGGCGGTTGGCGCCGATCCCGGGCGCGCCCGGACGCTGGCGCCCTCCTGGCCTCGCCGCATGCGCGCCAGGGCGCCGGCGGCGGCCTCGCCGGCGCCCGCGCGGCGCGCCGCCGCCGCCGAGCCGCGCCATCCCGACCGCCGCGCGCGCCTGCAGGTGCTCCTGCTGCGCCTGCAGCGTGAGCTTGTCCGCCATGGTGGCGGGAGGCGGAGGCGGGGGTGAAGAGCGAGGAGTGAGGCGTGTTGCACCGCCGCCGTTCTCTCTCGCGCCGACCGCCTCGCTTCCCCCCTCGATCAAAAGTCGTCCCCGTCGTCGTCCACAAAGTTGGGCTGGCCGATCGACGCGCGTAGGCGGTTCCACTGCTTGCCACGGGGGTCGACCCGGCGCGGAGCCTGCAGAGGGGAGGAGGGAGCGGTGAGGACGGCACCCCGCCCCGCGCCGCCCACACCCCGCCCCCCGCTCCCCGTGCCTGGATGATGACCGGAATCGGCAGGTAGACGTAGTGCGTGTTGACGAGGCCGACCGTGATCCCCGTGTACCCCCCAAACGCGGCGTGCACCGCGTTGTGCGCCAGAATTTTGCACAGCACGCGGTCCGCCGCGTTAGTCGGCGTCGCCCGGATCATGTACGACGGGTCGATGTACTTGACGTCGACGCCGGGCACCCGCTTCTTCAGCTCGGATTTGAGCCACGCGCCGACGTCGGCGAGGATAGGGTTGCCCGACGCGTCGGCCGCGTGCTCCCCGCCGCCCACGACGTCCTGCCCCGCGCCTTCCGCGACGCAGATGACGGCGTGCCCGCGCTCGTCCAGGACGCGCTGCACGAACGAGGCGAGGCCGCGGCGGCCGCCAAGTGCGAAAGGGACCTCCGGGATGAGGCACACGTCGACGACCCCCGACGCCATCGACGCCTGCATCGCGATGAAGCCCGACTGCCGCCCCATGAGCCGCACGACGCCGACGCCGCGGTAGGCGGACGACGCCTCCACTTTGGCCGCCAACAACGCGCGCTGCGCCTCCTCGACCGCGGTGTCGAAGCCGAAACACTTGTCGATGAGCAGGATGTCGTTGTCGATCGATTTGGGCACGCCAACGACGGAACAATCGACGCCCTGCCGCTCGCACTCGGCCTGGATGGCGGCCGCGCCGGCGTTGCCGCCGTTGCCGCCGATGACGAAGACCATGTCGACCGCCGCGACGGACAGCCGTTTGACGATCGTCGGTATGTCCGCGCCCCCGCGTGACGTGCCAAGCATGGTGCCGCCCTGGAGGTGGATGCCCTCGACGGACGCGCGGTCGAGGGAGATCTGTGACGGGAGAGGGGGAGGGGGTGAAAAAAAAAACCGAAAACGGTGCGCCCCTCCCGCCCACCCCCACCCCTCTCCCTCCTCACCGGCTTCCTGTCCTTGGCATAAAACCCTTTAAACCCGTTGCGCACGCCCAGGATGCGGGGCGGGCGGACGCCGTAGTCGGTCAGCTTGTAGACGAGCCCTTGCACGACATCGTTGAGCCCCGGGCACAGCCCGCCGCACGTCACGATGGCGGCCGTGGCGGACGCTGGGTTGTGATAAATGGTCTCGCGCGCCCCGGCGCGCAGGGCCCAGGGCGGGAGGGGCACGCACACCTGGTCGAGGCCCGAGGCGAAGAGGTCGGTGTCGCTCCCGGGTTCGCCGCCCAGGCAGGACGCGCCGGCGGATTCACCGGACGCGAATTTCATCGACGCGAGCGCGACGCGGTCGCCGTCGTCGACAAAGCCTGAAAGAAGAGGAAAGGGAAGGGTTCGTTTTTTTTCTTTCCTTCTTCCTTTCCCGCCCTTTCCTCCTCTCCTTTCTCCCACCTCCACCAAAGTTGTTGTGCAGGCAAAACGGGGACGGCTGCGGCGTGAGCCTGGGGCGCAGGGTCGGGCACTCGAGCACGGAGTCGTCGTCGCCGTTCGGGGGGGCGACGGAGAAGGTGGTGAGCGTGGCGCGGGAGGTCACGTCTCGGGCGGTCGGGGGCGGGCGGTGCACGCCGGCTCCCGGCGCGCGGCGGCGGCATTGCGGCCTGGGCGCCGCCGCGGGCGGCGGCGCGGCGCGCCCGGTGGGCGGCGCGGCCGCCGGCGCGGCCGCCAGCATCGAAAGAAGGGGGAAACGGGGGTGGAAGGGGGTCGGGCGAGAGTGTGCCTGCGACGAGGGCTGCGCGCGCGAGGGCGCCGCGCCCCGGGTCCGCCGACGCGCGCCCGCCCCCGCGCCAGCGCCCGACGCCCGGCGCTGATGGATGGATGTATGGATGGATCGAGTCGATCGACCGCTCACGCACTCGCTCACACGGCCGCCGCGCCCGTCAACCGCCGCCCCCTCGTTCAACGCCCGACCCGCCGTCGCCCCCCGTGGCCTCCGGGCTGCCCGCATCATATTGATCGTACGGGATCAACAAGTCGCCGGCCTGAAATTTGAAGCGCGTGCGCGGGTCGGCCACGATCGACGACACGGCAAACGCGGCGCCGAGCACGCGCCGCCCTTCCGCCACCGCGGCGCGCACGCCGGCCACGTCGAGCAGGTCGGGGTGGTGGGAGAGCAGGCGGCGAATGGTGCGGGGGTCGGTCTCGAGCGTGGCGGCGAGAGAGGCGACTGCGTCGGCGAGCACCGCCGCGGGCGGCGGCGACAGCGCCAGCCCCGGCGCGCGCGCCACCATCGCCCCCACATCGCACGGCGGCGGCAGGGCCGACCGCAGGGCGAGCACGCCGTCGGCGACGGCGGCAGGGGACGCGGCCAGCGAGGCGAGGAGCGCAGGGGGGAGCGTCGGGAGGCGCGCCCCGAACTCTGGCCCCAGCAGGGTCGCCAACCTCCTCAGCGCGTCCCCCATCTCTTCCTCCGTCATGCCGGCTTCGCGCGCCGCGGCGTGCGCGACGAGGCGGCGCTTGAGGCTGCTCCAGAGCGCGCCGTTGCGCTCGCTCAACTGGAAGCCCAGCTCCCACGGCGCCGCCGCGCCCTTGCCGGCGGGCATGGGGCCGGCGTCCTGGATGGTGGCTTTGCGGCGGCCGTCGGCGGAGACGTACGAGTAGGGGGCGGCAGCGTCGGAGGCGAACTCGGGCGCCGCTCGCGGTGGGCGAGGCCGGCGCGGCGGAGGTGTGCGGCCCGCGTGCGGGCGGGCCGCGGCGGGCCGCATTGGAGGGCCGGGCGGCGGCAGTGACGCGGGCGCCGGCGTCGGCTTCTCGCTCACTCCTCCCGACCACGCCCATCCTCTCACCCTCCTTCCGAACATGGAGTTTACGACCTCCCAGTTCGGGGCGGGCGGTTTCGCCCCTTCGTGAGTGCTCGCGCAGTGGCGCGGTCGCACGCTTTGCACGACGGGCTCGCCGCTCACGGCGCCCCTCCCCCCTCTCCCGTCCCCAGGCCCGCCGCCGCGGGCGGCGTCACGCCCGGCGACAAGGTGGGTCGACGCCGCGGCGTTGGAGGGCCGCCAAACGACGCCCGCGCGCGCGATGCTGATGCCCCCCTCCCTTCCCCCTCAGGGCCGCGACGGCGCCCAGGGCCAGACCCTGCGCGCGTTCACCGTCAAGCAGCTGCACGACGTGCGTGCGGGGCGGGAGGGGAGGGGGGCGCGGGAGGGCGGCGCGGCTGCGGCCGGTTGAAAATTCGGCGCGCGCGCCGCGGCGGGGCCATTTGGATCGCGCTCCCGCCTCGCGCACCCCCGCGCGCTCGCGGCGGGATCGGTGCGCCTGCGGGGGCGCCAATCGCGCCCCCCCGAGGCCGGCAACCGACGGCACACGCCCATCCTTTCCCCAGGCCATGGCCGCGCCCGACGCGGGCGACGCCGACCTCGTCATCGATGCCGCGCCCGTCAGCAACGTGCGAGGAGGGGTGGGAGGGAGGGGTGCCGAGGGGAGGAGGCGCGCGCAAGCGCGGCCGACGACCCCCCTCGTTTCTCTCGTTGCAGCTCACCCTCGTCGGCAAGCTCGCCTCCGTGTCCGAGCACGCGTCCTCCATCTTGCTTCAGCTGGACGACGGCACCGGCGTCGCGGCCGTCAAGTTTTGGGCCGACGACGCGGGCGACGACGCGGCGGCCGCTGCGCGGCGCGCCGACTGGCGCGCGGGGGCCTACGTCCGCGTGCACGGCCACGTGCGGTCGTTCGACGGCAAGCCGTCCATCGTCGCGTTCAACGTGCGCCCGGTCACGGACCACAACGAGGTGCGTTGTGTTTCTTCTTGTCCGTCCTCGGGCGGGCGGGTCGTCGCGCCGCGCGAGCGCCGCCCACCCCCCCCCTCTCCCCTTCTCTGCAGGTCACCCACCACCTGCTCCAGTGCATCCTGCAGCACGCCCACCTCAAGGCGGGCGCCCCCGGCGCGGGCGCGGTGCCGGTGTCGGCCGCCGCGGGCGGCGCGCCCGCGCAGCCCGCGTTTGGCGCCCCTGCCGCCGCCGCCGCCGGCGGCGGCGGCGACCCCAACGCGGTCGGCGCCGACGGCCTCACCGGCGTGCAGCGCGACGTCAAGGCCGCGGTCTCGGCCCTGGGCGCGGGGCCGGCCGGCGCCGCGGTCGACGGCGTCTGCGCGCACCTCGCGCCGTCGCGCGCCGCGCCCGCCGTGCGCGACGCCGTCGCCTTCCTGCTCGAGGAGGGGCACCTCTACTCCACGACCGACGAGTTCCACGTCAAGGTCGCGTGACGAGGGGCGGGGGCGGGGGTGAAAGAGGCGGGGGTTCGGTGGGTGCGCGGCCGGAGGTGGCGGCCCCTTCCCTGCAAATGCACGCCACGTCACACACGCCGCCCTCTCTCCCTCCTCCTCTTCCTTTTAAAACTTGGGCCGCCGCTTGCGCCCCGTGTAGCGCGAGTCGGCCGCGACGGGCGCCCCCTTCGCGCGCGCTTTATCTTTCTTGGCGATGATCCACGCCTTGCGCCCCGCGCCGCCGTGCCGCACGGCGCCGTGGCGGCCCTTGCGCCGGCCCTGGACGCGGGCGGCGCCGCGGTCGTCGCCGTCGTCGCGGTCGCCGTCGCCGTCGCGCGGCGGCGGCAGCGCCCCCCCCCCCACCATGAGCACCAAATAGTGCTTGCGCGCCCTGG
>Ga0315278_10006996_pt1 | contig 10280 bp, 5 predicted proteins | sample YL17G06_0_MG_FD_203880 | JGI IMG/M metagenome (GOLD analysis project Ga0315278, IMG submission 203880) | Sediment microbial communities from Yellowstone Lake, YNP, Wyoming, USA - YL17G06_0 | ecosystem: Environmental > Aquatic > Freshwater > Lake > Sediment | place: USA: Wyoming | collected... | reverse complement strand
TTCGGCGTGCGCCGTCACCTCCACCCAGATCACCCCGCCGTCGGCTCGGCGCAGGCGGAGCAGGTAATCCGTGACCGCGCCATCGCGCGCGAGGCGATCGATGAACACCGTGCGCGCGCCTTCGTCCGTGAAGCGATCGGGATCGAACGGGCGCAGCGAGGCTTCCGGCGTGTCGGCAGGGTAGCCGAGCATCAGCCGCAGGTAGGGGTTGGCGGCGATCGTGACGTTGTTGCGCGGACCGACGAGGCCGATGTACGCGCCTTCGTGCACGGCGTCGAAGAGCCGGGCAAACGATTCGGCGCGTGCGATCTGGGCTGGGTCGGGAGGGGTCACGGGGGGATTATATAGGAGTAGGGGCTAGGGACCCTTCGACTCGCGCCGCCGGGTTGCGCTCGCTCCCTTCGACGATGCTCAGGGAGCCCCGAGCATGGGCCGAGGGGCTCAGGGCAGGCTCGGGATTCGGGATCAGATGGAGGCCGGGTCTTTAGACCCGGCTTTAAACGCGCCGCGGAGTCGGTCGAGGAGCGTGGGCTGCTCGGGCTGTGACGCCGCGCGGTCGGCCTGCTCGATCTTGTCGAGCGCTTCGCCCACGGTGCGCACGACGGCGATGCCCAGGCTCGTGGCGCCGGTGCGGATGCGGTCGAACGACTCGGCGTCGCGCCACACGAGGATGGGCCAGGCCTTGGAGTCCGACGCCACGTCCACGCAGTTGTCGAGGCGATCGTCGATGTGCGCGTCGAGGGGGAGGGACGCCGCAATCCGTCCCCGCGAGCCCTGCGTGGTGTAGACGGCCGGATACTCGAACCCGCGGCGCCGCAGCCAGTGCTGTGTCTGCAGTTGCTGCGTTCGGCCGGCAGACGAGGGGCGCTGCGTAACGAACAGCACGTCCCAGCGCAGCTCGTGCGCCAGTTTCTGGATGCGGCGCACGGTGCCGGCTTCGCACTCGTCCAGAGTTTCCCAGAAATTCCGCGTGTCGCGCACGCGCTGCCACAGTCGCGTCTGCTGCCGCGCGCTCAGGTTGGCGAGGAGGGCGGGGCCGGAGGTCGGCGGCTGGTCCTTCGGGTCGTCCGCGCCATGGTCGGCGTCCTGTTTCTCATCCGCCTTCCTTCCTTCGTAGCCGGGCGGCTTCCCTGGCCTGAGCGAAAGCGAAGGCAGCCCCCCGGAAGGTGCCTTCGGCGTCACCCCGAACTCCTGCTCAGCCATCCGCGCCAGGGCCGCGTCCATGTCCGCAAGCACGCCGTCCATGTCGAAGGAAATCCGCACGACGGAGATTATACGTGCTCTATCCCCTTCTGAGCCTGAGGCTGTTTGTCAGCACAGACACCGAGGAGAGCGACATCGCCGCCGCGGCAACCATCGGGCTGAGCTGCCACCCCGTCCACGGGTACAGCGCGCCCGCCGCCAGCGGGATGCCCAGCACGTTGTAGAAGAAGGCCCAGAACAGATTCTGCCGGATCACGCGCAGCGTGCGGCGCGAGAGCAGGATCGCCTCGGCCACGCCGTTCAGGTCGGCGCGCATCAGGGCAATGTCGGCCGCCTCGAGGGCCACGTCCGTGCCCGATCCCATCGCCATGCCGATGTCCGCCTGAGCGAGGGCCGGCGCGTCGTTGATGCCGTCGCCGACCATCGCCACGACCTGGCCCCGGGCCTGCAGCGCCTTCACCTCGTCGCTCTTGTGCCCCGGAAGCACATTGGCCACGATGCGGGCGATCTCTCCATTCGGCGCCACCTGCGTCGCGATGGCCTGCGCGGTGGCCTCGTTGTCGCCCGTGAGCATCACCACCTGAAGGCCAAGGGCGTGGATCCGCGCAATCGCCGCGCGCGCCTCCGGACGAGGGGTGTCGGCGAGGGCGATCAGGCCATGCACCGCTGGGATCGTCGGCGGGTCGTTCGAAGCGGCGCCCGAGGCGACATACATAATCGTGCGCCCCATCGCCGTCAGCCGCCCGCGCTCGGATGCCAACGGCGCCACGTCCACGCCGGACTCGGTCATGAGCGCCTCGTTGCCGATGATCACCGCGCGGCCGCCCACCACGGCGCGCACGCCGCGCCCGGGGATGGCCTCAAACTGCGACGCTGGCTCCAACACGCCGTCCCGGCGGAAGCCGGGACCCATGGCAGGCGTCAGGTCTTCGGTGGCTGGATTCCGGCTTTCGCCGGAAAGACGACGGCCGCGCGCCTTCGCGGCGCGGACAATTGCCTGCGCCAGCGGGTGCTCCGAATGAAACTCCACGGACGCCGCGAGGGCCAGGAGAGCGTCTTGTGCCTGGATTCCGGCTGCCGCCGGAATGACGATCCTCTCGTCATCCCGGCGCCCCTCTTCGTCATCCCGGCGCCCTTCTTCGTCACCCAGGCGCCCTTCTTCGTCACCCCGGCATAAGCCGGGGTCCAGGACAGCCGCCAGGTCGTCGGTGCCTGGATTCCGGCTTATGCCGGGATGACGAGGGGCGCCCGTGTCAGCCCGAGTCCCGAGTCCCGAATCCCGAACCCCGACCGGGATGCACTCCGTCACCTCCGGCGTCCCTGCCGTAATCGTCCCTGTCTTGTCGAGCACGATCGTCGTCACCGACGCCGCGCGCTCCAGGATGTCGCCGCCGCGGATCAGGATGCCCTGCTCGGCACCCTTACCCGTGCCCACGAGAATGGCGGTCGGGGTGGCGAGGCCCATCGCGCACGGGCACGCGATGATGAGCACCGCCACCGCGCTGACCATCGCCATGGCCAGGCGCGACTCCGCAGGCGCCAGGGCGAACCACGTGATGAAGGTGACGATGGCGATCCCGATCACCGTGGGCGTGAAGTACGCCGCGATGACGTCGGCCATGCGCGCGATGGGCGCGCGCCGGCTTTGTGCCTCGCGCACCAGCCGGACGATTTGCTGCAGCGCGGTCTCGGATCCGATCCGTGTGGCGCGGAACCGGAACGCCCCCGTCGCGTTCATCGTCGCGCCGAACACGGTCGCGCCGACGCTCTTCTCCACCGGCATCGACTCGCCCGTGAGCATCGACTCATCGATCGTGGAGGCGCCCTCGATGACCTCTCCGTCCACCGGCACGCGTTCGCCCGGGCGCACGATGACGATATCGCCGCGCAGCACGTCGCGCGTGGGCACCTCCAGTTCGATCCCGTCGCGGACGATGCGCGCCGTGCGGGGCTGGAGGCCGACGAGCCGTTTGATGGCCTCCGAGGTGCGGCCGCGGGCGCGGGCCTCGAGCAACTTGCCGAGCAGCACCAGGACGATGATGACCACCGCCGTTTCGAAGTAGACCGGCGCGGGCGCGTGGCCGGACGCGCCGTCCAGATCCGTGGACACGGCGTGCGGCGCGATCGTGGCGACCAGCGAGTAGACAAACGCCGCGCCCGTGCCAACCGCGATCAGCGTGTTCATGTCCGCCGCGAGGTGGCGCACGGCCTTCCACGCGCCGCGGTAGAACGGCCAGCCCGAGAAGAAGAGCACCGGCGTGGCGAGGGCGAGTTGCACCCAGTTCACGCCCGGGACATGCACGTGCGCCATCCCGAGGATCACGACGGGGATGGCCATCGCGGTGCCGATCACAAACCTGAGGCGCAGCGAGCGGTACTCACGCTCGCGCGCCTGCTGTTCCAGGTCCTCGATCTCCTCGCCGTCAACGTCGTAGTAGCCGGGCGACGATCGGGAGTCCTCTTCGTAGCCGGAAGGCTTTCCCGGCCTGAGCGAAGTCGAAGGCAGCCCCCAGGACGTGGGGTCTGCGGTACGTTCGATCACGTCGTACCCGACGTCGCGGATGGCCTCGACGATGGCGGGGACGCTCAGAACGGCAGGATCGAAGGTGACCGTGGCGCGGTTGGTGGCGTAATTGACGCCCGCCTCGTCTATCCCCGGGAGTTTCTTCAACGCGCGCTCGATGTTGGCCGCACACGCCGCGCAGGTCATGCCCGTGACGGGAAGCGAAACGGCGCCTGGAGCAACGCCCATGTCTCCATTGTTGATCATGCGCCTGTCCGGACGATGCCGGCGGGGCTAAAACCCCGCGGCTACGAAGGAGGGGTCGCGATCGCGCAGGGTCAAAACCCCGCGCGACGAAGAAGAGAAGCCCGGCATCAGGTTTCTCGGACGACGCCACCTGCGCGCCGTCGGCGACCCACCCACGCCAGCCGCGGGCGTGGCACCGGTACGGCCGCTTGATCGTGAACTGCCGGCGGAAGCGCTCGAAGGCACTCCGCGTGTTTGACCAGAAGACACGCTTGGAACCGCACGCAGGGCAGACGGCCATAACCACGCCACTGTGCGCGGAGTCAGCCTTTGTAGAGCACCCGGCCGAGGCGCGAGTGATACGCCGTGAACTCGCCCTCGCCGGTGTCCTCGGTGATCGCCTGCCTCACCTGGTTGACCTTCGCGTCGAGGTCATCGGCCATCGACAGAATAAAGGCCTCGACGGTCATTGGTTCCACCGGCGATCCGAAATCCATCGAGCCGTGGTGCGACAGGATGATGTGCTCGATCCGGGTCAGCAACTCCGGCGGGAAATCGGGAATGGCGCGGCTGGCGTCACGCACCATGATCAGCCCGAGCGAGATGTGCCCCAGCAGGTTACCCTCGCGCGAGTATGACGTGGCCGTCTCGTAGGTAAGTTCCTGCAGTTTGCCGATGTCGTGCAGCAGCGCGCCGGCAATCACGAGATCGCGGTTGGCCTGGTACGCGTCGGCCAGCATCGTGGCCACGCGCGCGATCTGGAGGATGTGCTCGAGGAACCCCCCGCGATAGGCGTGATGGACCACTTGCGCGGCCGGCCAGACGCGCAGCCGCGCCTCGTGCTCGCCCACGACGCGCCCGACGAGCGCCCGCAGGAAGGGGTTGCCCACGCCCGCCACCACCGTCTGTAACTCGGCCCACATCTCGTCGAGGGGACGCGTCGCCGACGGCACCAGGTCCTCCTCGCGGAAGCCGGCGGCCCGGTCCTGGTCCGGGTGCACGCGCCGGATGCGATCCACCACGAACTGAAGGCGGCCATTGAAGAGATTCGTGCGCCCATGCAGCTTCACGAACTCGCCCGCGTCGAATTCCCCCTTCAGGTTCTGCACATCGTCGAACACGCGCGCGGGGATGCGGCCCGTCGCATCCTGAAGCGTGAGCGACAAAAAGTCGCCGGACTTTCCTGCCCGCACTTCCTTGGCCGCGCAGAGGCAGAACATCCACCCGGACATATCGGGGGTCAGCTTGCGGATGGAGGGGAGGTGGGTCATTGAACTCATACTTGCCGGGATTCGGGCTTCGGGACTCGGGCGTCAAAGACCCATGCTAGTCCCTGACAGCGATCTGCTGCTCATCCCGCGGGCCGAGCGCAAACGTCATCGAGCCCTCGGCGCAGACCTCGCCGTTCACGGTCGCGACGCCATGCAGCCATCCCATCCTGGAGCGCAGGCGCTTCACGGTGGCCGTAATCACCACCTGGTCGCCGGCGTACACGGGCCTCCTGAAGCGCACGCGCTCGATGCCCATGAAGAAGATGAGCTTGTCCTTGTTCTCGGGCTTCGCCAGGATCAGGATCGCGCCAACCTGGGCCACGGCCTCGGTCAGGAGCGTCGGCGGCAGGGTGGGCGTCTGGCCGGGTTCGCGCGCCAGGATCTGCTCATTGATCGAGACATTCTTGATGCCGACGATGCGCTTGTCGGTCTCGAATTCGGTGATGCGGTCCACGAGCAGGAACGGATATCGGTGCGGCAGGATGCGCTGGATGACGGTCTGATCGAACGGCAGTTGGTCCATGCGGTTTCCGTAGTCAGCAGCCAGTAGCCAGTAGGACGAATAACCAGGGCAAGAAGCCAGCGTCACTCAGGCGTTTCTACTGAATACTGGCTACTTACTACTGACTCCTCGGATTCAGCCCGAGTCCAGAGCCCCGAGGGCGCCACCCCAGTATAATCGTCCCGTGACGAAGCCGATCGATTTCGACGTGATGACGCCCGGGGATGGCGACCTGCCGGGCATGGCCAAGAGCGACCGCCAACTCCTGACCACCCTCTTCGCGCTGGGCCGCGAAGTGGCGTCCGTCCTCGACCTGGAAGAGCTCTACCGAAAACTGCCTGGCCTGATCTCCCGCATCACCGATTTCCATGCCTTCGCGGTCTACCTGCTCGACAAGCGCGACGGCGACCTCCGGATTGCCTATGCGGAGGGGTATCCCGCCGGGGCCACGACCATGCGTCTGAAACCCGGCGAGGGCCTGGTGGGCTCGGCGGTGCTGGCCGGGCGACCGCTGCTGGCGAATGACGTGGCTGCGGACCCGCACTACATCGAGGCGGTGCCTGGCACGCGCGCCGAGCTGGTGGTGCCGCTGCGGCGCAAGGGACGCACGCTCGGCGCTCTGAATCTGCTCAGTCGCAACCTGGGCGAGTTCACGCCGGCCGAGGTCGAGACGCTGCGCAATTTCGCGGTGGCGGTGGCGATTGCCATCGAGAACGCGCGCCTGTTCGAATCGGAGCGGCGCTACTCGGACACGATCGAGACCCTCGCCGAGATCAGCCGCGAGTTTGCGGGCATCCTCGACCTCGACGCACTGCTTACGCGCATCGCGCACCGGATCAAGCGTCTGATCGACTACCGCACCTTCGGGATCCTCCTGGTGGACGAGGACACAGGCGTGGTGAGGATGCGCCACGCGGTCAACTACGACGAACGGATACCTGGGAAGACAGTGAAGGTCGGCGAAGGCCTGGTCGGCTACGCGGCGCTCCATAAGCTGCCGGTGATCGTGGACGACGTGTCGAAGGACGCGCGCTACATTAAGGTGGTGGAGGACGTGCGGTCGGAGCTGGTGGTACCGCTGCTCGTCAAGGACCGCTGCGTGGGCGTGTTCGACCTCGAAAGCCCGGAGCTGGCGGCCTTCACCAAGGAGCACCTCGAGTTGTTGACGCCGCTGGCGGCCAGCGCGGCGGTGGCCATCGAGAACGCGCGCCTCTATGAAGAGCTGCGGCGCAACAAAGAGCGCCTGGCGAAAGAAGTGAGCTTCGCGGAGCGTGTCCAGCGGGCGCTGCTGCCGACGGAGCTGCCGAAGCGCCTGAAGGGCGTGGACGTGGCGATGCGCCTCGAGCCCGCCCGCGAGCTGGGCGGCGACTTCTACGACTTCCTGGCCCTCGAGCCTTACACGCTGACCGTCGCGGTGGGCGATGTGTCGGGCAAGGGCGTGCCGGCCGCGCTGTACAGCGCCTTCGCCGGAGAGTTGGTGCGGTCGCGCACCTACCGCCGGCGCTATACCAAGGTGCGCACCGGCCCGGCCGACATCCTGGAATCGATGAACCGCATCCTGCACGACCGTCAGCTCGATGCCTATTACTGCACGCTCTGCTACGCGCACTTCGACTTCAAGCGGCGGAACGTGACGATGGCGAACAGCGGGTTGCCGTATCCGATTCACTGCAGCGCCGAAGGCTGCGCGCAGGTGCACTTACCAGGCGTGCCGCTCGGGTCGTTCCCGGGCGTCACGTACGACGAACTGACGATGGCGCTGGGGGTGGGGGATGTGTTCGTTTTCTTCTCGGACGGCATCTCCGAGGCGATGGATGCCGAGAGCGGGGAGTTCGGCGCGGAGCGGCTGATCGGCGTGATCGAGCGCAACCGGACTCGGACGGCGAAGGACATCACCGACGCCATCTTCGCGGCGGTCTACGAATTCTGCGGAGACGCCGAGCAGAACGACGACCGGACGGTCGTGGTGCTCAAAGTTATGGCGTAGGCGGTCACCCGCGTGGGCGCGGCGCCGGTAAACCGTGGCGTGGTTGACGTTTGTTCGTAGCCGCGGGGTTGTAACCCGGCGGGACGACCGGGGGGATATGGCCTGCGGCCACCCGGAGGCTGAAACCTCCGGGTTACGGGTCCCCCCGGCGACGAAAGGCACAGAGTGAAGGAGAAGATGAGCCGCGCCGAATCGCCCTGCCAGGCGGGGTAGTGATGCCAGCGCCTGCCTGCGGTTGACCCACCCCGTTGATTCGACGCGGCCTGCACTACTCCCTATCAAGACCCGTGCCGCCCACCGACCCTTGTTTTCCTGTCGTTTGGTGCCGATAATCCTCCGGGGCGTCCTGCGCCGCGGACGTCGGGGTGACCTTTTTCGGTGGCACTGGCTACGACCATGTCCAAACAGCTCGAATCTCTGCTTCGTCAATCGGGACTCGCGACCGAGGTGCAGATACGCCGCGTGCAGGACCGCGTCGCCAAGGACGCCGGATCCTACGTCGCCATCCTGGTGACGGAGGAGCGCGTTCCGGAGGAAGCCATCGCGGACGCGTTCACGGAGCGGATAAAAGTGCCGCGCGCCCGCGTGGCCACCTTCCTGCTCGACGACGAGGCGCTAGGCAAGGTCCCCGAGCGCCTGGCGCGGAAGCACGGCTGCCTGCCCCTGGCCGTCGAGGGCCGGGTCCTGGTGCTGGCGATGATCAACCCAATCGACTACCGGGCCATCCAGGACATCGAGTTCGCGTCGGCCCTCTCGATTCATCCCGTCGTGGCGACGTATTCGGAGGTGATGGACGGCATCGACGAACGATACGGAGCCGAAGACCACATGGCGTCGTTCCTGGCCAACGTGCCCGATGCGCTGGACATCAAGATCGTGTCCGAGGATCCGCAGGACGTCTCCCTGGATTTGGCGGACTCGCTGCTGGCGGCCGAAGTGGCGCCGGTCGTGAAGATGTGCAACCTGATCCTCCACGACGCCATCAAGTCGAACGCGAGCGACGTGCACCTGGAGCCCACGCTCCACGACCTCCAGGTGCGGATGCGCGTGGACGGTGTCCTGCGCGACTACACGCGCGTGCCGAAATGGCTGCACGGCCCGGTCGTGTCGCGCCTGAAGATCCTCGCAAAGCTCGACATCGCCGAACGCCGGCTGCCGCAGGACGGCCGCGTCAACGTGCAGAACCAGGGGCGCTCCATCGACCTGCGCGTGTCGACGCTGCCCACCCACTTCGGCGAGAAGATGGTGCTGCGGGTGCTCGGCGGCGCGTCGGCCCCGGATATCGCCACCCTCGGCCTTTCGCAGGAGCAGATGGCCATGCTCGAGATGGCCGTCCAGCAACCGCAGGGCATGATCCTGGTGACAGGACCCACCGGCTCTGGCAAAACCACCACGCTATATGCGCTCCTCGCCAAACACCACAAACCCGAAGTCAACATCGTCACGGTCGAGGACCCTGTCGAGTATCAACTGGCCGGCATCAACCAGGTGCAGATCAACTCCAAGGCCGGCCTGACCTTCGCCAGCGCGCTGCGGTCGATTCTGCGCCAGGACCCGGATGTCATCCTGGTCGGCGAAATGCGCGACCGCGAGACCGCCGAGATCGCGTTCCAGGCCTCCATGACGGGCCACATGGTGCTGAGCACCCTTCACACGAACAGCGCCATTGGCGCCATCGGACGCATGCTCGACCTGGGCGTGGACCCCACCATCCTCTCGACATCGCTGACGATGGTGATTGCGCAGCGCCTCGTGCGGCGCGTCTGCGCCGAATGCCGCGAGGAGTACGAGCCCGAGACTGGCGTGCGGAGCCGCGTGGGCCTGGTCGGCGACCACACGCCCGTGTTCCGCGGACACGGCTGCACCGCGTGCGGCGGCACCGGCTTCTCGGGGCGGATGGGGATCTACGAGTTCTTCCGGCCCACCAACGCGATGCGCCGGCTCATCAACGACCGCGCGAGCGAAGCGGATCTCCGCTACGCCGCAAGACAGGCGGGGATGGTGCTGTTGCGCGAGGACGCGCTGCGGAAAATCAAGGCGGGGCTGACGTCGCCCGACGAAGTGTTGCGCGTGGTGCAGGTGGACGAATCCGAGGTGCCGTGCCCGAACTGCAAGGCTCTCATCGAGGCCGATTTCTCGACGTGCCCGTACTGCAGGCACAGCCTCAAGAACAAATGCTCGAGCTGCGGACAGGGCCTGAGGCTCGAGTGGCAGGTGTGCCCGTACTGCAACACCAACGCCCTGGTGCAGCCGCTGGCCGAAAGACTGGGAGCGGAAACCGACCGGCAGAGGGAAGCGGCGATAGCGGTGGGGTCAGACTCGATCGCTACAGCTTCGACAGCGGTCGAGTCTGACCCCACCGCGACGGGCCAGCGCCGCCTGCGCGTGCTGGTGGTCGATGACGATGCGGATATCCGGACGATCGTGAGCGCGACGTTGCGCAACCTGCCGGTCCCAGTCGAGGTGGTGCAGGCCGAGGACGGCGTCGATGCCATCGAGAAGGCCACCGCCGCGACGCCGGACCTGGTGGTGCTCGACGTGATGATGCCGCGGATGGACGGTTTCGAG
>Ga0315278_10006992_pt1 | contig 10282 bp, 15 predicted proteins | sample YL17G06_0_MG_FD_203880 | JGI IMG/M metagenome (GOLD analysis project Ga0315278, IMG submission 203880) | Sediment microbial communities from Yellowstone Lake, YNP, Wyoming, USA - YL17G06_0 | ecosystem: Environmental > Aquatic > Freshwater > Lake > Sediment | place: USA: Wyoming | collected... | reverse complement strand
CATGAAGTCGTCGAACCCGGACTTCTGCGCCTGGGTCACGTCCCAGTCGACCGTGATCGGCTCGGGATACAGCGGACGTCCCTCGAGATCGGTGAAGGTCGCGCCCTCACGACGGACCTCGACCATCTGCCCTTCCTCGAGCGGGATCACCGTGGTGGTTCGCTCGAGCACGGCGGGGATATCGGATGCCAGCAGCGTCTCGCCGTCGCCCAGTCCGACGATCAGCGGCGACGACACCTTCACGCCCACCAGGAGCCCCGGTGCATCCTGCGCGCAGACCACGAGCGAGTACGCACCCTCGAGCTCGCGGACGGCTGCGCGCACGGCATCGGAGAGCGAGGCCGCGCCGCCGGCCAGCTTCTCCTCGATGAGGTGCGCCACGCACTCGGTGTCGGTTTCCGACGCGAGGGTGTGACCGGCCTTTTCGAGCCGGCCCCGCAGCGACTGGAAATTCTCGATGATCCCGTTGTGGATCACCGCCACGCGCCCGGTGCAGTCCAGGTGTGGATGCGCGTTCTCATCGGTGGGCGCCCCGTGCGTCGCCCAGCGCGTATGGCCCATGCCCGTCGAGCCCGCCGGACGCCCATCGGAGGCCAGCAGCGCCTCGAGCTCGCCGAGCTTCCCCGAGCGCTTCACCACGGCGAGTCCGCCGTCGAGGATGGCCACGCCGGCGGAGTCGTATCCCCGGTACTCGAGGCGCCTCAGCCCCTCGAGCACGATGGGGAGCGCCTGGTCCGGCCCGACGTAGCCGACGATGCCGCACATAGAAGACTCACCCTAGCAGTGAGGTTCACGGGCGCGGAACGGCCGAAGGGCCGAGTCGTGGCCGAACGGTTCAGCTCGCGCCGAGGCTCCGGGCGACCACCGCGGCGAGCTCGTCTGCGTGGCGCACGGCCAAGTCCTCGGTCTCGGCCTCGACCATCACGCGCACGAGCGGCTCCGTCCCCGAGGGGCGCACCAGCACCCGCCCCTCGTCGCCCAGCGCCCGTTCGACGGCCCGAACGGCCTCCCACACCTCGGTCGACCCCTCGAGCGCCTCCCGGTCGCCGACCTCGACGTTGATCATCCGCTGGGGGTAGCGCCGCATCACCGAGGCAACCTCCTCGACGGTCGACCCGCGCCGGGCCACGAGCGAGAGGAACCGCGCGGCGGTGAGCAGCCCGTCGCCGGTGGTCGCGTGCTCGCGGAAGATCACGTGCCCGGACTGCTCGCCACCCAGGACCGCGCCGGTGCGCAGCATGTCTTCCAGCACGTACCGGTCCCCCACCTTCGACGAGACGACCTCGATCCCGGCCTCGCGCATCGCATGATGGAACCCGACGTTTGCCATCACCGTCGTGACGACGGCGTTCCCGGTCAGGCGCCCCTCCTCGCACAGTCCGACGGCGCACGCCGCCAGGACCTGGTCTCCGTCCACGATCGCACCGCGCGCGTCGGCGAACAGCGCCCGGTCGGCGTCGCCGTCGTGGGATACCCCCGCGTCGGCGCCGAGCCGCACCACCTCGGCCGCGACGACGTCCGGGTAGAGCGCCCCGCAATCGTCGTTGATGTTGTCGCCGTCGGGCGCCGCGTGGATCGCGTGCACGGTCGCGCCCAACCGGCGCAGGAGTTCGGGCGCCATCTCGGACGCGGCGCCGTTCGCGCAGTCGACGACGACGGTCATACCTTCGAGCCGTGCGTCCGCGGCGCCGACGAGATGCTCCAGGTAGCGCTCGCGCGCGTCGCCGCCCGGGAGGACCTCGCCGGGGGAGGCGGCGGGCACCTCCGGCTGCGAGAGGAAGGCCTCGATCTCGTCCTCGAGCTCATCGGGCAGCTTCATGCCGTTCGACGCGAAGAACTTGATCCCGTTGTACTCGGGCGGGTTGTGCGAGGCCGAGATCACCACGCCCGCGGAGGCCGAAGCGTCCACCGTGTGGAAGGCGATCGCGGGGGTGGGCTCCACCCCGGCCAGGATCACGTCACCACCGGCGGCACGGATCCCGCCGACGAGCGCGTCCTCGAGCCACTCGCCGGAGGCACGAGAGTCGCGACCCACCACGAGTGACGCCCGGCCCGCCCCGTGCCGGCCCAGCACGACGACCGCCGCACGGCCGAGCCCGTATGCGAGCTCAGCCGTGAGCTCGGAGCCTGCGAGGCCGCGAACGCCGTCGGTGCCGAAGAGCCGTCCCATGGCCGGGAAGGCTACCCGAGCGACGGCGTACCGGCGCGATGTGGCGAGATGACGCTCGATCGCGCCCCGTGTGGGAGCATCCGGGGATGGACGAGAACCTGAAGCGCGTGTACGCCACCACGGATCAGTTCGCCGGCGAGCTCATGAGGGGCCGGCTCGAGGCCGAGGGCATCCAGGTGCTGCTGAAGGGGGAGATCGAGGGCCCCTACCCGTCGGGCCCCGTGTACCTGTGGGTGGCGGCGCCGGACGAGACGAGGGCGAAAGCCGTGATCGACGCGGTGGAGTCGGGAGCGTTCGCCGTGAACGAGGGCGACTCGTTCGAAGGTGACGCTGAACAGGCCGAGAGGCCCCGCTAGCGCTTGGAGTACTGGGGCGCCTTGCGGGCCTTCTTCAGGCCGTACTTGCGGCGCTCCTTCTCACGCGCGTCGCGCATGAGGTAGCCCTCGGCCTTCAGCTGAGGCCGGAGTTCGGGGTCGATCTCGATCAGCGCGCGGGCGATGCCCAGACGCATCGCACCGGCCTGACCGCTGATGCCGCCGCCCTTGATCGAGGCGATCACGTCGTAGTCCTTCTCGCGGCCCACGAGGCGGAGCGGCGCCTGCGCCACCATCCGGTGGACCCGGGTCGGGAAGTAGTCGTCGAGCGTGCGACCGTTGACCGTGAAGTCGCCGGACCCGCCCGGGACGAGGCGCACGCGCGCGACGGCCTCCTTACGGCGTCCGGTGATGATCTTCACAGGGGTGGCGGCCACGCACGGGCTCCTTACTCGGACTCGGGGACGGACTCGGGGGCGGACGTCGCTGCCTTCGCTGACTTCTTGCCGGCGGGCTTGTTCGTGGACTTGGCAGCAGGCTTCTTGGCGGCAGGCTTCTTGGCGGCAGGCTTCTTGGCGGTGGGCTTCTTGGCGGTGGGCTTCTTGGCTGGCGCCTTCGGCGCGGGCGCCATCTGGGCCTTCGGCATACGCGGCGCACGGACCCTTGGCTCGGGAAGTCCTTCCCACATGGGGGGCTCGCCGAGGGTGTAGGGAACAGGCTGCTGAGCCTCATGCGGGTGCTCGGGCCCGGCGACCACGTGGAGCTTCTTGATCATCGCGCGACCCAGGCGGTTCTTGGGGAGCATCCCCCTGATCGCCTTCTCAACGACGAACACCGGCTTGTCGGCCATCAGGTCGCCGTACCGCGTCGAGGTGATGCCGCCCGGGTATCCCGAGTGGCGGTGCGCGAACTTCTTCAGCTCCTTGCCCCCTGTGAGCTCCACCTTGTCGGCGTTGATCACGATCACGTGGTCGCCGCAGTCCATGTGCGGGGCGAAGATCGGCTTGTGCTTGCCCCGCAACAGGGCGGCGACCCCGGAGGCGAACCGGCCCAGCACCATCCCGCTGGCGTCGACGACGTACCAGCTGCGCTCGATGTGCTCAGGCTTCGGAGAGTAGGTCTTCATGCGCGGAAGTGTGGGCCCGGGTCGGGGGCCGACGCATCAGGTTACCGGGCGGCCTGCCGCAGCGTCAAAGCATGGGTTCAGGCGCTTGCTCGGCGGACACCTTGGAAACAGGTAGGCGCACAGGGAGACGCTCGAACACGAGCGCCGGATGAGGATGATCATGGAAGACCGGTTCAAGAAACGCAGACTGGCCGTCGTAGGCGCGCTCGCGATCGGCCTGGTGCCTGCATGCGGCGGACACGACAGCAGCACCGCCGCGAGCAGCGCCGCATCGAGCACCGGCAGCACCGGAGACGGCAGCAAAGTGGCCGTCACGCTGCAGGAGTTCGCGATCGCGGCAGCGCCCGCGTCGGCGCCGGCCGGCTCGGTGACGTTCGACGTCACGAACGACGGGCCGAACGACACCCACGAGATCGTGGTGGTCAAGACCGACCTGGAGCCGGCCGAGCTCCCGCTCGACGACAGGGGCGTAGTGGACGAAGAGGGCGCGGGCATGGAACCCGTCGACGAGATCGAGGACATCGCCGTCGGCTCCACCGAGGCCCTCACCGTGGATCTCGAGGCCGCTAGCTGCGTACTGATCTGCGACATCTACAGCGAGGACAAACAGGAGGGCGCACTACGCCGAAGACATGCGCATCGGCTTCACGGTCGAGTAGCGAACGCGGCGGGAGCCGGGGCGATCACGCCCCCGGCTTGACCGCCCGCACGATCGCGCCGTGCATGCAGTCGGTCAGTTCGTGCGTGGCGTCGATCTCGATCGCCGCGAACCCCGCGGTTCCTAGAAGCTCGAGGTACTCGGCGAACGTCAGCGCGCCCGCGATGCACCCCACGAACGACCCGCGCTCGGCGCGGTCGGACGGCGTCAGGTGATCGTCCGCGACGACGTCGCTCACGCCCACACGACCGCCCGGTCGCAGCACGCGCGCGATCTCCCCGATCACCGCGGCCTTGTCCGTGGACAGGTTGATGACGCAGTTCGAGATCACGACGTCGACGCTGGCGTCCGGCAGGGGGATCGCCTCGATGTAGCCCCGGATGAACTCCACGTTCGTGGCGCCCGCCTTCGCGGCGTTCTGCCTCGCCAGGGTGAGCATCTCCTCGGTCATGTCGAGGCCGTAGACCTTCCCCCCCGGCCCCACACGGCGCGCCGACAGCAACACGTCGATCCCGCCACCGGACCCGAGGTCGAGGACGGTCTCGCCCTCCCCCAGCTCGGCCACGGCGGTGGGGTTGCCGCAGCCCATGCTCGCCAGCACCGCGCTGTCGGGCAGGACGTCGCGGTCGGCGAGCTCGTACAGCATGGGCCCGATCCCGTCCTCGGGGGCGCAGCCCATGGATCCGGAGGGACCGCAACAGGTCCCGTCCCCTCGGTCGTCGGCTGCCTTCCCCTCGTGCACCACCAGCGCCGCCGCCGCGTAGCGCTCGCGCACCTGCTCCCGGAGCTCGGTCATCGTCATCCCTTTCCGTCGAACCGCAGCACGTCGCCGAGTCGGGCGGCGGCCTTGCGGTTGAGCGAGTAGTAGACCCAGACGCCACGCTTCTCTCGATCGAGGAGTCCGGCCTCGAACAGCTTCTTCAGGTGGAAGCTCACCGTGGCCTGCGAGAGCCCGAGGGGTTCCTCGAGGTCGCAGCCGCAGACCGACTCGTCGCTCGTGGCGAGCGCGTTGATGATCCGCAGCCGGTGCGGGTCGGCGAGGGCCTTGAACAGCCGGGCGGTCGTCGCGGCTCCCTCGGCCGTCAGGCCCGCCTCGGCGACCGGAATGCAGCAGCGCGCCGGGGCCGCGTCGTTGAGCTCGAGCTCACTCACCGCGACCCCCCCGTTCCCGTGTCTCCATCGATGTCCATCGATGTCATGATGGCACAGATATCGATGATCGTCGATATTGCTGGGAGGAGGAGTCGATCGGACGTCGCTCAGCCGAGCTCCGCGACGACGGCCGCCACCCAGGCCTCGAACCGAGCCCACGACGCCGCCTCGGCCGCGTCGATCGGCGCCGCCGAGTCGGTGAGCATGTCGCAGGCGTCCATGAGATCCCAATACGGGTCTCGATGCCGCTCGAGACCACCCGCCCGGACGTACGCGCGGGTGAACCCACCGGCCGCGTCGGCGCCGAGGTCGCCGGCGAGGTTCAGCCGCATCCGTGCGAGGTCGATCCCGGGCGGCCCGATGCAGGCCGTCGCCCAGTCGACCACGCCCGAGACCTCGCCGCCGGCCCACATCACGTTCCCGCCGTGGAAGTCGCGATGGATGAAGCGGCGAGGACCCGGAGGCGGTTCCCCGGCCACGATCGCGAACACCCGCTCCCAGCATCCGGGATCGTCCGACCACGCAGGGACCGCCGGCCCGCCGTCCTCCACGTACCTGCGGTACGGGGGAAGCCGGGCGTCGGGTGCCTCCACCCGGTGCACGGCCACGAGCGCCTCCGCCGCGCCGCGGAGGAACCGGCCGAGGTCGAGCTCGCCGAAGGGCACGAAGGAGGAGCGACCCGGGATCCAGGTCTCGAGGATCGCCGGCACGTCGCAGGTGTCGGGGGCGAGGTCAGCCGCGATCAGCGTGGGGGCCCGGACGTCGGTCTGACCGAGGATCCGGAGCGACTCGGCCTCGTGGCTCGGCACGTAGGCGAAGTCCTTCGAGAGGCGCGCGGCGTCGTGGTACCGGCGGAGGACCACCGCGTGCGCCGACCCTGCGGCGTCGCGTAGCTCGATCCGGTGCTTCTCCGTCGACGACGGCGGGAGCTCCTCGACCGCGACGACGCGCGCGCCGGTACCGACCGAGCGCTCGACCCACCGCAGGACCCCTTCGGCGAGCCGTGTCACGGACGCGCCCGCCGCCCGTACACCACCCGTTCCAGCGTCAGGCCGTGCGCGGGCGCCAGGTTCCCCGTGCCGGTCCGGTTGCGGTTGGCGAGCAGGACGGCGACGTCGTCGGGCCGCAGCTTCCCGTCGCCCACCAGCACCAGCGTGCCGGTGAGCGCCCGCACCATCTGATGCAGGAACGCGTTCGCGCGGAATCCGAGCTCCACGCGGGGCCCCGACGCGGCCACGGTGAGCCGCTGCAGATCTCGCACCGTCGCGCGCCCATGTCCCGGATGGCGACAGAAGGTCGTGAAATCGTGCTCCCCCATCAAGCGCTGCGCGGCTCGCCGCATCGACGCGATGTCGAGGCGTCCCTCCCGATGCCACACGAACCGCGCGGTGAACGGATCCGGCACGTCGCCGGTGTCGATCCGGTATCGGTACTCGCGCGAACTCGCCGAGAACCGCGCGTCGAACGACGCAGGCGCCGCGGCGGCCTCCAGACACACGACATCGGCGGCGAGCCGCCCATTGATCGCGGCACGGAGCTTCGCGGGGGGGATATTCCGCGCCGTGCGGAACGACGCCACCTGACCTCGGGCGTGGACCCCGGCGTCGGTGCGCCCGGCCGCCCTGAGCCTCACGGGCTCCTCGAGCACCTCGGTCAGCACCGCGGTGATCTCCCTTTCGATCGAGCGGACGGCGGGATCGCGTTGTGCCGCCCACCCACGGAACCCGGTCCCGTCGTAGGCGAAGAGCATCCGGATCGTCGTCGTCATAGCGGGAGTCTAGGCGGGGCCGGAGATGACGAGAGGCCGGGGACGGCCCGGCCTCTCGTTCGTACCGTTGCGGCGGCGCGAGCTACGACCCGCGGTCCACCAGCTCTATGCGCGCCATCGGCGCGGCGTCGCCCTTGCGGGGCCCGAGCTTCATGATGCGCGTGTAGCCGCCCCGGCGGTCGGCGAACCGTGGTCCGATCTCGTGGAACAGGCGTGCCACCACGTCACGGTCGGGGATGTCCTTGAGGACCTCCCGCCGTGCGGCGAGGTCGCCCTTCTTCGCCTTCGTGATCAGCTTCTCGGCGTAGGGGCGGAGCGCCTTGGCCTTGGCCTCGGTGGTGTCGATGGCCTCGTGCGTGAAGAGCTGCGCCGCGAGACCCGACAGCAAGAGCCGCTGATGAGCCGGGTTCGAACCCAGCCGGGGTCCCTTCTTGGGCGTCGGCACCGGTTACTCCTCTCGCAGTCCGAGACCGAGCTCCTCGAGCTTGGTCTTCACCTCGTCGATCGACTTCTGGCCGAAGTTGCGGATGTCCATCAACTCGGATTCGCTCTTTTCCACCAGATCGCCGACCGCGTTGATGCCCTCGCGCTTCAAGCAGTTGTAGGAGCGCACGGACAGGTTCAGCTCCTCGATCGTGATCGCGTAGTCGCCGGGGACCTCGTCGTCCTCGGCGGGACCGACCGTGACGATCGCGGCGTCGGCCAACTCGGCGAACAGGTTCACGAGCTCGAGCAGGGTGCCCCCGGCCGAGGCCACGGCCTCGCGCGGTGTCACCGAGCCGTCGGTCTCGACGTCGAGGACCAGGCGGTCGCGGTCGGTCATCTGCTCGACCCGCGTGTTCTCGACCGCGTAGCTCACCTTGCGGACCGGCGAGAAGATCGAGTCCACCGGGATCACACCGATCGGGTCGCGCGGCTTCTTGTTCTTGTCGGCCATGCGATAGCCGACGCCGCGCTCGACGGTCATCTCCATCTCGAGACTCGCGCCCTTGCCGAGCGTGGCGATATGCAGGTCGGGGTTCAATATCTCGACGCCGGCGGGCGGCGCGATGTCCCCGGCCGTGACCTCCGCCGGGCCCTTGGCCTTCAGGTAGACGGTGGTCGGCTCTTCGAGCTCGGAGCGCACCACCAGCTCCTTCAGGTTCAAGATTATGTCGGTGACATCCTCCTCGACCTTGGGGACCGTCGAGAATTCGTGCAGCACGCCGTCGATACGGACCGACGAGATGGCCGCACCAGGGATCGACGACAGCAGTGTGCGGCGGAGTGAGTTGCCGACGGTGTAGCCGAACCCGGGCTCGAGTGGTTCGATCGCGAACTTCGAGCGGGTCGGCGAGAGCGTGTCCTCAGCGATCTGAGGCCTCGCGACGATGAACAAGGTGCCTGCCTCCTTCGGCGGGGGATCATCCACAGCTACCCCACCTCTTCGGTTGCCCGAGCGCCCAAGTTCGGGCGTCGGGTGCTACCGCGTGCTAGACGCGGCGGCGCTTGCGCGGCCGGCAGCCGTTGTGCGGCACCGGCGTCACGTCGTTGATCCCGGAGACCTCCAGACCGGCGGCCGCGAGCGAGCGGATCGCGGTCTCACGGCCGGAGCCGGGGCCCTTGACGTAGACATCCACCTTCTGCAGGCCATGCTCCTGGGCGGCGCGGGCCGCCTTCTCGGCGGCGAGCTGCGCGGCGAACGGTGTGGACTTGCGGGAGCCCTTGAAGCCCACGTTGCCGGCGCTTGCCCACGAGAGGGTGTTCCCCTGCAGGTCGGTGATCGTGACGATGGTGTTGTTGAAGGTCGACTTGATGTGCGCCTGACCGTGCACGACGTGCTTCTTCTCGCGACGCTTCGTCTTCTTGGCCTTGGGCTTCGCCATGTGTGTGGGGCTCCCTTACTTCTTCGTCGCCTTCTTCTTGCCGGCGATGGCCTTCTTCGGGCCCTTGCGCGTCCGCGCGTTCGTGTGCGTGCGCTGGCCTCGCACCGGCAAGCTGCGGCGGTGGCGGATGCCCTGGTAGCACCCGATCTCGATCTTCCGCTTGATGTCCTGCGCCACCTCGCGGCGGAGGTCACCTTCGACCTTCAGGTTCTTGTCGATGAAGTCGCGGATCTTGAGGACCTCATCCTCGGACAGGTCACGGACGCGCGTGGCGGCGTCGATGCCGGTGCCCGCCACGATCTGGTTCGCGCTCGTGGTGCCGATCCCGTAGATGTAGGTGAGCGCGATGTCCAGCCGCTTGTCGCGGGGGAGGTCGACGCCTGCGATGCGTGCCACCGATCGATCCCTCTTTCCTCTAGCCCTGCCGCTGCTTGTGCCGCGGGTTCGAGCAGATCACCAGGATGCGTCCGCGACGCCGGATCACCCGGCACTTGTCACAGATCCTCTTGACCGACGGACGCACCTTCATCTTGGTCTGCTCCTACTTGTACCGGTACACCACACGCCCTCGGGTGAGGTCGTACGGCGACAGCTCCACCAGGACCCTGTCCCCGGGCAGGATGCGGATGTAGTGCATCCGCATCTTCCCCGAGATGTGGGCCAACACCTTGTGCCCGTTGTCCAGCTCTACCCGGAACATCGCGTTGGGCAACGGCTCGATGACCGTCCCCTCGATCTCTATGGCGTCTTTCTTCGGCACGCTCCGGATACTTTCCTTCGAACGGGTTCTCACCCCGGCCCAGGCGCGCGCGGAACGGCCTCAAGGCGGGGCGAACGGGAAGTATACGGGCCGCGCGCGTGGTGCGTCATCCGGGGAGGGTTACCGACGGGCCGTGAGCACCTCGGGTCCGTCCTCGGTGACCGCGATCGTGTGCTCGAAGTGCGCGGACAGCGAGCCGTCGGCCGTCACGACCGTCCAGCCGTCGGCGAGTTGGCGCGTCTCCTCGCCGCCCAGCGTCAGCATCGGCTCCACCGCGACGACGAGCCCGGGCCGCAGGTCGGGCCCGCGTCCGGCCGGACCCCAGTTCGGGATGAACGGGTCCTCGTGGAGCGACCGTCCGATCCCGTGGCCGCCGTACTCGCGCACGATGCCGAACCCCGCCGGCTCGGCGACCGATTCGACCGCGTGCCCGATGTCGGACAGGCGCCCGCCCGGCCGGATCGCGGTG
>Ga0315278_10006991_pt1 | contig 10282 bp, 6 predicted proteins | sample YL17G06_0_MG_FD_203880 | JGI IMG/M metagenome (GOLD analysis project Ga0315278, IMG submission 203880) | Sediment microbial communities from Yellowstone Lake, YNP, Wyoming, USA - YL17G06_0 | ecosystem: Environmental > Aquatic > Freshwater > Lake > Sediment | place: USA: Wyoming | collected... | reverse complement strand
TGCGAACCCAGAGCTCCGCATTGCTGGTCGAAGGGCGACGTACCCTCGCCACGCCGATCGCCACCCAGGCGCTCGCGCTTGCACGGCGCTGCGGCGATCTGCACGGTCAGGGCATGGCGCTGACCACACTCGCAGCCAGCCATGCCGATCTCGCCGTGCGCCTGCGCTTGTGCAACCAGGCGCTCGATGCGGAAAAATCGTCGGGTTACTTCCTGCTCCAGGCCCAGGCAACCGGGAACATCGGCGACATCTATGCCAGGCTCGGGCTGCATCGACGGGCGCGACGCATGACGCTGAACGCGGCGGACATCAGCCGCCGCACGGGCGACCTGGACACATTGCTGACCTGGAGTTTGAATCTGGCCCTGTGGACGTACGAGGTGGGATCCGTCGACGAGGCCCGCGCTTTCGGCGCCGAAGCGATTGCCCTTGTCCGCAAATTGCGGAGTGCGCGCTTCGGTGCGTATCCGTCGCTGGACGCAGGATGGCTCGCGCTGCGCGAGGGCCGGCCGGTCGAGGCGGCGCGGCACTTTGAGCAGGCGGCACGGAAGGCCGCGTCCGCAGGAGTCTACGGGCGCCTATTGGCCCTGGTCCAGGCCGCGCGGGCGCATCTCGCCGCGGGGAATCGGTCCGCCGCACTGGCGGCCACGCGTCGTGCGGTCGAGTTGTATCGCAAGGATCTGGCGTCGCTGGATGACCTCAGCGCCGGTGCACTGTGGTGGTGCCATAGCCAGGCGCTGCAGGCGAATGACAAGGATGTCGAAGCCCGGAAGGCTCTGGAACAGGCGTGGCGCTCGCTGCTCACGCCCATCGCCAGCCTGAGCGACGAAGGGCTGCGCCGCAACTACCTGAACAAGCGCGACGAGCACCGCGAAATCGTCCTCGCGTGGCTTTCGCATGCGCGCGAGCGCAAGTTGCCGCGCAAGCAACGCGACGCCCACCTGACCGGCAAGGTCAACCTCGCCGAGTCGTTCGAGCGCCTGGTCGACACGGGCCTGCGCCTGAACGAGATCAAGGGCGCCGCAGAACTGCACGAATTCCTGGTCGACGAAGTCACCGAACTCTCGGGCGCCGAGCGTGTGCTGCTGGTGCTGGAAGCGCCGGACGCGCCGCAAGGCCTCGCCGTTGTCGGCTCGCTGGTGCCCAAGGGCGAGGACGAGCACGCACTGCTGGATTGCGTCACGCCGTGGCTCCTGGAGGCGCGCCGCAACCGCGCCGTCAGCCTGCGCCATGTGCCCGATGGCGCCCAGTCCATCGCCCAGCGCAGTGCGCTGATCGCGCCGCTGATCGTGCAGCGTGAGCTGCTGGGCCACGTGTACTGCGACATCGATGGCGCCTTCGGCCGCTTCCACGACGGCGACCGCGACCTGCTCGCCATGCTGGCGAGCCAGGCCGCCGTCGCAATCGCCAACGTGCGCTTTGCCGAGGGGTTGGAGCGCAAGGTGGCCGAGCGCACGGCCGAGGCGCGAGCGTCGCAGGCGCAGGCCGAGCAGCGCGCGGCGGAGCTTGCGATCATCAACAGCATCCAGCAGGGGATGGCCGGTTCGCTCGACTTCCAGGGCATCGTCGACCTGGTCGGCGACACGCTGCGCGAGGTGATGCGCACCGGCGACATCGGGATCGGCTGGTACGACCCGCAGACCCGGATGGGTCACCCGCTGTACGTCTTCGAGCATGGCAAGCGGTTGTTCCAATCGCCGCATCCGCTGCGGCCGGGCGGCCCGGGCGAGCGGATGCTGGCCACACGCCAGCCGGTGGTGCTCAACCGGGCCGAAGAGCTGCTGGCGGTGTTCGGCGGGCCCGTCCCCGGGACCGACATGGCCAAATGCGGCGTCTGGGTCCCCATCCTCGGCAGCGACCGCGTGCTGGGCTTCGTGCAACTCGAGAACCACGAGCGCGAGGACGCCTACGGAGAATCCGAAGTACGCCTGCTGCAGACCATCGCCGCGTCGATGGGCGTGGCGCTGCAGAGCGCGCGCCTGTTCGACGAGACCCAGCGGCTGCTGAAGGAGACCGAGCAGCGCAACGCCGAGCTGGCGGTGATCAACAGCATTCAGGACGGCATGGCCGCCGAGCTGAATTTCAAGGCCATCATCGATCTCGTCGGCGACAAGCTGGTCAAGCTGTTCGCGACCGACACCCTGGTCATCGGCTGGCTGGACGAGCCCGCGGGCCTCCTGCGTCTGCCCTATGGCGTCGAGCGTAGCCGGCGGTTGAACGTGGCGCCGATGCAGATTGCCGAAGTGATGACCGGCAGACGCTGGCACGACATCCTCCTCTCGCACCGCTCATTGCAATGGAACGACCAGGAAGACTACCGGGCGCTGGAGCTGTTGGTGGCCGAGGGCACCGACATGAGCCGATCGGGCGTGGCCGTGCCGATCTTTGCCGGCGAACGCCTGCTCGGCTTCATCTCGGTCGAGAACATGGACCGGGAAAACGCCTTCGGCGACGCTGACCTGCGCCTTCTGTCCACCGTGGCGGCGAGCATGGGCGTGGCGCTGGAGAATGCGCGGCTCTTCGACGAGACGCAGCGGCTGTTCGGCGAGAGCGAACAGCGGGCCGCCGAGCTCGCCATCATCAACAGCGTGCAGGGCGCGCTCGCGGCCGAGCTGAACATGCAGGGGATCTACGACGTCGTCGGCGACAAGATCCGCGAGATCTTCAACCGGTCCGACGTCGGCATCCGCATCTACGACGCGCGGACGGGGACGGTTCACTTCCCCTACACCTGCGAACACGGCGAGCGCATCGCCATCGAGTCGATCGCGTTGCCGGAGAGCGGATTCGGCACCCACGTCATTCGCACGCGCGAGACGCTGATCATCAACGAGAAGCTGGAGGAGGCGGGTGCCAGGTACGGCAGCTCTGTCGTTCCCGGAACGTCACCCGTCAAATCGGCGATCTTCGTGCCGCTGCTGTCGGGCGACCAGGTGCGCGGTCTGATCAACCTCATGAATCTCGAGCGCGAGCACGCCTTCAGCGCTTCCGACGTGCGGCTGCTGCAGACCCTTGCCGGCAGCATGAGCGTTGCGCTCGAGAACGCGCGTCTGTTCGAGGAGACGCAGCGCCTGCTGAGGGAGACCGAGCGGCGCAGCGCGGAGCTGGCGGTGATCAATACGATCCAGCAGGGGATGGCGCGCGAACTCAAGTTCCAGGCGGTCGTGGACCTCGTCGGCGACAAGCTGCGCGACGTGTTCGCGAGCGACGACATCAGCATCCACTGGGTCGACAAGCGCACGAGCGACGCGCAGGCGCTCTACGTCGTCGAGCGCGGCGAGCGCAAGGGCTTCCCGCCGTACAAGGCCGACGTGACGCTGCCGATGATGCGCGCGCTTGCCCGGGGCGAGACGGTGCTGGCGCGCAACCGCGCCGAGATCGCCGCGGTGATGGGACTCACGCCCGACACCGTGAAGGCGGAGGTCGAGAACTTCCCCGGCACGCACGAGAGCCTGACCATCGTCTGGGTGCCGATCGCCACTGCGAGCGAATCGCTGGCCGCGCTGGTGCTCGAGAGCGCCGACCGCGAGGACGCCTTCAGCGAAGCCGATCTCGGCCTGCTGCGCACGGTGGCGGCGTCGATGGGCGTGGCGCTGGAGAACGCGCGGCTCTTCGACGAGACGCAGCGCCAGGCGCGCGAATCCTCCGCGCTGTCGGACGTCGGCCGCGACCTGTCGTCCACACTCGACCTCGCCACGGTGATGGACCGCATCGCCAGCCACGCCAAGGACCTTCTCGCGGCCGAGAACAGCGCGATCTTCCTGCCCGACGCCGAGACGGGAAACTACCGCGCGATCGTCGCGCTGGGCGACATCGCCGAGGCCATCATGGCCACGCGCGTCGAGCCGGGCCGGGGCATCATCGGCAGCCTGCTGGAAAGCGGCAAGCCCGAGCGCGTCAACAGCACCGCGGACGACCCGCGCACGGTGCACATCGCCGGCACCGACACGCGCGCCGACGAGCGGCTGATGGTGGTGCCGCTGCTGGCCGCCGGGAAGGTGCAGGGCGCGATGGCCGTCTGGAGGAGCGGCGGCAGGCCGTTCGAGGCGCACGAGCTCGACTTCCTCGAGGGCCTGTCGCGCCAGGCGGCGATCGCGCTACAGAACGCGCGGCTCTTCGACGAGACGCGGCAGACGCTGGAGCGGCAGACGGCCACGGCCGAGGTGCTGCAGGTGATCAGCGGCTCGATGGCCGACGCGCAGCCGGTGTTCGAGAAGGTGCTCGACAGCTGCCAGCGCCTGTTCGGCACCGACGAGATGGGCATCTGCCTCGCGCGCGACGGCGTCATCGACTTCCCGGCGTATCGCGGCAAGCTCTCGCACATGATCAAGCAGGAGTACCCGCGCCCGCTGGCGGGCTCGGTGAGCGAGACCGCCATCCTGAGCGGCAAGGTCACGCACGTCGTCGACGCCGCAGCGGCGCAGGACATGCCCTCCTACGTGACGAAGCTCATCGAGAAGTGGGGCAACTTCTCGCTGATCACGGCGCCGATGCTGTGGCAGGGCCAGGGCATCGGCACCATCGACATCGCGCGTGCGCCGCCGCGCCCGTTCACCGACAAGGAGATCGCGCTCCTGCGCACGTTCGCCGACCAGGCGGTGGTCGCGATCCAGAACGCGCGCCTGTTCAAGGAGGCGCAGGCGGCGCGCGCCGCGGCCGAGGCCGCCAACGAGGCGAAGAGCTCGTTCCTGGCGACGATGAGCCACGAGATCCGCACGCCGATGAACGCGGTGATCGGCATGAGCGGCCTGCTGCTCGACACGCCGCTCGACGACGAGCAGCGCGACTACGCGGCCACCATCCGCGATTCCGGCGACGCGCTGCTCACGATCATCAACGACATCCTCGACTTCTCGAAGATCGAGGCCGGGCGCATGGACATCGAGGCCCAGCCCTTCGACCTGCGCGAGTGCGTCGAGTCGGCGCTGGACCTGGTGGGCACGCGCGCGGCGCAGAAGCACCTGGATCTCGCCTACCTGTTCGAGGGCGAGGTGCCGGCGGCGGTGAGCGGCGACCTCACGCGGCTGCGGCAGATCCTGCTCAACCTGCTCGCCAACGCCGTCAAGTTCACCGAGAAGGGTGAAGTGGTGCTGACGGTGACCGCCGCCGTGACCGGTGGCGCGGCCGCGCTGACGTTCGCCGTGCGCGACACCGGCATCGGCCTTACCGCGGAGGCGATCGGCCGCCTGTTCCAGAAGTTCAGCCAGGCCGATGCCTCCACCACGCGCAAGTACGGCGGCACCGGGCTGGGCCTCGCCATCAGCAAGCGGCTGGCCGAACTGATGGGCGGCACGATGTGGGTCGACAGCGGCGGGCCGGGCCGCGGGTCGACGTTCCATTTCACCATCGAGGTGCCGACCGCCGCGCTGCCGGCGCAGGGGCGGCGCGAATTCATCGGCACGCAACCAAAGCTGGACGGCCGGCGCGTGCTGGTGGTCGACGACAACGCCACCAACCGCCGCGTGCTGAGCCTGCAGACCGCCAAGTGGGGTATGGCGCCCAGAGACACCGAGTCGCCCGACGAGGCGCTGCGCTGGATCGCCCAGGATCCGGCCTTCGACCTCGCGATCCTCGACATGCACATGCCGCAGATGGATGGACTGGAGCTCGCGCGGCGCATCCGCGAAAGAGCGCCGAAGCTGCCGCTGGTGCTGTTCAGCTCGCTCGGACGCAAGGAGGCCGGCGACACCGAGGGTCTGTTCAGCGCCTATCTCGCCAAGCCGCTGCGCCAGAGCCAGCTGTTCGACACGCTGGTCACGCTGGTGTCGCACGAAGCCGCGCCCAGGACCCCCGCCACAACGGCCAAGCCGCGCATCGACGCGGCGATGGCCGGCCGCCACCCGTTGCGCATCCTGCTGGCCGAGGACAACGTGGTCAACCAGAAGCTCGCGCTGCGCATCCTGCAGCAGATGGGCTACCGCGCGGACCTTGCGTCCAACGGCATCGAGGCCGTCGAATCGGTCGAGCGCCAGGCCTACGACGTGGTGCTGATGGACGTGCAGATGCCGGAGATGGACGGCCTCGAAGCCTCGCGGCGCATCACCGCGAAGTGGCCGGCGGGGGAGCGTCCGCGCATCGTGGCGATGACCGCCAACGCGATGCAGGGCGACCGCGACATGTGCCTCGCCGCAGGCATGGACGACTATCTGACCAAGCCGATCCGCGTCGAGCGGCTGGTCGAGGCGCTGAACCTGGTGCAGCCACGCGAGGACCGCTGACATGACCCAACCGACGATCGATCAGGCGACGTTCGACGAGCTGAAGGAGACCGCCGGCGCGGAGTTCGTGGCCGAGCTGGTGGACACCTTTCTCGCCGAGGCGCCGCTGATGCTGGAAGACCTCGCGAGTGCGCTGGCGGCGGGCGACGCCGACCGGTTCCGGCGCGCCGCCCATTCGCTCAAGTCCAACGCCAATACGTTCGGCGCGCTGACGCTGGGCGCGCTGGCGCGGGAGCTGGAATTGACTGGTCTCGGCCGCGCGCTCGCCGCGGGCGGGGCACCGCTCGACGCGCTGGCCGACGAATACGCGCGCGTCGCGGCGGCGCTCTCGGAGCTGCGCGATGCGTGACGCGCGACACGGCGCGGCGCGGCTCCTGGTCGTCGACGACAACAAGGTCAACCGGCTGCTGCTCGCACGCAACCTGGAGCTGCAGGGCCACAGCGTCGCGTCGGCCGAGAACGGCCGCGTGGCGCTGGAAATGCTGCGCCGCGAGAGCTTCGACCTCCTGCTGCTCGACATGGAAATGCCGGAGATGGACGGCTTCCAGGTGCTGGAGCAGCTGGTGAACGACCTGAACCTGCGCGACCTGCCGGTCATCGTGACGTCGTCGCTGGAAGGTGTCGCGAACATCGTCCGCTGCATCGAGCTCGGGGCCGAGGACTATCTGACCAAGCCCGTCAATCCGGTGCTGCTGAAGGCGCGCATCGGCGCGAGCCTCGAGAAGAAGCGGCTGCGCGACCAGCAGAAGGAGCTGGTGCGCCGCTTCGCCACGCCGGAGGTCGCGCAGCACCTGCAGGAGTCCGGGTTCGCGCTGGGCGGCAAGCGGGTGCGCGCGTCGGTGCTCTTCGCCGACATCCGCAACTTCACGCCGCTCGCGGAATCGCAGCCGCCCGAGGAGACGATCGAGCTCCTCAACACCTGGTACACGCTGATGTTCGACGCGATCAGCGACCACGGCGGCGTCGTCACCATGATGATGGGCGACGGGCTGATGGCGATCTTCGGCGCGCCCATGCCGCTCGCCGACCATTGCGCGAGCGCCGTGCGCGCGGCGCTGGGGATGGTGCAAATGATGGAGCTGTTCAACGTCGAGCGCGCCGCCGACGCGAAGCCCGAGCTCAGGATCGGCATCGGCATTGCCTCCGGGGAAATGGTCGCGGGCTACGCCGGCACCAACGAGCGGGCGACCTACACCTGTATCGGCAACACCGTCAACCTGGCCGCGCGGCTCGAGGCGCACACCAAGGTCGCGCGGCGCGCGATCCTGATCGACAGCGAGACGCGGGCGGGTCTCGGCGGGCAGGTTGTGTTGGAGCCGCTCGGCCCGGTCACCTTCAAGGGCATGGCCGCGCCGGTGGAAGTATTTTTCGTCGACCCGGCCTAGCTGTTGGTCATGCGTGTCAGAGCATGACCTCGATCAACCGCGGGCCCGTCTGCGCCATGGCCGACGCGTAGTGCGCGGCCAGTTCCTCGCCGGTCTCCGAGTGGCGCCATCTCGTCGTCTCGACCATCGAGAGCTGCATCGCCTACGATCCATGCTTCGGCTGCGAGCTCGCGGTGATCCTGCAGGACGGGATGCGCCGGATGCTGGAGGCGCAGGAGGACGTGTTCTATTACGTCACCGTGATGAACGAGAACTACGCGCAGCCGCCGCTGCCGGCCGGCAGCGAAGAAGGCATCCGGCGCGGGATGTCCCTGCTGCGTGCATCGGCGCTGCCCGCGGACCGGGCGCGCGTGCAGCTCGCCGGCTCCGCGACGATCCGGGCGTGGGTGCCCGGGCATTACGTGACGCTCGGCACCGACGGCTACGGGCGCAGCGACACGCGGGCGGCTCTGCGCGCGCATTTCGGCGTCGACCGGGCCCGCATCTGCGCGGCGGCGCGAGCGGCGATGAGCGAGGTCGCGTCGACCGAAAAATGAACGCTCCATCACCGCGCATCGATGGAGAGCTTCTGCCTCGCCCGCGGACGCGGCCACGCCACCGGCCGTCAGTCGTGTGACCGTGCATCGCGCCGAGCGCGCCGAGCCCGCCATTGCGACGGGAACGCTCATCCGGATCATGGGAGTGCTCGGCCTCGCCGGCGATTTCGCCCTGCTTGCGCGCGACCTCATCGATCTGGCCTTGCTCACCAATACCGGCGATCTCGAGCACGCCGGCGTCGAGAAGGCGAAAGGAGCCTATGGCGACAGCGTCGTCGTGGATCTCCGCAAGGCGAAGGAGCACCTGTTGGGCCGGGCGGGTCGCCTCGAGGCGCGCATGCGCAAGATGGCGATCACCATGCCCGAGCGCGAATTGCGGGGTCGCATTGAACGACTGCGTGCCGAAACGCCCCGGGCGATCACGACGCGGGGCAAGCGGCGCCAGGTCGACGCGTACGCGTCGCGGCCGAGCACCTTGGTCGTCAGGAACGACACCAGCGGCAGGTGCACGCAGGCCGCGCAATCCGCCAGCGTGAACGCGTCGCCGCAGCGATAGCCGTCGAAGCGCGGGAGGCGCGGCAAGCGTGCCACGCCGAGATCGAGCAGTCGTGCCCGCACCGCCCGCAGCGGACGCGGGCGAATGCCAGAGGCGCTGCGAGCGGGTGCCCATAGCCAACTCGCCTTGCAACGAACCAGATGCCGGTAAATGCGGCGCTCGCTCCGGGCGCAAGCGCCGCCGATCAAGAGGGCAAAATCGCGTGAAGTGCCGCGCCGGCACTCGCTACTGTCTGCGAGCGTGATTCGAGGATTGAGCGAACGAGCCATTCATAATCGGGAGTTATGCACAATGGGCGGTCAGAGAACGCCGCCATGCCAACGCGAGCGGTCGCTGAATGACGCACTGCAGCCACCGAGGCGTGAAGGGCGGATCTGGAGCGTGGAGCCGCCGTTCATCGCCGTGGATCGGCTGACCGCGAACGACCCTTCCCGGTCGCCCAATGTTCACAGAAGCAGACGTCGGGTCCGATGCGCCGATGGTTCGGCCGTTCAGCGGGCTGGCCGGTGCGACGGGCGCTGCCGGCGAAGCCACGGCGGTCACCGCGGCGCGTGGGGCGCCGCTATTGCACCTCGGCCCAGTACGCGTCGACCGTTGCCTGCATTTCCGCGATCGCGGCGTCGGCCCGCACGGGGCTGAACAGGTGTGCGAAGCGGCCTTGGGTCTTGAGGTACTCCTCGATGGGCAGTCGCGGCTTCGGGATCCGCGTGTGCACGATCTTGCCGTCGACGCATTCCTTGAGCGGGAAGATGCCCGTCTTCACGGCCAGGCGGCCGACCTCGACCGTGTCCTTCGGCTCGAAGTCCCAGCCGGTCGGGCAGGGCGCGAGCGCGAGGATCAACCGCGAACCCTTGAGACTCAGCGCGCGCTGGATCTTCTTCGCGAGATCGACCGGATCGGATGCGATCGCCGTCGCGACATAGGCCGGCTTGTGCGCCGCCCAGATCGCGAAGAGGTCCTTCTTCCAGCCGGCGTAACCCGCGCCTGCGGGATCGGTCGACGTACGCGCGGCATGCGGGGTCGCGGCAGACGTCTGCTGGCCGGTGTTGCCATAGCCTTCGTTGTCGTAGCAGAGGTAGAAGAAGTCGAGCCCGCGCTCGATCGCCGAGGAAGTTGCCGAGAGCCCCATCCCGTACGACGAACCGTCGCCGGCCAGCACGACAGGGGTCATGTTCTCTTCCGGTGCGATGCGCTTCTTGGCGATCAGGATGTCGAGCGCGTCGCGCACGCCCTGCGCCCCGGCGGGTGCCGACGCCATCGACGTGTACAGGTAACCGCCGCGGTAGGGCGTGTAGGGCCAGTTGGCGAGCAGCGTCATGCACCCGGCGGCGTTCACGAACACCGTGTTGCTGCCGAGCAGATCGTAGATCTCGTGGATGGCTTCGAGCCCGCCGCAGCCCGCGCACATCGCCGTGCCCGCGCCGAGCAAATGCGTTGACGGCAGGTCCTTCATCACGCGGACCAATGTTTGCGTCATGGTGTGCTTCCTTCGCGCTCGACCTGGGCGATCGCCTGCAGCTTCCTCACCTCGCGCAGTTCGCCGGCCGTGTAGAGGAGTCGCGGCTCCGGCACCGTGCCGGCAGCGGC
>Ga0315278_10006989_pt1 | contig 10283 bp, 5 predicted proteins | sample YL17G06_0_MG_FD_203880 | JGI IMG/M metagenome (GOLD analysis project Ga0315278, IMG submission 203880) | Sediment microbial communities from Yellowstone Lake, YNP, Wyoming, USA - YL17G06_0 | ecosystem: Environmental > Aquatic > Freshwater > Lake > Sediment | place: USA: Wyoming | collected... | reverse complement strand
GGCGGGCCGAGGCATTTCACCAGCGACGTCCGCGTGGTGCGGCCGTCGGCCGCAACCGCGCCAAGTTCCGTCAGCCAGCAAGATGAGGTGCGACGAGGGTTATGCACCCACGAGCTGGAGCTGGTCTTTCGGCGTATCCTCCAGTCCGTGAGAATCGGGAACTCGTCTCAAGGTGTTCCGGCCGAGCCCGAGGCCGGGAGAAGACGGGACGCCGATTCGGGCGAGCAGTCTGCCGGGACGGCTATTCGGCACCGGAGTCTCGTCCGCTCGAAGTTCATCGGCAATGCGTTCCTCGCTCTCGCGGTCGGCCTCTGGGGAATCGCGATTTACCTGCTGTTCCCTGTGCTGGAACTCAAGAGAACTGGCCAGCGTGCTGAAGGAACGGTGACCGGAATCGTAACAAGGGTGGACAGCGAGAACCGAACGACCAACTACCCCGTCATTCGGTTTCGGGCCGGCGAGGAAACAGTCGAGCTGCAAATCCCGTTTCCCGACGACTCGTTACGAGTGGGTCAGGCAGTCTCGGTTCTCTACGACAAAGCCGACCCACAGGAGGCCCGCATTGAACGATTTTCGCAACTCTATCTGATCCCCATGCTCCTGGCCGTGTTCGGGCTTGGCTTCGCCGGTGCCGGTCTAGCCTTACGCCGTATCCGCGAAGACAGCGGGACGAGCTCGCCAAAGCAGCGATCGTTCTGGACTCGACGCATCAGGCACAGGGCTCAACTCCCTCGTGCGCTGCGCCCCCGCGGGCAGAAGGCCGATGCCTTGTGGCTGTACCTCGCCCGGTTCAGCAAGTCGGGGGACATGCCGTCCTTGGATGAGATCGAGCGCCGATTCGGGCTGCCCAACGAGAAGATCGAGTGGCGTGAGAATCTGTCGTATCGCGGCAAGCGTGACGTGGTAGCGTACCGCCAGTTCACTGAGGCCGAGATGACCGCATCGGAGCTGGCTGTGATCGGCTGACGCTATTACTTCGTCGACGAGAGGCGTTGGGTGGACGTCGTGGTTCGTGCTCAGGAGGGTACCGTGGTGGGATGGGAATGGGCGGAGAGCGTGCCGCGCGGAGAGGAATGGGGACCACCGGAAGGCAACCGTTAGCCCGTAGTTCCAGCCGATTTCCCGGCACTTTCCAATGATAACTCGCGGGCGTATCGCACGCTGCGAGCCCAGAGCACGATGGGCGCCAAGCAGAGCAGGAGCGAGAGGGCGGTCAGGATGTTGAGCACCCAGCGACACACAAACGGACCTTACGCGATTGGTCAGTTGCCTGTCAAACCATTGCTGGCGCGACTACCTGTTTCGCGGAGCACCTGACCAAGCCGGTGAGTCTGTCGCAGCTTGAATCGGCCATCACGTTGGTCATGGCGGATCGGAGTCGTCCCGAAGCCGGGGGGCAATGACGAGCGCGTCAAGAGGCTATTGCCCTGATGATGCGCCTTGCGGCGCGGGGGGCTCGCGGGCTTCTTGCCAGTCGACCGGCCGCGCGTCTCCCCAGAGGTTGTCCAGGTCGTAGTACTGCCGGGCCTGTTCGCTGAAGAGGTGGACGATCACATCCACGTAATCGAGCAGGACCCAGGTGTCTCCGCCGTAGCCGGCCTGGGAGATCGCGTTGAAGCCTCTGGGCCGGGCCATTTCCTGGATGTCGTCGCAGACGCTGCACATCTGTCGTGGGCTGGTGCCGGTCGCGATGACGAAGAAATCCGTCACGGGGCAGATACCCCTGACGTCCAGGACGATCACGTTGAAGCAGCGGGTGTTGGCAGCCAGGCGCGCGGTTTCAAGGGCGAACGATCGAGCCGCCGCGATACGCTGATCGCTGTCTGCCGCATGAGTTTCAGTAGCGATAGGTCACCTCCGATCGAACCCGGGGTTCCGCAGTGCTGGCGGACAGTTTACGGATTGCAGGCACCGGAAAAAAGCCAGGGGCACGGTGATGACCCGTGCCCCGGCACTCCTTCCCGAAGATTCTGGAATGTGAGGGACGGACCGTCTTAGTTGCCATCGGCCTTGCCGCCGCCAAGCTCTTCGTCCATCTGTTGCATCTCGGCGGTCTCTTTCTTGGAGTTGCGAACCGCCCAGATAATCAGGACGATAAAGACGATGGCGAGGACCGCACCGATGGAGCCCATCGGCGCCTTGCCGGTCAGCGTGCTCTTGATGCCAGCCATGTTGAACCTGAGGACGACGGAAGTGAGGGTGAGCATGGCGACCATGTTCATGACCTTGAGCATGGGGTTAATGGCGGGTCCGGCGGTGTCTTTGAGGGGATCGCCGACGGTGTCGCCGGTGACGGCGGCCTTATGCCTTTCGGAGCCTTTGCCGAGGTTATTAGCGGGATCGCGGGGCTCGTCTTCGATCATCTTTTTGGCATTGTCCCAGGCGCCGCCGGCATTGGCCATGAAGATACCGAGCATGATGCCGGAGACGATCATGCCAGCGAGGAATCCGCCGAGGGCGTAGGGGCCAAGGAGGAGGCCGACGAGGATGGGGCTGAGCACGCCGAGGAGGGCGGGGCCGATGAGTTCGCTCTGGGCGGCGCTGGTGCAGATATCGACGACGCGGCCGTAATTGGGCTTTTTGGTTCCGGCCCAGATTTCCTTATCGCGGAACTGGATGCGGCACTCTTTGATGATGTAGAAGGCAGCGCGGGCGACGGCACGGATGAGCATGGAACTGAAGAGCCAGGGGACGACGCCGCCGATGAGCAGGCCGATGAGGACGGTGGGCTCGGCGACGGAGAGCCTTCCCGAAAGGGCCTTGTACTGGGTCATCGACATCTCGACGATCTTGTCCTCGGAACCCATGGCCAAGACGGCGATAAAGGAAGCGAACATGGAAACGGCGGCGATAACGGCGGAGCCGATGGCGATGCCCTTGGTCTCGGCCTTGGTGGTGTTACCGACGGCGTCGAGGTCGGCGAGGATCTGGCGGGCGTGTTTGTAGTTAGCGGCGCCCATTTCCTTTTCGTCGTAGCCCATTTCGCCGATGCCGTTGGCGTTATCGGCGACGGGGCCGAAGACGTCCATGGAGATGGTGTTGCCGGTGAGGGTCAACATGCCGATGCCGGCCATGGCGACGCCGTAGGCGATGAACACGGGTGAATCGGTGCTGCCGAAACAGAATACGGAGAGGGCGATGGCAGCCGCCAGAACGATCGTGGACATGACGGCGGACTCGTAGCCGACGGCAAAGCCCTGGATAATGTTGGTGGCGTGGCCGGTCTGGCAGGCGCGGGCGAGACTCTTAACGGGGGCGTGGGAGGTATGGGTGTAGTAGCTGGTGAGCTTGTTGAGGGCCATCGCCAGGACGATACCGATGAAGCAGGTCATAATCGGGCGGATATCGGCACCGGCGACCATGAACCACTGATCGAGGTTGAGCTTGCCGTCCAGGGTGAAGCCAGCGAGAGCCTGGGGGTAATCGGCGAAGTACTTGGAGTCGAACTTGAGGTAGAACATGCCGAGGATGACGAAGCCGATGACGGAGATAACCGAGCCGATCCAGAAACCGCGGTGTACGGAATGGAGGGCGGTGTCGGAGGTATCGTTGGGTCCGGCCTTGACGGTGTAGGTGGAGATGATGGAACCAAGGACGCCGATGCCGCGGACCAGGAGCGGGAAGATAACGCCTTTATGGCCGAAGGATGCCATACCGAGGATCATGGCGGCGACGATGGTGACTTCGTAGGACTCGAAGATATCGGCGGCCATACCAGCGCAGTCGCCGACGTTATCACCGACGTTGTCGGCGATAGTGGCGGCGTTGCGGGGGTCGTCTTCGGGGATTCCGGCTTCGATTTTGCCGACGAGGTCGGCGCCGACGTCAGCGGCCTTGGTATAGATGCCGCCGCCGACACGCATGAAGAGCGCGAGGAGGGTTCCACCGAAGCCGAAGCCGAGGAGGGCTTCATAGGCCTTTTCGCCGTAGATGAGGAAGATGCAGGTACCGCCGAGGAGGCCGAGGCCGTCGGTCAGCATTCCGGCGACGGTTCCGGTGCGGTAGCCGAGCTGCATGGCTTCGCCATAGCTTCTTCGTGCAGCGGCGGCGACGCGGAGGTTACCGGCGGTAGCGAGGCGCATGCCGACGAATCCGACGGACCAGGAGAAGAGGGCACCGACGAGGAAAGCTCCAGCGCGGCCGAAGGCGAATCCCCAGGCGCCCCACTTGGTCAGGAAGAGCAGCACGGTGATGAGCACGATGAGGGGGCCGATTTTACGGAACTGCGCGACGAGGTAGGCGTTAGCGCCTTCGCGGACGGCGTCGGCGATTTCCTGCATTTTCCTGGTTCCGGTTTCAGCGCGCAGGACCTGGCTGCGGAGCATGAGGGCGTAGGCGAGGCCGAGGAGCGCGACGATGAGAACGATGATGAGGCTGGTCCTCTCCATCGCGTTGAATTTGGAGCTTGTGAAGGGCTCGAACCAGTTGACTTTGTGCAGGGCGGCTTCGTCGGCCGATCCTTGAGCGGCGCTGACCACGGCCGTGGCATCAGCGCCCCAGCTCAGAGCGGGCGTGAAGAAGCACGCTCCGACAAGACACATTCCGACTACCATCAGGAGGGCCGTTCTGGCCTTACTGATTCGGCAAATCCATTGCATTCGTGCAAACATGGGAGTTCTGCCCTTTTCTTGAAAAAGAGGTTCCAATAGCGCCTCGCCACTACAGGGGCGAGAATCCGGTGCGCGCGTGATAGAAGACACCGCAAATCCTCAACGTGCAGCCACACGCCGGGCCGCGCGGAAGGACAACTGGTCCGCCATTATTGGCAGGGCGGCGGATTTTTCAACCCGGGTGGAAAATGGAGGAAGAGGTTACCCGGAATGGATGAACGGACATGAATCGATATATCGGGTGGCGGCGAGGTTGCGTACAGGGGGCGGCTGTGCTAAGGTCAAGGGGAGGCAGCGGTACGGGTTTCCCCGGGACGGCACATCGGGACTCAGAACGGGACGAGCGGGTATGGTGGAGCCATTCGTCATTTTCTGTCCGTGTTGTTCGCAGCCGTCGGCGTTCGAGGCGGAGTTTTCAGAGGTTGTGTTTCGGTCAGCGCCGGAGTTCCAGCAGGTCGTGCAATCCAAGGAAGCCGACAAACGCGTGTTCACGTGCAGGAACCGCACGTGTTTCTCGCCTTCGGAAGCGATCGTCTGCTCCACCAGAGAAGTGGCCAGGGACATCCAGCGCCAATGTCTTGCCGATAGCTGGACCGTCCCCAGAGACTTCCGGCTGCGAAAAAACGCGAAGGGCGACCTGTATCCGAACAGATATGGCATCGTGTTCAACCGCCGGCCCGTAAAGCGTCAGAGAAACCTCTGCCTGACGGAGTACGTCGATGAGCGGCTGCTGTCCAAAGCGCTGCTGGGGTTTGCGGTGCGCGAGGATGTGCCGGTAACCGTATTCGTTGCTCACACGACCCACAAGGGAGTGTACTGGGCGCCGATCGAGCCGGCGATTGATGGGCAGGGCCACGCGCCGTTCTACTTCTCGCCCGTCTGCCAAGTCTGTAGGAAAGCGTTCGAGAGCCGGGTTGTCGCGGAGTTCCAGGCGCAACGGCCTGACAGGAGAGATGCCTGCAGAGATGCCTGCGAGTTCTCTGACTCATGCCCGCGCGAGCATTGTCCGTCCCCGGCCGAGACACTTCCAGGCCAGTCCAGCCAGTGTCTTCGATACCTGGATCTGCGGAAGCGGATGTGCCCATGCTACAGTTCCTACCTCAACGTGATCGACAAGACCATCGAACGCTTCAGGAGAGGGGAACTTGAGCCGACGACGGAGAAGTGCTGGGCGGGGTTCACGGAGGTGGCCTTCCCTATCGTGGTGCACGGGCACCTGCTGGGGGTCCTCATGACGGGGGGGTTTATCGAAGGGGCTGCTGTTCCGTCGGTGGAGGAGCTTCTGGATCGGGAGCGCGCATGGCGCGCGGATCACGATATGGACCCGAAGTGTCTGCTGTGCGCGGGGAAGGAGTTGGCCGACGCCGTTGCCGCAGAATCCAGGTCACCTGAACCTGGGGTGGGCCGGAAAGGACGGGAAGATCGGTCCATAACGGTGTTAAACGAGCAGATACGCGCGCTCTTGGTCCCGCGGCTGTTGGATGATCTTGGCCAGATCAATGATATCGCCAATGATCGGTGCGGACAGCAGAGGGAAGGGAGAGAGAGCGCGTTTCGCGGGGAATTGGCGGGCATGCTGTCGCGCAAGCTCCTGGAGCGGTGCGAGCCGCCGAGCTTCCTGCCTGGGATGCTCAAGAGGATGGCGGATTTCTGGGCGTTTGAGCGTGTGTGTCTGCTGGTGGGAGGCGAAGAGGAAGGGGAGGTGCGGCTGCACGCCACGGAGAAGCAGTACTGCGCTGGGGGTCAGGAGGGGGGGTTTGTGAGGTTTGACTGGCGAGCGGGGCAGTGGCCTGTCTCGATCCTGGTGAAGCCAGAGGGATCGTCCAACCCTGAGCCCGATAACGAACGATGGCGCAAGTTCGTCAGCGACCTGAACAGCTCAGGGGCAGGCCCGGTGCTGAAAGAGGAGAAGGAAACGTACATCGTCACGATTCAGGGCGGGCCGCGGAGTTACGTGTTCTGCTTCAACGGTCGGGATGGACCGCAGCTCAGCGAACTGCCGTACTATTCGAGCGAACTGCCCATTCGGCTGTCGCACGAATGCAAAGACCAGATTGTGCGCACGTGTCAGAGTGTGGTGGATCGCCTGAACCATTTCTGGCTGAGGGTGGATGAAGAGCAGAGCCATCGATCCCTGGCTCACACGTTGCGCAGCTCGCTGAGCGTGATGACACGGTATCAGGGCCGGCTTCGGGATCAACTGCGTATTCACAAGAACGACATGCCTGAGCGATTGCAGGAGTTTTACAGCGTTGCTCAAAATACGCTCGAGTGCGTCAGCATCGGGTCGAAAGTCATTGACCACGAATTGGACAAGCTGATGTTGGCAAGCACCCTGGAGGAGGTCATTGTTGCCGGGAGCGAAGGGGAGGCGGATGTGGCGAGCATCCTGCGGAATCTGGAACCCCAGTTCAAGCTGAGCGGCGAAGCGGACGGGAAGCGATGGTATTGGCTGAGCCGCCTGCCGAACCAAGCGATTGTTCGGGGCAGCGAGGAGTTGATCAACCTGGCGGTTCGCAACGTAATTGACAATGCGTATAAGTACTCTCTTGGACGCAAAGACGTTCGCATTGACTTGCGAAGGGGCAAGAAGCACTGGAGCCTGACGGTGCACAACGACGGGGTGGCGATACGGGCTGACGAGATTCCGCGCATCACGCTCAGAGGCTATCGAGGGATTTATGCGCGGAAGCGGCAAAACGTAGCTGCCGAAGGAACAGGACTGGGGATGTACCTGGTGAAGCGAGTGATGGACACGATTCATGGCCGAGTGTGCGTTAAGTGCGAGTGCCACACACAAGGGGGAGAGGCATTGGAAACTGGAGTGGTTTCGGTCGCGCTGGTCTTTCCGGCTCTCAACAAGGAGTAGACGATGCGTCTCTTGTTTGTGGATGATCTCCCTTCGATGATAAAACCCCTGGTGGATGTCATTCAGGAGCGGAACCCGGAGTGGGTCCTGGATTTTGCGGGTGACATTCGTTTGGCGTGGGGCCTGCTATGCACGAACGTGTATGATGTAATAATCATGGATGTCATGTTGCCTGGATGGCCACATGTCCGCCCACGCAGCGAGGGGATCTACCTGATCAAGTGGCTTCGAGTGGACTCAGCAAAGGGGGTTGTGGCGCAGGCTCCGCGGGGGAGTCCCAAAGCAGAGAATCGAAAGGCGGAGGTCATATTTCTGACCTCGCGAAACGTGGTTGGGGTGAAGGACGAACTGCGGGAACACGGCCTGGGCAAGCTGCGGGTGATCGGGCGGCTTGAGGCGGACGAGGTCGAGTTGTTCAACAAGCTGAAGGCGCTCGTGAAGCAGAGGGCAGGAAGATGAACGGACCTCAGGGCGAGCAAGGGCAGCCAACAGGCACTCTAAGTATCGGGACGTTGTTCCCAGGGGATGGTTACCTGGCGAAATCGGTAGGCAGATTGTTGCGACATTTTGCGCTTTTGATGCAGACCAACTGGGGGTTCCTGAAGCAGAGAGTTGGAAAGGGGCCTGAAGACTGGTTGAAGCGAAGCTTCGTATGGGGAGACAGGGCCTTCGTGGAAACTGAGTTCCAATGTGCCGCAAAGGGCCAAGCTCCAGAAAGGCTTTCCCAGTTTCTGGATACGATAGGATCACAGGAGCAGGCCGATCGGCTATTGCGCCACAGAGCCGAGATTTCGCTAAAATCGTTGATGCAGTATCTGCCGAACGGTGCCTCATCGGGCAAAGCCCTGACAGATCACAATGATAAGATTGAACTTGAGGGGATTGGCGGGTTTCTCCTTCTTGCCGGGGCGGGGAAGCTCCGGGGCAGTGTGCCGGGTGCGTTGGATCTCTTGGCGTTTTTGTCGAGGTATCGGCTGCTTTCGGATGATCGGACGATGTGGACGCCGCCGGGTGCGGCGGATAATAGGCTGCGGTCGAGTCCGAAAGACACCGAGGTGCTGGAACTGCTGGAGCTTGTGCAGGTGGTTGCGGAGTGTACGGGGTCGGGGTTGATCAGTCCGCCGGGGATTTTGCCGGCGGTGGGGTTGTTGGTGGGGGCGATCCGGAAAGAGCCGAGGCCGCTGCTGGATTCGGAGGTGTATCGGAGGCTGTTGTGGGACAGTCTGGATGCGGTGATTTGGCAGGAGCTGCTTGAGCGGCTGTACCGGATGGTGCTTGGGAAGGCGGATTGCCCGGACCGAGGGTCGCTGCGGACGCTGGAGGCGGGGTTTTGGCTGGTGGCGGAAGTGGGGCATGTGGCGTTGGGGGTGGATCGGGGGTTGAAGGTCCATGAACGGCTGCGGCTGGCGCTGCGGCATGAAAATACGCTATATCAGCATCGTTCGCGATACCGGGACCATCTTTTTCACGCGGTGCGGACGTTTGCGATGGGGCTGTCGCTGTTGACGGCGGGGAACGGGCCGTTTGCGGGGTGTCTGCGGGGGAAAAGCAATGCAAAGAAGCAGAGGCTGTTGCGCAACTGGTTTGTGGCGGGCCTGTGCCATGATTTCGGGTATGTGATGGAGCTTTGTCCGGATGTTCTGAGGCACATGGAGAAGTATGCGCATGGGCGGCTTTCGAACGCGGTGGAGGTGATGCAGACGACGTGGAACATGCAGATCAAGGGGCTTAACCAGGAGCTTGAGAAGGACGGACGTTTGGCGGCGGGGTTGGACAGCCGGTGCGATCATGGGATTGCCAGCTATTTTCATCTTCAAAAGCTGCTGGAGGAGACGCGGGGGAGGTGCTCGGCGGCGGACTACGAGCCGGCGGGGCGGGCGATCTTGGCGCACAACCTGCCGAGTGAGCCGGTCGATGTGAAGACGGACCCGATTGCGGGGGCGCTGATTATTTGCGATGAGATCCAGGAGTGGGACCGGCCATTGCATGATGCGGACTCCCTGGCGGAATCGGTGGCGTCGCTGATCAACCTGGAGCGGGCGGCGGCGGTGCCGGGGCGGCGGATCGCCGAGCCGATGGAGGTGCTGAATTGCAGCATGGTTGGTGGGCGGCTGAAGGTTGCTTCGGGGGAGTCGGCGAAGATCGTGATTCGGTACACGGATCAGAACGAGAACGTGTTTGACCCGCTGGGGGTGATCCTGAGGAAGATTTACAACCTGGAGCGCATCACGAACCTGAACTCGGTGAATTTGAGCGTGGAGCTGTGGGTGAAGGCGTTGGTGAACAAGTTTGATACGCCTTCGGAGCCGCGAGTCAGGGAGATGGACATCCTTCGCGACTTTGTGTTGCTGCGTGAGGTGTCGTACTACAGCCCCGCGTTGTACACGCCGGTGGAAGAGGCTTTGGTGGAGCGGGCGCGCTGCGCGTATGTGCCGCATGCAACTGTGCGCCGTGAGACGGATGAAGGCCCGAACCTATGGCACGACCGGCTGGTGCTGAACTTTGCGAAGTTTCCGCCGGAGCCGAGGAAGAATCGGCTGGTTCGGACGGATCCCAGCGAGTTCTTCGACGAGCTTCGGGAATTCAAGCGCGAGTACTGCCGCAAGAAGGGGGTGGAGTGCCGGTGTTATGCGGACGATGAGCCTTGGGAGATCAAGCAGATTTGGTAAGTAGGGTCGGGCGGGGCCGGGGCGCTATCGAGCGAGTTGGCCGAGGCGTTCTGTGGCCCGGCGGATGTACGCCTGGTACTCCATAATGTCTTCGCGGTAATCCGAAGTAAGCATATTTCGGGCCATGTAAGCCTC
>Ga0315278_10006987_pt1 | contig 10283 bp, 19 predicted proteins | sample YL17G06_0_MG_FD_203880 | JGI IMG/M metagenome (GOLD analysis project Ga0315278, IMG submission 203880) | Sediment microbial communities from Yellowstone Lake, YNP, Wyoming, USA - YL17G06_0 | ecosystem: Environmental > Aquatic > Freshwater > Lake > Sediment | place: USA: Wyoming | collected... | reverse complement strand
TGGAAATCGAAACATGCCAACCGGCTTGAGTTTTCATAAGACGAAAATCGGATTCATTCAGTTTAAGTATTTGACCCGAGAGCCCAGTATTTACCCGAAGGATGGCCCGGCGAATTTGCTTATCTGTCATCTCTGTCATGACTTCAGCACCCACTCGGTTTGATCCTCGTCGCATTTATCCTTGTCGTGAAACCCAGCCTTCTGGTGACGACGCAGGATCGGCTTTTGGCAGAGTTTGCAGAGGCGCTGAGGCTTACTCATCTTCTGGAAATAATTGTATTCGACCATCCAATCAACTGGACGAAACACGATGTAAAATCGGACGTGGTTTCGGTCCGAATCAAGAGCTATTTCTCGCTTATGCCAGCGTTCTTCTCTTCGAGGTATAGACTGCTGCATCTCCCGGAGGGTTTTCGTCCGGATGAAATGCTGAAAACAATCATCGACGTCTGGCAAAGATGCCCCAGTCTTTTCGCAGATATACTCCCTCGTGATCCATTGTATGCCATATGGGACGAGATTACGGAATCTATTTATGAGATCTGGACGTGCCATCTCCACTCCACGGTACGTCGGACGAGCGACAACTTGCGCCCCGAGCTCAGCTCACTACGAAGTTATAATCTCGTTCGTTATTCTATCATTTTCAAGTAAGGCCGACATATTTTCTTGAGCTTCTTTAAAATCCTTCCCTAGGAAAATTTGACGCTCCTTCCCTGGGTCTTCTATAGACCCGGACCAAACCCAATGGCCTCCCGCAGGTCCCTCCCCATATAATGATTTCCGGCGTTCCTCTTGGGACTCCCACCAAGCCCAAAAACCCCTCATGCAGTAATCAATTCTTTCGTCATCATCATATCCCAACCGACTTGAAGAACTTCGTCCGTGACTTCGTCCCGAGCGAGGAATTTCTTGATGTCCGCTTCATGATGTACGTGTTGAGTCGTGCCCCAAGGACTCTGCTTGAGTATGGCTATTGCCGGACCCCAAAGCTCTTTCTTACTAAGATCTGGGAGTTCTTCATGTTCGTTGAAATTATGAGCTCTTCTCTGTCCGTGTTGGATAAACGTAGAGTTTCTCCCTCTGAGCATCTCTTCAAACCGCTTCATGCGGATATAAGCCATTTTGCCAAGGACTTTTACTGGCGTATCGATGTTCGTCCGGACAATTCCGTAGATCTTGTCCAGAATTTCTTCCTGCTTCCCGTCAAAAACAAAAATGCCTCCGACAACGACAACGATTGAAAGATTGAGACCGTCTTTCGCCTGTCCAATTTCAGCAGCCATCATCATACCGCTAGCATAGACCTCTTCACGACCAGTCTTGATATACCGATAAGCGATTTTCTTCAAATGCTCTCGGCATCCTTCTTCGAGCCTATTGGCGACGGCTTCTTCAATGGCTTTGTCTTTACAAATTTGCATGTAAATGCGCGGGCCTCCTGTCCGTCCGGTACGACGGCAGGGGCTCGGCCTCCGCTTTTGCGTGTGCTAGTTTGACTTTTGAATGAGCGCTACATCGAACTCATCGTCGTCCGGTATCAAACCGAGATGCGAACCTGAATCCCAGCGGATGTGAACCGTGCCGAGCGCGTCGACGCACGACACGGTTCCCTCTTCTCCTGGCTGCAGCCGCGTGTATCGGTCATTGCACCGAATGAGACGGACGCGCGTGCCCCGCTCGATCACGAACGTCTCCGCGAGCGAAGGGTTCGCTTCTCCAGATGAGCTCTGAATTTCTCAGGCAGCCTTTCGTAAAGCCCGGCCGGAACTCCGACTCCGTAGACGTTTACGAAGATCGGGGTCTTGAAGTCTCCGAAGAAAAATTTATAGAGATTCATAGTCTTGTCCTCCATGTCCCGATACGCGGAGAACGGCGCGATTTGCATCTTTTATATAATACATGTGTGGCCAGGCTCTCCTAAAAGAAACCTGGCCACACTACCAACGCGCGTCGTGTCAGTGTCCTGCAGTTTCACTATTACATATTTATTCGAAAAACCAGCCCCTACAACCCATCGCAGCTTCGGTTGTAATTTACTGGAGATCCGGGCTCATTGCCAATCGCAACAATGTCAACTACTTGTCATTACTTTACTCCTTATCAAGACTTTAATATGTCGTATACGGCCTTGTTCACGAGCTTCTTACACAACACCAACGCAAGTTTACGGATCTTGATTGGCTTATCTCTAGATATTACAACTGAGAAATTGAACCGTTCTTCAAAGTTACTGGGACCGACCCGGATACTAACATTAGTTCGATACCAATGAATGAAGAGATTGAACTTCTCCCCAGTTGCAAGAACTTCGATAGGAGTGCAAATCCCTTTGACATTAGGGACCTTATGGCGTTCCTCAGCATGGAGACCGGACTTCGGTCGGTTGATGACGGAACGGATAGTTTCGGTCACTTCCCGTGCCCAGGGATCGACCTTTCCATCATCCGGCGGACGCTTGGCCCGCTGTGTCGGCCAAACGTCTTCCCAATTACTTCCCATTGATCCCACTGAACCTCGCCTTCACCCAGCGCCATCCAAAGACGAGCCAAGGAAGAGAAGCGAAGAAAGCCGCGATCTCGTCTCCGCAGATGTGAAATGGCATGGTTCCCTACTTGAAGTGAATCTGAGTTTGGCCGGGAACCGTGTATGGACGACACGACACCTGAACAACATCCTGGAGCATCTGAAGCATGGCACGTGCTCCGACCGGGTTCCAAGAATGGATAATGACCTCTCCAGGGAGCTTGCTACTATCGAGCTCCCTGGCGATGAAACGAGCCACATCTTGACCCGTCAGCTCTCTTCCGTAGTCATCCTTATCCCCATCCTGGAGGTCCCCGAGATCGTGGTCCAAATAGACCACATCGAACGCCGGATTGTCCTGGAGAGCCTTTACGGCCTGGTTATGGGTATAAACGTGGATGAGAACGTGATCTGGATCCGAAAAAGCCTTACGGAATCCATCGTGCCGGTCTTGGTTGTCATCCAGAATAAGAATCCGCATAGTTGTGTCCTCCGATTCCCGATACGAGCGGGGCGGCCCGGTTTCCGTTTTCAGGCGTAAATCACTTCAGCGACCCTCACAAGAGATTCTATCTCTTCGTCAGTGAAATCTTTCCCAGACGAATCCTGGGCAATCTTCGCCAGAGTCATATCAACATTGGTTAGCAAGCCCACTTGAGTGAATTCTGGAACGGAGAAGAGTACCTTGAAACCGAGAATCTTCTCTCGAGGAGAAAGACGGTCTCCGAAGTATTGGGTGAAATAAGGACCCGCCCGCCACAGGAATTCATTCACGAGCTCTTTAGGAACCGGTTTCTTCTTCTTGATGGCAAGCTTCTCCAAAATCTGAGCTCGTTTAGCAAGCCCACTTGAAGTGAACCCGTTAAACTTAGGAGATTTCTTCCTCCGCTCAAGATAAACTCGAAGAATCTCCTCAATGTTGCAAACATTGCATGTCTTGAGATGGTTAGTGATGGCAATGTAAAAGACAGTGTTGTCCACCAGGAATTCCGAAATAGGGCCGGTCCTGGGCGTTTTCGGGCTACCGTATCGTCCCGAACCATTGCCTGCGATAGTGATAATACAATTCATACGGGGCACCTCCACCGCCCGATACGTTGTCCGGCCTTCGGTTTGCGCCTTTTACATCTCAGTTTCAACGGTGAAGACGAGATTAGATGAATTTTGTTTTCGAATCTTTCGGAGAAGAGAGTCTTGATTAGATTCTGACAGCCGATCGAAGTTGTCAAGAATGAATGCCATCCCCTTTTTCTTAGATTTAAAGACGGCTGTGTCCGGGTCCATTTGGTCACAAATGAAAATCTGTACAGGTGTCCCCGCTGACTGCAGACCCTTTACGATGAGATCAATTTTTCCGGACCCCGGGGGTCCTTTGATTGCAATCCGAGGCATTTCCTAAAATCCGCCTTTGTACCGGTGTTTGTACTTCCCTGTGAGGAAGGCGTTGTAGCACTTCTGGTCCTGCTCACAGAGGTTGATTGGACGGATGAGCCTATCGAACTCTTCCTTCCCGTTCTGGACCATCAGAACGTAGAAACACTCATCGACGAAGTCGTAGTTGTTGAACTCGGCTCCCTCGAAGTCGATTTCGATCTCCTCATCCTGCTGGATGGGGTTCCAGTTCTTCTCGATCTCGTTCCTGAGCACGATCGCTGAATAGCGATCCCCCAAGCGAGCCTCTTCCGTCAGGATATCCTTAACACGAATTTGAATCATAGAGCGGCCTCCTGCGTCCTGATACGTCGGGCGGGCTCCGGTTTGCGGCTTTAGCTAAACTTCCCCATCGTCATCAACGATAGCAGGGTTATCCCAATTCATATGTTGGTCATAATCGAGAATGGCTTTTAAAAGCTGGACCTCGAGAAGTTCCGGTTGGTCCATGTGTTTATCAGCTTCCATCTGGTCTACGAGTTTTCGAGAAAGAAGAATGATACTATTTATGTGGTTCATGTAGCTGTGACCGGGTACAAGCATCGGGGTTGACTTTACAGCTTCAATTAATAATTTAGTTAAGCCGCAAACTGACGACAGTCTGACGTATCATATACTGGCGGCGGGTGCCGTATATTCCACGGAATATCCACTCGCCGCCTACATTCTGGAGGCATTAGTCATGAATTACGGAACAAGAGTTCGAATAATTATGCCAAATCCAATTGGAACTCCATACCCGATGCACAAACGTATCGGGACTATTGCAACATGCACAAAAATCGAAGGATTTTACTCTGATCCCGAACAGAACTTAACGATTGCATTTCCGATACTTGGGTCAGGTAAATCTTTTTCCTATAAGGTAAAGTGGCTCGAAGAACTTTCCGAAGAAGAATTTCAGAACGAATACCAGACCCAGATTCTTCTTGAGTCTTAATTGACAATAAATAGAAAATGAGCTTTAATAAAGGAGCTAAGATGAACCTGAAGAGAATCGCCAGTTCGCTCTCCCAGCCGCTCACGGAGCGTCGGGACTACGGCTCGTCCGAGCCGCTTGAGCCCGACGACGACCCCACGGGAGACGCGCACTGGGATATTCGACTCGGCATGGTGTGGGGCACGATTCGCGTCGTGTTGGAACACGAACGGCTTTCGGTTTTCACGAAGCGAAACCAACACGGACAGATGGTCTGGGTACAAGTCCCAAATCCTCCGATGAGTGAAATTGCGTTTCATTTTGCGAAGTTGCTATCCGGTGGCCCCTAACATACGAAAAATCGCGAATCGAATCGCAAAAATCGGCAGCACCGTTACGGTATACGAGTCTTTTCAAAATTGCAATTATCATATTGAAGCTTATATAGATCCAGATTCTTTCCATGTAGGGTCAGTCATTGACCTCAATACTGGAACCAGAATTTCTCCTCAGTCACTGATGGAGAGTCTCGGGTCTATCGGATGGAGTAAATTGAGACTCCGGGTGGAAAATGCTGCTATGGCCCGGAATTTAACGGGATTGGATATATAATCCAAAAATATACGGCATAAGACGGGCGGAAATCGGACCGGCCGCTGCGTATCGGGGAGTGGAGGCTAACCAGCTATGATCGACCCGACCAATATCAATATTCCCGAAAACAACGAACATCCCCGTACCAAGACCAACGACCCTCAGCTGACGGTGACCGGAACCATCAAGGCGAACAACGTCGGAGGGGAACTCATCACGTTCACGATTCCACTCGGCCCGTTTTTCTCGCTTGCCTGCATCGTGAACGTTCCGGCAGACGGCGACACCGAGGCCCCGGTCTACGTGAAGTTCAAGATCCGGAAGCCCTCGCCACGCGACTGAAGACTGTGCAAAACTTGCAGATTCACCCACTGGGAGTGTAAAACTCTTAGTGGGTGTCTGTGTTTTCGCCCCTGTAGCTCAGTTGGATCAGAGCAGGGTCTTTCTAAGGCCACGGTCGCAGGTTCGAGCCCTGCCAGGGGTACTATGCCAAAAAGAACGCGTCTAACGGACAAACATCCGACGAGCCAGAAACTCGAAAAGGTGTTTGCACTTCTCCACGAGCTCAATCTATCAGTTGAAATTAGGAGATATGGGACAATTCATATTAAGGATGGAGATTCGCCTGAATATGAAATGATGGACGCTGATAACGGCCAGCCCGTCTTCGACTTTCCTCCAAATTTCGAGTATAAGCTCGTCTACGACAATTACGACGAAGACCACACCCAAGAACTTCTAGAAAGCTAGTAATTTTCTCGCCGAGGCGGAAGCGCGTCGGGTTGTCGCGTATCGGGGAACGAGGTGCCACGCATGCCCAATCTATCTATCGGTGAGACTGTTTTGGTCCAGGGTTCCGCCCGGGATCCCTATAAAGTGAAGAACGTTGACGGGGTTATTTTCTCGTGTACCTGCCCTGGATGGAGGAATTGTCCAGGGACGGTCGATCAAAAGGCGTGCAAACACACGAAGCCCTATCGTTCGGGGACTCCCGCCCCCGCTCCAACCCAGGCGATCTCCACGGCGACGTCCAAGGTATCTGGAGGTACCAGTCGAGGCAACTGTCTGCTTGCCCACTCTTGGGACGGCGAAATGGATCCGAAGGGCTGGCATATGTCGGAAAAGTACGATGGGCTTCGAGCCATTTGGGACGGAAAGGAGTTCTGGTCGCGCGAGAACGCTACGACGAAGAAGAGCAATATCTTCTACGCCCCCGACTGGTTCAAGGCCGGGATGCCGGACTACGCTCTCGACGGGGAACTCTTCCTCGGAAGAGGGAAGCTCCAGGAGACTGTCTCTATCGTCAAGACTCAAGATAAGTCGGATCGCTGGAAAGCCATCACCTACATGGTCTTCGACCGGCCGGTGCCGAATCTCCCGATCGAGGACAGGTTCGCTCTCCTCGCGAAGGAAAGTCTCCCGGCTCACGTGAAGGTCGTGGAGCAGGTCCCCTGCACGGGAGTCGTCCATCTCAGGCAGGAGCTCGAAAGGATTGAGTCTCTCGGCGGAGAAGGCCTGATGATCCGCAAGCCCAGGTCGCTCCACGAGATGGGGAGGTCTCATAACATCCTGAAGGTGAAATCCTTTTTCGATTCTGAGGCCACCGTCACGGGACATACGGCGGGGAAGGCCGGAAAGACCGGGAACCGCGTCGGAACGACAGGCGCTCTCGAATGCATCACCCACGCCATGCTCCTGAAAGTTGGAGGAAAGACCGTCAACGTCCCTGCCGGAGTGGTGTTCAAGGTCGGATCGGGTCTCGACGCGAAGACCTGGAATAATCCACCAGCCATCGGCTCCAAGATCACATACCGGTTCTTCGAGCTGACCAAGGACCAGGTTCCCAGGAACCCGACGTTCATCATAAAGCGGGATTATGAATAATCCGTTCTGGGGTAACCCTGACAAAATTAAGGGTCCGATTATCGGAATAGTAAAATTCCGAATAAAGGAACGAAATCTATATCCCACGGGGTGGGGGTGGCGTGTTGATTTAAAAATAAGAAACGCGTCTTATCGAGTAGGTTTTAGTTTAAGAGAAAACCTGACTCCATTCGATGCGGCTTATCGTCTTCTATATGAAGTCGGAGGAGTCCAAAACGAACACTCTGGGAAAGAAATAACCAAACGATTTGCCGCATATATCGTTTCGATAAAAACTAAGCAGATAACATTTCGTGAACTTCAATTGAAAACTTTCATTGAACAAGAGATGGCTAGAGAAGTTGTCGAAGGTTAACCAGATCATGAGTAAAATCGACAAAGGACCGATTATCGGACTCTTAAAGTTCCGCGACAAGCAACGAGGACTCCTACTCTTAAGAGTAGGCCGAAATTGGGCTAATCGTTCGGATTTATTAGTTCCAATCCACCTCGCCCATGCAAGTCTTGCGTGGGATAAAGTTTATATGGGTAAATATAAAAAATATCAAGATTTGACGCCACTCAGCGCAGCCAATCATCTCATATCTCTCGTTCACAGTTCCTACGTTCCGGGATTCTGGATCCAGAGACTCGCTGAACAGATTGAAGCTTCGAAGACCAGTCAAATCATATTTCGTGAACTTCAAATTAAAAATCACATTGAAATCTGTGAAGCTGAGGAAGTTGTAAACGCATGAATGTCAATCGGATTCTGATTCAGTGCATCTTCAATAACGCGAGACGCAGGCTTTTCGAAGCCAAAGGCGAAATTGAAGGTTACTCTATTTTAGATGACATGGCGAAAGAAGTCGGACAAATTACAGGTAGCCCAAATATAAACCTTGAAACACAGGGTAAAATAACCCAAGGGCTCAAGTCAGGAATTCAGCAGTCGAAATCAATTTACGAAATACTCGACCACCTCGAGTACGCCATGATCGAGGCGGAAGATACCAATAAATATAGATCAGATATACGCTATAAAGCGTAAATCTACGGCATGCACTGCGTAGAAAACAAGATGAAACCGAACCGCTCCGTCGTCCCCTGTCTGCTGTTCGTCCTGCTGCTGGCGCCTGTCGCGGCGACGGAACCGAGCGGGCGGGAACAGGCATCGCGTGCCTGCTCGTCGTGCGTCGCGCAGTGCCAGGGCGACGTCCAGTGCCGTTCGCTCTGTTACCGCGTCAAGCAGGCGTGGTGTCGGCTGGAGGGACAACCTCCTGGCGGCGACGTCTGCAACTGTGGTTAGATCAGGTCCCGAATATCCAGTATTGCAACGACTCAGGGCCGAGGAAGGCCGCAGTAGTCGTGAGGGACGCTGAAGACATCGGTAAGGCGAGAGGATCTGTCGGACAAACGTAAAGGAACTCGCCGTTTGCTGTTATATTAGAAATGGCTAAGCCGCCATTTAGCTTCAAAACCAATTCTTGAGAAGTTAAATTTTTAACTAAAATTATTCGGGCCGAATTTACTGAACCGAATGGAATGGCCAAGGCTGTTGCTGGGGCCGTAGAAGCGGGTATATCAATCTGCCCCACGTTCTGTGCATCTAGTGACACCGGGACCGTTAAACTAACGGTTCCAGAGTTGGTTGGAGCTGAAGGAGGGGTATAAACAATACTTACGGTAACGGTTGCAGTGCTCGCCATACTCCCATTCTTTCAAAGAAAATTTAACTATTAATAAATCCGGTTTAATACTTTCAGAAGTACATTTGAAGCCCGAGCATATGTCGGATCATTCATAGATACTCCTCGAACTTTTAAGACATCTAAAGTTTCAATCAGCGATTCAACAATTTCCCAATATTTCAAATCCTCTAAGACCAAAGAAACGCTTGATTCATTCCTATCCAATATTCCACAACGAGTTAGAACTCGACTCTCTACTAAATCCTTCTCATCCCGGTTCACTTCTACTACTACTTCTGGATCTCTTATCGTTTCACGATCAGACTTCGTTTCCGTTTTTCTTTGAAAAGCGAGACGAAAAATTTGAAAGGAAGAAAATAAAAGAAAAATTTCTTTTTCTTTCCCTAAGAAAGAACGGGTTTTTCACCGGTATCTTTAGGGTGAAATTTAAAGAGTTAGGTTCAATCACTCTTTAAATTTCAAACTGTCTTCTCGATCTTCTTGGTTATCCTCTGTCCTCAGGAACTAGGTAAGAAATTGAATGATTGAAGATTCTAATTGCCTTACCAAGTCGGGGTCTTTAAACCCCGCAGTTCTTCGTCTTGCGAAGGAACTGTACAACGAAAACCAGGAAATCGGAATTCCGAAAGTTTAAGTTATTCCTTTGACTTTCCTTGGCCTTTCCGCTCCGAAGGTATCGAAATAGCCCATATGCTTCAAAAGACAAAAGAAACCCCAAAGGAAACTCAGGAAAGGCGCAAGCCGGGGCGCTGGGCGCGTATCGGGTGCCGGAGGTATTCCATATGAGCCGTCGAAAAAACTCTGAGCCCAAACCCATCCTTCCGAATTCTTCATATTACAAGGTACTCACGATTCTCGGGAGTGTCCCGGAGTCGAAGGAGATCCCGGAAATCCTGAACCATAGAGTCAGAACTGCCAAAATCGTGGGATATACATTCCATGTGAATACCTGGAATGCCACCACAACTCATCTATTCAAGATGCGAATGGAGACGGATATCGTCGAGGACATACCTGTTTTCGTGGAAAAAAACATTTCGTATGGATCCGTAAAGGAGCCCTTGAAGGCGGAGCTTAAAGAGAGCATCACGCCCATCTGCGAGCGCATCGTCCGAACACACTTCGGTCAGAAGGATTGCCCTACTTACAATTGTAAGCGTGAAAAGGTGGATCTGGCGAAGTATCTCTTTGACCAGTGGTATGGAGATGGCCTGAATGAGAATTTCGTCAACAAAGCC
>Ga0315278_10006984_pt1 | contig 10286 bp, 12 predicted proteins | sample YL17G06_0_MG_FD_203880 | JGI IMG/M metagenome (GOLD analysis project Ga0315278, IMG submission 203880) | Sediment microbial communities from Yellowstone Lake, YNP, Wyoming, USA - YL17G06_0 | ecosystem: Environmental > Aquatic > Freshwater > Lake > Sediment | place: USA: Wyoming | collected... | reverse complement strand
AAGGACATGGTCTCAAGTCGCCCATTTCCGCGCCACTTGGGTCGCAATCCAGTGCTGCAGAAACTGGATCGGCGACTGATGGTCGAAGGCCGATGTTCGACGCGCGGGGATGCCCCGCGCACAGGCGTCGATCGTTTGTTCGCTGACCTTGCTCTTTGGACTTGACGCCAACGGTGTTTTCAAAGCGCCCGCCGGCACCAAGGCGGTCGCCACCATCACGCTCGCCGGCAAACCTGCGACCAACGTGCGCTTCGAGATCAAGTGATCGCGGCAGAGCACGTTGGACGGGCCGAGTGGCCCTCGCGTCTGCAGCACGGGCGAATGCGGGCGTCACCGCACTGCCACTTGAGACATGCAGCACGGGGTCAACCGTTGTGAGATGACCATGAGCGTCGCGCCCCCGAACGGCCTGATACCCGCGCTGCGCTTTCGCTGGCTCACGCCGGCGTATGATCTCGTCGTCCGGCTGACCACGCGGGAATCGTCGTTCAAGGCCGCCCTCGTTGCGCAACTGGGGCTGTTGCGCGGAGGTCGCGTTCTCGACCTCGGCTGCGGAACGGTTACGCTCACGTTGCTGATCAAGAGCCTGCTCCCCGACGCGGAAGTGCACGGCGTCGATGGCGACCCGGATATCCTTGGTATCGCCCGCGCCAAGGCGTTCGAAGCCAAACTTCCGATCGAATTGCGGCAGGCGATGGCGCGGGCGCTGCCCTATCCCGACGAGCGGTTCGATTGCGTGGTATCGAGCCTGTTCTTTCATCACCTCGACCGGCCGGAAAAGCTGGCCGCGCTCGCTGAAGCACACCGGGTACTAAAGCCGGGAGGTGAGCTGCACATCGCCGACTGGAGGCGCGCGACCGGTTTCATCACGCGCGCGGCATTCCTTTCGATCCAGGTGCTCGACGGCTTTCCGAACACGGCGGACAACGTGCGCGGGCTGTTGCCGGAGCTGATGGCGCGTGCGGGAATCGAATCGGCGCGGAAAACGCGCCGTTTTCCGACTATGTACGGGAACCTCGCGCTCTACCGTGCAGAAAGACCGGCGCGCCGCCCTGGGTGAATTCATTCGTGCACAAGGATCCCGTCTGCGGGATGCCGGTCGATCCTGCCACGGGGATGGCGATGACCTACGAAGGTAGTCGCGTCGTTTTTTGTTCTGACTTCTGCCGACGAGCATTCGAAGCGTCGCCAGAGAAGTATGCGGCGCCGCCTCTCGCGCGCGTGCCGACGGAATCCGGCGTTTCACCCCAATTTGCGTACTTCTCCATGGAAGTGGGAGTGGACGCGAGCATGCCGACTTATGCGGGCGGGCTTGGGGTTCTGGCGGGGGATACCCTCAAGACCTTCGCTGACCTCGGCATTCCGGCGATCGGGGTGACGCTGCTTTATAGGAAGGGCTACTTCGAACAGAAAATGGATGCCGGGGGCGAACAGAAGGAGCGCCCTGCGAACTGGGAGCCTTCCACCCCGCTTCATCTCCTACCCAACCGTGTGCAGGTGACGATCGAAGGACGTCCGGTCGAGATCCAAGCTTGGCAATTCGACATTATCGGCGCTGCGGGGCGATCGATCCCCCTCCTCCTTCTCGATACGGACTTCGCGGAAAACCAAACCCGGGACCGGCAGTGGACCCAGTCCCTCTACGGAGGAGACCCCCGCTATCGGCTGGCTCAGGAGATCGTCCTCGGCATCGGAGGAGTTCGGATGCTCCGAGCGCTGCAGTGCACGCGTCTGCGCAGGTACCACATGAACGAAGGCCATGCGGCCCTCCTCGCCGTCGAACTTCTCCGCGAGAATCGCGCGGACAACGGTTCCGAGTGGGCCTTCCACGTCGTACGAGATCAATGCGTCTTCACCACCCATACCCCAGTCCCTGCGGGCCACGACCAATTCTCCTATGATCTGGTCTCACCTGTCCTTGGCGAGATTCTCCCGCGGGAAGTCCTCGAGATGCTCGCCGGGAAGGAACGTCTGAACATGACCCTGCTGGCCCTGAATCTGAGCGGCTACGTCAACGGCGTCGCGAAGAAGCACGGTCTGGTTTCCCAGGAAATGTTCCCCGGTTACCCCATCGATTCCATCACCAACGGCGTCCACGCGAAAACGTGGACCTGCCCCAGCTTCAGGGAACTGTTCGACAGACACATCCCGGGTTGGGCCGGCGATCCGTTCACATTACGCCATGCGATCAGCATCCCGCACCGGGAAATCCGGGACGCCCACCAGAAGGCCCGGGCGGCGCTCTTTCAGGAGCTCGCACGAAGGGGCGTTCGGCAATTCGATCCCGAAGCCTTGACCATCGGGTTCGCTCGGCGGGCGACCCGCTACAAGAGAGCGGATCTTGTGCTGTCGGATCTCGAGGAGCTGGTCGACATCGCCAAGAACGCGGGACCGCTCCAGTTTGTTTTCGCGGGGAAGGCGCACCCTCGAGACGAAGAGGGGAAGGAGCTCATCCGCGAGGTATTCCGCGCCGCGCGGGATCTCGATGGAAAGCTCCCGATCGCCTATCTCGAGAACTACGACATGGAGCTGGCGAAGATATTGACGTCCGGCGTCGATCTTTGGTTGAACACGCCGCTCCCGCCCCTGGAAGCGTCCGGCACCTCCGGGATGAAGGCCGCCCTCAACGGTGTTCCCAGCCTCAGTGTTCTCGACGGCTGGTGGATCGAGGGCCACATCGAGGGGGTGACCGGCTGGTCGGTGAGTGCGAAGGACGGTGACGAAGCCCGCGACCTCTATCGCAAACTCCGAACCGTCATCGTTCCCCTGTACTACCAAGCCGACGAGCGATGGAGCGATGTGATGCGGCAGACCATCGCCTTCAATGCTTCGTTCTTCAACTCCCATCGCATGGTTCAACAGTACTTGGCGATGGCCTATGCGTGACAGTCCGGAAGAGACACGCAACCTTGACTCCACTTGGTCGATCGCTTACGGATGGCTCGATGGCCGAACCCGGCATTGCCGTGCGCAAACCGGAGTTGCAGCAATGTAAAGCGCGAGTCACCGGTTTGAAACTGTCATCGTCGCAGCAGGTCGTGATGGATACGACGAAGGTGGCCGAGCACGGGATGCCGCAATTCGTGCGTACGAAGCGAAGCCGAATTTCAACGCGTCGAAAGGGGCCGCGAAGCCACGTACCACCAACACGGCCGCGCAGGCCGCGGTGAAGGACGCGACCAAAGGCGCGACGAGGCAGCCGCAGCGGCCGTCAACGCGGGCAGGGGCCGCGGGTCCCTGCCCATTTCGACGTTTCGAGAAGGGGCTGCTCCGTGTACGAGACCGGCGCACTCATCCCGGGCGCGCACCGCATCGGCCATGCTGCGGCACCGAAACTCGCGGCGCAGGAACTCACCGGCGGGATTACACGGCGATTGCCGAACTGTAATCCCCCCGTCATCGCCGTGGCATCCGCTCGCAGGTATTGTTGGTACGTGTACGGGAGGATGCTAGATCGACCGACCATCGGAGGTTTCGGATCGATCCGGGCGCGCCGAAGCGACGGAATCCCGGAAGGAGCGAACGATGTTGCCGAAGACGAGGATTGTCGCGTTGATCGCTGCACTGGCATTGAGCGGATGCGCTTCGGTCGTGCAAACGCTTTCCGGAGATCAGCATCAGCAGCGCTACGAGCTCAAAGACGGTTCGATCCTGATCGTCGACGCGGACGGCCGGATGCGAATGTTCAATCCGTATGGCGATCGCCTCCTCATGAAAGACGGTGTCGCGATGGAGCTCAAGGACGGCTCCATCATCGCGATGAAGGAGAATGTCATCTGGAAACAGCTCCGGACCCGTGGCACGCTGAGCCCTCGCGGTTGATCCGTCGATGATTCGTTCGAGGCCGAACGTTGTGGACTTTGCTCGACAAGACGGTGAGGTGAAGCGGCTTCTTGTCGTCATGCTTGGCACCGCCATCCTGCTGGTCACCGGAGCGGCATTCGCCCAGGATCCGAAAGGGCCTGCGCCAGCCGGCACGGCCGCCGCCCAGCCTGCGCGCGGCACGGGTGCGACGGAGCAGACGGACGAGCAGATGAAGAAGATGGACGAGCAGATGAAAAGGATGCGGGCGTTGCACGATAGGATGATTGGCGCCGCATCGCCCGCCGAACGCCAACGGCTCATGGAGGAGCAGCACAAGGCCATACGCGAAGGCATATCCACGATAAGTCAAATGATGGCCGGAATGAGTGGCACCGACGCATTGGCGGAGAAGGCCGGCACGCTTGACCCGAATGGTCCGATCCAGGTGATGCAGAAGGGCATCGAGATGATGGCTTTGATGACGCAGATGATGATGGATCAGCTGGGCCTGAGGGCGCAGCCAGGAGGTCGCGTTTCGGTGCCGGGCAAATGGCGGGAACCGCGAATCCTGCTGGTACACAAACTCGCGTCACCCGCGGCCATTTGCAGTTCGAACTGATTGGACCGTCACCATCGAATGATTCGTACTTCCCCTAACAGCAAGGAGATTGACCATGAAACACCTCATCGCCACCATCGCATTGATCGCACTTGCGGCAATCCCGCTCACGACGTTTGCCGCACAGGACGAGGCGCAGCGGCAGATCACTCAGCGCCTGCAGGAACAGACGCTCAAACTGGCCGCCGCCGAGAAGGCGCAGGGCGCCGAGCGTGACAAGCTCATGCAGGAGCACATGCAGATGATGCAGGAAACGATGGGCAAGATGCAGGCCATGAAGCCGCGCCCAGGCATGACGCCGCAGGAACAAACGGAGTGGATGGCGGAACATCAGAAGCTCATGGACCAGATGATGGGGCAGATGATGGCCGAGCATCATCTGATGATGCAGGGCATGCCGATGAAGGGAATGCCGCGCAAGTGAGCATCCGGCCCCCCGGCCCTGGCGGCCTGCTCGCCTGGATTGAAACCGGAACCGGGAGTCACCCATGCCTGACGAGCCTCGGCACGACGAGAGCGCCTGGCGCCCGCGGGTCAGGTTGGTGTTGCTTGCATTTGGCGTCATCGGCGCATTCTTCCTGATTGCCGAGCACCGCGCGCACGTCGTGCCCTGGTTGCCTTGGCTGCTCCTGGCGGCGTGCCCGCTCATGCACGTGTTCATGCATCGCGGGCATGGCGACCATGATCATCGCGGCGAGAGGCGCGGCCCTGACGGAGACCCCGGCGCTGCACCGGGCCCCGACTCCACGGGATCCTATGGGACGTCCCGACATCAGCATGGAGACCGGTCATGAACGACGCGTCCGCCTACGGGCTCTGGTCGCTGGTGATCATCAACTCGCTGGTGTTCATTGCCTTCGCGTTCAGCTTCGCCAAACCGCAATCGCCGCGCGACTGGCGCTCGTTTGGCGCCTTCTCCGCTTTCCTGGTCGCACTCTTCACCGAGATGTATGGGTTCCCGTTGACGATCTACCTGTTGTCGGGCTGGTTGAGCTCGCGCTTCCCCGGGGTGGATTGGACCAGTCACGACGGCGGCCACTTGCTCGAGATGATGTTCGGCTGGCGCACGAATCCGCACTTCGGGCCATTTCACGTTCTGAGTTTTGTCTTCATCGGCGGAGGCTTCTGGCTGCTTTCGGCGTCGTGGCGCGTTCTCTATCATGCGCAACGCGCGCACCGCCTGGCCGCGGCCGGCCCCTACGCACGAATGCGGCACCCGCAGTACGTGGGCTTCGTGCTCGTCATGTTCGGCTTCCTGCTGCAATGGCCGACGCTCGTGACACTGGCCATGTTCCCCGTCCTGGTCACGATGTACGTGCTGCTCGCCAAGCGCGAGGAGCGCGAGACGCTGGCGGTGTTCGGCGACCACTACGTGGATTACGCGGCAGCGACGCCAGCGTTCTTCCCGCGACTTAGCGCGGGAGCGTCGGCGTCCGGCACCGGGACGAGCGCGTGATGCAGCAGTACCTGCAGCGATTCACGCCGGCCGAGGAGGCGCCGCATTGCGTAGCGCGCGCCTTGGGTGGAAGAGTTCGACCAGATCCTGGAGCGATACGTCTTGTTCCACCTGAGCGCTGAGAATCGCCCGCCGGGCGTCGGACCGTGGGTCGTCCGCTGACGGACGGTCGCCCGACGTCTTTACCGGAGACATCGCATGGCGACGACCAGAGTGCTGGCAATGGTCCTGGCGGGGGGGACGGGTACGCGGCTTCATCCGCTTACGGCGGAGCAAGCCAAGCCGGCGCTGCCGCTCGCGGGCGGCTGCCGGCTTGTGGATTTCGTGCTCAGCAACCTCATCAATTCGGGTATTGATTCGATCTACGTTCTGGCGCAGTACAAGCCATCGTTGCTCTTGGAGCACATTCGCTGCACCTGGGAATCCGCTATTCACGGGCCGAACCGTTTCGTAAGGGCCGTGCTTCCCGAACCGGGCCCAACCGGGGAGGGTTTCCTCGGCACGGCGGATGCCGTCTACCAGAACCTGTCGCTGGTCAGCCGGCATCGGCCAGACCTGGTTGCGGTATTCGCAGCCGACCACGTCTACCGCATGGACGTCGCTCAAATGGTCGAATTCCGCACGCGGTCGCGAGCGGCGATCAGCGTCGCCGCCGTCCCGGTACCGCTGGACAAGGCCTCTGCGTTTGGCGTCATCGTGACCGCGCGCGACGGACGCATCAAAGAGTTCCGCGAAAAACCGCTGCATCCGGCGCCGATCCCCACAGATCCGACCCACGCATACGTGTCGATGGGGAACTACCTGTTCGACCCGCGCGTTCTGGCGGAGCTGCTCGAAGAAGCGCATGGCCGGGGCGAGTGGGATTTCGGCCGCCACATACTGCCCCGCGCGTCGCGCAGCCACCGGGTATTCGCCTATGACTTCCGTAGCAATCGAGTGCCCGGCGGTCGCGCTTGCGAGGAACCCCATTACCGGCGCGATGTCGGCACGCTTGCTGCCTATCGGGGAGCGCAAGCAGACGTGTCGGGCCCCAAGCCGCGATTCAACGTGGCGAACGCGTGCTGGCCGGTTCGGCCGGATGTCCGCACCCGTGCGACGGGGTGCCCTCGGGGCAGCATGGCAAGCGCCGAGCGATGGCATCCGGCCGGGTTGACGTGCGCACCACGGGGACTGCGGCCCGGGCGCCCAAGCTGATGCCCGAGATCAACGACTGGGCGCTGTGCGCCGAGCCACCGCATGCGTTGACGTGGAAGTCGTTCGAAGGTCCAAGCTCGGTAGAGTGCAGGGCGGTTCGAGCGGCGAGACTCTTGTTGAATCTCGAGTGCGCCGCTGAATGGCCGCAGCGTGCGGTGGCACTTCAACGTGGACGGAAAGCAGATTCCCGATGAAAGGCGACCAATCGACCAGCGGAACCAACGCGACGTCCAGCCAACAAGCGACCGCGGCTAACGCACCCGCGCGGCCCGAGAGCCAACAATGGGAAGCGGAAACAACCCCGGTGGACGCGCAGACCAGGCACGAAACGATCGCGGTGGCGGCGTATCATCTTGCCGCAATGCGCAGGCCCGCCGCCGGCTGCGAACTCGACGACCGGCTTCGCGCCGAAGCCGAGGTCCTGATGACTCCGTACGCCAACACTACGGTCGGATTACATTGCGGCCAGGAAGCCGGCTGGGCATTGGCAGCTTGCGCGAAGGGTGAGCAGATGCTCTATCAAGATATCAGCGCATTGTCGGGGTGACCGGATATGCAGCGCACCGCCGTTCCGCAAAGACGCGTGCTGAATTTGATCTCGCTCAATCGCGCCGCTTGGCGCGTCTGTAGGATGCAAGAGGTCGTTTCGTGTTGCACAGGAGAGTTTGAAACATGCAAAGATCAACGATGCAAAAACGCCGGTTCCTCACTTGGCTCATCGCGGCTCCATTGGGAGCATCGCTCCGCCTGTCGTCGGCCGCCGCAGCCGGCCCGTCGGTCGAAGTATGGAAGGACCCCACTTGCGGCTGCTGCAGGGAATGGATCGCGCACCTGCGCAACTCGGGGTTCACCGTCACTGCGCACGACAGCGGCAACGTCGCTGCGCGCGCGAAGGCCGGCATTGCAGCCCAATACGGGAGCTGCCATACCGCACTGGTCGACGGGTACGCGATCGAAGGTCACGTGCCGGTCCGGGAAATCCAGCGGCTTCTGAAGGAGCGTCCGGCCGCCATTGGACTCGCCGTTCCCGGCATGGTCGTCGGCTCACCGGGCATGGAGCAAGGCGGTCGCGTCGATCCCTACACGGTGCTGCTGCTTCAGCGTGACGGCGGCAGTTCCAGCTATGCCAAGTACCGTGCCTGAGCCAAGGACCTGATGATGCGGAATTTCTCGTTGTCCCTCCTCGCAACACTGGCGGTTACGTCATCGCTGGCTCTCGCATGCGACGATCATGCGCCGGGCAGGGAACCGGCGCAAAAGCCCGTCGCGCGGGCTGCATCGCTCGCCGCCGGCGAGGTTCGCGAGGTCGATCTCGAAGAGGGAACGATCACGCTCAAGCACGACAAGATCGCGAGCCTGCGGATGGCGCCGATGAGCTCGATGATGTTCAAGGCAAGCGACAGCGCCCTGCTCGCGAACCTGAATCCTGGCGACAAGGTCACTTTCCGCGCGACCATGGTCGGTCAGCAACCGACGGTCACGCAAATCAGCCTCGCGAAGAAATAGCCACGGGGATTGCGCGGCGAGAGCCACGCTCGCTGCCGATGCAGCCTTGGTAGATTTCGCGAGCGGTGCGATGGCCACACTGCGTCAACTGCAACAAGCAACACGCGAAACCGTTGGCTCGGCGCTGAGGTGGACGCTATGGTTGTTCGCGTTCAATCTTCTCTGGGAGGTCGTGCAGCTCCCGCTGTACGCGATGGGCCGTTACGCAGAATGGCCGGCGGTGGGCTACGCCGTCCTCCATTGCACGCTCGGCGATGCCGCGATGGCGTTTGCCGCGTACCTGATCGCCGCGCTGGTGACCGGGGAGCCGCGATGGCTGCTGCGCCGGCCGCTCACCGGCCTTGCCGTGGTACTGGTCGCCAGCGAGTCATTTACCATCTGGGCGGAATGGTACAACGTGTACGTTCTTCGCAGCTGGGCTTACGCAGCCGGCATGCCGACGATTCGCGGCATCGGTGTGGCTCCCCTCGCGCAATGGCTCGCTCTCCCGGTGCTGGTGTTGGTGGTCCTTCGATACCTGCATCGGCGGCGCCTCGACGCGCAGGTCCCCAAGCCCGCGGGGCATTGACCGCGTTTGGGGAATTCGCTCCGGCCAGCGATGCGGGAACGTCGTGCTCTCGCCCACTGGGCAGCGCACGACGTCGCCTGCCTCCCGCTGCAACGAAGCGATGTTCGTTCTTGACGAGGAGCCAGCCATGAAGGCAGACGCGGACGCTTCGCACCCGACACATGCTCATGATCATCGGCGCGGAGAACCCAGGCCCTCGGGTTCCGCATCGGCGGCGAATGCCACCCGCTACACCTGCCCGATGCACCCGGAGATCGTGCGCGACGCGCCGGGCAGCTGTCCGAAGTGCGGCATGGCGCTGGTGCCGGTCGCAGGTACGGGGGACGCAGACGATTCCGAATTGCGCGACCTCACGCGCCGGCTCTGGATCGGCATCGCGCTCTCGATCCCGCTGGTGGTGCTGGCGATGGCGCCGATGATCGGCATCCATGATCCGTTCAGCCTCGCGCCGCGCTCCCGCGGCTGGATCGAGTTCGTGCTGGGCACGCCGGTCGTGCTGTGGGTCGGCTGGCCCATCCTGCACAAGTTCTGGTTCTCGCTCGTGCATCGCGCGCTTAACATGTACACGCTGATCGGGCTTGGCGTAGGGCTCGCCTATGCATTCAGCCTCGCGGCGGTGCTGGTGCCCGGCTTCTTTCCGCCGGAATTCCGCGAGCACGACGGTGCGGTAGGCACCTACTTCGAGGCAGCGGCCGTGATCGTGACGCTGGTGCTACTCGGCGACGTCCTGCAGCTGCGGGCGATGGGACAGACCAGCCAGGCGATCCGGCAACTGCTGAAGCTGGCGCCCAACCTCGCCTGGCGCCTCGGCGACGACGGTGTCGAGCAGCAGGTGCCGCTGGACGCCGTCACCGTCGGCAATCGCCTGCGGGTGAAGCCGGGCGAGAAGGTGCCCGTGGACGGCACGGTGCTCGAAGGCACGAGCCGCGTGGACGAATCCATGATCACCGGCGAGCCGGTGCCGGTAGCCAAGGCCGCGGGCGCCAAGGTCACCGGCGCCACGGTGAACGGCAACGGCTCACTGGTCATCCGCGCCGAGCGAGTGGGCGCGGATACGTTGCTGGCACGCATCGTTCACATGGTGGGAGAAGCGCAGCGCACCCGCGCGCCGATCCAGCGGCTCGCCGATGTCATCGCGT
>Ga0315278_10006983_pt1 | contig 10286 bp, 8 predicted proteins | sample YL17G06_0_MG_FD_203880 | JGI IMG/M metagenome (GOLD analysis project Ga0315278, IMG submission 203880) | Sediment microbial communities from Yellowstone Lake, YNP, Wyoming, USA - YL17G06_0 | ecosystem: Environmental > Aquatic > Freshwater > Lake > Sediment | place: USA: Wyoming | collected... | reverse complement strand
GGGAGACAACGTGGATCTGACGATCGAGCTGATCACGCCGATCGCGATGGAGAAGGAGCTTCGGTTCGCCATCCGCGAGGGTGGCCGCACCGTCGGCGCCGGCGTCGTGACGGAGATCATCGAATAACAAGTCGTATCGCGTAGAGAATCGGAGACGTCATGCCTCGAGACCAGATCACGCTCGCTTGCGGCGATTGCAAGGAGCGCAACTACACGAACACGAAGAACAAGCGGAAGCATCCGGACCGCGTCGAGTGGAAGAAGTTCTGCCCTCGCTGCCGGAAGCACACGCAACACAAAGAGACCCGGTAACCCGACGGGTCGCGCAGACCGGGTAGGCCAGTAGCTCAGTCCGGCTAGAGCACCGGTCTCCAAAACCGGGAGTCGGGGGTTCGAATCCCTCCTGGCCTGCCACTACGGCATTGGAGATGGAAGGGGAATCCGTGCGAGCGGAACCTACGGCAGAAAAGAGCGAGCCGCGTACGGGGCCGATTCCGAGCCTCCGCGAGTACGTCAAGGACGTCCGCGTGGAGATGACGAAGGTTTCCTGGCCCACGCGTGAAGAATTGCGCCAGCACACGATGGTCGTGATCGTGATGGTGTTCATGGTCGCCGTATTCGTCGGCGTCGTCGACCGCGGTCTCTCCTTCGCGTTCGAAGCGCTGCTGAAGCTACTCGGATGACGACCGGGGAGACGCACACGATGCATTGGTACGTGATCCACACCTACTCCGGCCACGAGAACAAGGTGAAAGCCAATCTCGAGCGCGCCATTCACAGCGCCGGCCTCGAGCCACATTTCGGCCAGATCCTCGTCGCGACCGAGGAATTCGCCGAGATGAAGGACGGGAAGAGGATCACGTCGAAGCGGAAGACGTTCCCGAGCTACGTGCTCGTCGAGATGGACCTGAATCAGGAGACGCGGCTCGTGGTGCAGAACGTGCCCGGCGTCACCCGGTTCGTCGGCTCGGGCCAGGATCCGATCCCCCTCCGCGAGGTGGAGGTGAAGCGAATCCTCGGCCATCTGGAGACGGGCGGCCGCATGCGCGGCAGCGCCGAGGTTCCGTTCAAGTCGGGCGAGCACGTGAAGGTGATCGACGGGCCCTTCACCGACTTCACGGGCGTCGTGGACGAGGTGAACCCCGAACGGCAGAAGGTCAAGGTGATGGTGTCGATCTTCGGCCGCGCGACCCCCGTCGAGCTCGATTTCTTGCAGGTCCAGCCGGTTTAACCGGCCGTTAGCCGCGCCGGGCTCCGGCCCGCGCGCACGCCACCACGCGTACCGTGGGAGCGGGGGCGACCCCGCGCGAGTGAAAGGATTCTCATGGCGAAGACGAAACCGATCACGGCCCTGGTGAAGCTCCAGGTGACGGCCGGTAGCGCGACGCCGGCGCCGCCCATCGGGCCGGCGCTCGGCCAGCACGGCGTGAACATCATGGACTTCTGCAAGCAGTTCAACGCGAGGACCCAGGGTCAGACCGGGCTCATCATCCCGGTCGTCATCACCGTCTACAGCGACCGTTCCTTCACGTTCATCACCAAGACGCCCCCGGCGGCCGTGCTCCTGAAGCGCGCGGCCGGCATCGCGAAGGGCTCGGGCGTTCCGAACCGGACCAAGGTGGCGAAGGTCACCAAGGATCAGGTGCGCGAGATCGCCGAGTTGAAGCGTCCCGATTTGAACGCCAACGACGTCGAGATGGCCATGCGCATGGTGGAAGGCACCGCGCGCAGCATGGGCATCGAGATCGTCGGGTAAGGGGCCGCCACGATGAAACTAGGGAAGCGTTTTCGTTCGGCGACCGAAACGGTGGGCGCCGAGAAGCTGTCCGATCTGAACGTCGCCGTCGAGAAGCTGAAGGCTTCCGCCACGGCCAAGTTCGACGAGACGATCGAAGTGGCGATGCGTCTCGGGGTCGATCCCCGCCACGCCGACCAGCAGGTGCGAGGCACGGTCGTGCTCCCTCACGGGACGGGGAAGAAGGTTCGCGTGCTGGTTCTCACGAAGGGTGACAAGGAGCGCGAAGCGAAGGAGGCCGGCGCCGATTTCGTCGGCTCCGACGAGTGGATCAAGAAGCTCAACGAGGGATGGACGGACGTGGACACGATCATCGCCACGCCGGACATGATGGGCGAGGTCGGAAAGCTCGGCCGCGTCCTCGGACCTCGCGGGCTCATGCCGAACCCCCGCAGCGGAACGGTCACGATGGACGTGGCGAAGGCGGTTCGGGAAATGAAGGCCGGAAAGATCGAATATCGCGTGGACAAGGCCGGCAATCTTCACGCTCCGGTAGGCAAGGCTTCGTTCGGGAAGGACCAGCTCCTCCAGAACCTCCAAACGTTCCTGCGCGAAGTGATCCGCCTGAAGCCGGCGTCGGCGAAGGGCCAGTATCTCCGGAGCATCACGATCAGCTCGACGATGGGGCCGCCGGTGCGTCTCGATCCCGTCGCGATCCAGTCGAGCCTGAAGGCCTAACGGCCCGCACGGCCCAACCAACACCGGTATTCACGAGAGGTTATCGTCCATGGCCACCGCTGAAAAAGAAAAGGAAGTCGCCGCGCTCGAGGCGATCATCGCTCGCTCGAAGTCGATCTATCTGACCGACTTCCAGGGGATGAACGTCGAGCTGGCGACGAAGATGCGACGCAGGCTCCGCGACGCCAAGGTGGAGTACGTCGTGGCTAAGAACACGCTCACGAAGCGCGCGCTGCGCGCCCACGGCGTGGAGGCGCTCGATTCGTTCCTGGAGGGTCCCACCGGGATCGCCTTCGGTTCGGACGAGGTCGGCGCGGCGAAGGTCCTCGCGGAATTCGCCAAGGAGTTCGAGAAACCGGCTTTGAAGGCCGCCTACGTCGGCGGTCATGTCTACAACGCGGACGGCATCAGGACCCTGGCACTGCTCCCTCCTCGCGAGGTTCTGCTGGGACAGGTGATCGGCGCCCTCCGTTCCCCCATGCAAGGCGTCGTCGGCGTGCTTTCGAGCTCGCTCCGGCAAATGGTGGGAGTCATCGACGCAATTGGGAAGAAGAAGCAGGGGTAGGCCCCGCGGACGACCCCGCGGCCCTGCCCGGGGGTACCTAAGGAGGATCTTTCAGTGGAAAGCGCGAACAAGGACCAGCAGATCATCAGCCTTCTCGAGAACATGACGATGCTCGAAGTCTCCGGTCTCGTGAAGAAGCTCGAAGAGCATTTCGGCGTGACGGCGGCGGCCCCGATGATGATGGCCCAGAATCAGGGCCCGGCGGCGGCGGTCGTCGAGGAGAAGACCGAGTTCGACGTCATTCTCATGGCGGCGGGCGACAAGAAGATCAACGTGATCAAGGTGGTGCGCGAATTGACGGGCCTCGGGCTGAAGGAAGCCAAGGACCTGGTCGACGGCGCCCCGAAGGCCGTGAAGGAGAAGGTCTCGAAGGAAGAGGCCGCGAGCGTGAAGGCGAAGCTCGATGAGGTGGGAGCGACGGTCGAGATCAAGTAACCGCGATTCCCCGGGTTGTCGTCACGGCCGTCTTTGGAGAAGGGTGGCATCGACGTGAAAAATCAGCGCGCCAAGGAACGACGGAGCTTCAGCAAGATCGAGCGGGAGTGGGATCTCCAGATCCCCAACCTGCTCGACGTCCAGCTGGATTCCTTCCGAAATTTCCTACAGGCCGACGTGGATCCGATGAAGCGCCGCAACGAGGGGCTTCAAGAGGTCTTTACGAGCGTATTCCCGATCAGCGATCCAAGGGAGACGTTCTCGCTGGAGTTCGTACGTTTCGATCTCGGTGAACCGAAGTACTCGGTCGACGAGTGCCAGGAGCGGGACCTGACGTTCTCGGTCCCGCTGAAGGCGACGCTTCGCCTTCGCGTCCGCGAGGACTCGGAGGAGGGGAAGAAGGACAAGAGCATCATCGAGCAGGAGGTCTACCTCGGCGAACTCCCCGTCATCACCGACAAGGGGACGTTCATCGTCAACGGAGCCGAGCGCGTGATCGTGAGCCAGCTGCACCGCTCGCCGGGTGTCTTCTTCGACGAATCGCTCCACCCGAGCGGCAAGAAGCTCTTCACGGCGCGCATCATTCCGTATCGCGGGTCGTGGGTGGAGTTCAGCCTCGACGTGAACGACATCATGTACGTTCACATCGACCGCAAGAGGAAGCTGCCCGTGACGGTCCTCCTCAAGGCTCTTGGTTTCGTTTCGGACCGCGAGATCCTGGGCCTCTTCTACGAGATGGACGAGGAGGAGATCGGCGGCGCCCGCTCGAAGAAGGAGCCCGACGCGCTCGGCAAGGTTTCCGCCGAGGACGTCGTGGACGAGAAAACTGGCGAGGTCCTGCTCGAGGCCAACGAGCTCCTGACCATGGAGCGGATCGAAGGCCTGCGGCGCGCCGGCTTCACGACGGTGAAAACCTTCGTGATCGCGCACCGCGACGAGGCGGACATCCTCCGCAACACGCTGAAGAAGGACTCGACCAAGACCGAGGAAGAGGCGCTCACGCGCATCTACAACCTCCTCCGGCCGGGCGAGCCGCCTCGCGCGGACACCGCGCGGGATATCTTGAAGAAGCTCTTCTTCAACCCGAAGCGCTACGACCTGGCCAAGGTGGGCCGGTACAAGCTGAACCGCAAGCTCCCGCACGAGCTCCTGCTCGGCACGAAGGAGAAGCGGAAGCGGCTCGGACTTGCCGTTCCCGACGACGACCAGACCACGCTCGGGCCGGAAGACTTCCTGGTCATCATCAATTACCTCACCTACCTCCGCCTCGGCGCGGAAATGGTGGGTCTCACGGTTTCGACGGACGACATCGACCACCTCGGCAACCGCCGGGTGCGCGCAGTCGGTGAACTCCTCGGCAACCAGTTCAACGTCGGGCTCGCGCGCATGGCCCGGATCATCCGGGAGCGCATGACGCTCCAGGACGCGGAGCAGGTGACGCCGTACGACCTGATCAACGCACGGACCATCTCCGCCGTGATCCAGAGCTTCTTCGGCTCGAGCCAGCTCTCGCAGTTCATGGATCAGACGAATCCTCTCGCGGAGTTGACGCACAAGCGCCGCCTCTCGGCCCTCGGGCCGGGCGGCCTCACGCGCGACCGCGCCGGCTTCGAGGTTCGCGACGTCCATTACACGCACTACGGCCGCATGTGTCCGATCGAGACGCCCGAAGGTCCGAACATCGGGCTCATCTCGTCGCTGGCCACCTACGCGCGGGTGAACGACCTCGGCTTCCTCGAGACCCCGTACCGCAAGGTCGAAGGGTCGAAGGTGGATCGCAAGCAGGTCCACTTCCTCTCGGCGGACGTCGAAGACCAGTACAAGATCGCCCAGGCGAACGCGGTGGTCGACTCCGACGCGAAGCTCCGCGCGGGGTCCCAGATCGTGCGCGAGCGGGGCGAGTTCCCGGCGGCAGACGCGAAGGACATCCATTACATGGACATCTCGCCGATCCAGCTGGTTTCGCCGGCGGCGGCGCTGATTCCGTTCCTGGAGCACGACGACGCGAACCGCGCCCTCATGGGCTCCAACATGCAGCGTCAGGCGGTGCCGCTCCTCTTCACGGAAGCACCACTCGTCGGCACCGGACTCGAAGGAAAGGTGGCCGAGGACTCGGGCGCCCTGGTCCTCGCGAAGCGCGCGGGGACGATCGAGGCGGTGGCCGGAGATCAGATCTGGGTACGCTACGATCAGCCTGAGGGCAAGGCGCACTCGGTCGACTACTCCGAGCTGGCGGGCGTGGACGTCTACAAGCTCACGAAATTCAAGCGCTCGAACCAGGATACCTGTCTGAACCAGCGCCCGACGGTCTCCGAGGGCGAACGGGTGAAGAAGGGGCAGCTCCTCGCCGACGGAGCCGCCACGCAGCGCGGCGAGCTCGCGCTCGGCGCGAACGTGCTCGTCGCGTTCATGCCGTGGGGCGGCTACAACTTCGAGGACGCCATCCTGGTCTCCGAGCACCTGATCAAGGACGACATCTTCACCTCGATCCACATCGAGGAGTTCGAATTACAGGTCCGCGACACCAAGCGCGGCGCCGAGGAAATCACGCGCGAGATTCCGAACGTCAGCGAGGAGTCGGTGAAGAACCTCGATGAAGAGGGAATCGTGCGGATCGGCGCCCGGGTGAAGGCGGGCGACATCCTGGTCGGCAAGGTCACGCCGAAGGGCGAGACCGACCTCACGCCGGAAGAGCGTCTCCTTCGAGCCATCTTCGGCGAGAAGGCGGGCGACGTCCGCGACGCATCGCTTAAGGCGCCCCCGGGCATGGACGGCGTGGTGATCGACACGAAGGTCTTCAGCCGCCGGGAGAAGGACGAGACGACGAAGAAGCAGGAGAAGAAGAAGATCGACCGGCTTCGCCGCCAGGCGAAGAAGGACAAGGACCGCGTTCTCGAGACGCGCGCCGCCGAGGTCGCCAAGATCCTCGTGGGCGAGTACGTGAACAAGTGGCTCGAGGGCGAGGAGCCGACCGCACGCTCCGGGAAGAAGATCGACGAGGAGTTCCTCGCCTCGGCCGACCTCGACCTGGTCCCGTACCGGACGCCGGTCACCCGCGACGACGCCGTGAACGACCGCTTCTGGAGCCTCATCGAAGGGGCGGCGAGGGCGCTCGACCGGGTGGAGAAGAATCTCGAGAAGGAAATCGAGAAGGTCACGCGCGGGGACGAACTTCCCCCCGGCGTGGTCAAGCTCGTGAAGGTGTACGTCGCCAAGAAGCGCAAGCTCTCGGTGGGCGACAAGATGGCAGGGCGCCACGGAAACAAGGGCGTCGTGGCCAAGATTCTCCCCGAGGAGGACATGCCGTACCTCCCGGACGGAACGCCGGTGGACATGGTGCTGAATCCGCTGGGCGTGCCGTCGCGTATGAATATCGGACAGATCCTCGAGACGCACCTCGGGTGGGCCGCGCACGAGCTCGGCACCACGGTGGCGACCCCGGTCTTCGCGGGCGCCACGGTCGATGAGATCAAGGCCTGCCTCCGGGAGAGCAATCTCGCCGAGGACGGCAAGACGGTGCTCTACGACGGCCGCACGGGCGAGTCGTTCGATCAGCGGGTGACGGTGGGCTACATCTACATGATGAAGCTCTCGCACTTGGTCGACGACAAGATCCACGCGCGGTCCATCGGGCCGTACTCGCTCGTCACCCAGCAGCCGCTGGGCGGCAAGGCGCAGTTCGGCGGACAGCGGTTCGGAGAAATGGAGGTGTGGGCGCTCGAAGCGTACGGAGCGGCTTACACGCTCCAAGAGCTCCTGACGGTCAAGTCAGACGATGTGACGGGCCGGTCGCGCATCTACGAAGCGATCGTGAAGGGCGAGAACCCGCCCGAGCCAAGCACGCCGGAATCCTTCAACGTACTCGTGAAGGAGCTCCAGAGCCTCTGTTTGGACGTTCAGCTTCGCGACGAGCCCTAAGCCGAGGAGGCAAAGCGACCATGCAGGAACTTTTCGGAATCAAGTCCCCGCTCGCCACGGAACGCCAGCGCTTCTCGTTGACGCGTCCCGACGACCGCGATGTCACGCGGCGCCGGCTCGCGTTCAATTCGATCCGCATCATGCTGGCCTCTCCCGAAACGATGCGGTCGTGGTCCCACGGCGAGGTGACGAAGCCGGAGACCATCAATTACAGGTCGTTCAAGCCGGAGCGCGACGGACTCTTCTGCGAGAAGATCTTCGGCCCGGTGAAGGACTGGGAGTGCTCCTGCGGCAAGTACAAGCGCATCCGCTACCGCGGCGTCATTTGCGACCGCTGCGGCGTGGAAGTGACGCAGGCGAAGGTGCGCCGCGAGCGGCTGGGCCACATCAACCTGGCCGTCCCGGTCTCGCACATCTGGTTCTTCAAGGCGGTGCCGAGCCGCATCGGGCATCTCCTCGACATGTCGATCCGGGATCTGGAGCGCGTGCTCTACTACGAGTCGTACGTCGTCCTCGATCCGGGGACGAGCGGCTTGAAGATGAAGCAGCTCCTCTCGGAAGACGAATACTACGAGTTGACGCAGGACGAGACGATCGCGTTCGAGGCCAAGATGGGCGCGGAGGCGATCCGCGACCTCCTCACTTCGATCGATCTCGATGAGCTCTCGGCCGAGCTTCGCGCCATCGCGAAGATCGAGAACTCCGTTCAGCGGAAGAAGGAGACGCTGAAGCGCCTCCGGATCGTGGAAGCGTTCCGCCAGAGCGGAAACCGGCCCGAGTGGATGATTCTGAACGTCATCCCCGTGCTGCCGCCGGATCTCAGGCCGCTGGTTCCGCTCGAGGGCGGACGGTTCGCGACCTCGGATCTCAACGATCTCTACCGCCGTGTCATCAATCGCAACAACCGTCTGAAGAAGCTCATGGACATCCGGGCGCCCGAGGTGATCCTCCGCAACGAAAAGCGGATGCTCCAGGAAGCCGTGGACGCACTCTTCGACAACGGGCGGCGCAGCCGCGCCGTGCGCGGGCAGGGCAACCGTCCGCTCAAGTCGCTGAGCGACATGCTGAAGGGGAAGCAGGGGCGTTTCCGCCAGAACCTCCTCGGAAAGCGCGTCGACTACTCGGGTCGTTCGGTCATCGTGGTCGGCCCGGAGCTGAAGCTCCATCAGTGCGGCCTTCCGAAGAACATGGCCCTCGAGCTCTTCAAGCCGTTCATCATCCGGAAGCTCGAGGACAAGGGCTTCGTACAGACCGTGAAGAGCGCCAAGCGTCTCGTCGAGCGGGAGCGTCCCGAGGTGTGGGACATCCTGGGCGAGATCATCAAGGGACACCCGGTTCTCCTGAACCGCGCCCCGACGCTCCACCGGCTCGGTATCCAGGCGTTCGAGCCCGTCCTGGTCGAGGGAAAGGCCATCCGAATTCACCCGATGGTCTGTTCGGCGTTCAACGCCGACTTCGACGGCGATCAGATGGCCGTCCACGTGCCGCTTTCGTTCGAGGCGCAGATCGAGTGCCGCCAGCTGATGCTCTCCACCAACAACATCCTGCTGCCGTCGAACGGTCGCCCGGTCGCCACGCCCAGCCAGGACATCGTGCTCGGCTGCAATTACATGACCAAGGCGCGCCCGCTCGCCGCCGGCGAGCAGCGCAAGTTCTACGCGAGCGAGCACGAGGTGCGCGCCGCGTACGATCACAAGCAGGCCGGGCTCCACGACCCGATCGTGGTCCGGATGAACGGTGAGCGCCACGAGACGACCATCGGACGGGTTCTCTTCAACGAGGTGCTCGTTCCTTTCGGCGTCCGGTTCTACAACATGGAGATGGACAAGAAGGCGCTCGAGACCCTGGTGGGCGACTGCCACCGCGCGCTCGGCGACAAGCCGACCGCGGTCATTCTCGATTCGCTGAAGAACCTCGGCTTCACCTACGCCACGCAGGCGGGCATCACCGTCGGCATCGACGACATCATGATTCCGCCGGCCAAGGCCGCGATCATCAAGCGGGCGCAGGAAGACGTCGCCGCCATCAACCGCCAGTACCAGCAGCGCGTCATCACCGACAGCGAGCGCTACAATCAGGTCATCAACACCTGGACGCTCGTGACGACGGAAGTCGAGGAGGAGACGTTCAGCGGCCTCGCGAAGGACCGCCACGGCTTCAACCCGATCTTCATGATGGCCCACTCCGGTTCGCGCGGTACCAAGGAGCAGATCCGCCAGCTGGCCGGCATGCGCGGCCTCATGGCGAAGCCGCAGAAGAAGATCACCGGCGGTCTCGGCGAAATCATCGAGTCCCCGGTCATTCACAACTTCAAGGAAGGGCTCACGGTGCTCGAGTACTTCGTCTCGACGCACGGAGCCCGCAAGGGTCTGGCCGACACGGCGCTCAAGACGGCCGACGCCGGCTACCTGACCCGCCGCCTCGTGGACGTGGCGCAGGACGTCATCATCAACATCGAAGACTGCGGCACGGTGAACGGCATCGAGGTCGGTCCGCTGAAGGAAGGCGAAGAAGTCATCGAGGCGCTGGGCGACCGAGTGCTGGGCCGGGTCGTGGTCGAGGACGTCGTCGACCCGATCACCGGCGATGTACTCTTGAAATCCGGCGGCGAGATCAACGAAGAGGTGGCCGTCGCCATCGAGGAGAGCGGCCGCATCGACAAGGTGCACATCCGCTCGGTCCTCAAGTGCGAGGCACGGCGCGGTGCTTGCGCCATGTGCTACGGCCGCAACCTGGCGACGGGCCGCATGGTGGAGATCGGAGAGGCGGTCGGCGTCATCGCCGCCCAGTCGATCGGCGAGCCGGGCACGCAGCTCACGCTGCGGACCTTCCACATCGGCGGCACGGCCAGCCGCATCGTCGAACAGTCGAAGATCAAGGCGAAGGTCAGCGGCA
>Ga0315278_10006982_pt1 | contig 10290 bp, 11 predicted proteins | sample YL17G06_0_MG_FD_203880 | JGI IMG/M metagenome (GOLD analysis project Ga0315278, IMG submission 203880) | Sediment microbial communities from Yellowstone Lake, YNP, Wyoming, USA - YL17G06_0 | ecosystem: Environmental > Aquatic > Freshwater > Lake > Sediment | place: USA: Wyoming | collected... | reverse complement strand
CCGAGAAGGTCGACGACGAGGCGAATCACGCCGGCGCCGCTCATTTGCCGGCCGGTAAAAACAGCACGAAACGCGCGCCGAACACGGCGCCGCCGTCGCGCGGCGCGTCCGTGCCCTCGGGCGAGGACTTGGTGCGGTTCAGCGCGCGGATGCGGCCGCCATGCGCCTCCACGATCTGGCGCGAAATCGAGAGGCCGAGCCCGGAGTTCTGGCCGAAGCCCTGTTCGGGCCGATCCGTGTAGAAGCGCTCGAAGACACGCTCGAAAGCTTCGTCGGGAAGGCCGGGGCCGTCGTCGTCGACGATGATTTCATAACCTTCGCGCGACTGGCCGCCAGGCCCAAAGGCGCGCTCGGGACGCAGCAGAACGCGCACCGACCCACCATGCGGCGAAAAGGAGCGCGCATTGTCGATGAGATTGTTGAACACTTGTGCGAGACGCGAGTCGTTGCCCTGCACGCGCCAGCGTCGGCGCGCCGGTTCGACGGGCGAGGGCCTTATGTCGAGCGCCACCGTCACGCCGTCGCCGCGATCGACGGCGCGCGCGACCTCCACCACGGTTTCGAGAACCGCGGAGATATCGACGTCCGCCATGTCGGCGCGGGCGAGTTCGGCGTCGAGCCGCGAGGCGTCCGAAATATCGCTGATGAGTCGATCGAGACGGCCGACGTCGTGCTTGATGACGGCGAGCAGACGGTCGCGCGACGCCTCGCTCTTGACGATCGGCAAGGTCTCCACGGCGCTGCGTAGCGAGGTGAGCGGATTTTTCAGTTCGTGCGCGACATCCGCGGCGAAATGCTCGATCGCTTCGATGCGGTTGTAAAGCGCCGTGGTCATGTCGCGCAGCACGCCGGAAAGATGGCCGATCTCGTCCTGGCGATCGGTGAAGTCCGGAATCTCCTGGCGCGATTTCACGCCGCGCCGCACGCGCTCGGCGGCCTCGGCCAAGCGGCGCATCGGCTCGGCGATGGCGCCGGCGAACAGCAGCGACAAGAGCAGCATGACGCCGGCCGAGACCAGAAAGATGCGGATGATGCCCCAGCGCTCGGTGGCGATGATCGCGTCGATGTCGCCGCCGAGCGTGGACAGCAGCAGCGCGCCGCGCACCGAGCGAAAGCGCTGCACGGGCACGGCGACGGAGATGATCGTCTCGCCCTGGGCGTTGGCGCGCACAACCGATTGCGAGGCGCCGTCGAGCGCGCGGCCGACCTCGGGATAGGACTTGCCATTGCCCATGCCGATGTCTTCATAGAGCGGCAATTCGGGTCGCCGCCTCCAACGCTGAACAAGGTTCCGCGCTTCTTCGAACAGCGACGCGCCGTCCGCGGAGCTCGGGTTCGGCGGGGGCGCGCCCGTCGACGGCAGATCGGCGCGAAGAATGTTCGATCGGCCCGACCGCGAGTCCAAAAGGAGATAGCCGTCGCGGTCATAAATGCGCGCGCGCGTGCGCGTCGGCGACACGAGACGCCGCAGCAAAGGCCCTACGTGCTCCGGATTGATCGAAAACTCCAGCGACTTCCGGCTGCCGTCGGAGACACTGTAGCTTTCACCCGGCGCGAGCTTGAGGAGCTTTTCCGGATCGATGGTGATCGCCTCCGTGTCCACCGTGGCGGAGGCCGCGATGGCGGCGGCGATGATCTCGCCTTGCGTTTGCAGGCTCTGCGCGCGCGCGTCGATCAGGCCTTCGCGAAACTGGTTGAGATAGAGAAAGCCGGCGAGCAAGGCGACGAGGCCGCCGAGATTGAGCACCACGATGCGGCGCGTGAGCGAGGACGAGAGTCGCGACTTCGCCGCGCGCCACAGACGTAGAATCCGGATCGCCGCAGCGCGGCCAATACGGCTGGAACGCGAGGGCGCCGCAGCCTTGCCCGTCATGACCTCGCCGCGATCTTCGGCCCCAGCGCTCATCGCTCCGTCGCGACTCCACTTTCGTCCAGGGCGAGCCTGAAGGCTCGCGATCCGACGCCCTTCCTGGACCGCGAGCCTTCAGGCTCGCACATCTTCCGCCGGTTCGACGACGCTTCACGCTTCCTTGAAGCGGTAGCCGACGCCGTACAGCGTCTCGATCATTTCGAAATCGACGTCGACCAATTTGAATTTCTTGCGCAGCCGCTTGATGTGGCTGTCGATGGTGCGGTCGTCGACATAGACCTGATCGTCATAGGCGGCGTCCATCAGCGCGTTGCGGCTCTTGACCACGCCCGGCCGCTGCGCCAGCGCTTGCAGGATGAGGAATTCCGTCACCGTCAGAGTGACTGGATCGCCGCGCCAGGTGGAGGTGTGGCGCTCCGGGTCCATCACCAGCGCGCCGCGCTCCAAGACTTTCGCCTCGGCTTCCTTTTGCGCCGCGCCGCCTTCCTTCGGATTGGCGCGGCGCAGAATGGCCTTGACGCGCTCGACCAGAAGCCGCTGCGAGAAAGGCTTGTGGATGAAGTCGTCGGCCCCCATCTTCAGCCCGAAAAGTTCGTCGATTTCCTCTTCCTTGGAAGTGAGAAAGATCACCGGCAGATCGGACTTCTGGCGGAGCCGCCGCAACAGCTCCATCCCATCCATGCGCGGCATTTTGATGTCGAAAATGGCGAGGTCCGGCGGACTGGCGCGAAAGGCGTCGAGCGCCGCCGCGCCCTCCGTAAAGACCTGCACGCGATAGCCCTCGTTCTCCAAGGCGATCGAGACGGAGGTGAGAATGTTGCGATCGTCATCGACGAGGGCGATGGTCGGCATTTTCAACCTTTGCTATTTGCGGCCACGGTTATGTCTTGGCCTCTACGATATGAACCAACGCTGAAAGGTCCATCATCCGCGCGGAGGGCGCCGGGGCGACTGTCGAGCGGCCCCTCCGTCTTCCGGTTTCTCTAGTCCCGGCGCCTTGCAGCCGGAAGAGAGGACGGTTCGAACTCCGCCATTCGCGCCACCACGCTCAAGAGCCTCGACGGCCGAAAGACCACCTGCTTCTCGAAACCGCGCGGGTTCCGTCACGAAACGGCTGCGTAGCCGCCTGCTTCGGTCTTATATACATTTCTTCGCCACAAATCACCTTTTCCACGCCGTGAACGGAAAAAGCAGGAACAATCAACATGATAGACAAAATCGCCGGCGCCGGCGCCGCGCCGCTTCGCGGCCCTGGGCAAGACCCTTGCTTCGATCCGGCGGCGGAATCGAAGCGGCTGCTGCGCAAGATTCGCTCGGGCGCGCTGGCGACTCTGACACAGGCGGGCGCGCCTTTCGCCACGCTCACCGCCATCGCGACGGATCATGACGGAAGCCCGATCCTGCTGCTGTCGCGGCTCGCCGTCCATACGCGAAATCTGGAGCGCGACGGACGCTGCTCGCTGCTGCTCGCGCAAGGCGGGCGCGTCGATCCGCTCGCCCATCCGCGACTGACCCTGGAGCTGACCGCCGCCCGCGCGAGCGATCCACATCTGCGCGTGCGCTTTCTGCGCCGCAACCCGAAGGCCGAGCTTTACGCGGACTTCCCCGATTTCTCGTTCTGGCGCGCGCAAGTGACCGGCGTGCATCTCAACGGCGGCTTCGCTCGCGCGGCGGATTTTGGCCCCGAGGGGCTGCTGACCAATCTCGATGGCGCGCACGCCCTGATCGCGGCCGAGGAAGACATCCTCGACCATCTGAACTCCGACCACCCCGACGCGCTGGCGCTGCTCGCGCAAAAATTCGCCGGCGAAGGCGATGGCAAATGGCGAGCGAGCGGGCTCGATCCGGAGGGCCTCGACCTCATCGCCGGCGACGCGACGGCGCGCGTCGACTTCCCCCGCCGCGTCGAAACGCCACAGGAGGCGAGGGCGGTTCTCGTGGAGCTGGCGACGGCGGCGAGAGGGTCGGAATAGAGCGTCTACGGCGGGCCGAGCGCTCAAAAGAAATCCGATTCCCCCGCCGCGCATCGAGACGCCGTCGAATCGACGGGCTCCTTGTTGGAGAGGCGCGCCGACAATTCCGACAACTTCACATTTTCAGCCGCCGTATGACTCACCACTTCCCAATGGCCCGGCATCAATTCGCCGAGCTCCAGGACGAAATGGGCAAGGCCCGAGAGCCGCTGTTCGATGATGTCGATGGCCTGCGCGGAATGAATGAAGGACCGCCGTTCGACGATGTGGTCGCGATCGATATTCTCGACGAGGCAATGAAGGCGATCGACGGACTTGGCGAGGTCGGTCAATTCCGCGGCGACGCGCCCAAGAATTTCAATGATCGGCTGGGGTTGTCTGGTCGGCTGCATGATTATCGCCCCCTTCTCCTGAACGATTTTCGCGTTAGCTCTTGTCTCGATCGTCGCCAACGCCTTCACGCGGCTCGTCGGCTCGGTCAGAACAATTCCAGCGCGCCCACGCTGTGCGCATTCGGGATGGGCCGCGCCGGCGGAGGGGTCGCGGCGAGGTATCCAGAGAGCAAATTCTGCCGCACCCGCCCCGACAATGGAAAATATTCCACCCGTCGGCCCCGCGTGCCGCCCAGATCCTCGGCGATCAGGCGAATTCCCTCATTTTCAAAGAAGCGTTTCGCGAAAGCGGCGTTCTTGGCGCCGATGTCGGACAATCCTTCCATCATTCTGGCGCCCCCGAACAACTTTCCCTCCAGCCGATCGCGTCGAGCGCCGCGCTTGAGCAGGCCATTGACCAACAGCTCCATGAGATGCACGCCATAGCGCTCCGCGTCGCCGTTTCGTGACGCGCCCGGGTCTCCCGGCAACAGAAAATGATTCATGCCGCCCACGCCCGCTTGCGTGTCCCGAAGACAGGCGGCCACGCACGATCCCAACACCGTCGAGAGCACGACGTCCGGGTCTTCGACAACCAAGTATTCTCCTTGGATGACATGCAGCCTCTTCAAGGACTCGGAGTTCGACTTCATGAGAGTTTTCCGACAACGGCCTCGAGAGCCTTCTTGAGGGTTGGCACCGTGAAGGGTTTGGTCAGGTAGTTGTTGACGCCCAATTTCATGGCGCTTTGCAAGAGGGCGGCGTCGGTGCGTCCGGTGAGCATGATGAAGGGAACGCGCCGCGTCGGCGTGTATTCGCGGATGGCCTTCAGCAATCCGAGGCCGTCGAGTTTGGGCATGTTGAGGTCGGAAATTATCAGATGAGCCGGCGTGCTCATCATGAATTGCAGCGCCGCCTGGCCATCATAGGCGAAGAAGATGTGGCGCACGCCCATCTCCTCGAGTCCGTCGCGAATGAGCATTCGGCTGGTGGTCGTATCGTCGACGACGAGCACTTTGAGTTGTTGAACTATGGACATGCTAGCCTCGCACGTGCGCTTGCGACATTGGTCGAATTCAGGATGCTCTCGGCGATTCCGTGGAGGGGAACTTGCCTGCGAACCGCTCCGGCTTCGTGCGCGGCTCTCGGCATTCCGTAGATCAGGGACGACGCCTCGTCCTGTCCGATCGTGTCGGCGCCGGCCTGGCGCATGGCGAGCATTCCATCGGCGCCGTCGTTTCCCATTCCGGTGAGAATGACGCCAACAGCTCGCGGGCCAGCGGCTTGCGCGACGGATCGAAACAGGACGTCGATCGATGGCCGGTGACCGTTGACGGACGGCGCTTGGCGCAGTCGGCATCGATAACCGTCCCGCTTCATGATCTCGAGGTGAGCCCCGCCGCCTGGCGCGATGTATACATGTCCGGGAGCGATCGGGGCGCCCTCGGTCGCCTCGCGAACATGGGGCTTGCAGAGTCGGTCGAGACGTTTGGCGAAACTCGACGTGAACAACCCAGGCATGTGCTGCGTGATGACCGTCGGCGGACAGTTTTCCGGGAACTTCGACAGAATCGCGAGCAGCGCTTCGACGCCTCCCGTCGACGAGCCCATCGCGACAATTCTTCCGTCGGGCCGGAATTGATCCGGGGGCCTTTGCGCGTCCAACGACACGTCCGCCGGCCGCGCGACGAGTTGTCGGATCGACGCGGCCGCGGCGGCTTTGACCATGGCGGCGAGAGTGCGAAACGAATCGGGATCCTTGATCGAAGGCTTCGCGACGCAGTCGAAGGCTCCGGTTTCGAGCGCCCGGATGGTCGCGGTGGCGCCCTTTTCCGTGAGGCTCGAAACGATGATGGTCCGCGTCGGACGCAGCCGCATCAGCTTCTCGAGAAACTTGAGGCCGTTCATGCGCGGCATTTCGATGTCGAGCGTGATGACGTCCGGATCGAGCCGCTTGATGGCGTCCCGCGCTTCGAACGGATCGGCGGCCTCGCCGACGACGCGAATGTCCGGATCGCATTGCAGCGTCGCGGCGACGAGCGCCCGCATGGTCGGCGAATCATCGACCGTGAGAACGCGAACCGGCTTCATCGAACATCTCCCTGGCGCAAACGGTAAGTCGTGATTCCTTCGCCGATGAAGGATTCTTCCGCCGGACCCGACACGCGTTCGGAATGTCCGATATAGAGCCGTCCATCGGCGGTGAGAGCTTTCTCGAACCTGGTCCAAATCGCGCTTTGTGTCGTCTTTTCGAAATAGATGACCACGTTTCGGCAGAAGATGGCGTCGAATTTCCCCTTGATCGGCCATGCGCCAACGAGGTTCAATTCGCGAAACGAGACGAGCGACATGAGCTCCTTGCTCACGCGCCACTTCTTCGTCCCGTCGTCGTCGAAGGGCGTGAGCCACCTGCTCTGAAACTCTCGCGGAACGGCGCTTACCGCCTCCTCGCCATATATCCCGGCGAGCCCGGCGGCGATCATGTTTGGATCGATGTCCGTCGCCAACACCTTCACATCGAGCCGCGCCGCTTCCGGGATGACCGAGAGGATCGTAATGGCGATGGAATAGGGTTCCTGGCCGTCCGAGCAAGCCGCCGACCAGATGCGCAGGCGCGCGCCCTTGCGCGCCGCCGCGGCGCGCTGGGCGAGAACGACCTTGCGCAGATGATCGAAATGATGCGGCTCGCGGAAGAAGCGTGTGACATTCGTGGTGAGGGCCGCGAGCATCTTCTGCCGCTCGTCGAGCCCCGCTTCGCTCGAAACCAGCGCGCAATAATCGCGAAAGCTTTGCAGGCCCTGGGCGCGCAGTCGCTTCACCAATCTCGAATAGACGAGCATCGCCTTGTCGTCGGTGAGATAAATGCCGGCGTCCTCGTGAAGCATCGCCGCGATATGGCGAAAGTCCTCCTTGGTGAGCAGGAATTGACCCGGCGCGACGCCATTGTCGAAGGAGGTTGCGCGCGATCCGACGCTGTTCATTGTCATCTCACTCGGCCGCCAATGGAGCCGCGTCGGCGTTAGAGGAGTCCGAGCGCAAGGCGTTCATGATGGCGTCGACGTCGACGATCAGCGCCACCCGGCCGTCGCCCAAAATCGTCGCGGCGGCAATGCCCCGGACATGCCCATAGTTCGCTTCGAGACTCTTGATGACGACTTGGCGCTGCCCCTGAATCGCATCGACGAGCAGAGCCAATTTCGCGCCGCTTCCGGACTCCACCAGCAAGGCGACCTGGGTAATCGGGTCGATTTCCTCGGTGCGGTATCCAAGAATCGCTCCAATATCGAGGAGCGGGATGAATGCGTTGCGCGTCGCGATCACCCGCGCCTTGCCGCCGAGCGAATGAACGCTCTCGGTCCTTGGCTGCAAGGTCTCGATGATCGCCGTGAGCGGGACGACGAAGGTTTGCTTCGCAACGGACACCACCATGCCGTCGAGAACAGCCAAGGTGAGCGGAAGACTCATGGAGAATGTCGAACCACGGCCGGGCGTCGAGGAGATCGAAATTCGGCCGCCGAGCGCTTGGATCGCTTTCTTGACGACATCCATGCCGACGCCGCGGCCGGAAATGCTCGACGCCGTCGCCGTCGTCGAAAATCCCGGCAGGAAGATCAGGTTGTCGATTTCGTCGTCCGTCATGGCGGCGTCCTTTGGGACGAGCCCCTTCGAGACCGCGACCTCGCGGACACGCTTGCGATTGATGCCGGCGCCGTCGTCGGACACTTCGATCACGATCCGGCCCGAACGATGCTTCGCGCAGAGCCGCAGCAGGCCTTCCTCGGGTTTCCCGGCCGCGACCCGCGCCTCGGGACTTTCGAGCCCATGATCGACGGCGTTGCGGATCATATGAGTGAGCGGATCGGTCAAACGCTCGATGACGGTCTTGTCGACCTCCGTTCCCTCTCCGTCCATCACGAGTCGCACCGACTTTCCGGTCAACGTCGCGATTTCACGAACCGTTCGGGACATGCGCTGAAAGACAGGCTTCACCGGCTGAGCGCGGATTGCCATCACGCTGTCTTGGATATTCCTCGTGAGCTGTTCGAGTTCGTCGAGGCCAATCATGAGGGACGACGCGCGCGACAGCCCGGCCTCGGACACCCGCTGCGACAGCACGGCCTGATTGATGACGAGTTCGCCGACGAGATTGACGAGTCGATCGATCTTTTCGAGATCGACGCGGATCGTCGGCTGGGGCGCGCCGGCGGGGGGATCGCCCTTGCGCTGCTCTTCCGAAGGAGTGGCCTGGTCTCCCGGCGACTCCTTCCCATTGGCGCGCGCCGGGACATGATCCGTCGACGGGCGATCCGCCGGCAAAGCCTCGCTATGCGGCTCCTCGGGACCGGGCCCGAGGGACGTCCGCAACTCGCTTAGAAGCTCCTCCACATCCGCGGCGGAAATATCGAGATCGCAGTCCTCCTTGACGAATTCGAACACCTCGAAGATGCGCCCTGCCGGCTCATTGGTCCGCAGATGGAGCGTCCATGACAGATAGGCGCCTTCCGGATCCAACTCGGTCAGGAGGGGAACATCGTCCATGTTGCATTCGACCGTCATCTCCCCGAGTTCGCCGAGTTCGCGGATCAGCCGAAGCGCTTCGTTGGCTTTCGCGTAAAGCGAACATTTGGGCGTGAACCGAATGACGAAGACCGGCGCGGCCTCGACCGGACCCTCGTCGAAGATCGCGTCGAGCGATATCTGGACCGGCGTGAAGTCTGGAACGACGATGTCCTCCTCGCTGTCCTTCCAGTTCGGCGAGGTCCGGCAGAGCGCGCTGAGTTCTTCCCGGATCGCCTCGACCGCGCTGTTTCCGACGCTCGAATTCTCGCGGACGGCGCGAACCAGATCCGTGAGAACGTCGGATGCTCTCAGCAGGGTCTTGGTTACGGCCGGGGTCGAAGTCAGCGCGTTCGACCGCAGCAGATCGAGCGTCGTCTCGAACACATGCACGAACTCGACCAGGTCTTCGAAGCCGAACGCCGCCGCGCCGCCCTTGATCGAATGGACCGCTCGAAAGACGGCGTTGACGATCTCGGGATCGTGCTCCCCGTCCTCGATCTTCAAAAGCCCGCTCTCCAATTCCGCGAGCTGCTCGTCGCATTCTTGAAAAAATGTCGATTTGATTGCGTCCAGCGGATCCATGGCGATCTCCCCCGAGCGTCAGCTTGCGACACGTCGAATTGCGTCGACCAGCTTGACGGGATGAAAAGGCTTGATGATCCAGCCCGTCGCACCCGCGCGGCGGGCGCGATCCTTCTTCTGATCGTCGCCCTCGGTCGTCAGCACGAGAATTGGAACGGCGCGGTGCTGGCGATGACGCCGCACTTCCTCGATAAGGCCGAAACCGTCCATGCGAGGCATGTTGATGTCGGTGACGATGACGTCTGGCTTCACCGTCTCCAGAACCTCGAGGCCGTGGACGCCATCCTCGGCTTGCACGACCGTGAATCCCGCATCCGACAGGGCGAGAAGAAGCATCTCGCGCATGGTTCGTGAATCGTCGATTGTAAGAACGGTCACGCTCATTTGGAGTCTTCCTGCATCGAGAAGAAACTGACGGGGATTCCCAGCGTTTCGAGGCTATCGACAAAGCCGCGGGACGGGTTGGAAATGTTGAACGAGGCGCCGTCCCGCAGCCAGGTCGCATGTGCGGAAAGCAGCACCTGAACGCACTGCGCGCCGACCTTCTCGACCCTGGACGCGTCGATGACCACTTGATTTCCCCGGGCGGCGAGCAAGCTCGCGGCGAGCGGCGCGGCCTCGCAAATATCCAAGACCTCGGGCAACGTCAGGGCGCTCGAGAAGCGATTCGAAATTGGTAGACCGGTCATGAGTGGACGCCTCCATTCCTCGCCGCGATTGGCCTTGCCGCGATTGGGCTTGCCGCCGCGCGGACCATGCTTTTCTTAAACTCCGCCGCTAGTGTCGATCATGCGGCGGCTTCCGTGGAGTCGGGCAGCAGGTTCTTGAGGACCAAGACGCTGATCAGCTTTTCTTCCGCCGCGACGACGCCCTTGATGAATGTTCGCGACAATTCCGACGCGACTTCCGGCGTGGGCTGGATCGACTCCGGCGT
>Ga0315278_10006981_pt1 | contig 10290 bp, 6 predicted proteins | sample YL17G06_0_MG_FD_203880 | JGI IMG/M metagenome (GOLD analysis project Ga0315278, IMG submission 203880) | Sediment microbial communities from Yellowstone Lake, YNP, Wyoming, USA - YL17G06_0 | ecosystem: Environmental > Aquatic > Freshwater > Lake > Sediment | place: USA: Wyoming | collected... | reverse complement strand
GCTTTCCATCTGGCGCCATCCCAGGAAGCGATATTCCCGACTTTGATGTCACCCGCATACCTGAAAGAGCCGCCAACCACAAGTTCTTTCTCGTATTCTAGCGTGGATCGCACCGCAGGGTCCTTGCCTCCCCTGACACCGGCACCCATCGACTGCCATTGAGAACCATCCCACAGAGCAATATTGTTCGTCGCGACGTCGCCACCTGTGGAGAAGTTACCACCTACTACAAATTGTCCGTTGTATTCGCGCATCGCGTAAACAGCACCGTCAACGTCACTCATGCTCATGTCGGAAATCCATCGATCCTTGTTGTCCGTCAACCGAGATATGGGAACAGCGATTGTTTCCTGAGCAGAATCACATTCTGTCGAGTCCGATGGTTTGGTCGAACATGAATTAAATGGTAGCCATTTCTCTCCAGTCCATACTGAAATGCCACTGGCGCACATCCCGCCGGCACCCACAAAATCTCCGCCGACAATGAGTCTTCCATTGATCTCCGCAAAGCATGATGCCCAATTACTTGAAGGAAAGTCCGCAATGCCCGCTTCTAACGGCGACCAGGAAAGTCCATCCCAGGAAGCGATCTTATTGGCTCTGTTCTTCCCAGCCCAAACAAACCGCCCGCCGACCACCAACTTTCCGTCAAATGGAGTCAGTCCGAAAACAACGTCGGACACTCCGAAATCAAGAGGTTCCCATGTGTTGCCGTTCCAGGAAGCTATGTAATCAGCGTCTCGCTCCCCAGCTTTGACAAACTCACCTCCGACATAAAGCTTGTTGTCGAAAACAGTCATGTCTCGAACACCCAGAGGATAGTTGGCGCCCCCCAACCCGGCGCCAAGACTACGCCAGCGGCGACCGTCCCAAGCGGCAATGCTATTGACTTCAACATCACCGGCCTTTTCAAAAATACCGCCTGCTACCAACTGATTATTGTAGACACCAAGTGACCATACCGGCTCTGAGGTTCCCGATCCGAGAGCCGACCAGGTATGTCCGTCCCACGCGGCAATGTGATTTGCTTCAACAAGTCCAGCGGTTGTAAACGCACCGCCAACAAAGAGCTTCCCGTCAAGAACCTTCAGAGCGGAAACATATACTGCGGTGTTCCCATCAAGCCCAGGACCGAGAGAAAACCATGATTGGCCATCCCATACCGCAAGCGCGTCACAGACCCCACCCCCTGCGGTCTCAAAATGCCCGCCCACTACCAATTTGCCTTTATAGACTTCCAGAGCATCAACACTCGAATAGTAGGCCCCTCCCAACCCATTTCCAAGAGCATGCCAGTTCGTGCCGTCCCACGCCGCTATGTTGTCTGCCTTCACCCCGTATATCTCACTGAACTGGCCAGCTGCAATGAGCTGGCCGTTGAATACGATCATGGCGTCTACATCACCGTTGACGCCTGGGACATTCTCGTCAAGCACACTATTCTTATAGCCCGGATAAGCTTGATCGACAACGCGTGTGCCTTTGATCATCCTTGCACCAGATATAGAATCGATGGACGATTCGAAGGTCTCAACGTATACACCTGAGTTGAGCCCCCACACCTTTTCGCATGCGGTATCGACTTCGGGAGATTCTTCTTCCTCGTCGTAGCCAGTATCGACTTCAATCACGACCTTGTCTTTCGATGACATTTTGGGACCAAACGGCCTCCAGTTCGGGTCGTCCCAGAATGCAAGGCACGGAGCTTCTAATTCCAGCCATTCACCGAAATACCCACCTGCTATCAACTTCCCCTGATACTCAATAACGTCGTATAAGTCTGGGTACCGACCCGGGATATTCATCGCAGTCCAGGATGATCCGTCCCATTGCAGAACCCGATTATTACAGTCCTCCAGGTTCTTGCCAATTTTGCCGCTGACTATCAGCTTGTTATCCGTTACTCCAAAACATGTCGTCCATATGTCCGTCTTGTTCCAGAGAGGCTTCCAGGCGGCACCGTCCCAGGCATTGATATTACACTCTGAGAATATTCCTTCCTGACTTTCCGACCTGCCTCCGGCGATGAGTCTTCCGCCATAGACGGCAAGATCGGTCACCGCATCTCCAACCCTGGAGCTCAATGATTCCCAAATGAACCCATCCCACGTAGCTATCCCTTTTGCCTCAATACCTCCAATTGAAGCGAAACGGCCTGCTACAACCAGTCTCTCGCCGTAAACACACAGATCATAGATCGTTTCTTTGGTTCCAACAAAGATCGAAGACCAAGACGTACCGTCCCAAGTCCCAATATTATGCGCTTCGATATTGCCTGCTTTGCTAAAGGCTCCACCGGCTACAAGTTGGTCTTTGTAGACAGTCAGGGCGTACACAGGCCCGTTTGTACCCAATTCAAGTGAACTCCACGAACTCCCATCCCAGACTGCCACACCGAAAGCCCTCTCATCCCCAATCTTGACAAATTCGCCAGCCACATAGAGCTTGTCATGATAGACCCCCACGTCATAGATGCCGTTGAAATGGTCATTCGAAATCCCGGTTCCCATAGCTGACCAGGTTTCGCCATCCCACGAAGCTACATGGTGCACTTCAAGATCACCGATGTAGTTGAAATACCCGGCGACTATGAGTTGGTCTCTGTAAATCTCAAGATTTGTAACTTGAGGTCTGGCTTCTACAGGAACAAGAAACAGGAGAAGAAGAAAATGTAGGTATTTGTACCGATTCACCACACACCCCTTTCAGCGATCCAGAACTACCTTTTTATAATGTCAGAAACGAAAACAGAAGTCAAGGTGGGTCACAACATTGACTGTTCTCTATTCATCCCATACAGCGTAAAGCCCTCCGGCGTGGGAGCCGGAGGGCCTCAATCTCATCTTTTGGCTGGGGGACAGGGATTCGAACCCCGATACTACGGTCCAGAGCCGCAGGTCCTGCCGTTGGACGATCCCCCAGTCTACCTGACTGACTATCGGCAAGTCCGCCGACAGTGTCCACACCAGAACGGGGCGGAATATATCAATCGCGTCTGGCCTGTCAAGTTGAACTGGGCAGGCCCGGTCAGATAATTCCGGCCCGCAAAAAATGCCGAATTACGAACGCCTTACCGGCAATTTCAAACGATGCTGTCGCAGCCGTGATACGGTTCCGGGTCGAACGGGTCTGGCCGCGTGCGATCTTCGCGCGGGTGACGTCAAACGCCGTGCCCCGGCAGGTGAGCGTGATCGAAGCCGACACCGGAATAACCGACACCACACTCCCTTGCGCCCGGCAGAAGCTGACTCTGCTGTCAGACAGCAGAAGAGCTTCGTAATCCGGCCCAACCAAACGTAGCTGAGGCGTTCCAGGCCGAGATCGGCGAGACGCACGACTCAGCAGGAACAGGTTGGCCAGGAAATGGTCGGGGTCGCCCAAGCTGGGTTGGACCAGATCGATTTTGGAGATACCGTGATCCAGACAGTAATCAAGTGCCAATTCCGTGTCGGTTTTGTCCTTGTCTACGGGAAATCTGGCGACACGGGTTTTCTGGGAGAGTTGGCGGGGAAGTTTTTTGAGCGAGTCGAAGTCCCCAATCAGCAGGTCGGAAACCAAACCGCTCCGTTCAAAGAACCGGTAGCCGCCGTCGACCGCGACCTTGAAACAGCCCCGCGCGAGTTTGCGGTAGAACTGGAAATCCCGAGCGTGATACCTGCCGGCCAGGAATAATATTGCCTTGCACATAACGGTCTCAGAGAGACATGCCGACCGCGGCGGCGCCCAGAAGCGGGGTCCGTTCTTCGATGATGACACCCACCGGAATCTGTGACAAGAGCGTCTCCATTTTGCCGCGTTTGACGAACCGTCGCATAAACCGGCCCTTGTCAAGGACGGTAAGAATCCCGGGCGCTATGTGGCCGCCAATATAGATGCCGCCGAGCGTCATTCCTTTGAGCGCCAGATTGGCTGTTTCCGAGGCGTGGCAATCGACGAAAATGTCAAGCGCCCGCACCGCAGTCTCATCCTTGCCGGACAGCGCCATTTCTATAATCATGGCCGCACGGTCCTCGGCTTTATCCAGCCAGGCGCCCCGACGGCAACCATGCATGTCTACGAGAAAACCGAAGATGTTCTCAAGACCCCGGAATGAGACAATGTCCTCAACTTCGACACGACCCAACTCGGAATACAGGTACTGCCAGAGCTCGGTTTCCAACTGGTTGCCGGGGGCAAAATCACAGTGGCCACCTTCGGAAGGAAACGGGAGAATCCGACCGGTATCAGCCATGATCATCGCCTCGCCGAGACCGGTCCCGGCGGCAATCAGGCCAACATTGCCTTTGGCGTCTTTGGTTCCCCGGTTGATCGTGTAGAACTTCTCAGGACTAAGTTGCGAGAGTCCGTGCGCCGTAGCGACGACGTCGTTGATCAAACGAATCTTGCGAAAACCGAACTCCCGCTTGATGTCCTCACTGGTCAAACGCCACGGCAGATTGGTTGGGGACACGGTCTCGTCAATGACCGGACCGGCCACACCGAGACAAGCCACGGTGAATTCGGCGCGGCTCCTTTTCAGATAGAGGCGAAGGATACTTTCGAAGTTGCTGAACTCACGCGCATTGTAGACGGTGTGACTGACCAGCCGGATACCATCCTTGCGCTCAGTCACCCGCGCCAGTTCCACCGACGAACCGCTGATGAACCCTGCCAGAATACTCGCCATTAGCCTCGTTTGTTTCCTATTTCGACCTTGTGGCCGACGCGGTAATCTTCGCGCCTAGCAATTCTCGCATCCGTGCGGCTACCGAGTCGCCGTCCAGACCGAGCATGCGATAGAGATCATCCGGCTTGCCCGACGCAGCGTATTCGGTCACGCCCAGTTTGGTGAATTTCGTGAAATACCCGCGCACCATCATGGCCGCCGCGATGGCGGTCCCCAGCCCGGTCTTGACGTTGTGGTCTTCGAGAACGACCACGTGCTCAAAGTCGGCGAGCATGGTCAGATCGTCCGGGTGCAAATCAGACCAATCGGACACCGACACCAGAGCCACCCGGATTCCCTGCGCGGCTAACCGGTTCCAGGCATGGAGCGCATTCGGCATCATGTTCCCCGCCGCCACAAGCGCCAGCCGCTCACCTGTGCGGACAGTCTCCATGCGCCCGTAGCGGTAAACGTAGTCGTCAGCGAAGAACAGCTTGCCGTTCTCAGTGGTGATGCTTGGTACCACCGACCGTCCCATGATGATAGCGAAATTGCCTTCCGTGCACAGCGCATGACGGACGGCGCGATCGGTCTGGTTCGGGTCAGCGGGAGTAATCACTTTCCATCCGTAAGTTGAGTTAAGCAGGCCGAAGTAGTCGATACACTGGTGGGTCTTGCCGTCCTCGCCGACGTTGACACCGGAGTGGGTGCAGATCAGTTTCAGGTTAGTGTGATTGATGTCGTTCAGTCGCGCCTGGTTGTAGGTTTCGGCGATACCGAAAGCGCCAAAATCCGCCCAGACTGACAGCGCTTTTTCAGCTGACAGCGAGCCGGCTGTGACCGAAGTGGCGTGTTCAGTTATGCCGAACTGGAAGAAATTGTCCGGGTACTTCGAGGCGAACGCATCGGTCTTCACCGAACCAGCGAGATCGCAGTCGAACACAGCCATGCAGAAGTCGGGTCGGCCCATGTTAGCTTCGGCAACCGACAACAAAGCCTTGCCCCAGGCGCTGCGGTTATCGCTCTGGGCGTCTACGCCATACGTAATTGGCGTTCCCGATTTCACCATCACAGGACAATTCGGCATAGGTGCAAACGCGGGCGGCGGGCCTTGTTTACGTCGTGCCTGAATCGCCTCCAGATCATTCTTCAGTCCGCCCAGTTCCCTGAGAGCTTCGCCGACCCGATCCGGTTTTACCGCCGCACCGTGATAGGCCTCGTTATTCTCCATAAATGACACCCCCTTGCCCATGATCGAATGCGCCAGAATCATGTGCGGGGCGTGGGTATCGTGAGTAGCGTGATGCAAAGCAACATACACCTGATCGAGATCATGAGCGTCGATTCCCATGACCACCCAGCCATCAGCTTCCCACTCAGCTCTGATATTCTGCGGGTGCACTTTGTCGGTGGCGCCGGAAATCTGTCGTCGGTTATAGTCTATCACGACGGTGAGATCATTCAGACCGTACTTGACGGCATGGCGGCGCGATTCGCTAATCTGCCCCTTCTGCTGCTCGCCGTCACCCATGACCACGTAGGTATGAAACGCCTGACCCGAAAGGCGAGCATACAGCGCCTTGCCCACACCCACCGCCAGCCCCTGACCCAGATTGCCGGTGCCCCACTCAACGCCGGGGACCGAGCGCTCAATGTGGCCTTCGAACGGGGATCCGGCAATGCGAAAACCGCCGATGGCGTCGTTCACGTCGAAAAAACCGGCGTAGCCCAGCCCGACATACACGCCGGGCGACGTGTGACCGTGGGAAATAATGATGCGGTCACGGTCATCGGCATAAGGCTCGTGCGGATTCACTCTTGCGAAATGATACAGAACGAGAAAAGTCTCCAGCGACGACATCGAACCGCCCGGGTGACCCGAACCGGCCGCCGAGGTCATCTTGATAATGTCCCCGCGTCCTCGCCGGACCATCTCACTCAACCTCTCCTGCCATTCACCGGAGAGCTTGTTCTCAGTAAAACCACGCCACGCGTCGTACATAACTTGCAGAAGTCCTTTCTATTTGAGCGCCGTCTTAAGAGTACGGGCGAAGGAGCGCAATCCCGCGGTGACCGATCCGTCGATTGCGATTACCAGCGTGGGCAGCCTTCGCGAAATGAGCGCCTGGGCGTCACCGATCGCCTGGGCGGAAATCAGTTGACTGAATCCGAATTTCTCGACCGGTATGGGAAGGTCGGGGTAGTTGGAGCGCACAAAAACCACAAAAATACCGGTAGCCGGTCCGCCCTTGAAGAGTTGACCGATCGAGTGCAGGTAGCGGGGACCGTAACCTCGCAACGTCGCAATACCGGTGCGATTGCGGAGGAACTCGCGAATCTCGTTCAGCACTGCGTCGGTTTGCCGGCCGGAGACGAAATAGTTAAGCAAAGTGAAGTATTCGGGTGGCCTGGCACCAGCCAGGAACCGTCTCAGAATCTGGACAAGACTCTCGCTGTCGCGAACCTGGGATTTCTTGCCGCCACCGTAGGCAACCAGCGAAAGTTTACCCCAGCGTCCGTGAGCTATAGGATACGATAGCTTGCCGGCGCGTTCGAAGGCCGCTAGAATAGCCTGGGTGTTGTCCTTGCTTTCCGTGACATTCGGTTCGTCGAACGGGTTGATTCTCAGATGATAGCCCGCCACGGCGGTGGCCGCTTCCCAGAGCAGGAATTGCCTGCCAAGTTCGTTGATCGATCCGAGTTGAAGATCGATGGTCGCGAAGCGCCGCTTCTTGATATCCGCTTTCAGTCTGTCGTCCTGCGGCGTGTGTTCTCCGACGAATCTGAGAAACACGAACATCCGATCAGAAGCGTACTGTTGCGCCCTGCCTAATGGCTCGGACTCAATCGGAATCACGCCCTTCTTCTGCTTGCCGGTAGACTCGGCTACCAACTGTTCGATCCATGGCACCAGCGGAGCCGCTCTTTTGGATGCTACAAATGTCAGCTTGTCACACCCCTGCCTGACGCCTACCGCCATAAGCGAGCCGATCAGAAGAGCCGGGTTGGTATCGTCGCCTCGTTCCGCCAGCAGCTTCTGCATGATGAGAGCATCATCGACCAGAGCGCGAATATCCACCCCTGCGAAATAACCCGGAACCAGGCCGAAATATGACAGCGCCGAGTAGCGTCCGCCAATGTCCGGCGGGTTGAGAAACACTTTCCGGTAATGGTTCTTTCGGGCGAATTTCTGCAGGCCGCTGCCTGGGTCGGTTATGGCTACAAAGTGACGACCGTAGTTCTTGACCCCCTTGTCTTGTAATAATCCAATGAAATACGCTTCATGCGACCTGGTTTCCACCGTGCCGCCGGACTTTGACGCTACAATGAAGAGTGTCTTCTTAGGATCGATCTTTCGAGTCAGGGCCATCACCGCCGACGGATCAGTTGAGTCGAGAACATCGAAGGACTTCAGCCCCTTTGCGGGCCGACCCATCAACCGGAAGAGATCGGGGCAGAGCGATGATCCCCCCATACCCATCAACACGACATGCTTGAAACCATCTTTGAGGATGTCACGGCCGAAGGCCTCAATAGACGCAGCCTTTCGCTTCATCAGCGCGACGGAATCGACCCAGCCCAATCGATTGGCTAGTAGTTTCTTCAACGTGCGCTGGTCAGAGAACACCGACGCATCGCGCGCCATAATTCGCGGCGCCACCCGGTCTTTGATCCCCTTGCGAACAGCCCGCTCGTAGGCCTGGCACAGGCGTCCGGATGTGATCGAGATACTTCCCTGTTTCATTACGACTCTATCTCCACAGTCAATAGTCTCATGCTAAACCGGCCACGTACTTGACCAGTGCTCCCCGGTCCTTGGCGCCAAAAAACGCTGACCCCATGACCAGAATATCCGCTCCGGCGGCAACCACCTCGGCGGCATTGGCCCGGTTGATACCACCGTCAATAGCAATCTGTGTCTTCAGCCCATGCTGTGTGATATGCCGGCGAGCTGCCTGTACTTTGAGTAAGGCATCCTTGATGAACTCCTGCCCGCCGAATCCGGGAAAAACCGACATGATGAGAAGAAAATCGAAATCCTGCATGTGCGACAGCACTCTCTCCACCGGCATGTCGGGATTGATCGAAATACCGGCCTCGACACCCATCTCTCTGAGCTGTCTTGCATACTTCGCTGGTTCGCGGTGTACTTCGAGGTGGAAAGTAATGCTATCCGCACCGGACTTGACGAAGGCTTCGAAGTACTTCTCCGGCTCGCTGAGCATGAAGTGGACATCGAGGTAGCTGTCGGTCAGCTTGTCGATGGTTTTGACGATAGCCGGGCCGTAGGAGATGTTGGGCACAAAATGCCCGTCCATGATATCCAAATGGAGGATATCAACACCGGCCCGGTCAGCATCGGCGATTTCCTCGCCAAGCCGGGCGAAATCCGCTCCCAGGATGGACGGTGCGAGTCTGGCCATGGGGGAATTAGGCAAATTGTTGGGGCATGGTCAACCCTCAAGTTAAGGCCGTCTCTGCCCCTGATTCCTGCGCACGATTTCTGTGTTCCGCTGTAATCCTTCCAGCCCCGGCCTTGTCAGCGCCGTGCCAGCAGTAAGCTCAAGAAACTCCACGCGTGATTGCATGGACAAGATTTTCTGTGTGTCCAGAAACTCCCCCACCCCTTGAGCGGGAAGCAGATCGCGGCACATCGTTTCCTTCGCGCGCCCGTTGTGCGGACAGACTTCCTGACAGATATCACAACCGAAAATCAGATCGCCCATTCTCGCCGCCAACTCCGCAGGGATTTCAGCCGGACGCTCGACGGTCAAATAGGAAATGCAGCGATTTGAGTCAACTACGCCATCACTCACAATCGCGCCGGTCGGGCATGCGTCGATACACAACCGGCATTTCCCACAGCGGCCGTGATTGATGGCAAACGAATCATCAGGCTCCAGCTCCAGATCGGTGACGATTTCGGCGAGAAATATCCACGAACCGAACTGACGATTGATGAGCATCCCGTTCTTACCCAGATACCCCAAGCCGGCGCGCGCAGCATACGATCTCTCCAGAAACGGTCCGTAATCGACCCACCACTTGAATTCTGCCTGGGCGGTTTCAGGGAACCTCGTTTTGATCAACTTCAAGAGACGACGAATCATCGCCTCGATGACTTTGTGATAATCGCGACCCCGGGCGTAACGCGACACCCGTCCGAAACCATCAGGAACGACTTTAGCATTTGGCTGGAAGTAATTGAGACCCAATATGATGACGCTATGGGCTGCGATTCCGAGTCGACTTGGATCGCTTCTTCGTTCGACATTCCTGTTAAGCCAGCTCATCCCGGCGTGATACCCCTTATCCAGCCAGAATTGAAACCTCGCTTGCGCTTCAGGGACGATCTCTGACGTCGTGATCCCGCAAAGGTCAAACCCGGCCCTTTGAGCCAACTGTTTGATGTCGTTTGAAGTTATTGCACCCATAAGGTTTCCGCACCTGTTGCCGCAATATACAATCTGGAATGACTTGGGTACATCAGGATGACGGGAAAACCGGGACCGCTACGGCCTTTGTCACTGTTACAAAAACCGGAGATGTTTGTCGCCGTAGAAAAGGGCAGCCTCTTGACGCCACAGTTTAAAGTGTTATCGTAGCAGGCTGTCAAGTCGATAGATACGGCATTAGAACGAGGT
>Ga0315278_10006980_pt1 | contig 10290 bp, 9 predicted proteins | sample YL17G06_0_MG_FD_203880 | JGI IMG/M metagenome (GOLD analysis project Ga0315278, IMG submission 203880) | Sediment microbial communities from Yellowstone Lake, YNP, Wyoming, USA - YL17G06_0 | ecosystem: Environmental > Aquatic > Freshwater > Lake > Sediment | place: USA: Wyoming | collected... | reverse complement strand
TCCGGAAGCGCCGGCGCCTGGCCCGCATGCGTCCTGCTCCAATGGAACTCTTCGTACGTGCCGGGGTAGAGCAGGGCCCGGCCGTTCCCGATCTCCACGACCTTGGTCGCCAGCTTGTCGATGAAGTACCGGTCGTGGGAAACGACGACGAGCGTGCCGCCGTAGTCCATCAGGGCATCGAGCAGCACATCCTTCGAATCGAGATCGAGGTGGTTGGTCGGCTCGTCGAGCAGCAGCGTGTTGGACGGCTGCAGCAGCATCCGCGCCACGGCCAGTCGCGTCCGTTCGCCGCCCGACAGCACGCCAACCCGCTTGTACACATCGTCGCCCGAAAAGAGAAAGCCGCCGAGGATGTTGCGAATCATCGGCACCATCTGCAGCGGGGAGCCGGACGACAGCGTCTCGTAGACGGTGAGATCCGGATCGAGCCGCGTCGCCTCGTCCTGGGCGAAGTACTGCATGACCACCTGATGGCCCAGCGTCCGTTCGCCCGCGTCGGGAGGGTCCACGCCCGAGAGCAGACGCATCAGCGTGGATTTGCCCGCACCGTTCGGACCGAGCAGCGCGAGACGATCGCCACGCTCGATGTGCAGATTCGCGGCGGTGAAGACGGTGGTCGTGCCGTAGGCCTTGGCGACATCCTTGAGATTGAACACCATCCGCCCGCTCTTTTCGCAGGTCGGGAAGTGGAAATGCACGCGCTTCCGCTCGGGCGGCACCTCGATGGGCGTCACCTTCTCGAGCAGTTTGATGCGGCTCTGCACCTGCGCGGCCTTGGTCGCCTGATAGCGGAACCGATCGATGAACATCTTGACCCGCGCCACCTCGTCATCCTGCCGGCGCTTGGCGTCGCGCAGCCGCTCCATGCGGGCATCGCGTTCGGTGAGGTAGTGCGAGTAGTTGCCGGGGTAGTCGGTGAGCGTGCGCAGATTGATGTCACTGATGCGATCGACGACGGCGTCGAGGAAGAAGCGGTCGTGCGACACCAGGATGACCGCGTGGGGATAGTCGTTGAGGTACTCCTCGAGCCAGTTGCGCGCGTCGAGGTCGAGGTGATTGGTCGGTTCGTCGAGCAGCAGCAGGTCCGGCTTCTCGAGCAGCAGCCTGGCCAGCGCGATGCGCATCTGCCATCCGCCCGAGAAGGTCTCGGTGGGCCGGTCGTAGTCGGCAGGGCCGAAGCCGAGGCCCCGAAGCACGGTGTCGATCTTCAGATCAATCGCGTATCCGTCGTGCAGGCGAAACCGGTCCTGGAGATGGCTGTAGCGGTGCAGGATCTCGTCGTGCTCGGAGACCGGCACCGCCGGGTCGGCGAGCCGGTCCTCGATCGCCTCCATCTCGGATTTCGCCTCGAGAAGCCAACGGAACGCCAGCGCGACTTCCCCATAGAGCGTGTGGCCCTCGTGCGTCAGGCCATCCTGCGGCAGATACCCGACACGTGTCCCGGACGGCTTGGTGATCGCGCCCGCATCGGGCTCGTCCAGGCCGGCCAGCATCCGGAGCACCGTCGTCTTGCCGGCCCCGTTCGGGCCGCACAGGCCGACCCGCTCGCGGCCGGACACCTGCCAGGTGACGTCCTGCAGCAGAACGCGATCGCCAAAGGCCTTTTTCAGGGATGAGAGCTGGATCATGAATCACGGTGCGGGTGCGCGTCGCCCACCGCCACGGTGCGCGGAAGATATCACTCTACTACACGCGGATGGATCGTTGTCCTGGGTTGGGTTGCTGTTTCATCTGGCTCCCGCACCTGTCCGAGCGATCGCCAAAACGCCCCATCAGCCCACAGCACTGCACGAGGGTCAGGTTACGTCACATTGAGTCGCTCGCACACGTATCGTTTATGGTATTGTCGGCCAGACAACCCACCCTTGGCATAGTCACTGGTGATCAGAGGGCGCTCTTCTCTTCCGCGGCGGGCATTCGCGACGGCGGCCCTGATCGGCGGCGCGCTGGCGCTGCCTGTCTGCGCCTCCGACGTGGCGTCATCGGTCATCCGGTTCCACAGTGATGTTTCGGCGTCCACCGCGCTCCGCGTGTCCAGTTCGCTTCTGCGCGTTGGGCCGCGGGCCGGTACGAGCGCCGACCCCGCTGTGATTGGCACGATCGACTACCGTGCGGCCGCACGAACCCGAAGCGGCGGCGAAGTCGTACTGACGGTCGAAGCGGGGGCGGATCTGCCGACGCTGGCGGGACCCTCGGCTGACGGCGGGTCGGCGATCGACTTCGAGGGCTTTGGCGACGGGGCGCGCGGCGGCGTGCTGCGCAGCGACGTACCCCAGATCGCCGGCCGCTGGGTTGGCAGCGGCGTCCGTACGGGCCACCTGGTTTTTACGCTTCGGGGGGCGGCGGCGACCGCTGGCGCCACCGTGCCGCTGCGCTTCGTGATCAGCCTGCCCTGACTGTCAGCTGCCCGCCCTTACTTTTTCGGCGGGAACACTTTTCTCACCTCGGGCCGCTTCTCGAGCTTGACGAGAAACACCACTTGTTCAGGCGCGCGGTCCTTGGTCAGTTCGACCGTGACCGCCGGCGGGCCCGCGAGCTGCGCCCCTTCATACAGCGACGCGATGAGCAGGCTGATGATGTGCGATCCCATCCGCACGCTGTCGAACCGGAACCGGCCGTCCCGCGTCAGTTCGGTGCGAGTGCCGTCGTCGAGCACGAGCACGGCCCGGTCGATGGGGGTGTCCGCGCTCGACAACTTGCCGTCACCGTCGACATCCTGATAGACGACGCCATGGACCGCGCCGAGCGGGAGCAGCGCAAACTGTACCGCGACGGCCTCGTTGCGCGAGACGATCACGGCTTGCCGCTGGTCGGCCGGCGGGTCGTAGTCGGCCGGCACGCTCGCCATATCGAGCGAGACGGGCTGTTCGCCAACCGGCACCCCGGCGAATGTGAATCGCCCGTCGCGGCCGGTCTCGACCGCGCCCATCGCGCCAAGCGACACCCTGATACCGCTCGCCGGCGCCTCATCGGCATCCATGATGCCGTTGCCGTTCCAGTCCGCGAACACGACACCGGTGATGCGGCCCGACGGACCGCCCCGCGACGGGCGTCCGGCAAACTGGGGCGATCGGGCATCGCCGAATGGAAACGACCGTGTCACCCGGATCATCGTCCGCGTCATCCACGGGTTGCCGGCAGTGCCCAGCGCGTACGGCGAGTGGTCGATGTAACAGTCGAGCGACAGATACGTCCGGGCGGCGACGCGCCCGCCGAGCCCGAGCGCGAGCGACTGGCGGGGGGAGACCGTCTGGAGATTCCAGTCGCGCGTACGGCCGAGCGTGCCCTCGAGACGCAGGTAGAGAAGCCCGATCGGCAACTGGCCCCCGCCGCCGACATGCCAGAACGTTTCGCCGTCGCCGGAGCCGTCGGCCCGGCTCGAGAGGAAACCCAGCACGAACAACTGCCGCCCCTGGCTCAGGTTGATGTACAGCTGACCCGACCCGTCGTGTTGCGTGAAGCTGGATCCGGAATTGTTCGGATCGACATTGGATCGGCGCTCGTACCGCGCGAACAGGTTGTTGGCCCGAAAGCGCCCGTGCCACTCGGTCGTGATGACGCCCGTGTCGCTTTCGAACCCGGTGCTGAATGTCGACGGACGAATCTCGCGGCCCCCGCCTTCGACCCGAACCGTGAGCATCGACGATCCGGCAATGGTGAATCGGATGCCGCCGTACACCCGCGAGAACATGCCCGGGGGCACGCCGACCGTCGCGGCCGACGAGGCGTCCGGGTTGAGATTGCTCTTCGCGTATTCGGCGCCGCCGAACAGCTTCGCTGATGTGTGGACGTCGCCTTCGCCCGCGACGAACACGCCAGAGCGATCGTTGTAGGGGAAGTTCGACACCGGGTAGTAGCCGAGCGAGAACCGCTGCGCATTGATCTGGAGCCACCCGCGCGGGAGCGCCCAGATGGAGCCGACCAGCGCAGCCGGCGCGTACTCGGTGACCGCCGCGCCGCGCCGGCGGAACGCGGTGATGCCGCCATCGGCGACGACCTGCATCGATGCGACAGGCCGGTACCGGATGCCGCCGCCCACGTCGGTGGCCACATCGGTGTAGGCGGTATACATGTCCATCTCACCGCTTCGGACGTGCACGCCGCGCGCGAACAGATCCAGGCGCTCGCTGGCCCGGTGCGACAGCGCCGCCTGATACAGTTGCTGGCCGATGGCTTGTGTATCGGTCCCGAAGATGTTTTGCAGAGAGGTGACGCGTCCCGCCGTGAACAGGACCGTGGTGCGGGGGCTCAACCCGCGAACCGACGCGCCCTGGAAGGTGACCGGGGGCGCAAACAGATTCGCGAACCCGAAATCCTGGACCGCCGGCACGTTCCACGTATCGCCGGCATCAAGCGACCACGTCAGGCCCGCGGCCCGCCAGCCGTCGAGCCGCACCACGCCGCGTCCGATGACCACGCTGTCGTTCCGCCGCGTCACATTCAGATCGGCGTAGAGAGTGCCAAAGCGAAAGCCGGGATCGAAGAACTGGATGCCGAGATCAGGCTCGAACCGATGCTGGCCCCCGAGGCGCAGATCGTCGCCGGTCGTCACCTGCGCCGCTGCGGCAATCTGAACCGACGGCTGCTGGGCGCGGACCGGTGCGGCCGCCAGCGTGACGAGCAGCGCGCCAATCCACGCGGCACGCCTCATAGCTTCGCAGCGATCTCCATGGTTGTCTCACCAACGATCATGGCCGGCTGACCCACATCGATCCTCACCTCGACGCGGTACTTGCCCGGCGGAAGGCGCGCGTCGTTTTCTGCCGCCGTCGGGATGCTGACCTCGCGCTCGCTCCCGGGCAGCACCGGGACATTCGGGAGCGCCAACTGCCGGACCAGCTTGCCGGCCCCGTCGTAGATCGCCAGCGTGCCCTTGGTCCGGACGTGCGTGCGGCTCGTGTTGGCGAGCGTCGCCACCACCGATGGCGGGCCGTCCTTCGGCGTACGGACCTGCAAGTCCGTCAGATCGACGTTTGGCACCGGGTTGCCGACCGTGGCGTACAGCAGCGTCGCAACACGGCCCCGGAACATCACGTCGCGGGAGCGCGCCGCCGGGTCGGCGTCCGGCGGATCGAACTCGAACATCACCGCGCACCGATAGCCGCCATCCCGCGTGCCGGCCGGGACGGTCGTGCTGAAGCGGACCAGGGCCGTGGCGCCGGCCGCCACCAGTTGCTCAGGCGGGTTGACGCGCAGCCACGACGCCGCGGAAAACGGGTAGGCCGGATCCGCCGGTTTGAACTGCGGCGTGCCGTCCTTCGAGAGATACCAGTCGTCGACACGTGCCCGGATCTTGATGGGCTTCTTCGCATCGTTGCGCAGGGTCACCACCTGCGTATGGGTGGCGCCAACACCAAGCTTGAGTTCGACGCGCAGCGGCGTCACTTCGATCGAGAGCGATTCCTGCGCGAGCGCCGCCACCGGGGCGGTCAACAACAGGGCCGCCGCACACGCGGGAACAACCCCGCGGGCGGTCAGCTTATCCAGGAGGTCCATCTGCCCGTGTGTTCTGTTCATCAAGTGGCCGCTCGTGTACCTGAGGCTCCACCGGCCGGACCTCTGCCCCGTCAGGGAGCCGTCAGCGTGTAGGTCAACGTCGTCGTGTACGTCCCGGTCGAGTAGTTCCAGGAATTCGTCAGCGCATAACTCTGGGTGCCGATCCACTGACCCGAACTGACCCACGATCCCACCGTCTGCGCCGTCGTCCTGTTCATCGTGCCGCCGACAAAGCCCGCGCCGGTTGCCGTCCAGGCGAGCTGGTTCGCCGCGATGGTGTCGAGCCCCGACTGCAGGTCGCTGCTGGCGAGAACGACGAGCGTCACCGTGGTGCCGAGCATCGTCCGCCCCTTCGCGGTGATCGTCAGCGCCCCGCCGCTGGCGGGAACGAGCGGCACCGTGTCGGGATCCGCGTCTGGAAACGTCATCGACGCGCTTGACAGCGTCAGCTTGGCGCGCGCCGTGACAGTGGCGGATACCGACAATGTGGCCGTCAATGGGTTTTGGGCGCGCAGCACGGGCGCGGCCGCCACCAGCACGATTGAGACGATGAGCGCGAGAAGCCGGCGCATCCCGTTCTGTCCCCTACGGAGCCGACAAGGTAAACGTGAACGTCGCCGAGTAGACGCCGACGTTGTAGTTCCACGAGTTCGCGAGATGGAATACCACGGTCCCGGTCGTCGCCGGGTTGGCATTCCCCGCACCCGAGGCCATGGTCTGCGCGATGGAGCGGCTCATCGTGCCCGGCTGGAAGGGAGGCGCCGGTGCGGCGGTCCACGTGACGTTACTGATCGGGATAGTCGCCCCGCCGCTGATCAGATCCGTCCCTGACATGATCGTGATCCTCCAGCTTCCGCCGCCGTTTTGTCGCACCCTGTAGTTGACCGTGACATTGGCGGCCGTGATGCTGGGCGTCGTGTCCGGATCAGCGTCCGCGAACGAAATCGATGCCTGGGTCAAGCTGAAGTCCAGTAACTGGGCGTCGGCGGCGGGCGCCATCGCGAGCGCCACGCCGGCCACGACGCAGGCCCCGATGAGTCGGTCGATCGAGAAACGGTGCATAAGGCGACTCTGAGACGGCTACGGAGCCGTCAACGTGTACGTGGCCGTCGTCGAGAACGTGCCCGTCGGGTACGACCAGCTGTTGGCCAGCGCGTACGACTGCGTGCCGCTCCGGCTGCCTGAGCCCGTCCACGACGCCACCGTCCCGGCGATCGTCCTGCTCATCGTGCCGGGCGTGAATCCCGTGCCGCTGGCCGTCCAGGTCACATTGGTGATGGCGATCACATCGCCGCCACTCGTCAGGTCGTTGGCCGCGAGGACCGTCAACGTCACCGACGCGCCGGTGGCCGTCTTGGCCTTGGCCGTGATCGAGATCGCACCCCCGCTGGCTGGAATCGTGGGAACCACGTCGGGATCGGCGTTGGCGAAGGTCACTGTGGAGGCGCTCAGCGCGAGCTTCGCCGCCGCTGACACCGTCACCGTCGCGGTGACAGCGCCGGCCGAGGTGGCGGCCGATAGCGGCTGCGCGAGCGCGGCCGCTACGACGGTCGCCGTCAGCCAGGCCAGTCGGATGTTCATCGTCTCGTACCGGGGGACGGGGTCAGCCATCCATCCTGAATGGTCCCGACGATGATATCGCGTCTTGAGCCTCTTCGGTCGCCAGCCCCTGAAGATTATGGCGCCGAGGCGCGGTTGGCGGGTTGGCGCCGTACACAAGCAATGTCTCAGGGCGCGGTGAGCGTGTAGGTCGCAGTGGCCGAGAAGTTGCCCGTCGGATACGACCAGCTGTTGGCCAGCGCGAAGGTCTGTGTGCCGGTCCGGTTGCCCGAGTTGGTCCACGACGCCACCGACTGGGCCGCGAGCCTGCTCATCGTGCCGGCCACGAAACCGGCGCCGCCGACGGTCCACGTCATGTTGGAAATGGCGATCGTGTCGCCGCCGCTCGTCAGGTCCGAAGCGGCCAGCAGCGTCAACGTCACCGTCGAGCCCCCGCTCGTCCTGGCCCTTGCCGTGATGGTCACCGCACCCTGGGTGGCAGCGACGCTGGGGACCGTGTCGGGGTCGGCGTTGGGGAAGGTGAGCGCCGCCAGGCTGACGATCAGGGTAGCCGCGTCCGACACGGTCGCGGTCATCGTGATGTTACTGGTCGCGATAGCGGCCCCAAGCGGCTGAACCAGCGCAAGCGCGATGGCGGCGACAAGGAGAAGGACGATTTTGGTCTTCATGCGCTGTCTCTCCTGGGGGAAGCCCAGCTTCTCCGTCTTGGGCACGCACCCTCCAAGTTCCAGAATCGCCACGGCGCGTGCATGAGCGGCGAGCCAGCGAGAACACAGGTCGCAGTCGCGATTCGGTCTCACCACTGGCGACCTTCAATTACGTTTATCGTAACGACACGAACGAACTTTAGAGGACATCGAGCAACATTATCGGGAAAGAGGCCTGGTTCCGTTTTTCGGCACTTTTCCCGTACTTGCCGGCTCCGAGGCGTACAGGCGAACTGGCTCCACCCGAGGGCGGAGCCAGCGCTGGTCGGCGGATGCGGTCCGGAGGGAGCGGACCCTGCGTTAGGGCGCGGTGAGCGTGTAGGTCGCAGTGGCCGAGAAGGTGCCCGTCGGATACGACCAGCTGTTGGCCAGCGCGAAGGTCTGTGTGCCGGTCCGGTTGCCCGAGTTGGTCCACGACGCCACCGACTGGGCCGTGATCATGCTCATCGTGCCGGGCGTGAATCCAGTGCCGCTGGCCGTCCACGTCATGTTGGAAATGGCGATCGTGTCGACACCGCTCGTCAGGTCTGTGCCCGCCAGCAGCGTCAGCGTCACCGTCGAGCCCGCGCTCGTCTTGGCCTTTGCCGTGATGGTCACCGCACCCTCGGTGGCAGCGATGCTGGGGACCGTGTCGGGGTCGGAGTTGGGGAAGGTGAGCGCCGCCAGGCTGACGCTCAGCAAGGCCGTGTTCGACACGGTCGCGGTCATCGTGATGTTACTGGTTGCGGTGGCGGCGCCAAGCGGCTGAACCAGCGCAAGTGCCCCAATCGTGATAGTCAGTGCAAACAACTTCATTTTCATGTCCGTTCTCCCTCAATCGAGTCCTGGTGGCGGGGTGGCTGGCACGCGGTGGTCGTCGTCCCGTGATCGTGGCCCCGCGTGCCGATGGCCAGGAACGGTGCTGTGGTGGCGGCGGCGTCATAAGCCTGCCGCCGGAGCCAGAGATCAAGATCGCTCTGACGAACTCGCCACTGACGGCCGATCCTGACCGCCGGGAGGGTTCCTTTGCTCATCAGTCGATACAGCGTTCGGGCGGTCACCCGAAGTCGCTTCAGGACTTCGGCTGGCGTCAGAAACGCTTGGAGAGGCACGTGAGAGCGAATTGAATCAGGCATCTTTATGGCTCTTTAACGACCCGCACTCGAACGACGTGAATGCCGTGTATGTGTCATAAGATACATTAGTAGGTCATTCACGCCAATCTGTATAGCAAGCGTGATGCCATTCCCCAGACCAACGGGTTCTTGCGAGGTTTATCGCGGGATTCGTGCGATTCAGGACAACGCGTCCCCGAACCTGACACTTGCACTGTCCGGTTTTGCAACACACCACGTGGGTTCGGCGAGAGGCTTCCCGCCAAAACGTGTTGCCGTCGTCGAAGTTTGCGAAAGGAGTCTGGCGGGTTGGCGGTCTACTCGCCGAGCGCCTTTGCGACCGTTCCCAGGATCCTGGCGATCCGGAAAGGCTTGGTGAGGTACCCGGCCACCCCGAGGTTGGCGGCCTCAATCGCGCTGGCCTCGGTCGAGAACGCCGTCATGATGATCACGGGCAGCGTGGGCACCAGCTGCCGCGCGTCGCGAATCAGCGTCAGTCCGTCCATGCCTGGCATCTTGAGGTCGGTAATGAGCAGATCGAACGCGCTTGTCCGGATCAGGCCGAGCGCCGCACGGCCATCCGGCGCTTCCTCAACCTCGTACTCCGCAAGCGCCAGGGTCTTGGTCAGGAGGTCGCGAATCGAGGCCTCATCATCCACCACCAGCACACGCGGGCGTCGCATCGATGAACGCTCGGCCCCCGTTGACGCGCCCATTCGCGCGATTTCAGCGCCAGGCAGCGCCGTGGCCTGGCTGCTCAGCCAGCGGTCGATATCCGATTTCCGGAAGCGCCACTGCCGCCCGACCCTCACAGCCGGGATCTTCCCCGCCCTGATCAGCCGGTACACGGTCCGAAGGTTGACCTGGAGGTACTCGAGAACTTCTTCAGTGGTGAGAAAGACGTCGTCCATGTGCGTCGACGGTGCTTACTGTATCACCGTTTTGACGACGGCGCTGCCGGAAGGTGCACGGTGAACACGGCTCCGCCGGCGGCCCTCGGCGCCGCCACCACGTCTCCGCCATGCTCGCGGATGATGCGAAACGTCATCGCCAGTCCGAGACCGCTTCCGGCGTCCTTGGTCGTGAAGAACGGATCGAAGACGCGGGGGAGGACGTCGGGGGCGATCCCGGCCCCCGAGTCTTTGACTTCGACCGACACCAGGTTCCGGCTCGTCGAATACGACGACCGGACCTCGATGCGGCCCGCCCGTCCCTCGAGCGCCTGCTCGGCATTGAGAATCAGGTTGAGAAACGCCTGCTGGAGCAGCACCGCATCGCCAGCCACCTTCGGCACCGATTCCGACAATCGCCGCATCACCACGATCTTCGCGCGGCGGCAGGCGGAAGCTCTCAGGGCCAGCGCGCGGCGCACAGCCGCGTTGACACTGACGGGGCGCTGCGCCACGTGCCCGGAACCGGCCAGCACGAGCAGG
>Ga0315278_10006978_pt1 | contig 10291 bp, 11 predicted proteins | sample YL17G06_0_MG_FD_203880 | JGI IMG/M metagenome (GOLD analysis project Ga0315278, IMG submission 203880) | Sediment microbial communities from Yellowstone Lake, YNP, Wyoming, USA - YL17G06_0 | ecosystem: Environmental > Aquatic > Freshwater > Lake > Sediment | place: USA: Wyoming | collected... | reverse complement strand
GGCCTGACCAGCCGCCTCACCAGGCTGCTTGCGCCCGGCGTTCCAGGCGTCAGACTTACGGCCCTATGGCCACGAAGACTTCCCCCTCGCGGCGCTCGTCGTCGCGCGCATCTTCCACCCGGAAGGGCTCCTCGCGGAAGGCGCCGGCTCGCAAGAAGCCCGCCGCCAAGAAGAAGCCGCCGCGCACGCCCGTCCATCAGATCCTGTCGCCGCACGCGCGCGACGCGTTCGGCATCTTCCTGGTGGTGGTCGCGCTGGTCGCGGTGCTCGGCCTGTGGTTCGATTCGGCCGGCCCGGTCGGCGACTTCCTGGGATGGCTGTTCCGCGGCGCCTGGGGCGTGGCGGCCATGCTGTTCCCGCTGATCGGCGTCTACTGGGGCGTGCTGCTGCTGCGCGACACCGCGCGCGAGGAACGGGTCCGCATGTTCATCGGGTTCACCGTGCTGTGCGCCGGGATCCTCGGGCTGCTGTCGCTGCTCGGTGGCGACCCGGCGCCGACCGCGGGCTACGACGCGGTGGCCGCGGCCGGCGGCGTGATCGGCGCGCTGGTCGCGCACCCGCTCGCCAACGTCATCTCGCCGATCGGCGCCGCGATCGTGTGTCTCGGTCTCACCCTGCTGGGGCTGCTGATCTTCACGGGCACGCCGATCGCTACGGCCTGGGCGCACCTGCGCGACTTCTTCACGGCCGCCGACGTCGAGGAATCCGACGAGCCGGTCCAGGTGGTTGAAGAGTCCGCCGAACCCAAGGTCAAGAAGGCGCGCGTGCGTCACCTGAAGGAGGCCTTCGGTCTGGTCGAGCCCGACGGCGACGAACTCGTCTACGTGCCCGACCTGGAGCCCGAGGAGGCCCTCGCCGAAGACTGGGAAGACGAGGACGAGGAGCCGATCGACGAGGCGCCCGTCGCGACCCGGCCTCGGTCCGGAACCGTCGAGACCGCCGACGGGCCCTACCAGCTACCCCCCCTGGATCTGCTCCGCGAGGCCCCGCCCTCGACGGTGGACGGCGCCGATCAGGCGCAGATGCACGAGGCGCTCGAGCAGACGCTGCGCAACTTCGGCGTCGACGCCCACGTCACCGGCGCCCACCGCGGCCCGACCGTCACGATGTACGAGGTCGAAGTGGCCGCCGGCACCAAGGTGAACAAGGTGCTGTCGCTGTCCAGCGACATCGCCTACGCGCTCGCGACGCCCGACGTGCGGATCCAGGCGCCGATCCCTGGCAAGTCCGCGATCGGCATCGAGGTCCCGAACAAGCACCGCGACTTCGTGATGCTCGGCGACATCCTGCGTTCGTCCGCCGCGAAGGAAGCCACCCACCCGCTGGAGGTCGCGCTCGGCAAGGACGTCCACGGCCGCGCCCGCATGGTCAACCTCGCGACGATGCCGCACGTGTTGATCGCCGGCGCGACCGGCGCGGGCAAGTCGAGCCTGGTGAACTGCTTCATCACGTCGCTGCTGATGCGCACCACGCCCGACGACGTGCGCCTCGTGCTGGTCGACCCCAAGCGCGTGGAGCTCAGCCACTTCGCGGAGGTCCCGCACCTGCTCAGCCCCGTGATCGTGCACCCGAAGCGCGCGGCCGAGGCCCTGCAGTGGATCGTGCGCGAGATGGAGAATCGCTACGAGCTACTCGCGACCGTCGGCGTCCGCGACATCGACGGCTACGAGGAAGGCCTGCGCGACGGAACGCTACGCATCCCACTCGGGCTCGAGCACCAGTACGAGCACATGCCGTTCATCGTGGTCGTGATCGACGAGCTGGCCGACCTGATGATGGTCGCGCCGCGCGACGTGGAAGACGCGATCTGCCGCATCGCCCAGATGTCGCGAGCCGTCGGCATCCACCTCGTGGTCGCGACCCAGCGCCCGAGCGTCGACGTCGTCACCGGTCTCATCAAGGCGAACATCCCGTCGCGGATCGCGCTGATGACGTCATCCCAGGCCGACTCGCGCGTCGTGTTGGACATGAACGGTGCCGAGAAGCTGGTCGGCCACGGCGACATGCTCTTCGCGCCGGGCTCCGCCTCGAAGCCGACCCGTCTGCAGGGCGCATGGGTCACCGAAGGGGAGATCCACGGCATCACCGACTTCATCCGCGGCCAGCGCGAGGTCGTCTACGACAACATGGTCGAGGGCATGGGCCTGCCGATGACCGAGGCCGAGCTCGCCAACAGCGGCGGCGCTGCACTTGGTTCCGACGACGACCTGCTGAACCAGGCCGCCGAGCTCGTGATCCGCTCCCAGCTCGGTTCGACCTCGATGCTGCAACGCAAGCTGAAGGTCGGCTTCGCGCGCGCCGGACGCCTGATGGACCTGCTCGAAGAGCAAGGTGTCGTAGGCCCGGGGCAAGGCTCCAAAGCCCGCGACGTCTTGATCACCCACGAGGAGTGGGAAGAGCGCCGCAGCGCCTAGGACTCCGATTGGGCTCCCTTCTTCCCACTTGCGCCTAGGAGCGCGAGAGAGTCGCCTGGAGGGGGCGGACGTCTCTGCCTTTCGCCAGGTCGGGCGTCTGAGATTTGGCGGGTACAACATCCGCATAACGCCGGAGCCGCCCTTTCCGGTACCTGCGAAGCATCTGCGACCGCGCCCCAAAGGTCTCTGTGACCGGCTATTCGAGGGGGAGGAGCCGGTCATGCACTTGATGGGATAGGCCATGGTCGTTCCGGAATCGGAGTTCGTGTCCAGGGCTATTGGAGGGAGAGAAGCCGGTCAAGCACTTGGGGCGTTTGACGGGATAGGAGATAGGGGCCGGGAAACGTGCGTCACTTCGACCTCTTTGCCCAGTGCTAGGCGGACTGGAACTCCACGCTACCATCGCCAAGACTCATTACGACTCCACCCGGGATGGCGTTAAGCTGTTCGATGTCTGACCCCGGGAATGAATAGCTCCGAGTCGACCCGTCGCTGGAGTTGAATCGTGTCAAGCCATTGTCGTTGATCATCCAGACAGAGTCACCCGAGACTGAGAGTTCCATGTATCGGAGACCGACTACGCCAGTCATGCTCACCTCGGTAGAACCGGCGTCGCAGTAGGAGAGTTCATAACCGTCCGAGGTGAGGCGCGCCCCCCACGAAACGCCGTCAGGTGTCGATGCACCCATCGCGAAATTGTCGACGATGGCGCCTGACCCTGCTAGCGAGCTAGGAATGCGCACAAGCATGCCTTGCTGGAATCCGCCGTTCTCGAGCACAACGGTGGAGACGTCGATAGTGTTTGCCGAGACGAACACGGACTGGGGAATCGAAGACGGCAGCCGAACTGAAGTTGTCACTGTCTGGGAAGGAAGGTCTACACCCAACAATCTGGCCGACTCGCCGTCAGGATACGAAGCCGAGGCAACGTAGGCCAATGAGTCGTTAACGGCCAGCTCCACAACCCTTCCCGCACTGATAACTATCGATTCCGACGGCTCCCCGCCAGCCCTTTCAAGAAAGTACCCTCCCTCTACCGCCGGATCGGCTCGAAGCACCCAGGCGACGCCGCGATCAACGGCGAGAGACAGAATTCGCGAAGCCATGGGGGTCGATTCCAACACATCGCCCGTAGCTGTGCTGAGCCGAACAACTCTCGATGTTGTGTCATCATTGACCGCAACCCAAATCGAGTCATCAGCTGCGACCGCAGACACGATCGAGCCTGGAGCGCCAAGATCTGTGGTCCAAGTCTCGGCGTCCTGAGATGAAGGAACGACACTCGATGGCCCCTCAGAATTGAAGACAATCAGCAAAACGGGGATGACCGCCACGGCGACCGCGAGGAGTCCGCTACTTAGGCGCCTTCGGCGTTCCCGTCTTCGGGCTAGCTCGGCCATTTGTGACGCCGCGGGAGCATGAAGCTGAATCGGAGCGACGACCGAGTCCAATCGTTCCTTAAGAACATCATCGTGCAGATCGTTGTCGCTCATTCGCTCGCCTCCATATCGAGTTGAACACGGAGAACCTTCCTTGCTCGGTGCACGCGAGAGCGTATTGAAGAGTCTTTGATGCCGAGAAGATCCCCAGCTTCCTTTGAAGGTAGTCCGAGCCAAACAACGAGCATTACTGCAGCCCGGTCGTTGGGGGAAAGGGCCTCGAGAGCGGCTAGCACTTCGGCCCTCGAGTCGATCGCTTGGTTATCGGGCACGCCCCAGGTGATCCGTTGCATCGCGCGTCTAGCCAGCGCTGAGCGGCGACGTCGGCGACCGTGCAGGTTCAAGGCTGTCTTGTAGAGGTACGCACGCGGGTCTCGGATTCCGGTTTGGCGTTTCCACTGCTCGAGTAGTCGAACCATCGCTTCCTGGGCAACATCCTCGGCCTCGTGCACATCACCAATCACGAGCACGAGGAATCGGGCAAGTCTCTCGTACTCGCTCGAGAAGAAGGACTCGAAGTCGGGAGCTTGCCCGCCAATCGCCCCGCTCGGTGTTGTTTCGTCTTGTTCGATGTTCGTCCTCACATACATGTAGAGCAATAGGCGGACCATTCGTTGCGTCACCCGGAAAGAATGTTCGACTCGTCGGGCTCATGAACTGGAGTTGGAAACCAGATTAGTGCGTTGCACAACCTCGACGCACCCCGACCGCAGGAGGGCAGTTTGACATCCCCATCCTGTCGGGCAAGCATGGAAGGGCTCGCGCTGGGGGGGGCGTGCGAATGATCGCAGCGATCCGATGGGCCATATCGGCAGTGTTTCTCCTCGCCGCCTACGAGAAGTTTGATCGGATTCGATTAAGAACGACACGGCTCCATCCCGTGCTTCTGCAGCTACGGTTGCTCAAGAGTCGAGCTCCGTTGGTTCTTGGCATGTCGATGGTGGCTGACCTGACGATTTGCATTCTTCTTGCTGGAAGTTCGAGCCTCGCTGGTCCCCTCTTGGGCGCCGCAGCTCTTCTTTCCTACACTGCCGTCGCGGCGCGTGTGCCCGCCGCGTCAATTTCAGAGGGCTGCTCGTGTACCTCTCTTCCCGCTCTTGAAGCAAGAACGAAGGGAGGATTGCTCGCCCGAAACGCAACGATATTCGTTGGTCTCTTCGTAGTTGCGAAGTGGCCATCTGAGGTACGTCTAACGGGTCTAGGCGTGGTGGCCGCAGTGGGGTTTTTCGCAATGCTTGCCCTTGTTTCGCGCGCCACCAGCTTGCTGATAGAGAGGAGATGGTCACCCGGGAGGATCGACTTGAAGGACGAACAGACGTCGTTGAGAAGGGGGACGCAACATGCTCGTAAATGAAGTTGCGCAATGGGCGATCATTGTCATGTTGGCACTGATCGCTCTCGGGGCCGCAAGGCAGGCCGCCGCGGTTGCGCGGCCATCGGAGGACGGAATCGGAGGACCACAAGTAGGCACAAGATTGCCGGAAGTAGTGATCGATGCAATTCGATCAGCCGGCCCTCATCCATCGGAACCGGCAACTCGGGTGACCGTTGCATTTGTCACCGAGGGGTGTCGCGCGTGCCAGCGCTTGATTGCGACCGCCCCGCGGACCGCCACGGACCTTGTACTTTTCGCGCGCACGCCGAGCGCAGGCTTCCTTGAGTCCCTCTCTGAAGCGGGCTTGGCAACCGTCGCAGATCACGAAGCCAAGTTGTGGGACGCGCTGGGGATAACCGCGACACCCCTCGTGGTGCGAATCGACCAGAAAGGCGAGGTCTTGGCGAGAGGGGTGACGCACGATGTCTCCGAGTTCGCTGCTTGACGACCTCTTGCAGAGACCCCTTCCGGACGACGCACAAATCCAGGCGGCCTCACGAGATAAAGCGCCCGACGGCTGGCGGGTTGTAACCTCGAGCAAGCGGGAGGCTCTGTTCCTTGCCCTCGACCGAAGCGCCTACCGTGCAACTGTACGCGTGTCGAGGCAGGTTAGTCGCCGTACCTTCCTTAATCGTGCAGCGAAAGCCGGGCTCGCAATCTCGGCAGGCGTCTCCGGTGTTCTCTGGGGCCCGGCCCCTCGTGCAAATGCGACCTTCCAAAAATGCAACGTCTACGTTACTGGTGGTGACTACAACGACGGCGCTTGCGGTCCGTCGGACGAGTGTGGGGCTGTGGAGTGCGACGGAGCTGGGGATGGAAGCTGCAACGCGGGTCATGTGTGCGGAAACAGCGTAGTCGTTAAGGGACGCGCTACCTTCGTTAACAACTCATGCGGCACCGAGTTCTTCTGGTATGAGTGCTGCCCTAATGGGGGCTTCAAGTGCACCGACTGCTGCGGCTGCAAATACCATCCAGGGGCGACGTGCGAACAAGAAGGAGGCACGTCGTCCTGCGTCGCCCCGCATCCGCATTACAAGTGCATCTGCGAGAAGAAGACTACCGACACTTGTCAAGTGGGCTAGGAGATGATGCATGAGCAACGGTGTCTTGATACTGGCGGGGGTGGCGACAGCCACCGTGACCGGGGTCGTGCAACTCGACGGCGGGTGAGGCCTTTCAATCAGCGGCTTGCTGTCGCCGTCGGTCGGAGGGCGTCTGAGGAAATCGAGAGCGTGGGCTCTTGTGGCCCTTGTCCTCGGAGGAGTTGTGGGTGGCCTGTTGCTCGGGATCGCCCTGGACGCCGTCCATCTGGTGACTGCGTCCATCTCACCGGCAATCCCTCTGGGAATCGCCATCGGACTAGAGGGCGCGGTGCTCGTTTCACTGCTGATACCCCAGCTCCCCTTGCCCAGTCGTTTCAGACAGGTGAGCAGCGCACATCTTCTTCGGGGGAACGAATGGCGTGCTGGTTGGAGGTGGGGAATCGAACTCGGCACAGGATTCCTTACACACTCGATCACACCTCTCCTGTATGGCGTAGTCGCACTTGCCCTCGTGGCGGGCTCCTTCGGCGCACTGTTGATTCCGGCGGCCTACGGATTCGCACGTGCGGTCGCTATCGCGGCCAGCGCCATCGTTCAAGCACTGACCTACTCCGTCTCGCCGGCCGGCGAGCGGGTCAACGCAGCACCTTTGTGGCAGATGGGACTGGCCGCCCGATTGCGCCTTCCGTCGGCAGCCCTTGTCGCGACGACGCTGATTCTCGCGGCGTCTCAGGTGCGGAAAGGATAAGACCGTGTCTGCTTCATTCTCGTTCCTTACAAGCGGCCCTGGATATGCACTCGACCTACCGAGCAGTATTCCTAGCATTCCCTCGTTGTCGACGCCGATCGTAAGTGGTGTTGGAGCGCGCTCCTGGTCGTTCATTCCTGCGCCTGACGACGAACTGCACAACGTTGGCATGGAGAGCGACGGGAAACTCATCGAGGTAATGAAAGACATCGACGGACGTGCAGTCGAGGTCTACGAGCGCAACTACTTACCTCTGGCCTGGTGGTTCAAATGGAAGCTGCGTGGCGGCGTGTTGGTCACCCACCTCCGAGGCGGGGATGGATGGGACAGGGTAGTCGACCTCCCAACCAGAATCTCGATTGACGATTCGGGTGCAACCCCGATGTTGTTCCTATCGAAACCCTTCTTTGCCGTTCCATCGACTCGAGTGGGATACCAGGAGTCTGCCTTGTTCACAGATCAGTCTCGCCCGGGATGGGTAAAGGTCGTTCGACCGGGATTCCTGTCAGACGGGCGTATCGTGACGAAGCCGGTGGACGCCGACGTGACAATCGTCAGAGGTGGGTTCAGTGGGGGTGGCGAGCTGCAGATGCAAGTATTGGGCGGTGCGTCAACAGCGGCTGACACCATGAGGCTGCTCTTAGACTCTCTTGAGGTGGTTTAGACGGCGGTGGGACACCCTTGCAACAGGTTCGGATGGATGAAATTTGGGCGCGGGGAGGTACCTTTGTCGATCGCTTCGCCGCGAGAGCGTGCAACTTGTCCCAGTGCATCGGATGCAACCGCTTCCGTCCTGTCCTCACCTGCCACCAATGGTGCGTGCTCAGTCGCGTGATGCGCGCCAGCCCTGAGGGCGTGAGCGACCTGACGATCGGTATGACTTCCGCTTCGTAACGGTCCCAGTCATGCTCGTTACCGTTGAAGCGCTCCCACTCGCGGATTTGTAGCATCCTCTCCTTGACCTTCACCGCCTGCTTCTCCGAGCCACGACGGCTGACGGCTCATCCGACTCCCGCACGCGTGCCAGCGCAGCACGACCTGCGTCGCTCAGCCTCATCGCCTTCTCGGCTTGATAGCGAGGCGAGCACTCGTCACAGATCTTCCTGCGCGAACCCGCGGCCAGCGGAGAACCGCAGATCTCACAGGCCGCAAGTTTCACGATCCGGCCTGGATTGGCTGAACTGGTAGCGACTGGAGTTCTGCGCTTGCCGCGGATGCCTTCGGCGCTGGAGGACACGAGGATGTCGATCACATCCTTAACCGCACTTCTCGCTTCCCTCTCGAATCGGGGCAATGCTGCCTGCGTTAGGGATCTCGCCAGTGAAGACGACAACCGGACCTGTCCGGAGGTCGCCTCGCCGAACTCCGCCCGGGAGAAGACCCACGACCGGATCATGTCCAAGACGAGCACGCGGCGGAAGAGCTAGCAGAGTTCGAGTTGTGACTCTCGGAGCGCTGCAGTCTCGAGCTTCTCGCATAACATCGGCATAACAACTCACAAGTGCTCAGAGGTACTGAGAGGCACTCAGCGGTACTCGAGCCGAACGCCACGGCAGTCTGACCTGCAGGTCCATCTCGCCCGTAAAGGCGACGCTCAGCCGAGTGTGGCTACAACGCCCCCACCCGGCGCGCCACCTGGAACATCGTGTCGGCGTGCTGCTGCGGGTCGATCATCAGCGACCCCGCCGCGCCCACCTGGGATTGCCAGTAGCGGTACACCGATTCGTGGCTCCAGCCTCGCGTCAGCGCGCTCTTGAGGTTGCGCACCATCTCCGAGCCGGGCCAGATCGCCTCGGGTGCGACCAGGAACCCGCCGCGCTTGCCGTCGATCGAGAGCCAGAACGCCCCGATCAGGCCCCAGGTGGTGTCGTCGCGCTCACCGGAGATCAACAGGAACCGCACGGGCCCTTCCGCGAGCGCGTCCGGCGCGATGATCGGCTCCCGCAGCGCGGCCAGCGGGGAGTCGTGTTGGTGCACCTCTTCATCACGTGCGCGCACGTGCCGTTCCCCCCCGCTCCATGGATGTTCCTTCCAGCGCGATGCTAGTCGGCCCGATGGGGGACGCCAGTGCCCGGAGGGCTACTTCTCGCGGCCCGGACCCGGCCGCAGGACCTAGGTCGTGTGCCGCGGCACTTCTTCGGCCGTGAGGGCGTACATCACGTGGTCGCGCCAGTCGCCGTCGATGTGCAGGTAGCGCGGCGCGAACCCCTCCTCGCGCCAGCCGGTGGCCTCCAGCAACGCCCGTGATGCCGCGTTGTCCGGCTGGACGTTCGCCTGCAGCCGGTGCAGCCCGAGCTGCTCGAAGGCGTGCTCGAAGACCAGCGGCATCGCGGCGCGCATCTTGCCGCGGCCCGCGTGCGGCTCGAACGCGTAGTACCCGAGGTAGCCGTTGAGGAACCGACCCCGCACGATCTCAGCGATGTTGTAGACGCCGATCAGCGCGTCGTCATCGGTACCGACGACGAGCACGCAGGACTCGTTCTCGCGTTCGGCCCGCACGAGGTACGCGTTGAAGGCTTCGGTGGTGTCGGGCGCGGTCGTCCACGGGTGGTGCAGCTCGCGACTCCGAACCGCCGCCGCGATGAACGTGTCGCGGTCCGCGGCGGTCGGGTGTCGTAGCGAGACGTCGTCGCCGCTGACGAGGACCGTCATCCCTCGTGACGGGCGCGCGCCTCGGCGATCACGGTCTCGGCGGCGTCCTTGCGCTCGAACCCGTCGGTCTTGACCTCGTGTCCCTCCAGATCCTTGTACACCTGGAAGAAGTGCTCGATCTCATCCAGCAGCGGCTGCGGGATGCCGTCGAGGTCGTCGACGTGGGACCACATCGGGTCGCGCAGCGGCACGCACAGGACCTTCTCGTCCTCGCCCTTCTCGTCGGTCATACGGAACAGCCCGATCGGGCGCACCCGGATGTGGCAGCCCGGAAAGGTCGACTCGCCGACGAACACCAGCGCGTCCAGCGGATCGCCGTCGCCGCCCAGCGTGCCCGTGATGAAACCGTAGTCGGCCGGGTATTGCATCGAGGTGAACAGCATCCGGTCGAGGTACACGTCGCCGGTCTCGTGGTCCATCTCGTACTTGTTGCGCGAGCCCTTGGGGATCTCGACCACGACCGTCAGCACGTCCGATTCCATGGCGCGGAGTCTACGGGTCCACCGCGGACGGCGTGATGTCGGGGGGTAGCATGGGTCGGACATGGCCGGCACCATCGGGGTGGGTTCCGCGCTTCGTCGTGCCCGCGAGATCCGGGGCATCACGATCGACGAGGCCGC
>Ga0315278_10006977_pt1 | contig 10293 bp, 8 predicted proteins | sample YL17G06_0_MG_FD_203880 | JGI IMG/M metagenome (GOLD analysis project Ga0315278, IMG submission 203880) | Sediment microbial communities from Yellowstone Lake, YNP, Wyoming, USA - YL17G06_0 | ecosystem: Environmental > Aquatic > Freshwater > Lake > Sediment | place: USA: Wyoming | collected... | reverse complement strand
GCGATGAAGAAGCGCCGGTCGAGGCTGCGTCGGACGCGCGACATGTGCCAGGCGACGCGCCGCACAAGCGGCATGTCGATGAGCAGGGCAAGACGCTGGAACTGCGACACGCTGTCCATCCCCGAACGGGTCCCGATCGCCGACGATCGTACCGCGCACGGACCCCGCGGCGCGGTATCGTGTCGGCATGGACGCCCGAGTCGAGCTGCAGGCTGAGATCGACGCGCCGCGTGAGGTCGTCTTCGCCCTCGTGGCCACCGCTGAGGGCCTCGCGCGCTGGCTCGATGCGGCCTCCATCGAGCCACGGCCCGGCGGCGCCGTCCGTCTCCGGCTGCTCGACGCCGAGGTCGCAGGCAAGGTCGTCGCCCTCGACGAGCCGCAGCACATCAGCTTCAGCTGGGACTACCCCGCCGAACCGCTGGCCACGCCGTCCGTGGTCGCCTTCGATGCCATCTCCCATGGGCACCGCACGCACTTGACGTTGCGACACGTGGGACTTGCCGGACGGCGATCGCTCGATGACCACGAGGCGCTCTGGCGGTTCTGGTTTCCACGCCTGGTCGCTGCGGCGCAGGCGCCCTCGTCGATGGTCGTTCAGGCCTCGTAGGTCGGCGCCGGCTCAGGCCTCGTAGGTCGCGGCCGCGCGAGCCAGCTCGTCGGCCACCGATGTGCGCAGGGATCGCGGTGAGACGACCTCCGCGTCTGCGCCCCAGCCCAGGATCCAGATGCGGATCTCGTGCGTGCCGGCCACCCGGCCGCGCCAGGTCAGCGACCCGTCGCCGTGCCACTCCAGCGTCTGGCTGGGGTGCCAGGTGGTTTCCGCCACGCGGCGTGCGACCGTCGGTGAGAAGCGGACGGCAATGGCCTCGAGGGGCTGGTCGGCGATGATGTCCCAGCCGTCGCGCATGGCCGAGACGGGATCCCAGTCGGGATCCGGCTCGAAGGTCTCCGGCGTCAAGGCGGCCTCGGCGATGCGCTCGAGCTTGAAGGTCCTGCGCGCCTGGCGCTCCTCGTCCCAGCCGATGAGATAGAGCGCGTGGGTCAGCGCTGACGGCTCGATGAGATAGGGCCGGATACGCGCCCGCCGGCTCTCCTTGGCCGCGTCGTAGACGCCGGCGCCGTAGACGATCTCGACCACGCGGCGGCCGGCCCAGGCCTCCGTCAGCGTGCGCAGGATGCCAGTGAACCGCTCATCCGGCTCTCGGGTCGCGGCGAAGGCATCGATGGTCGCCTGGACGTGCTCGCTGAGGACGCCCGGCAGGATGCCAGCGAGCTTCAGGAAGGCCGCGATCAGCTCGCTGTCGAGCTCGTCGCTCGCCTTGGCCAGCACGCGGGCGGCCAGGAAGAGCGCCATCGCCTCATGGGTCGTGAGGTTGAGCGGCGGCAGGAAGGCGCCGGCCTCCAGGCCCCAACGGCCTTTGTCCTGCCAGATGGGCAGCTGGGCGTCGTTGTCCATGGCCTGGAGGTCGCGGTAGGCGGTGCGCTTGGAGACGCCGATCTGGTCCGCGATCTGCTGGGCGCCGATGCCCTCGGGATGGGCATGCAGGATCATCGCGACCTTGAGGTAGCGGGCTGCCCGGTCCCACTTGAGGCCGCCCCGATCGCGCGAGCCATCCACGTCCCCAAGCGTACCCGGTCACGCGCCGGGTCGCGCCGGGTCGCGTCTGGACCCGATGGCCGCTACCATCCCCGCCATGCCCAGGAAGTTCCTCCAGCCCGAAACGACGCCGGCCGCCCGAGCTGCCGACCCCTCGGCCGGTCGCGGCCGGCCGTTCGTCAGTCTGACCACCGACTTCGGCGCCCGGGACCCGTCGACGGCGATCTGCGTCGGGGTCATCCACGCCATCGCGCCGGCGGCGACGGTCATGACGGTCACCGCGGAGATCGCCAAGTTCAAGATCCGCGACGGGGCCCTGACGCTCTGGTCGACCCTGCCTTACCTGCCCGTCGGCGCCCACGTGGCGGTCGTCGACCCGGGCGTCGGCACCGAGCGCCACCCACTGGCCGTGGCCACCGCACGCGGGGACGTCCTCGTGGGACCGGACAACGGGCTGCTCATCCCGGCCGCAGAGCGACTGGGCGGCATCACCGCCGCGCATCGCCTGGAGGCACCGGAGTACCAGCTGCAGGTCATCTCGACCTCGTTCCACGGCCGCGACATCTTCGCCCCGGCCGCGGCCCATCTCGTCAACGGCGTGCCCATCGAGGCCTTCGGGCCGGCCGTCGACCCGGCCGCCCTGGTACGGCTCGAGTGGCCGGAGGCACGCGTGCGCGCGGGTGCGCTCGAGACCGCCATCGTCTACGTCGACTCCTTCGGCAACATCAAGCTCGTCGGTGAAGTGGCCGACCTCGAGGCCGCCCTTGGCCGGATCGCGTATGGCGATCAGCTGCGGCTGCGGTGGTCCGACGAGGCCGGGCCGCACGAGCAGGTCGTGCCCTGGGTGCAGACGTTCGGCCGGGTGCCCAAGGGAGCGCCGCTGGCCTACGAGGACGCCTACGCCCGCATCTGCCTGGCCGCCAACCAGGCCTCGGGCACCGACGTCCTGGGCCTGCGCGAGGGCCTCACGTTGACCGTCAGCCGCGGCTGAGGAGGTCGCGATGCCCTTCGTCAGCGTGACCGCCGACTTCGGCCCCGTGGCTACGGCCATCTGCCGCGGCGTGATCCTGACCATCGCGCCCCAGGCCACCGTCATCGACTTGACCGCCAACGTGCCGGCGTTCGACGTGCGCGCAGGATCGCTCGACCTCTGGTACGGCCTGCGGTGGCTGCCGGTCGGGACGCACGTCGGGGTGGTCGATCCTGGTGTCGGCACGGAGCGCATCGGCGTGGCCATCGAGGTCGCCCGTGGCGATGTGCTCGTCGGGCCGGACAACGGGCTCTTCACGGCCGCCGCTGAGCGCCTGGGTGGGATCCGGCGCGTCCATGCGCTGGAATCCGCCGACTATCGCCTGCCGATGGTGACGACGACCTTCCACGGACGCGACGTGTTCGCCCCCGCCGCGGGCCACCTGGCCGCTGGCTTGCCCATCGAGGCGCTGGGGCGGGCGGTCGACCCGACGACCCTGGTCCAGCTGCCGCCACTCCGACCCGAGCCCGCCGTGGGCGGCCTGCGGATCGAGGTCGTCAGCGTCGACTCCTTCGGCAACCTCTATCTGGGCGGCGAGCCGGCCGACCTGGCTCCGGTGCTGGGGCCACTGCGGCCGGGGCTGCCGATGCGCGTGGATGACCTGGAGCTCGTCTGGGCAGAGACCTTCGGGCGGGTCGGTCCTGGCGAGGCGCTCCTGCTCGAGGACTCGGATGGCCGTCTCTGTCTGGCCCTGAACCAGGCGTCTGCCGCTGAGCGGCTGGGAGTCCGCGAGGGCGACGGCATCGTCATCCGCGCCGGATGACCGAGGCGACGGTGGACGAGGCGATCCCGGCCTCCGACCGCGATCCGGCCTCCGACCGTGACCCGGCCGCGTCGGACGCCAGCGGCTCGGGAGCGCCCGCTACGACCGGGGTCCCCGGAGCGCCGCTGCTCCAGATCGACGACCTCATCTTCACCTATCGACGGGCCTCCCAGCCCGCGCTGCGCGGCGTCTCGTTGGCCGTCGAGGCGGGCGAGGTGGTCCTCGTGGCCGGCCCGTCCGGCTGCGGCAAGAGCACGCTCATCCGGGGCATCAACGGCCTCATCCCACATGCCTACCGCGGCACGGTCGCCGGTGAGGTGCGAATCCAGGGCCGGCCGGTCGCCGAGATGCGTCTGCGCGACCTGGCGCAGGTCGTGGGCACGGTCCTCCAGGATCCGGCCCGCCAGATCGTGGGCGCGACCGTCGAGGCGGAGCTGGCCTTTGGCCCGGAGAACCTGGCCGTGCCGCGCGAGGCCATCCGGGCGGGGATCCGCGAGGTCTTCGAGCGGACGAGCATCGGCCATCTGTCGGGCCGCGAGACATCAGCGCTCTCGGGCGGCGAGCGCCAGCTCGTGGCAGTGGCGGGCATCCTGATGATGCGGCCGCAGCTCTACGTGGTGGACGAGCCGCTGGCCAACCTCGATCCGATGGCGGCCTCCCAGCTCCTAGCCATCCTGCGCCGCATGGCCGACGAGGGCAGCGCCGTCGTCATCGTCGAGCATCGCGTCGAGGAGGCGCTCGAGCTGCGCCCCGACCGGGTCCTGTACATGGAGCAGGGCGAGACCCGGTTCCTGGGCCCGATGGACGGCTTCCTGGAGGTGGCCGACCCTGCGCTCGTGAAGCTGCCCTTTCAGGCCATCGTCGAGCAGGCGCGATGTCGGACGCCGGCCGGATCGATCGCGGAGCTCGAGACCCCGGCCCAGGCGTCCGAGCCCCCTCCACCGCCGAGCTCGGCTGAGCCACCTCCGCCACCTCGCGTCGAGTACGTGGACGTCCGGGCGGGCTATGGGGACGTGGAGATCCTGCACGGGGTCAGCGCCCGCTTGGGCGCCACCGAGACCGTCGCCCTCCTGGGCCCCAACGGCTCGGGCAAGACGACCCTCTTCAAGGCGGCCATGAAGTTGCTGCCCCTGATGGGCGGCTCCATCAACGTCGATGGCGAGGACACCGCCCGGCGCCGCGTGGCGGAGATGGCACGCTCCTTCGGCTACGTCTTCCAGAGCCCGAGTCAGATGTTCTTCGCCCGGACGGTCAAGGAGGAGCTCATCTTCGGGCCGACCAACCTAGGCGCCGATCCCGCCACCTTCGACGACCTGGTGGTCGACGTGCTCGCCCGTGTCGGCCTCGACGCCGAGGAGGACATCCTCGAGCGGCCGCCGATGACGCTCTCCTTCGGCCAGCAGAAGCGTCTGGCCATCGCCATCGCCCTGGCCATGCGACCGCGCACGCTCATCCTCGACGAGCCGTCCGCTGGCCAGGATCACGCCAGTGCGGCGCGCTTCATGGCCCAGGTGCGGGCCATCCCCGGCATCCAGAGCCTCTACCTGGTGACGCACGATGTGGACCTTGCGCTCACGCACGCAGACCGTATCCTGCTCTTCCGTGAGGGTCGTGTCGTCGCCGACGGGCCACCCGCGGAGGTCGTCCGGGACCTCGATCGATGGAGGGCATGCAATCTGCGCGAAACATCGTTGATGCAGGCCAACGCGCGTTGGGCGCCGGCGGATGGACGGTTCGTCGACGCGGAGCGGCTGGCGGCCATGGTGGCCGGTCGGCCATAAGAGGGAAGGGAACGCTCATGGCAACGATACAGATGTCGGACAACACCAAGTCGAAGCTCTGGGAGGTTTCGTCGCGCGTCGTCGTCTACGCCGCGATCGGGGCCGTCCTCTACGGGCTCCTGCTGGTCATCCAGGTGCCCATCCCAGGCACCAAGGACGTCAGCCTGCGGCCGGCCTTCGGCTTGGTCAGCTTCTTCGGCTACGCTTTCGGACCTATCGTCGGCTTCTTCACGGGCACCGTCGGCAACGCCATCGGCGACCAGATTTCCGGCTGGGGCGCTCTGACGTCATGGAACTGGAGCCTGGCAAACGGCTTTGTCGGCCTCGTCGCCGGCCTGGCGCCCCTCTACCTCGGCCGGTTGATGCACGGCTCGCTGGGGCAGAAGGCGCTCGGCGGCGCCATCGCCGGCGTGGTCGCCACGCTCGTCGGTTTCATCTTCATCTGGACGGACATGGTCCTCGGTGGCTACGACTTCAACACCGTCTTGACCACCGAGTACATCCCGGTCATCACGACCAACGTCATCTCGACGGCCATCGTGGTGCCCATCCTGGTCTTCATCTGGGAGCCCATCAAGGAGCGCATGGGCCGCTAGGTTCGAGCGCAAGGCTGGCGCGAGGCGACCCGTGAACTTCGCCCCGCGCTACCTCGGACGTGGGTCGTGGCTCGCCCGCCGCGACCCACGTGTCCTGATCCTCGTCCTCTTCCTCTTCGTCTTCACGGTCGTGCAGATGTGGGACGCACGGGTCGTCCTCTTCCTGCTCCTGGTCGCGTTCGTCTACTACCGCTCGGCGTCGATCCCCTGGGCGGGGGTCCGCCGGCAGTGGGCTTTTGTGCTCTTCTTCGTGACCATGCTCGTGCTGGTCAATACGCTCATCACCGGCGGCGTGGTGCCCGACATCCCGCCCGGCCAGTACGACGTCTTCTTCACCATGCCGCTCCTGGGCACGCCGATCTCAGCCCAGTCGCTCGCCTATGCGGGCACCCAGCTGCTGCGCTTCCTGGCCATGACCATGGTCGGCTTCCCGGTCGCGTATGCCATGGCGCCCGATGAATTCGGCATCGCCTTCCGGCGACTCGGCGTGCCCGACAAGTTCGCCTTCGCCATCGACCTGACCTTCCGCTTCCTGCCGTCCCTGTCCAACGACATCCAGACAACCGCCGACGCGCAGCGGGTGCGCGGCCATGACTGGCAGGAGTCCAAGGGCGGCCCCATCGCCCGCCTGCGCAACACGATGCCGGTCGTCGTGCCCTCGGTCATCAATGCCCTCGTCGGCGCCGAGGACACCATCGATGCCATGGACCTGCGCGGCTTCGGGACGGGCAAGCGGACCTGGCTCAAGCACCTCGTCTACGACCGGGCGGACAAGCTCATCCTGAGCTACTTCCTGGCCCAGATCCTGGTCCTGACCGTCCTCGGCTTCGTGACCGACATCTCCGAGATCTGGGTGCCGCCCTTCCTCATCGACCTCGCGAACCGCTGACCGCGGCCCGATGGCCCGCCACCACCGAGTCGCGGCCGATCAGGTCCCGCGGGCGGCGTCGACGAAGAAGGCGAAGAGGCGAGCGAACTCCGAGGGTGTCGACTCGGTGCGCTCTGGGTGGCACTGGATGCCGAGGATGAGCTGACCGGAGCCGACCGACTCGATCGCCTCCACGATCTCGCCGCCCGGATGCATCGCGGTCCCCGACACCGCCAGGCCGGGCGCGAGCTGTGCGTGGCTGAAGCCCTGGTGGTGGTAGGTGTTGACCTGGAGCACGAAGTCCCCTGGGTCGGTCGGGCGCAGGATGCGGGCCATACGCGAGGCGCGCCTGACGCGCATCGGGTGGCGGTTGGCGTGGCCGGATCCGTAGGGCGGACTGGCGTGGCCGTCGATGTGCTGGGTGAGGCTGCCGCCGGCGAAGACGTTGATGACCTGGATGCCGCGGCAGATGCCGAGCACCGGCAGGCTCCTCGCGGCGGCGGCACGCCAGGCGGCCAGCTCGAGCGCGTCCCTGCCGGGCTCGATGTCCGTGGAGCCATCGACCGGCTGGCCGTAGTGCGACGGATGTAGGTCGGTGCCGCCGGAAAGAAGCAGGCCGTCCATGCTCGCGAAGGCCGCCTGCCTCTCTTCATCGATGGCGGTCTCGTCGATGGCGACAGGGTCGCCCCCGGCCGCTTCGACCTGGGCCAGATAGCGGCTGTTCTTGAGGCGGGCGAGATCCGGGTCGGCGGCCGCCGATGGCGTCTGGACGGTGACCAGGATGCGAGGGCGACGTCCGGGTGCGCGGTTCGTGCTCACGTCGACAGCATATGCGCGCCGCCCCGGCTCGCTTCACGCGCCGGTGCGTATGCCTGGTGGTCATGCGACCAGGGGCTCGGTCGGCGGCGGCCCGTCAAGCAGCCGAACTGGACGCGCTCGGCATGTCGATCGGCGTCGGCGCGGTCGGCACCAGGTCCTCGCCGACGGCGGCCGCTTCGACGGCCGTGGCGATCCGGTCGCGGCCGGTCCGCTTGGCCAGGAAGCAGGCCCGGTCGGCGGCACCCAGCATGGCGGCGGCATCGGCGCCGTCGTCAGGGTAGGCGGCCACGCCCGTGGAGCAAGTGACGGCCATCGCACCGCTGCCGCCGCGCAGGCCGCCCTCCTCGTGGATCGCCCGCCGAACGCGGTCGGCGACCGCCCGCGCGCCCGCGCCATCCGTGCCGGGCAAGATGAGCGCGAACTCGTCGCCGCCGTAGCGGTAGGCGCGATCCGAGCCGCGGCCGGCCGAGCCCAGCGCGCGGGCGATGCCCTTGAGCAGGAGGTCGCCGGTCGGGTGGCCGAGGGTGTCGTTGAAGCCCTTGAAGTCGTCCAGGTCGAGCATGATCAGGCCGAAGCCTTCGCCACCGGCCACGGCGCGCTCGAGGTCGGCGGTGAAGGTGGCATGGTTCAAGAGCCCCGTCAGGCCATCGGTCTGTGCCTGGATCACGACATCGGCATGGAGTTCCGCGTTCTGCATCGCGATGCTGGCCTGGGCGGCGAAGAGCTGGACCAGCTCGAACTCCTCGGTCGTGAAGACGGCCGAGGTGCCGAGGCGCTCGAGGGTCAGGACGCCGACCGTTCCTTCGCGGCCGCGGAGCGGCACAACGATAAGGGAGCCGGCCTCTGGGCCGTCGTTCGCGAAAGGGGCGACGCGCGGATCGGCCAGCTCGTCGAGGACCAGCTGGCCCTCCCCGTGCTCGGCCACCCAGCCGGCCACGCCCTCGTCCATCTTCAGGCGACGGCCGCGGTAGTCGACCTCGTCGACGCCCCGTGCCACGACCGGCACGAACTCGCCGGCGACCCGGTCCAGCTTGTCGATGCCGATGTTGTCGACCGGGATGAGGCCGGCAAGTCGAGTCGCGATCTCGTCGAGAACGACGCGGGGGTCGAGCGAGGCGAAGATCGATTCGGTCATGCGCACGAGTTCGCGCTGGCTGCGGAGTTGGCGCTCGAGGGTCTCGGACTGCGCCCGGAGCTGCTCGGTCGCGTCGGCGTTGGCCATCGCCTGGGCAGCCAGCGAGGCGTAGATCTCAAGCAGGCGTAGGTCGTCGGGCGCGAACTGGTGGAGTCCGAGCTTAGAGAGGACGATGACGCCCATCACCCGCTGCTCGAAGATGAGCGGGGCGATGAGCATGGACTCGTCGATCAGGCTGGTGCCGACGATCGTCTGTGCTCGGTCGTCGGCGTTGGCGTCGGGCAGATACTGGGCGACCCCGTGCGCGGCGACCCAGCCGGTGATGCCCTCGCCGACCTTGAGGCGGAGCTCGTCCTCGACCTCGTCGGTGTATTCGCCGATGTTGCCGCGCCAGGCGACCGGCAGGCAGTCGTCGCCGACGACGCGGTAGACGCGGACGTTGTGGTAGTCGATGAGCTGCTGGAGCTCGACGGCGATGGCCATGCCGATCTCGGACACACTGCTCATCCGGTCGAGTCGCGTGCCGAGCTGCTGGATCGACTGCAGCTGGGCCGCCCAGCGGGCCATCTGCGCGTACGTGCCGGCGTTCTGGATGGCGATGCTGGCCTGAGCCGCGATCGCCTTGAGCGCCTCCAGCTCGGGGTCGGACCAGGGGCGGCGACGGTCGTGATACAGCGCGAGGGCGCCCAGCGGTCGCCCGTCGGCCACGAGCGGCGCCACGGCGACGGTGTCAAACCCTTCCTCGATGACCGCCTCCCGCACGCCGCTCCCGCGTGGATCATCGGCATAGTCGGTGGCGTAGAGTGCCTCGCCGGTCTCCATCGCGAGGCGCGCCAGGGACGGAGAGGGCAAGGCAGCCACGCGCTGGAGGTAGCGCTCCGAGAGCCCACGGGCGACCGGCGCCTCGGCGCCATCTCCGCGCAAGCGGTAGATGGCCGCCCGGTCGGCTCCGAAGAGGGTCGTTGCCTGGTCCATCGTCTCGGCCAGGATGGCCTCGAGCTCGAGTTTGGAGCTGATGTCGGTGCTCACCCGGCGCAGGGCTTCGGCGAGCTCCAGCTGCCGCTCCAGGCGCTGCATGAGCCCGACCGTCTCGATCGCGGCGGCGATCTGGTGGGCGACCGCCTCGAACAGTCCGACGTCGTCACGCGTCAAGGCACCGATGCGCGTATCTGCAACATGGATGCAGCCCCAGGTGCCGGTGCGGACCTCGATAGGAACGACGATCTCCGTCGCCACTCCGTGCACGATCTCGGAGTAGCGAGGTTCGAGCCGGACGTCCGGGACGACCATCGTGCGCCGCTCAGCGACGGCGGTGCCGACGATGCCGGAGCCGAGAGGCATCGCCGGCACCCGATCGACCGGAACGCCATGCGCCACGCGCGCCATGACCGCGCCGTCGCGAAGCTGACCGATGCCAACCAGGCGATAGTCGAAGGCCTCGCGCAGCAGCTGGCAGATCCGGTGGAGCGTGGTGTCGAGGTCAGTGACGTGAGCGGTCAGCTGGGCGATCTCACCGAGCACGTGCAACTCGCGACTGCGTCGATCGGCCAGGTCGCCCGAGGAGCGGCCGGCGATGGCGCCGGTCGGCCTGCTGTCGCGCTGGACGCCGGGCAGGCCTGGTGCCTGCTCAGCGTCCAGCAGGAAGACCTCGAGGTCCGCCACCCGGTAGCGGCGGTCGCCACGTGCGTTGATGCGCAGGACCGG
>Ga0315278_10006976_pt1 | contig 10293 bp, 10 predicted proteins | sample YL17G06_0_MG_FD_203880 | JGI IMG/M metagenome (GOLD analysis project Ga0315278, IMG submission 203880) | Sediment microbial communities from Yellowstone Lake, YNP, Wyoming, USA - YL17G06_0 | ecosystem: Environmental > Aquatic > Freshwater > Lake > Sediment | place: USA: Wyoming | collected... | reverse complement strand
GCTTGTCCATTGAGATTTCAAACAGATCCGCATGCAGGATGTTCCCCTCGACCGGATCGACCTGGAAATCGCGCAATAGTGCGGTGCGGTTCGGTTTAGACTTCGCGCCAGTGAGCGTAAGCGATACGAGCGCGGCCCCTCCCGCCTGTGCCTTCAAAATCTTGACCAGGCTATCGGGTTCAATCGTCAAGAGAAGGCATTCGCCCTGCCCATACAACACTCCGGGAACCTTGCCCTCACGTCGAAGCTGGCGGGCTGCACCTTTTCCCGTTTTCTCTCTCACTGTGACTGCTAAATCAAACCTCATGATAGTCCTCCGTCTTCCTCTCGCCGATCTCTAGATATGTTCAATTTAGGCAAACAATGAACTCACTGACTCGTCTTCATGGATTCGCCGAATCGCCTCGCCTAACAGGGGCGCGACCGACAATTGATGTAACTTCGGGCAGCTCTGCTCTTTGCCCCGTAACGGAATCGTGTTGGTCACGACCACTTGCTTCAAGCAGGATTGCTGGATCTGGGTCAACGCCGGCCCAGTGAGTACTGCGTGGGTACAGGCGGTCCACACTTCCCGAGCTCCTCGATCCATACAGGCCTGAGCCCCCTTCACGATGGTGCCTGCCGTGTCAATCATATCGTCCAGCAAGAGCGCACTCTTGCCTGCGACGTCGCCGATGATGTTCATGATCGCCGTCTGATTCGGTCCTTCACGCCGTTTATCGATAATCGCCAAACTCGCGCCGAGCCGCTTCGCAAAGGCGCGCGCCCGCTCGACTCCACCCGCATCTGGCGAGACGACCACCACGTCATTCACCTTCTGCTTCGTAATGTAATCCAAGAGTACAGGCAGCGCGTAGAGATGGTCCACCGGCACATTGAAGAACCCCTGGATCTGCCCCGCATGAAGGTCCATGGTCAGTACCCGATCGGTACCGGCGGTGCTGATGAGATCGGCCACGAGCTTGGCTGAAATCGGTACACGCGGCTGATCTTTGCGATCTTGGCGCGCATAGCCGAAATATGGGATGACCGCGGTGATACGATTCGCAGAGGATCGTTTGAGCGCATCAATAATAATGAGCAGCTCCATAAGGGAATCATTGACGGGCTGGCAACTCGACTGCACGACAAATACATCACCGCCACGAACATTCTCCTCAATCTTGACGCGAATTTCTCCGTCACTGAATGACGACACCGTGGCTGCACCGAGCTTTGTCCCAAGGTAGGAGCAAATCTCATGGGCCAGTGCCAGATTCGAGTTGCCAGAGAATATCTTTAGCTCTCTGCTCATCGATTCCTCAGAGGGTTCGTATCTGTGACTGCGTCACGGTCTGGCTACGTATTATATGGTTCGTCTCGACGGCGGGCGTCGGTGGGCGTGATCGTAGCCCGCCTACTTCATTCGCTGCGCGCTGTTGAGGAAGCCAACTAAGGGGTTAGAATCTAGCGGAATGCACGGGGAGTTGTCAACCGATCCATGGAGGGGGCTTATCGGGGACGTCCATCTCGCCAGTCGAGCGGGCCCGAGCAGGTGGACACAACAAACGCTGTCATCGAAATCTCATTTGCAAACTGGGCCTGGGCCTGGCGCGCTCGCGCTTCGCTCGCGAAGACCCCAAACACCGTCGCCCCGCTTCCGGACAGCAGCGCGATCTCAGCCCCATAATTCCGTAGATTCCGTTTAATTTCTCGAAGCTTCTCATGGGCGGCAAAAACCGGCGCCTCAAAATCATTCTCTGCTGCCGCAATCAATTGAGCCCAGCTCACTTGCGATTGCCGGTCGAGGCTCTGCTGAACCGGCGAGAGCGGCGTCACCGCAGGCCTAGTGACGGCCAATTCTTGATACGCCCACTTGGTATTGACCCCGAACCCCGGGTTGACGAGCACGACCCAGCGCCCCCCTTCAATGACGACCGGACGAACTGTTTCTCCACGACCCGCCACAAACGCTGATGGCGCAAAGAGAAAAAATGGCACGTCGCTGCCCAGCGATTGCCCGGCATCAGCCATCTGCGTCGGAGACCACTCCAACCGCAATAAACGGTTCAATCCTATGATAGTGGCTGCGGCATCGCTACTCCCGCCACCAAGTCCGGCTCCCATCGGAATGCGCTTACGCAGTTCGATGTCGAGACCAATCGGCTGCCGGGCTCGCGCTAACACTTCGGCGGCCGCGCGATAGACGAGGTTACTCTGGTCTGCGGCCAGCTGCGCCGCATCGCATCTCAGCTGAATATCCTGTCGGTCGGCACATATCTTGATGGACACCTCGTCTTCAAGGGCAACCGTCTGCATAATCGACCAAAGATTGTGGAATCCGTCGGGGCGACGGTCGAGGATACGCAGGACCACGTTGATTTTGGCAGGAGCGAAGACGGTGATCTCGGACTGGCTCGACTGCGGATTAATCACGGCCTCCCTTGATGGCATACTTCTCTAGTCGATAGCGAAAGGATCGCGTATTGAGCTTGAGAAGCCGTGCGGCCTTTTTCTTTACCCACATGGCCCGTTCGAGCGCTTTCAAGAGCAGGTCTTTTTCAATGCCGTTGATCAATTCTTCCAAATCCAGCCCCTCTTCGGGCAAATCAGTGGGCACTCCCTGCTGCTGAGGAATCACAACCCTATGAAGCCAGCCACGAATATCCTTATCCGAAACAGACGCGCCGGCGGAAAAGGTGACCACGCGCTCAATCAAGTTCTCAAGCTCGCGCACGTTGCCGCGCCATTCATGGCCCAGCAACACATGCATTGCCTCCGATGTCAAGACGGGAACCGGCTTGCCGCTTTCCTGTGAGAACTTATCGAGAAAATGTTTCACCAGAAGCGGAATGTCTCCCGTTCGAAGCCGCAACGGTGGAAGCCGAATCGGGATTACGTCTAAGCGGTAGTACAAATCTTCGCGAAATGAGCCGTCGGCCACAGCTTTCTCAAGATCCTTATTGGTTGCGGCCACGATGCGCACATCAACCTTGACATCCTGGTTACCGCCCACACGCCGAAACTCCCGTTCTTGAATGACGCGTAACAGCTTGACTTGAATGGTCGGGGTTGTATCGCCGATTTCATCCAAGAAGATTGTCCCGCCATTGGCGACTTCGAACAACCCGGCTTTATTGGCCATCGCACCGGTAAAGGACCCCTTCATGTGCCCGAAAAGCTCGCTTTCGAGCAACGTCTCCGGCACAGCACTGCAATTCACCGCAACAAACGGCATTGGGCTCCGGGCGCTATTATAGTGAATCGCGCGCGCCACCAACTCTTTTCCCGTTCCGCTTTCTCCGCAAATCAGCACATTGCTCTTCGCGTCCGCAACCTTGCGCACCACGTCGAACACCTTCTGCATGCTTTCACTCTGGCCGACGAGCTGCGCAAACGACGACTGGCTCGCCATTTCACGTTTTAATAGAATATTCTCCGTCGAGAGTCGTCGTTTCTCCAAGGCGTTGCGGATGATCAACTGCACTTCATCGACCTGGAACGGTTTGGTCAGGTAATCGTATGCGCCCTGTTTCATCGCATCGACCGCCGAATCCGCGGTCGCAAACGCCGTGATGACGAGGACCACGGTTTCAGGAGAAGAAGACTTCACCGCCTTCAGCACCGCCATGCCATCCGCTTTCGGCATCCGGAGGTCCGTGATGACGAGATCGAAGATTTCCTTGCCTATGAGACCGATGGCCTCTTCGCCATCCGACGCTTCAGTGACGGTATAGCCTGCGCGTTTGAGCATGATGCTCAAGACTTCGCGTAACCCCCGCTCGTCATCGACAACTAGAATTTTTTCCACGGTGTCCGTCCCTCATGCCATAGTCGCACCCCGGCATCCCCGGAACGCGGCATACATACCACAAAACGCGAGCCTTGACGCTCCTGACTTTCGACCTTGATCCACCCCCCGTGCAGATCGACGATGCGATGCACGGCTGCGAGGCCCAATCCTGACCCTTCTTTCTTCGTCGTGAAAAACGGAAGAAATATCTTGTCGAGGTTCTGTTTCGGAATCCCTTCCCCGGTGTCTTGAAACGCAATTTCGATGACGTCGCCCTTCCGACTGCCGGCATCGACATGGCGGCAGCTCGTCGAGATCGTCAACTGTCCTCCATTCGGCATCGCTTCAAACGCATTCGTTGCCATATTCCAGAAGACTTGCCGCAGTTGATCTTGATCGACCAGGGCTGTGAGAGCTCCGGTTGCCAGGGACGTGACAATCTTGATCTTGGAACGTGTTCGCGCTTCATGTTGAACGAGATCGAGCGTCTCGGCAAGTACTTTGTTGAGATCATGCTCCGCAAGATTGAGCGCCGGCGGGCGCGCATACTGGAGAAACTCAGTAATGATGTTGTCGAGCCTGGTGGCCTCTCGAATCGCAATATCCATCAACCGGCGGTTCGTTTCATCCTCCATCGCATCTTTTCGAAGCATTTGCATCGCGCCGGCCAACGCGCCGAGCGGGTTGCGGATCTCATGGGCCATCCCGGCAGACATTTCACCCAAATTCGCCAGCCAATCCTTGCGCCGCATCTCTTCTTCAAGATCCCGAATCTGCGTGAGGTCTTTGAATACTCCGACCAAGCCTGTCTGCATCCCCTGTTCGTGCAATGGGGAAAGGGTCATACCGAGAATCAGCCGATTACCGTCAGCACGCTTACATTCCACCTCGAATCGCTTCGTCGTTGACACGGCGCCACCGAGTGGCTCGTCTGATTCCTGGTTAGGGTGCCAGTTGAAGACTTCACGCCAGGGGCGCCCGGCCACATGATCGATCGCATACCCGGTCGCTTCCTGTGCTGCTGGGTTAAACGAGGTGATACACCCCGAGGCATCTGCCGTAAATACACCGCTGCTGATGCTGTGGACAATATTCTCGTGAAAGACTCGAAGTCGAGTCAGCCCCTGCTCCTTCTCACGCAACGATTGATCGGCATGCTGAAGCTGTTCAGCTAAGGTGCCGCCCAATATCCCGACGACAAGAATGGCAAGGGCATAGACGCCAAACGATTGAAACGTTTCAGACACGGTCAGCCGACTCGGCGGCATCCACCCCCACCACTCCACAAGTCCATATAGTTGAATGTTCGTTATGAGACCAAACAAGATAATGCAGAAACAGGCAGTAAGAAGCCCCACTCGCCGGCGGGGCACGAGACTGGCAACCGCCACCGTCAGGATATACAGCACCGCGAAGGGACTCTCAATCCCCCCAGTCCGAATAACCAACACTGTCTCAAGGAGAAAGTCGATCCCTACTTGAGCCCCCAAAAGTATCGCGAGTGCTGCCTGAGAACGAAGTGTACGAAGCAGAATGACGGAAGGAATCGTCAGGATGTAGGTGACAATGATCAGGGTATAGAACGTCTCGACCCGCCCGACCTTCCCGATCTGAAAAGCGAGCGACAGCCCCAGCATCAGGGTCACGAAGGCCATCCGCAGCCCCATGATCCAATAGAGTCGTGTGCGCAAATTATTCATGAGTGGAAGACCACCGGACGAGAAGAAGATCAGCGGGGCAGGAAAAGAGATGTGCCTCGTTCATTCTCCTCGGATGAGGAACCAGAAACTGTATCATTCTCCATATGCAGAACGGCGAGTGGTATAGCCGGAAAGACTTCGCGTCTTGACGCAGACGACCAAGCACAATTTCAGAAGAAGAACCGACCGACCGCTTCCTCTATCCGATCACAGCTGCCATCTTGAAGATCGGGAGATACATCGCAACCACAATAAACCCAATCACAGTCCCCAAGAACACCATCATCGCCGGTTCAAGCAATGAGGTTAGCGAAGCGACCGCCTGATCAACTTCATCTTCATAAAAGTCTGCGATCTTCCCTAACATCGCATCTAGTGCGCCCGTCGATTCACCAACGGCAATCATATGTGTCACCATCTTCGGAAAGACACCGCTCGCTGCTAAGGGATCGGCGATGGTCTTTCCGCCACTGATACTGACGCGAGCATTGATCAACGTCTGTTCAATTACCTTATTACCCGAGGTCTTTGCGCAGATCGTCATCCCGTCGAGTAATGGAACCCCACTGGCGAGCAATGTCCCGAGCGTACGGCTAAACTTAGCAACCGAGGCTTTTCTGATTAGGTCTCCAACTACAGGCATTTTGAGGAGAAGCCTATCAATAACCATCCGTCCTTGAACGGTCGCATAGTACTTTTTAATGCCAATAACAAGTCCTGCAATTGCCCCAAAAATGATGTACCAGTAGTCTCTAATGAAATTACTGATATCAATGACCAATTGAGTAGGTCCAGGCAAACCCACTTTCCCTCCTGACAGGTCCATAAACATTTTTGCAAAGATTGGGATAACAAAAATCATGAGCACGGTGATAACAATAACGGCTACCCCCATGATCGAGGCCGGATAGATCATGGCAGACTTGATCTGCCCTTTGAGCTTCATCGCTTTCTCGATGTACTGTGCGAGACGCGTCAAGATCGTATCGAGCAGGCCACCCACTTCTCCCGCATGCACCAAATTGACATAAAGATCGTCGAAGACTTTGGGATGGCGCCGCAAGGCATCCGAAAACGTCGAACCTGCCTCCACCTGAGTCTTCACCTCCCCGACGGTCTCCCGCAGCACTTTATTCTCGGACTGGGTCGAGAGAATTTCGAGACATTGCACCAATGGCAGCCCCGCGTTGATCATTGTGCCAAATTGTCGCGTGAATACAACCAGATCTTTATCACTAAGACCGGACCCAAGTTTGAGTTTACTGAGATCGAACCCCCCGCCGCTCTTTTCTGCGAGGCTCGTGACGACGACGCTTTGCTTGCGGAGCTGATCCACCGCCTCATCTCGGGTTTTCGCGCTTAGCTCGCCCTTCTTGACGGCGCCCGATCTGGTTCGTCCAACATACGCAAAGGTAGCCATAGACAACACTCACCCTTCAATGTGGCCATCGTCCTGGCCGGTTGTAGACATCAAGAAATACCTACCAGGCGAGTCTACTGGCCACCCCAAAACCTGTCAAACAAATGCACAATCTCTGCGCAGGTGACGAGGCCCGCAGGCACAAGCAATACAGAGCCTTAGCTGTTGATCACGCTCGTGTGCCGAGCACCCCGGTAGAGATAATGCAGCCCGGACAATAGCGTGAAGGAGACCATGCCTAACAAGAGAGGCAGCATGACGGTGAGATCGATTTGGCGGGAACTCAGAAATATGACCATCACGATATAGGACAGCTGGAGAAACGTGGTGCCCTTGCCCAAGAAAGTCGGGGTAATGTCCACGCGAGAATCTGTGAAGTGCGCGACCGCCGTTCCCAGCATCAGGATCAAGTCTCGGCTGACCACGAGGATGGTGACCCACAAGGGGATCACATGAATCATCGAAAGCGTGATGAATCCGGAGGTGAGAAGCAGCTTATCTGCCAAAGGGTCCAGCACGGCCCCGAGCCGGGTATGCTGATTCTTTATTCGGGCGATCGCCCCATCTAGCGCATCGGTGAGGCCCGCTACGAGAAGCACGATGAGCGCTTGATTAAATCTGCCATAGAGAAGTAACCCGATGTAGCAGGGAATCAGGAGAATACGGAGGATGGTCAAGCTGTTCGGGATATTCATATCGTTCGAAACACAGCGGCTACTGCAACGGGAGAAAATGATAGGAGGCCGCTGCACGGTTGTCAACGGCTTGCAGTCGGCATGGCGCCACCCTATAATCGAAGCCCTGAGCCATTCCGTTTGAGTATCATGGAGGTTGCAATGAGTTCTCTTCCGTTGCTTTTCAAAAAAGAAGGACTGGTTGAAAAGCACCAGGTTGAAGGAGTAGACCCGAGCGATCGGTATTTCAATCGTACCGTCCTCATCAATCGAACTGCCTCAGGCTACGCCGCCAAGGTCATGTATGAAGCCCTGGTTGTGGAAGGACACTCGCATCCGACTATAGCCGCTTCAGTACAAGAGCTCATCGCAGCGATGCAGGGATTCGGCTTCAGCAAAATGAGAACCCGCACCAATTTCAAAGGCACAAAGTATCTCGCCGAAAAAGAAACCTGGGTCGACTACCAGGATCCAGCGTAGTCCGGCTGTCAGGCAGACACGAACTCCCGGTACACCAGGTCATGAATATACGGGCGGAAGGCCTTAATTTTCTCATTCCTTCGGCTCGGATGCACCCGATTCGATAACAGCACCACCTCCAACTCGCACAACGGATCAATCCACAGCGACGTCCCAGTATAGCCGAGATGCCCGAATGACCGCTCGGAAAAACTGGAGCCCGATGATGATGGCGCCGACGGAGTATCCCATCCCAACCCCCAACTCGATCGATCGGCAGATTCTTGGCGGGTCGTAAACTGCCTGACAAGTTCCCCCTCCAGAATCGACTCTCTTCCATAATAGCCGCGGAGCCAGGCCCCGGAGACTGCCAGTACCGATTCGGCAGTCCCAAATAACCCTGCATGGCCCGCGACACCACCCATCGCTGCGGCATTTTCGTCGTGCACTTCCCCACGTAAGAGTCGATTACGCCACTCATCCTGTTCGCTCGGGGCAATGCGCGATACATCGACGGTTGGACGTACAACGTCGGATAGCGCTCGCCCTGCCGTAGGGCAGAACATCATTGGATCGGCCTGTAGCGGTTGGACGATCGCCTCTTCGCACCAAAGATCCAACGCCATTCCACTGAGACGTTCCACCAGAAACCCCAGGAGCATGAATCCAAGGTCGCTGTAGACGCTTCGCTCTCCGCGCGCATAGATCAACGGCTCATCACGAATCATTTCCAATACATGTTGTTTGGCGGGTTGATCTCCGCCAGGGAGCCTGGAAACCAGGTCCCTTGCATCAAGCTGCTTGTAAAACGGTCGCCATCCTGGCAAGCCTGATCGATGGGTCAAGAGATCTCGCACCGTTGCCTGACCGATCGGCGCCCCTTGAAGTTCGACTAATATCTCTCGTACAGGATCTCCAAGGGCAACCTTGGCGCGCTGAGTCAGAAGTAAAACTGATGTAACCGTCACCAACGGTTTGGTAAGAGAGGCGAGGTCATAGATGGTGGTGGCTTGCACCGGAAGGCTCGTGGGTTCTGACGACAATCGCCCGGCCGCAATCACACATAGCAGTTCGCCATGGAGACGCACCGCTAACTGGGCGCCGGGAAAGACACCGTCGTCAACGGCTGATTGCAGTGCCGTCTGAATGACGTGATGGGTAGTCATGGCCGAAGCATCTATGAGTGAGGGAATCTGCTGCTGGCAGGCGGCGCGAAGCAGACCAAGAACCGTATCAGTAAATAAGGATCGTTCGGGTCCAGCAGGTCACAACGCCGGGCTCGACTCTCCCTCGAGCTTCTCCTCCGATGCAATCGCGGCGTCGTGAAGCGCTTCCTGCTCTTCCACTTCCAGCATACGCTCAAACATCCGTAACGATGCGCGCAATCGTTCGACCATGAGCAGTCGCTGTTTCTGAAGCGAAGAAAGGTCCCTCTGCGTATCGGTCAGCTCGACCCCGGCTTGACGGATCAACTCGCCAGCCTTCAGTTCAGCCTCTTTGATGACGAGATCCGCCTCCCGATGTGCATTCCGTTTCACGTCCTCTGCCAGCGATTGCGCCGAGAGGAGGGTGCTCGACAACGTCGCTTCCGTTCGCTTCAACTCAGCAAGCTGCTGCTCTAGAAATACGATCTTTTCTCGCTGAACCGCCTGGTCTCGATTCAGCGATTCAATCGTCTGTGCCAGTTCTTCGAGGAAGCGATTGACCTCTTCCTTGTCGTACCCGCGAAAGCTGGCCTTGAACACCATTTGTTGAATATCGAGCGGCGTAATTTTCATGGCACCTCCCCAATACTATGTCCGTCCATAGCCACTGCGATCTGTAGTAGCGACGGCACGATGGCCCTCTGAAGAAATACCAGAATCAGTATGAGAACAAAAGTAGAGAGATCAAACCCTAAACGCGTACCGACTATTCGGCGAATTGGAGCCAATGCCGGCTCAGTAACCTTGACCAGAAACTGCACAATAGGGTTCCATGGGTCAGGATTGACCCACGAGATGAGCGCGCGAGCAACGACAACATATATATAGATTTCTAAAACATAATGGATGACCGTTGCCAATGCGCTCAGGGCATTGCCTATGATAAACATCAGCGCCCCAACTCTTTCGATCGTGTGGTGGCCGCTTCGACCGCTGCCATCAGCGCAGCGCGAAATCCTCCCTGCTCGAGCTGATGAAGCCCGGCGATGGTCGTGCCTCCGGGAGACGCCACTCGATCTTTTAATTGAGCGGGATGCACCCCCGATTCCAGTACCAAACGAGC
>Ga0315278_10006975_pt1 | contig 10293 bp, 14 predicted proteins | sample YL17G06_0_MG_FD_203880 | JGI IMG/M metagenome (GOLD analysis project Ga0315278, IMG submission 203880) | Sediment microbial communities from Yellowstone Lake, YNP, Wyoming, USA - YL17G06_0 | ecosystem: Environmental > Aquatic > Freshwater > Lake > Sediment | place: USA: Wyoming | collected... | reverse complement strand
GGGTATCTCTGCCCAAACCAGTGACAGACGCCCTTCAAGTCTTTCTTCTCTTCCCCGTGACTCGCCAGGCAGAGAGGAAAAAAGCGAGGAACACCAGATCGGCCCAGGCCCAAGGCATCCACATCGAAGGGATCCCGGCGGTCAAATCGTACCAGAACACCGTGCCGCAATAAGCGATCTTGAGGCCGATGCCGAAGGGTATCAGGGTTCGGAACTTCACGGGGTCGCTTGCAATCCTGAAGAACATCAGCGCAAAAACGAGAAGCAACAACGCCGGAAACGTGACGTAGCCAAAGTGATTGGGCGGCGGTACGTCGAACATTCGATACAACCGGCCCGGCACCGTCAAGAAAGCGATCCCCAGAACCCCGTCGTACAAACCGGCGATGACGAAGAGCACTTTCATCCATTCCTTGCGCATGTTTTCTTCCTCCGCGCTAGATGCCCACTCAAAGCCCGTTCAATGTTCGCGGCGCTTGACGTCGCGAAGCTGCCTGCGAAACTTTCTTTGGCGTTCTGCCACCAACTCGTCGCTGTAGAGTGTCGCGACGAGTTCCCTGAAACCCGATTCCAGTTCGGCAACGTTCATGTGTTGCGGCTCGAAATTGACGTCGAATAGAGTGCACAGCTCCCAGGAGTCTTCGTGCAAGAGCCTGCCGGATTTCTTCAGCCGGTCGTAGAGGGGCGTCCCTGGAAACGGCGTCTGGATGGTGACCTGCACTTCGTGCAGCCCGCTCCCCCGAACGAACTCGAGTACCCTGTTGAAGCTGTCTGGTCCGGTGCCATCCAGTCCGAGGACGAAACATCCGTTCACGGAAATCCCGTGGTTCTGGATCCTTTCGACAGCGGACTTGTAGGTGTCGAGCTGCTTCGCCTTCCAGTTCGACCGCGTCTCCAGGCCGTCGAGGCCGGCCATCGATAGGCTTTCGAAACCGATCAACACCTGCGCACACCCGCTTTCGCGCATCAAACCAAGGAGCTCATCATCGTTCGCCACGGAGATGTCCGTCTCGGTGAACCAACGCACGTGTTCCCCGCTGAGAGCGCGCATGAGCTTCTTGGTGTGCTCCTTGTTCACAAAGGTGTTGTCGTCTGCAAATTCGATGAACGGTTTGGGCCAAAGCTCCTTGATCCGCCGGACCTCGGCAATGACCTTTTCCACAGGCTTGACCTTATAGCCCGCACAAAGGATTATCGACGCCGCGCAGAACTCACACCGGTGAGGGCATCCGCGCTGGGTCTGCACGGTCAATCGGTTGTACTGGTCGCGATCCAACAATTCGAATCGCGGCATCGGCGCGTCGGCAAGGTCGAACTCACGTCCCCTGGAGTCGTACAGCGGCTTCAACCGGCCGCGCTGGAGGTCTGTCACGACAAGCGGCCAGCTGGGCTCCCCTTCACCGATGACGATGCAATCGGCGTGTTGTTTCGCCTCCCCGGGCATCGCTGTCACGTGCAATCCCCCGAGGATCACCAGGACTCCGGCTTTGCGGTACAGGTCGGCGAGCCGGTAGGCATCCTTAATCTGAGCGGAGTAGCTCGATATCGCGACGACGTCGTACTCCCCCGGGAACTCCTTCACCGCATCCACGTCGGGCACTTCACGGTAGTCGACGGCGATGTCCCCAGGGGTCATCCCGGCGAGCGTCAGCAGCCCGAGACTCGGAAGCGACGCGATCACCTTGCTCCGGTGAACGAACCCCGGCAGTGTCAGTCCGATCTCCAGCAGTTTTGCATTGCATACCCGAACGCCGCTTATCGCGATCAAACCCATTCTCATGACGAGAACCAACCCCAGAGAACGAGAACGACACCCGTCGCCACGCTCACTACAGGAATCGGAAAGAGATGTCGGAACGATTTCCTCCACGCGGTGAGATAGCAACAGAGCGGCATCGTGATCCCCCCAAGGACCATGCCGCCGGCGGCGATGTGAGGGAGAGCTGCGACATGACCCGCGCTATTCGTCGTGAGGCCGAACATGATGTTGAGGATTCCGAGCCCGACCAGGGAGACGTGCCCCAGGCGGAGCATGCGTCTGCGAAAAGCGCTGTAGCCGCCGGCCCAGTCCTCTACATGGAAAAAGAGTCCCATGACGGACCCCGCGATGACACCACACAGGATCCCCACCCAACCGGCGACGACGTTCGCATCATGCACAGCCATCTTTTCTACTTCGGTCCTCCGCGGCCCGAGCTCAGCTCCAGGATTTCCCGTTCCAGTGCCAACCCATCCCCTTTCTTGAATCCGACGAGATGGTACATGATCCTGCCCTTGCCGTCGATCAGTAACACGGCACCTGCTGAGGGTTTTGAGGGAGCACTTCAAATACTATCGCGACTCTCGTACTCATCTCGGTCTCAAGAAGGATTGCCCAATACCACGGCCCGTCGAGACGCCCGATTTTGGGTCGATTCACGCAGAGCCGATGCTTGGCGGGCTGCATCATCGGTATTTCCGACCGGCTGTCTGATCCTCACCGCTTAATTGGAGTCCAGAATCTCCCAGCAGGATTTCTCTGTCCAGATCCGAGACAGACTCCCCTCACTTCATTCTTTTCTTCCCTCAACCCCCAACAACCAGCCTTCTCGTGAAGCCTTGTCGCCTGAAATCAGCCTCGCGAACCGCAATTTTCCGCACGGATGGAATTTTTTGGAAGGGACAGGTAAACACAATGCGCAACATTCGTCGTTCCACCGGCGTGTCAGGACTCCTCGTGTTGACGTCGATCGTCTTGATCGCGGGCTGCAACAGCCCCACTGCCGTGGAGCCCGGTTATCAGGCCCCGGCGCTCTCCACGCAGGAAACTCCCTACCCTACGATGGATCAAATCTGTAATTCTATTGCTAACGAGATCGAAAGTCTGTGTCCGCGAGTATACCCTTACAGGAATTGGGGCGAGGAAAACTCGTGCGTGAAGACATTGATGGCTCAGCTGCTCGGCTCGTACAAAGACTGCTTGTCCGGCGACCAACTTTCAGAAGTCCGTGACTGTGTCTTTGCCCACCTGGCCATTGACAAACACAGGAGACCACAAAGGTCCCGTTCCACACGAACTCTAGAAGCACGAAATCCGAAAACAAAAGGGGCGGACTGCCGCCCCTTTTTTGTTGTCTTTTGTATTCGTCAGCCGCTTTCAGTATCTTTGCTCGGAGCCGGTTGGTTCAACAACGCGAACGCCTGAGATTCCCCAGGCACTCTGGCATTCCGTGCAGGTAGCGCACTCACACGACCCACCTATCGCGCGGCGACGGAAAATCACATGTCCAGTGAATGCGTCCTCGGACGTGAAGTCCAGACTGACGGTGGTCCAAGTCGTAACGGTGCAGTCGCGCATCGTCACGCTTTCGTGCTCCGACTCGCCCGACGCTGTCAATGAGCTCGACTCCGCAGTCCACGAACCGGACCAATCCCCCATCGAGAATCCCGATTCGTCGATTTGAATCGAGTAGGATTCCAAAAACGTCTTCGTCAACTCACAGCCGTTGAACGTGACCCATGTGGAGATGTTGAAGTCCCCGCTTCCGACTTCCAGCGGTTTCGGCGGATTGGGTGGATCCGTGACGTTATCGGATCCGCCCCCGCCTCCGCATCCGGCCGGCACCAAAGCCATAAGGGCGACGAGAACTATTCGCAAGAGGGAGAGGAACGCCACGGGTCGGCGGCCGAGCCCGGCGGGCCAGCGCACTAATGAATTCTGCGAAGGTGCTTTCATGATTTGAACATACGGCGGCGCTGCAGCCGCGTCAAGCCCGTAGTGTCCGAAAATAGGACTGAGGCCGCCCATCTCACGCCGCCTGCCGATGGTAGTACTTGAGTAGCCCGCCCAGTCGCTCCCGGGTCTCAACCAACCCCTCGCTTTGAGGCGCCGCCCCATTGATCAGCACGTTCCCGATCCCCTGATGGCTGCGCTCCTCGTGGTAGTGAGCCGCGTACTCCGCGATGGCCCGGACGAGCGACTCTCGCCCCAAGAAGATCATCTGATCGAGACACTCGTACTTGATTGATCTCACGAAGCGTTCCGCGTGTGCGTTCATGTTCGGCGCTTGGTACGCCGTGAGCAGAATCTCGACGCCGGAACCCCGAACGATCGACTTGAACCGCGGCGAGAAGATCGCATCTCGATCAATGACCAGGAAGCGCTTCCCCGTCAGCTAGCCCTCCTCGCAGTCCGCCAGATTCCGGGCCATCTGTTCCATCCACGCCGAAGTCGGGTTCGTCGTGCCGACGCCGTGAACGCGACGCGTGGCGATATCGATGACGAACAACGTGAAGTGCCTGACCAACCCGCGAGCCGTCCACACCTCGGTCGTGAAGAAGTCGGCGGCCGCGATCAGATGCGCGTGCGATCTGACGAATGTCGTCCAACTGAGGGGACGATCGGGAGAGGGCCTTCGGACCATCGATTCTTGCTCGGGCGGAGTTTTCAGAAGGGACACCGGCCAAAGGATTCGGCTGTTCGACCCGGATCGCACGCCGCCCTCCGTCCCGATGGCCTACCAAGCGCCCGGCGGTTTCAGATCGATGGGAAGTGTGAACTGGCTGCTCGAGTCCGCATCGGTCTCGAACTGATCGAGCGTCGGGGAGTACGTCTTGACACTTATAACCTTCTTTTCCGGATAAATCTTCATGATTCGGAGCCACCCATCGCCCCCGTTCGGTCTCATCTGATAATTTGCCATCACCGTGTGGACCGTGTGTCCCTGGTACGTGTCGGACCGCCGTCCTTCCCCGTGGAAGTGACCGCACACCATGAGGAAAAGGTTCGGGTTGTCTTTGAGGGCATCGTAGATTGCCTGACCCTGCGTGGTGAACGGGGCTGGGTTCCCCAGTTCAACGAGGAAGTGCGCCGATACGATCGCCCAGCGTTTCGAATAAGCGGCCAGAAGACTGTCGGCCCAGGCCAGAACGTCCGCATCGGGCGATGCGTCGTACTCCATGCTGACGACGATGAAGTCGAACCCACTCGCGCTAAAAAGAGAAAAGTGGTCGTCGTTGTTCGACTCAAAATGCCCGCCGTAGTACGGACGCCCGGAGCAGTGCGACACGCCAAATAGCCGGTTGTAGTACGTCGTCGTCCCCGCAGGATCGTTATGGGGCGTCTGGTCGTGGTTGCCGACCGTCGTCGAGTACGGGAGACCGTACAAGAGATGGGTTGCGGTCGAGTCTTCGAGGAGGCTCATTGCGGACCAGGCTCTGTCCCACTCTACCTCGTATTCGTCACCGTCGTTGACCATGTCACCGACATGATTGACGAAAACCGCGTTGAGCATCTTCATGTTGTCGACGATCCACTGGATCTGAGCACGGAAGATCGCCGTTGTCCCGCCGAACATCTCGGCCGTGTAGTGCTGTGTATCCGGAATGATGATGAGCGAAAACGCCGAGTCCGGCGAGTCCACGGGTCTGCCGGAGTACGCCACGTCGTCATCACCGCAGCCCGGTAGACAGAGCACCATGACCAGGGCTAGACTTGCTGAGATGAACATTCTGCACATACCTGACCTCCGCAGTACCTTTGTGGACGAGTTACTTGGAACGCGTTCTGTCCAACCTATTAAGATGCGAGGGAATCCTTTGGACGCTGACCTGTCCCTTTCGAAAACTCCGTCCACGTTGGTATCTTTGCAGTTAGGCAAATCCATTATAACACGGTCTTCATGTTTTCGATCCTCCTGCGCACACTTTTTGCGGCGCTGAGGTTATCGAATGGTCGAGCCCCGAAGGACGAAGCGGTCGCCTCGGGCTCGACATCGTGCTGCTCGACTGCGTTATCAGTCTCCCTTAGCAGGCCGTCAAGAATGGCCGTCCTAGGCAAAACGGAACTGTAATAAAACTGTAAGATGGGGGTTTCGAGCGGAAGTGCCCGATCGCGCAACTCTTTGACTAATTTGGAGCTGGCGCTCCGAATTGAACCGAGGACCTGCGCACGGCGGATGAAGCTCACCAGAGCCACGCAAGACAAAGCCCGACCATTCTTGCAACCAGCGTCGAGCAGGGCCATCAGGGCCTTCCCGTCGACCCGCTCAGGTTTCTCTCACGCCTGCGTGGGTGCCATGGCCCCGCGGTAGCGACGCAACTCGGCGGCGACCTGATCGTAGACCTCCTGGAAGTTAGGCAGACCGCCCAGGCTCTCCTCGGCCCCGCTCTGGCCACTCATGCCGGCGGTCTGGATATTCAGGGTGCCGATGCCGAAGAGCCGGTCGAATGGGCCTTGCTTGACCTCGAGATTGGTGACTGTACGGAACGGCACGTGCTTCACCGTCTTGGTAATCACGCCCACGCGCACGATGACCTCGTCGTCGTGGATCTCGTACTGCAGGCTGCGGTAGTAGGGTGGGATGACCAGCAACGCTGGTATGAGCCAGGCCAGGTTGATCAGCACGGCCACGATGAAGCCGATGGACGCACCCCCGGCGCCCCCGTTCTTGGTTCCGATCCAGATGCCCAGCGCAATGCTGCCGCCCAGCGCGATCACACCGCCGAGCCCGGTGTTCAGGAACAACTTGTGCCGGAATTTGCTGTCCGGTCGAAAGAGAACTGTGGACATGGTTTTCCTCCTCGCTGTGTACAGACAACTACCGCCGGGCTTGTGCGTCCAGCCACGATCTCGAGGTCGTCTGATACTGGGGTCATGGTCACGCGGCCACCTGGCTCGCCATATCGAGCGCCTCCTCCACGGGGAGAGGTCCTTTGGCAATCTTGTCTTTCAGCGTCTCCCCGTCGTAGCGGTCCATAAAGATAAATAGCTGCCCATCACGAGTCTCATCGATCTCATGAATCGTGCAGATGTTGTGATGCTGGAGGGCCGAGGCCGCCTGGGCCTCGTGGATGAAGCGGGTCTTGGCGGAATTGTCGCGTGTGAGTTCGGGTGGGAGAAACTTGAGGACGACGAACCGTTTCAGCTTGATGTCCTCGGCCTTGTAGACCACACCCATTCCGCCCTCGCCGAGCTTCGAGAGAATCTTGTAGTGGGATATGGTCTGGCCGATCATCATCACACCTCGAAATGCTCCCACTCGTGTTTTACCCGCTCCAGAAGCCTCTTGAAGCGCTCCTCGCCGCGGAGGTTATCAAGTAACTGGGTCCGCTCCAGTACCGGATAATTGATAAACCCTCGGTTGATGGCGTTCTCAAGCCAATCGAGAGCTTCCGCCTTCGCATCGAGCGAGGACAGCATGAGCGACACGTAGTACGACCATTCAGGATCCCTCTTGCACGTTTTCTGGAACTCCGAAGTCATTTCCGCGAATGCCTTATCCCTGTCTTTCAACACCCCGTATTTCAGCAAGAGCGCGAACTTGGTGCACACATTGTCCGGCGTTGCCCTCGCGCTCTCGTCAATAATGGGAACAGCTTCACCGCGTTCGTTGTTGCAGACCAGCATCCACGCAAAGAAGAACTGAGAAAGAGGACTCTCGGTATCCGCCTCATAAAATCTGCGGCTCTGCTCAAGAGCCGATCGATACTGCCCATCGTAGAAATACATCATCCCCTGGGCCAGGTATTTCCACAGGTCCAGCGGATCGACCTGCTTCGCCCGTTCCATGAAGAGTAAGGCTGAAGACGGTTTCCCGACAGTCACGATGTACGTATACGCGAGCTTTTGCAACGCGTTCGACTCATTCGGGTTCCCTGCCAAGGCCTTCTTGTAATGAAGAATCGCCTTCTGCGGATTCCCGAGGAAGTCCTTGTAGATTGTTGCGAGAACTTCATGCGCCGGCGGAAAATCAGGATCCAACGCCAACGCCTTCACCGCAAATTCTTCAGCTCGCGCAATATAATCCTCTTGCCTGACGCCTATATTGACATATTGCCAATAGACCAACGCCAGAGCCGAATACAGCAACGCGTTATCGCCGACGATAGCGATGCCATCCTGCAAATATTGGTCCGCGCTATCGAGAGCGCTCTCGTTGAAGCGCCAGACGTTTTCGTAGGCCTTCAGATAGCATTCGTAAGCGGCAACGTTGTCGATGGGCGAAGTCGATATCCCTTGCTTCTCCCGCGAAGTGAGTTCCATCTTGAGAGCTTCCACAATGGCCAGCGATATTTCGTCCTGCAGCTCGAATACGCTGGCGAGTTTCCGGTCGTACTTCTCCGCCCAGAGGTGGGCGTCGTCGGCCGTGCTGATGAGCTGTACGTTGATCCGGACAACGTCCTTTTCCTTCTGGATGCTCCCCTCGAGAATGGCCCCGACACGGAGCTCCTTGCCGATTTCTCCGGCGCTCTTGTCCGTATCCCTGTATCGCATGGCCGATGTGCGGGAGATCACCTTGAGGTCGCGGATGCTCGAGAGCTTCGTGATGATGTCCTCCATCATCCCGTCGCAGAAGTATTCCTGGTCTTTCTGTGGGCTGAAATCCTTGAACGGCAGAACGGCCACCGAATCCCTCCACGCGAGCCGCGCGGTTTGCGGCGCGGTGGCGGGGGGCGTGGGGCTTTTCGTTCCGCGTTTGCCCGAGAGCGCGAAGTACGCGGATACGGCGATTACGGCTGCGACAGCAAACGCTAGTGGCATCCATAGTCTGATCCCGCGCCGCCCTTTGCGCTCGAGTGGTCGTCCCGAGGGACCTCGTAGCCCCATCGTCGACTCTTTCGCGAGCGTCTTTAGATCGACGATGAGATCGCCGGTGTGCTGATAGCGTTCGTCGGGACTCTTGGCCATGCATTTCCCGATGATCCGCTCGAGCTCCATCGGCACACCTGTCCGGAGCGCCGTCACCGGCTCGGGCTCCTCGTTCATGATCGAGTAGACCACTGCGGGCTCGTGCTCTCCCTTGAACGGCAGCCGCCCGGTGATCATCTCGTAGAGCACTACCCCCAAAGACCAGATATCCGACCGGCGATCTACATCCTCCCCTCTTGCCTGTTCGGGTGACATATACGAGACCGTCCCCACCGTCGTCCCGGCCTTTGTCATTTTCGTGATACCGGCGAGCTTCGCGAGGCCAAAGTCCAAGATCTTTGCCACACCGCTACGCGTGAGCATGATGTTGGCCGGCTTCACATCCCGATGGACCATTCCCGCCCGGTGGGCTTCGGACAACCCTTCGGCAACTTGAATGGCAATGTCGGTTGCGTCTTTCACCGGTAAAGGCCCTTTGGCGATTCTCTCTTTCAGCGTCTCCCCGTCGTAGCAGTCCATCGCGATAAAGAGCCGCCCGTCCTTCGTCTCATCGATCTCGTGAATGGCGCAGATGTTGTTGTGCTGAAGGGCTGAGGCCGCCTAGGCCTCGTGGATGAAGCGGGTCTTGGCGGAATTGTCGCGTGTGAGTTCGGGTGGAAGGAACTTGAGGGCGACGAACCGTTTCAGCTTGATGTCCTCGGCCTTGTAGACCACCCCCATCCCGCCCCTGCCGAGTTCTTCGAGGATTCTGTAATGCGATATGGTCTGGCCGATCATCTTGTCCCTCTCTGAAACCGCGCTCGGAGGGAGGACACGTCAGCCCAGGTTGGATGGCTGCACCAGACACATTCTAGCAGAAGTCGTGGAGGGGTCAAATAGAGGAGTTGGGGAGTTGCAAAAGGTTACCGGGCGAACTTCTGCCCGATCCGTAAGCACGGCGCCCTGCAAACTGGCAACCTTTGTATCAGACCATCGACAACTGGTTGCGTTGAAGTGCGATTGAGTTTTCGGACACTACGGGCTGTAAGCCATCCGCTGGAATGACTTGTTAGGCCTTCATTATTTTCTTTTGAAATTCAGTAATCAAGTCTACGTCCGACAACTTTATCTATTGCCTGTAAAGTGTATAGTTTAGCTTTGACCCCAGGTCCCCTTATCACAATCTATCCTGGATATTGCCAATCAGCATATTAAAATAACTTGGCACTTTGCTTTCAAAAGTCATCTGCTCGCCGCTGGTGGGGTGTTTGAAGGAAATCGCTTTGGAATGAAGCGCTAAACGACTGTACCCATCCTTGGCTTTTCCATATTTACGATCTCCTACGATCGGATGTCCATTATCAGCCATGTGTACACGTATCTGATTCTTCCTGCCGGTCAAAAGATTAATCTCCAGTAGACTAAACTGCTTGGTCTCTTTAAGCACCTTATAAGCAGTATGTGCCAGTTTGCCTTTTGTGATATCAGTTGTGGAATAGACGACATAAGCCTTGTTCTCAGACAGGTATGAGGTAATAATTCCCTCTTTTTGGGCCAAGTGACCATGAACCACCGCAACATATGTTTTTTCCGTGCCTTTCCACTGAGCCTGCAAATGTAACTTAACTTCTTCGCTTTTTGCAAATATCAGTACGCCGGATGTCCACTGGTCCAGCCTATGAACA
>Ga0315278_10006974_pt1 | contig 10294 bp, 15 predicted proteins | sample YL17G06_0_MG_FD_203880 | JGI IMG/M metagenome (GOLD analysis project Ga0315278, IMG submission 203880) | Sediment microbial communities from Yellowstone Lake, YNP, Wyoming, USA - YL17G06_0 | ecosystem: Environmental > Aquatic > Freshwater > Lake > Sediment | place: USA: Wyoming | collected... | reverse complement strand
GACTACAAAAGTACTGACTGCGCATGTTCCCTTGTCATTGGCCGAAAAAGTAGACCAGTTGGCCGCCCGGCTGGAGCGCTCCCGTGGGTGGATTGTTAAGCAGGCATTATCCGCATGGATAAATCAGGAAGAAGAGCGTGAGCGCCTGACGCGAGAGGCATTGGCCGATGTCGATAACGGGCACGTAATTGACCACCAGGCTGTACAAAAGTGGGCGGAAAGTCTTAGCAGTAAAAAGCCGCTGCCAGCGCCGCGATGATAGAGATTCTCTGGACCAGCAAGGCACTTTCCGATTTGGTGCGGCTTCACGACTTTTTATCAACAGTCAACAAACAAGCCGCAGCCCGCGTCGTTCAGTCGTTGACGGCTGCTCCTGTGCGCCTAAAGGAACATCCGCGCCTGGGAGAAAAAGTCGCGGGGTTCGACCCGCGAGAAGTTCGCCGCATTCTGGTGGGACATTACGAAATGCGTTACGAAATCCAGAAATCCAAGATTTATGTGCTGCGAATCTGGCACACAAGGGAAAATCGGTAATCGACGCAAACCTCAGCACAAGATTTTTTCGCTATTCGCCAATATATGGCCGAATGAACTCAACCAAATGAAAATAATGCCAAAGGGCATAACTGCCATCCAGTTCCGCTCCTGATGTCTCGCCTCGATAAGCCTGCCCCGTACTTGATACGGGGGGAATCCAGTCTTCATACCGCATCAAAACATTTGAAGTCATTTAAGAAAGTGTGTATACTCTCGCAAAGAGGATAAGAGTTTATGCCAAAAGGCCCCGAAGAGTGGTTTACACAGGCTGAATATGATATGTCCACCGCCGATTATATGTTCGATGGTGGAAGATATTTCTATGCCGTGTTCATGTGTCATCTATCAATAGAAAAAGCATTGAAGGGACTCTATCAGAAGAAACTCGAAATCGTTCCACCAAAGGTACATAATCTAATATTCCTTATCGAAAAAATCGGATTGGAATTACCGAAGGTCTTATATGATTGGGTTTTTGCCATTAACCGGGTGAGTATTCCGACTCGCTATCCTGAAACCTTAACGAAACTTCAGAAGGACTTTGATAAAGAAAGAACAAAACAAATTCTTGAACAGAGCAAGGAAGTGTTGCAATGGTTAAAAGCACAGTTATAGAAGCATTAGCCTTCATGAGAGAGCGCTTGGAAGAAGATGGATTGCGCGTGGCAAAAATTATCTTATTTGGCTCATATGCGCGCGAGCAAGCTACGGAAGAAAGCGATATAGATGTGGCAATTATATCAGATGATTTCATGGATAAGGACATTTTTGAGCGGGCAAAACTCACTCAAGACCCTGAAATACTGACAATCAGGAAATACATGATCCCTCTGGATATTATCACATTAACCCCGGAAGAATATGAGAGTGGATCATCCCTCATTTCGCTTTACGCCCAGGATGGCGAAGTGGTCTATGCCGCATGAGAGCATAGATTCAATATATCTCTGAAATCCCACCTGCCTTTCTCATTCAATTACACCGTCATAAACAACAAAGCCCGCGGCAATCTTGATTCTTTGCCCCCTGACCCCTATCCCCTGACCTCTGTCTTTTTTGCACTTTGCATTTTCTCTTGTCCCTCCACCCTATCCCCTAACCCCTGTTCTTTCCATTTTGCACTTTGCATTTTCTCTTGTCCCTCCACCATATCCCCTGACCCCTGTTCTTTCCATTTTGCACTTTGCATTTTCTCTTGTCCCTCCACCATATCCCCTGACCTCTGTACCCTGTTCTTTCCCTGTCCTTCCCACCTCTTTTTGTCATTCCCGACCTGATCGGGAATCCAGTGATGTGTCATTTCGGTGAACCCGAAGCCCTGAATATGGTGAAGGGGAATGCGCGGAATCTTTAAGATCACAAATTGTGACCCTAAACAAATGTGACGTACCTCCTTCTCCTCTAATCTATTTGTAGAGTTCCAAAAATTCCTCAACGCCGAGCCCGGCTATTGCAATCAGATGCCTGATTAAGCCTTGCTTTACCGGCTTACCCTTGTGAACCGGTATTGAAATGATGCGAGAACTGCCCTCTTTCGACAGGATCACATGGCTGCCGCTCTGCCTTACCACCTGCCAGCCTGCCCGTTCGAATGCTTTAACAACTCTTTTGGGCTTCAGGTTATGCAGTCCGCTCATAGCGCCCTTCTAATTCTTTCTTTGCCCGCCGGGATCTGAAGACAGCCTTTAATAGCGTCCTCGATCATTGTGAGAGCTTCTTCCAGAGTATCCCCCTGAGAGGCACAACCCGGGATATCCGTACACTCAACCCAGAAGCCGCCATCTTCCGTATCGGCATGAACGACGACAGGATATTTTTTCCCCATGACTCTCACCTCATATTTTCTCCGGTCATGTAAAATTCTCACTTCGCCTCTCAATTCTTCAATGATCAATCCCAAAGCAACAGAAAACATCAATTGACCGTGTCTCAAGGTGTCGATGACCACTTTTGAATCTTTTGTAAGAACAAAGATGGTTTCTCCATCTGTTAAGAATTTCAAATTTGAAAGGGGCTTATCGACATTCGGCATATTCTTCTTAAGATACCACACGGCTTTTCTGATTTTCTGCAAGCTTATGCCTTTATCCAGCAAGGTCCTTGCAACCTTCAACTGGATCAGATCATTGAATGAATAGAGTCTTGTGCTTCCCTGCCCCGCAGCCTCTCTCACAGAGGGTTTAATAAAATGGCTCCTATCCCAGTAATCGATTTGCCTTTTGCTTAAGCCTGTAACTTTTGAAACTGCACTGGTATTAAAGTTCATTGTACTGACTCCTTAGTGTTATTATAACTACGTTGATGTATTTTAAATACTATTCTTTGCAAATTGTCAAGTTTTTTGTCTTCCCCGCTTCCTTTTTGTCCTTCCCGACTCGTAAGCCTGCCCCGTACTTGATACGGGGGGAATCCAGTCTTCACACTGCATCAAAATATTTGTAGTCATTTAAGAAAATATGTATAGTTATCATAATAAAATGGGTGCGATCCTTCTCACACCCAACGGGAGGCGCGTCGAGGAAGACCGGCGAGACTGCTCTGGTTCTATGTCGTTACAAATTGCAGTACGAAGCCACAACTCCAGGAACCAATTCGCGACCCGGCAAAGTTTGAGTGGCATGAGGGAAAGCATGATCTTCGCCCCTGGTGGAATTACTTCCTGGGAATGCTGACCGCAGCCTACAAAGATTTTGAAGACAGAGTCGGAAAGATAACGTCAGCGCGGGGTGCAAAGAGAGCAATGGTCAGAAATGCCGTTGAAAGGTTGCCGAAAAAGTTTACGATCGGCGACCTCAGACGGGCCTGTCCCGGTGTGAGCTACCCGACACTCCAGCGCGCTCTTGCCGACCTGAGAAAGGAAAGAAAAGTAAGGTGCCTCGGAAGGGGCCCCGATGCAGAATGGGAGAATATCAAGGGTTGATAACATAATCGCATCACGAAACTGAGATGTGATATGATTAGATGCAATATGCTTACGCCCCCTTTGACAAAGGGGGCCACCTTCTGTCATTGCGAGGAGCGCAGCCCGTGGCAATCTTGATTCTATGCCCCCTGACCCCTATCCCCTGACCTCTGTCTTTTTTGCACTTTGCATTTTACCTTGTCTCTCCACCCTATCCCCTGACCCCTGTACCCTGTTCTTTCCCTGTCATCCCCCCCTTGTTCTTCCCGCTTTCCCTCATTGTCATTCCGCACTTGATGCGGAATCCAGGCACACTATAATAAACTCTTTGAAGACACTTAAGAAAATGTATATAGGTATGGGAGGCAGGTACTGATTCGTAATTCTGCATTTATAATCATTTGACATCGCGGAGGCATAGAGGGTAATATGAAGCCATGAGTGAAACATTTCGTCGTGTCATCGATCTGGTTATTCATTCAGGAGATGCTCGGATATCCGAGCATGGATACGATGAAATGATTGATGACGAAATATATGCCCGTGATGTCCTGGCGGGATTAAACGAGGGAATAGCCATCGAGGATTATCCGCAACGTCCGAAAGGTCCCTGCGTGCTGGTATTGCAAAAGGATGGTCGCGGTGAACCAATCCATGTTGTGTGGGGAATCCCGAGAGGGAAGGCGTCTCCGGCGGTTCTGATCACTGCGTATCGACCTGATCCCAAACGGTGGGCTGACGACTTTATGAGGAGAAAAGAATGAAGAAAAAAACTCATACAAAATTAATCCGCGAGGGGAGATACATCGCTGAAGTGGATGTTAAACTGATTGAGACGGATGATGACTGGTCACCCTATTTATCTGTGGAGGATTCTTATAAGCTTGACGATGTCCGCAATGCACTGAAACAGGGAGACCTCCAGGCGGCTTCCCGGCTTGCCCGTGTGTATAGTCTCACCCCTGTAGCAGCCTGATACAACTTGCGGCAGTAACTATACGCATGCGCGTAAGTACCAATTTGACACCCCCATTTTCCTTCCCACTCCCCTCTTCTGTCATTGCGAGGGCGCAGCCCGCGGCAATCTTGATTCTTTGCCCCCTGACCCCTATCCCCTGACCTCTGTCTTTTTTGCACTTTACCTTATAACTTATCCTGTCATTCCCGCGAAAGCGGGAATCTATTATATGCATACCTTCAGGTCTGCTGCGTCACCATTTAAATGTAGTGCGTACCTTTAGGTGCGCTATATTGGCAGGACTAAAGTCCTGCTCAGACTAGACTATTCTTCCTGGTGTCCGCTGCCTTCTTTCCTGCTATTCGCCTCCTCCTAGTTAAGTCAGCGTTCCTTCCTGCCTCGCTCATCTTCCGGTATTCAAAAAGGTATGGCCAAGGCTTTTTTTCGACAACAAGGGCTAATCCTATTTTGTTGTAGCCTTTTAGTTTCGCTGATTTTAGAATTTTCGCGATGTTTGAAATATTAACGCCCGGTTTGTCTCCGGTCTTGACGTCTATAACCCACCGCTCTTCCCCTTTAGAGGCCAAAATATCATATGGCAAGTTGCTCTTCTTATTTCCGTGCCAATAATCGATATTGTATCCTTTTCGCTCAAGCCACAATTTGACTTTTTTTCCGCTTTTGTTCCTTTGTCTTTCAATGCTTCCTGCTGTTTGAGATTTAGCTTCGCCTTTGCCATATTTTCTCCCCCTTCGTAACCCAAAACTTTCTATCTAATCTCATGTGCACAATCAGCAGGCGAAAGAGATAACGCATGAACGGGCAATTCTCACTCAGCCACCATCTGCTGTTGCTCCATCCACCCTTTAACATCTTTCAGTACTGCTTCCTTTAAACCTTCAGGCTTCAGAATCAGGATGTGGGGTATCCATGACTTGAGCATATTCTGAATGGCTTCATATCGACCCACTTTGAAGGAGACAACGATAGCTCCATCTTTCTTTTCCTCAATGATTTTCTGTGTCGGATACATTATACGCCGCTTGAAATAGTGACTGCAGATAGCATCAATCTGGACGGTAACCTCAAGGTTCATATCCTCCTCAAACCAGATATTGGCGCTGCCCTGAAGAATCGAATCAAGATTCGCCGGTACACTTTTGAAGCAGGTCCTCGATAATTTAAAGCTTGTTACTTTATCGAGAGCATAACGTTTAAGAATACCCGTGCTGATCTCGTTCCCGATGAGATACCAGAAACCGCTGAAGCAGGCGACCCGATAGGGGGCAAGTACAACGGGATGAAAGGCCTTGCCGACAGAGTATTGAAAATTGACCTGCCTCTTTTCCCGGACGGCTCTGACAATCCGGTTCAGGAGCTGGCTATCGAGAGGGACGGCGTCTTCGATCTTCACGAATACCGGCATGCTGGTGACACAATCATGCAAACGGTCGAGCACACCGTCGGCGGCTTTCTTGAATGGCGATCCCAGTTGCCCGACAATATTTTTTAGGGCCACCACCAGGGCCAGTTCCGTCTCATCAAAGACCTCGAGATTCTTCACCAGGTCTTTGTTCATCTGATAGGTCCCTTTCTGGATCTCGTGAAGGGGAAAGCCCGATTCTTTCAACAGGAGGATATCCCGCTGGATCGTTCGGGGCGTGGTCTGAAAATGATTACTTAGCCAGGTCGTTGAAACTTTTTCTTTCTCCATGAAAACCCTGAGGATCTGCCCCACGCGAAGCAGCTTAGTCTGCGCACTCTTGTCTCGACTCATCGCCTGCCCCTCCTCTCACTTAAAAATAATGCGACATCCCTTTGTCGTCCCTCAATTGATTTATCAGAGACAAGCGCTTAAGGTCAATACAAAAGAGGGAAAAGGAGTAAGCGAAAATGGAAAAAACGATGAAAGGTCTTCTCGAAAAAATAAGCTTCGGTGAGGTGCAGGTCCACAATCATGTGGCCGTCATTCCCCTGTTCGGCGGCAATGGTGTCGGCCCGGAGTATCTGACCATGAAGGATGCCATGGACAATAATCTTCTCACGATTACGGAAGTCTCAGAGGGAGGGCACGTCCCGGAGCTGAAAGTCCTCAACCGGTCGCAAAAGCCGGTCATTCTCATAGACGGTGAAGAGCTGGTCGGAGCCAAGCAGAACCGCGTACTCAACACTACTATCCTTCTGAAGGAGAAATCCGAGACCGTCATCCCCGTGAGCTGCACAGAACAGGGACGCTGGTCCTACAGATCATCACATTTTGAAGAATCAGGCCATATCATGGCTGCCAAGCTCCGAAACATTAAGAACCAGTCTGTCAGCCAGTCTCTAAAAACTTCCCGGCGTTTCGAATCAAATCAGAGTGCCGTCTGGAATGAGATCCATGTCCAGGCCATGGCATCCAATGTTAATTCTCCCACACATGCCATGCGGGACATTCACGAGGCCAAAAAGGCTGACATGGACGCCTATCTGGCGCACTTCTCCATTATGCCCGAGCAGAAGGGTCTTCTCGTCCTGATGAACGGGGAAGTGGCCGGCATGGATATGTTGTCCCGTGTCGATGCCTTCAGGGTTATCTATCCCAAGCTGATAAATAGCTACATCATGGATGCCATCCTGGAAAGACCCGCAAGCAGAAAGGATCTCACACAGGAGAAAGCAACGATTTTCCTGCGGGATATACTCCAGTCTGAGGAGAGGAAATACGATTCCGTCGGCCATGGTCAGGACTACCGCTATGAAGGCGGGAAGGTCGTCGGTTCTGCTCTGATCCATGAGGACACGGTAATCCATATGGCCTTCTTCAGGGCCACGGAAGCGGAAAAGGCAGGCCATATGTCATCCTTATCCCGGCGCAGGACATATCGGACGAAACATTAAATGAGACCTGTGCATAACTGTATAAAACCAGCACTTATGTCATTCCGCGCACCCATTTGTCATTCCCGCGCCCCCATTTGTCATTCCCGCGAAAGCGGGAATCCAGCATTGAGTTGTCATATCGACGCAGGGAGATATCTTGTACTAGCGCTATATATCGAGGTTAGATTATGGAATTGATAGAATACTACGAAACATTGAAACTGAAGGTCAAAGATCGGAAAGAACCATTTGATCGATTTCTGAAACTCCTGGAGGGTGAGACCACATGGCTCACCTCTCCAGCGAGTACGAGATACCATCTGGCTGAGGAACAGGGGCTTCTAAAGCACAGCGTCGGAGTTGCGGAAACCCTTCTACGCTTCCGGGAAATGCTTGCTCCCGAAATCTCGGAAGAAAGCTGTGTCATTGTCGGCCTGTTTCATGATGTGGGGAAACTGGGAATGCCCGGGAAACCACTATATCTGCCCAATGATAATGAATGGCAGGTAAAAAACCGGGGCATAAAATTCAAATATAATAATTCCGTGGTGGCCATGGGATTGGCCATCCGCAGCCTTTACCTTGTAGCCCAATACATCCAGCTTTCAGACGCGGAGGCCCAGGCCATCGCCTACCATGATGGACAGTATATCGAAGACAACAAGATCATCGCCCATAAGGAGGAACCCCTGACTCTCCTGCTTCACTGGGCCGACTACTGGACGGCGCACATTTATGAAGAAGGCAGGGACAAACAAATCATCGAAGAATCTAAGGAGGCACATTGTGAATCGTCGCTTGCAAAATCGGATAACAAATTTATGTGCCTATCGTCATAAGGAGACGTTTGAAAAACACCCCTTCTCTGTCATTCCCACGAAAGTGGGAATCTAGAAAGATTCGAAAACACTGGATTCCCGCCTGCGCGGGAATGACAAGGATTGTAATTGTTTGGTAAAATTCAAAGGTCTCATAAGGAGGTAAAAGAGACATGGACGTTAAATTAGGAAAGAAAGTATTTATACGTGATGTAGGAAAGGACGAATATTGGCTGCAAGACATTCTATATGAGAATCCGGGCATTCTTGGGTTTGGCTACCATTTAAGGACGGTAAAAAGAGAAAAGAGAGAATCGTCGAGTGGACGATTTCATATCTTAATACAAGATATAGGTTATGATTTGCGGTATGAAGTAGAGGTTATGCTGGGGGAAACTGATGCATCACATATCGTCACTGCCCTTGAGTACTGGGATAACGAAAAAAGAAGGCATAGCGCAAGCTATCATGGTGCTGTATTGGTTGCCGAATCCTTTGAGGGCAGATATTTCAACTTGCTTCAAACTCTTTGCATGAACTTGCCAATGATGGTTATTCAAGCAAACCTGCTGGAGGTAGGCAAAGAGTACGTTTTAAGCTTTACAAGAATTTTTTCTGACCTTTCTCCCGGGCCGCAGGATGGCGAAGAACCCATAACAGTCGATGAATCAGTGTGGCTTGAAAAAGCGCCGTGGACGCTGAATGCCGCAAAGATGCTTTGTGATCTCATCGATGCCGATGATAAAAGCATCGACTACATGCAAAACTCTATTAGCATTTGGGTTAAGGGAAAGAGAGCTTACCGCCTAAAAAGAAGTTCTCAACCGTCCTCTGTTGTCTCTTTTTGGGCATTTGATAACGAAAAAGTTGATGCCATTAGCATGCTTTTCTCTGACAATAACTTCGCCCCTTATTATAATTTAAACCAGAACAGGGAGTTTGTCTTGACTGTTGATGAAGACATGATAAAAAGTAAAAAGGCCATGTTCGAGGAGATTATTAAGATTAGATACAAGTCGCTACTGTCCCATCGTTGATTTTTAAGGAGTTCGAGCAAGTCATGCACTAGTTGAATATTTGCCTCGATAAAGCCGAAAACTCACAGGAGTAAAAAACAAATGGAAACAATAAAAGACTGGAACGGACATTTAATCAAAGCGCGTAGAAGCAAAGGCAAATCGCGCACACTTGCTCTGGTCAACCCTTTGGAAAATCTCATGCGCGGTAACGTCGCTGTGTGGCCATCACCCGAAATAGTCCAGAAACTATATCAAAGTTACCATATCAAGGATTTTCCCGTAGAAGGTCACGACGATCTACAATGCCATCTTGGTTTTTACTGTGATCTTCAATCCATTCGAAGTGAAGACGCAATTACGTGGAGTTACTTTGGCCCGCTCGCCCATGCGAGTACTGACATCCGCTCGAATTTCGTAACAACCTTTTTCGAAATACTTGACCTGCCTCAACAGAAAGTCACGGACTCCGAAATATGGCTATGGCGACGGACTATACACCCAGAAAAAAGGAACATGGGTGGGCCGGAGATTGACTTCGGCATTATGACGCAAGACACGGTCCTTCTTGGTGAGGCGCAGTGGAAATCACCGGAAGCCAAGAAACAAGGAATCAAGAAGGACAGAGGACAGATAGCGATTCGGTCCCAACTCTTCGACGAGTACTGGCGCATCTTCGGCGATAAGAGGCAGTTTGTCATAGTCGCCATCCGTCTTACGGGCGGCTTAGTACCTCAGGAAGCCAGAGAAATCGACGGGAGATTCATTACGACGAGAGATATCACATGGGATGATATCTCATCGATTACCGCAAATCCGTTTCATGCAGAATTTATGCGCTACTTGGATTGGAAAAAGGAGAACTCATAAGGAAATCGAACCAGCACTCGCAGTTGACGTTTTGCTCGCAGAGGGCAATGCCAAGCGCGAAATCTTTTAGAGAATATAAAATGATCAAGGCCCGGCCAAATAATGAATTGCCGATGACCCATGTTTCAGCAAATACCACCAATCCATAGGGGGGTGATGTTATGGTTGAAAGATTTGTGACAATTGAGGAATGTGAAAAAAGTATTGGAGAGCTTGAAACACAACTGGCTGTATGGCAAGGATTGAAATATATCATCGCACAAGGGTATTTCCTCATGTACAACGAACTAACGGAGAAGTATCGGACCATCCAGCCGGGGCGTCCAGCCGG
>Ga0315278_10006972_pt1 | contig 10295 bp, 6 predicted proteins | sample YL17G06_0_MG_FD_203880 | JGI IMG/M metagenome (GOLD analysis project Ga0315278, IMG submission 203880) | Sediment microbial communities from Yellowstone Lake, YNP, Wyoming, USA - YL17G06_0 | ecosystem: Environmental > Aquatic > Freshwater > Lake > Sediment | place: USA: Wyoming | collected... | reverse complement strand
TGCGTGGGCCATAGGCGGGGAGACCATCTGCGGCGTGACTTTCTCCAAGGATGCTCATTCCATCCGCGACACAGCCGGGAGGGAGATCCTGGCCGTGGACTATGACGGCAACGTTTACGTGGCATCTTTCAATTCATCTGCCGGTGCGGCGCCCCCAGCCGGCGCATCGAATGGGATCGCTTTCATGTCGTCCGGGACGGCAATATGGTTTTTCAACAGCACAAACGCCTATGTATCCGGCAACGTGAAGCAGAGAAGTTCAATCCCGACGCAGCAGGCTGGCGACATAACCTTCAAGACTCCTGCCGAACAGCCTCTGGTTATGCTGCAGGCATCTTCTGGCAACCTGACGGCTCTTGGCTACATTGTCATTGACGGCGGCACAGCCAACTGCGGAAGCGACGGGCCGGTATGCAAAGAAGGCAGCGTGTACTACAGGCACAACTTCTGCAATATCACGCAGACGTCAAAAGGGACATGCGACGGCGATGACACCCTACTGCAGGCATGCACTGACGAGTGTGTGGATTCTGACCTGGCCGTGAACCACGTGAAGGGATATGTAAACGACACAAACGGCTGCGCTTCCGGGAAATGTTCATACGAATTCAAGGAAGACTATTGCGACGGCAGCATCCTCCACAACCAAACATGCTCCGGGAAGGGCATGGGAACGGAAGCGACCGTGGATTGCAACAGCTTAGACGGCTGCGCCGGCACCTCATATGACGACTACTCGTGCAGCGGCGCCAGCTGCGTAAACACTCCGCATGACTGCTCCGCGCCTGGAAACTGGAATGGAGACCAAGTCGCATGCAACTGCAAGTGCGGCCCATACGATGTCGCAGAGACTGGAAGCTATTGCAGTGACGGACTGGACAACGACTGCGACGGCGGAGCCGATGCCAACGATCCTGACCAGTCTTGCTGCACCACCGAGTGCACCCCCGGAGCAAAGCAATGCGCAGGCAACAGCGAACAGACTTGCATCAAGCACACCAACGATGCATGCTACGGGTGGTCGTCCCCAAAGAACTGCGATGACTGCACATGCTCTTGCGGCGCATATGGGAAAGATGAGAACCCAGCCAACGAAAACTGCAACGACGGCATAGACAACGACTGCGATGGCGGGGCTGACTACGATGGCGGCGGAGTCAAGACGAAAGGCGACACCGGATGCACTATTCGCATGGACGCCATAGCTGTTGCCGACCACCCGCAGCCAGTGTGCACCAATGCTGGTGATGACATACAGATAGAATGCACGCCAAATGCCACCAACAACAACTGCATCACGGCCACGCTTGCTGACGTGACATGCTCCAAGAAGAACCCGTTCTGGGTCGACGGGAAGGCTTTCTTCAGCTGCCGGGTAGCCAGCAGCACGACACAGGACTGCAATGCTCCCGGGTCGTTGTACCACACTGCTAAATGCTCCATAGACATACAGAAATGCAACACCAACCTTGGCCTCGACTCAAAGACCATGAGCGTATATGCGAAGCCAGGAGCCTGCGAAGGGTACACTGACCAGGCGACGTGCGCGGCAGCCAGCGGCTGCACATGGTGCCTGCAATGTTCAGATACAACCCACAAATCCAGCGGATTCCCGCAAACTGGCTGCAAGAAGACATCAGAGTGCAACCCGACATGCATCACCAGCTATTGCGGCGCGACTTGCCAGAATGCAGCGGATTTCAAGGTTGACGGCACGACGTGCCAGTATGGATGCTCGCTGCAGAACTGCCTCTACAGCGGCTCCGCGCCCATGGGCAACAAGTGTGAACAGTCCACACGATATTACGGAGGCGCATGCTCTGGCACAGGGGTAACATTCACCATCGAGGATTGCAACACCCACGACAGCGACAACTGCTGGCCTATATGCAACAGCGTTACGGGCAATATAGACACCAAATGCGACGACTGGACATGTGCAAACGCAGTGTGCGCAGATTCCGGAAGCGACTGGACGAAGGCCACCAATGACCCAGCTTGCTCCGGGTGCACCGGAGCTTCCACTTATAACTCCAACGTTGTTGGAAGCGTCACTGTTTCATCTTCTTGCGCCAAGAGGAACCCATCATGGCTCTATAAGAGGCCGCTAACCCTCAGCGTCACGACACCAAACGCTGACTATCAAGTCCGCGTCGCTCTGACGTCATCGTTCACCTACACCAAGGCCAAGCCCGATGGAAGCGACATCCGCTTCTATGATGTTGACGGCAGCAAACTCAGCTACTGGATGGAGAGCTGGAACGTCGGCGGAGCGTCTGTCTTTTGGGTTAAAGTCCCGACAACTGGAACCGCTACGATTTACATTTACTACGGGAATGCTGCAGTCACGTCCGAAAGCAGTGGAACTGCAACTTTCGACATGTTCGACAACTTCGAATCCAACACATGGGCGTACAGCGAGTATGGAACGAGTTTCTCAGGAGTATGGGCGACTGACTCTTACATATCCCCAACACATGCCTACCAGATATCATATGCGAACGGTATACACTCCCACGTCGGATATAACGGAAGATATTCAAAGTCGATGCCGATAGGGACGGGTTCCAGGAAAATCAGGTTTTATGTCAGGGACAGCAACCCAGTGGGTTCCACCCCCGGCTATCATTTCAAGCAAGTATGCGTCGGTCCAGCAGTTCCCGTAAGTGTCTCCACAACTTGCGCTTCCGCGGGCGGGTTGTTATGTTATGACACTGATGTGGCTGCCGAAGACATAGCATGGTCCACCGCCGAATGCGACATAACATCTAAGACTGGAACGCAGACCATCTTCTTCCAGATCTACGAGAAAATGGCTGTCAGCAACTATGGCATCTATGTATGGTGGGACGACATGATGATAAGGAAGTCAGCAACCATAGAACCTATTGTTACCGTTGGCAGTGAAATAAGCAACTCGCCTTCACCTACGTGCGACATATTTACGGACAGCGACACCTGTATCACAACCACTTCGGTGAAGGATTTCTACTGTCAAAACGGAGCCAAGACATCGGTTAACCTTGCTTGTGATTCAGGAAAGACGTGCTCAAACGGAAGATGTGCTTAGACTGGGGCGTTGCGGGCTTTCAGAGGTCTACTTCCAAGGGCCCGTACTTTATCCGTATCTTGTAGCCCATCTTCTTGAGTTTTTCCAGGTTGATACTGCTGCTTCCTTTGGTCATCAGCTGTTTTATGCCTGCCTCTGCCGCCAGGAGGGGGTTCTTTATCTCAACAAGGACTTCCTTGCCGTTTAGTTTTATCTCTGCAGCCGGTTTGTTGCCTACCTCAACGTAGAAATGGACGTCCCCCGTAAGGTCCGCTATTATCTGGCCGAGGATGGACATGGCCCTCTACTTCCTTTTCTTAGTAGGCATTTCCTCGACCGGGACGAAAACGAATTCAACTTTCCCGCTCATTGAGACGCTGGACTTGCCGACCATGAACTTTATCCCGTTCAGGTTCAGCGTCGCCTTCGCTTCCTTGCCTTCAAGGAGCTTCAGGACGGTCTCGATGAGCTCTTCCTTGTCTTTCAACACTTTTTCAAGCGACATCAATACACCTTTTATAATTTATTAGCGCCCGCCATATATAAATAAATGCGAGGCATAGCATTGCCTCCGTGAAGTGATTTCGGGGACCCTGATGCCTGTCGAGAAAATTATAATCGGACGTGACAAAGCCGACATGGAGAAGTATGGCGAAGCAGGGACTGGATACATAGGCAAGCACGTCGTCGGCAAGGGCGAGGAGGCTCACCTGACGAACCCGGTACACATGGACCTCGTCCGGCCTCACATAGTGCTGATCTGCGGGAAGAGAGGGACAGGAAAATGCGTGACGCCTGAAACCCCGGTATTTCTTGGAAACGGCTCCCTGACAACGATAAAGGATGTCTTTGACGAGGCTGAAAAGAACGGCCGGGTTGAAATCGACAGCCCAGACGAGAAACTTGTCAGGCTTAAGGAACGCGTTGAGGTTGACTCCCTTGACGGAAACATGAAAGCCAGAAAATCCCTGGTTTCGCATGCCTACAAGAAAAGAATCAGCGAAGACTGCGTCAAAATACAGACAAAAACTGGCAGGGAAATCACGGTCACCAAAGAACATCCGTTGCTCACGCTCAATGGCGTTGCCGAGTGGAAATCCTCCAAAGCGCTGAACGCTGGCGATTACATAGCCCTCCCACGTTCAGTCCCAATGCCTCAAACAGAAGGCTTCGATTTCTCTGACGTGGGCTTCCCATCTTCCAGACTCAAATCTGAGACCAAGTCCAAGATGCTGAAACGCCTCATGGACGGCACGACACCTGTATCCGAACTTGCTGAAGAGGCCGGAAGTCACACATGGAAGTGTGCTAAAAACATGGCAAACGAGGGTCTCATCAATCTCCAAAGCAGCGGCTCCCTATCGGCGGAGCTGACAGGAGCTGGCATGACCATGGCCTCTGACCTTACTGACGATTATAGGAGGCTGTCTCCATATTCTGTCCCGGCGAGGATACCAAAGACCTTGGACGGCGACATGGCTGAATTTCTGGCGTACCTCATCGCCGAAGGCTGCGAACAGAAGATACATTCTTGCAGGTTCATGTTCGCTAACTCTGATGCACAGGCGCTGGAAAGATTTAAGTCACTATCTCAAAAACTATTCGGCGTCACGCCGTCGCCCATGGCTAACGGCTATTACATTGACTCCGGCGTCATAGAGGCTGTGCTTTCCCAGATGGGTTATGAAACTTGCAGAAGGTCGGCGCAGAAGTCCATCCCGCAGCCGGTGCTTAAAGCAGGCCAGGATGTAGCAAGGCGTTTCCTCCGCGTCTACTTCGACTGCGAAGGCTACGTTTCCAAGCGGCTGCCTGTCATCGAACTGGCCTCGGCCAGCAGGGACATAGCGTCGCAAGTCTCGGCCATGCTGCTCAGGTTCGGCATATTCCCGCACATAAAATGCAAGGAAAAATACGCGGCTAACACTGAGAAAAAGACGCGCAGACCGTATTACACAGTCGAGATCTCCGGCTCTGACAACCTCAGGTTGTTCGCCAAAGAGGTAGGCTTTTCCATGGATAGAAAATCGCAGATCTTGGAGTTGCACACTGCCAAGAAAGCGAATCCAAACCTAGATGTCGTACCTTTCGCCGGCGCGCTCATGAGAAAGGCGCGGGAGAGGCTTGGCATGAGGGCATGCGATTGCCACAAAACCAAGCAGGTTATGAAGGCTTATGAGGACGGGAGGTACAATCCGACGAGGATGTTTCTGGCGACTGTCACGGCCAAGATGGAAGCAAGACTCAAGGAGATCCGCGGTCTATATGAGAAGCTCAACGACGGCAACAGCATGCTGACCGCTGAAACGCTCATCGAGAAAAGCTCTATCCAATGGAAAGACATAATTTCAGAGCTCGGCCTCAAGTACAACGGGAAAGAAGTCCTGAAAGCCAAAGACCGCCATCGCCAGATAATCTCAATAGTGAAAAGAGAGACTGAAAAAATCCTAGTGTCAGCGTCTTCTGACTTGGCGCTGCTGAATGGACTTGCAGAATCTGACGTCTTCTGGGACAAAATCGTATCCATGAAGAAAGAGCATTGCGACGGGTGGGTCTACGACCTCACTGTGCCTGAGACGCACAGTTTCATCGCAGGTTTCGGCGGCATCGTTAGCCACAACAGCTACACAGGCGCCATCATAGCCGAGGAGCTAGCTGCATTGCCTAGGGATATCAAGGACAACCTTTCGATAATACTTATCGATACGATGGGTATCTACTGGAGCATGCGCTTCAAGAACGCGAAAGATGCGAACCTTCTGAAGGAATGGGGACTCAAACCGCAGACTTACGACACACTGTTCTTCGTCCCGAAGACGCACAGGAAGTTCTACGACGAGGTGGGCGTAGAGTCCATGCCCTTTGTCCTGCCGTGCAGCGAAATAACGGCAGAGGACTGGCTGCTGACATTCAACTTCTCGCCTATGGACGAATATGGGATAGCTGTCGAACGCGCCGTCAAAAAAACGCGCGAGAGCGGCCATGCATACGGCATAGACGACATCATCGCCGCACTGGAGGCCGATACGAAGACTGAAACGAAGATAAAAGATGCTGTAACTAACCGCTTCCTGCTGGCCAAGGACTGGGGCGTCTTCGAGAAGGAAGGGACGCCTGTCCTGGACATCTTCCAGGCAGGGCGCGTGACTGTCATCGATGTATCGCATTACATGCGCGTTTCTTCAGGCTGGGGTGTGAGGAGCATGATAGTTGGCCTTCTCGCCCGCCGCGTCTTCCAGGAGCGCCTCATGGCGCGTAAAAAAGAAGAGTTCGAGACGATGGGCGGCGAACGAAGGAAAACGGTGCCGATGGTCTGGTTTGTCATAGATGAGGCCCATCAATTTATCCCAAGCGAAGGGATGACCGCGGCTTCGGAGCCGCTGCTGACGCTCATAAAGGAAGGTAGGGAGCCTGGCATCTCCATAGCGATGATAACGCAGATGCCTAACAAGCTTAATCAAGAAGCATTGGCCCAATCGGACATCATCATCTCACACAGGCTAACTGCAAGGTCGGACCTGGAGGCGCTTCGGTCCATAATGCAGACGTATGTGCTGGAGGATATTCAAGAGCTTATAAACATACTGCCGAGGCTGAAAGGCGCGGCCATCGTCCTTGACGACAACTCTGAGCGGCTCTACTCCATACAAGTCCGCCCGCGTCTGAGTTGGCACGCTGGCGGCAGCCCGTCGGCGATAAAAGAGAAGACCCTGTTCGGGTAGATGAAGATGACTGAAAAGAGAGGCCCGTGGACCGTTCTCAGCAGCGTAACTAAGTACAAGAACCCATGGATAGATGTCGTCGAAGACAAGGTCATACGCCCTGACGGGAAGCCGGGGATTTTCGGGACGGTCAGGATGAAACCTGGCGTCTCTGTCCTCGCACTAGATGACAACGGTTTCGTCTACCTTACGGACGAATACCACTACGCGCTTGGGAAGAACAGCATAGAGACGATCAGCGGCGGCATAGACACGGGAGAAACGGAGCTGCAGGCCGCCAAAAGAGAGCTGAAAGAAGAAGCGGGCATCGAGGCCAAGCATTGGCTCAGCTTGGGCATGGTCGACCCTTTCACAACTGTCGTCCTTTCGCCTGCGCATCTTTTCCTTGCCAGGGGACTGAGCTTCAAGAAAGCCAAACATGAGGGGACGGAACGCATAAGCATCGTCAAAGTTCCATTGGATGAAGCCGTCAGGATGGTCATGGATGGCGAGATGACCCATGCGCAAAGCTGTGCGCTCATACTGAAGGCGAAAATGCATCTGGCTGGCCTAAAGCATTAGCGTCATTCCTGGGATTTTTCTTGGAAACCTTGACTGCTTCAATCACAGCCTTCAATGCATCATCGCCGCGGCCTTCTGCCAGCAGCTCGAACGCATGTTCCATCGCTTTCTGGGGCAGGCCGGCCTTCTCGAGGTTGGCGTGCAGAAGCTTTGCTGCCGTCTCTTCCACGGACGCTATGTGCTCAATGAGGCTGACTCCTTCCAGACGCTTGCTTTCGCCGGACCTGAAAGAGAGCAATGCATTGGCGCTATACTTCATTTCCAGGTCAGACGACCACTCGAATGCATGGCCAGTCTTTATTCTGATGGCCGGCTTCTTCTCGTGCGGTTTCGTTAGTATGTGCTCGATGTCCCGTTCCATGGCCTGGCGGTCTGGCTCTGGATACTCGAGGAAATAGAAGCGTCGCTGATCCTCTAACGGAAGGAACTGTATCTCCCCCATACCAGTATCTAAAATCCATATTCCCTTCGGTTCCGTTTCGTCCTTCGTCTGCTGCGTCGGGACGAGCGATCCAGCCACTATGAATGGTTTGCCGTTGCATTCGGCGCGCATTGGCTTGTGTACGTCCCCATCCACATAGACGTCGAAGCCTCTGGGCAGCATAGATACCGGGATGGACTCAGGCGTCTGGTACAGCTCTGAAAAGATCTGGTGAACCATCAGGATGTTCAGCGCGCCTGGGACAGGTTTGGGGTTCCACTGCTTCATCGTCTCTTCTGCGTATTGCTCAGGGACTGAGGACATGCCTTGGACGGCTATGCATTCATCGCCGCGCTTGAAGACTATGCCGTTGCAATGCAGATGGATGAGGAGACCTGCCTTCTCCAATGCATGGACGGGGTTGACGAGGCCTTTGGCGCGGCGCTCGTGGTTGCCATGGAGCGCGAGGATGGGAAGGCCCATGGTGCTAGCCGGCGACAGCGTGGCTATGTCTCGTCCGATGGTCGTAGCAAGCGTGGCGCCGTTGCCGGAGAAGCGCAGCCCGAGAAGCGCTTCCATTGCATTTGAGAGCGTTTCGGTTGTGGGGTTCTTGTTGTCAAAGATGTCCCCGGCAATAAGGACGAGATCGCAGCCTTTTGCCTTTTCCAGGGCCTCGGAAAATGCATTGAATGGGTCATCATAACGCTCTGAACCGTGGCCGAAGCCCAGATGCGAATCCGAGAGAATAGCGACTCTCATTGCATAAAATTGGCCGGGTGGGATATATGCCTTAGTGCATTGCATGGAACGCTTTTAAGCCTCTGTGGGTTTAGAATATATTGTGACTGGCATGGAACTGCAGGAAACACCTAACTATAGCATACGCGACATTGCGTTGGCGGAGTCGGGCAGACGAAACGTCTCGTTCAGCATAAAGGAGATGCCTGTCCTGGCGGCGATAAAGCAACGGTTTGAACGGGAAAAGCCGCTGAAAGGCCTGTGCATCGGCATGTCGCTTCACATAACCACTGAAACCGCTTTTCTCGTGGATGCATTGGAAGCCGGCGGTGCGTCCGTAGCGATATGCTCGTGTAATCCGCTATCTTCGATGGACGACTGCATAGCATACCTGGCCAAAAAAGGCGTCAAGGTCTTCGGCTACCGTGGTGAGACTATAAAGGACTACTACAGGTTCATCGAGAAGGTCATCGAGACGAAGCCTGATATAACGGTTGACGATGGCTGCGACCTGATAAAGACGCTGCATGAGAAATACCCTGAGTTGGCATCCAAGACCATAGGCGGGACAGAGGAGACGACGACGGGGGTGCACAGAGTCAAGGCCATGGAGGCGGACGGCGTGCTGAAATACCCCGTGATTGCCGTGAACGACAACTTCACCAAGCACATGTTCGACAACTACTATGGAACGGGGCAGAGCGCCTTGGACGGGGTCATACGCGCTTCCAACGTGCTGTTTGCTGGAAAGACCTTGGTTGTGGCAGGTTATGGTGACTGTGGGAAGGGCGTAGCGCTCAGGGCCAGCGGGCTCGGAGCTAAGGTGATTGTAACCGAAGTGGACTCTCGCCGGGGACTACAGGCTGCTATGGACGGGCATAGGGTAATGCCCATGGAAGAAGCGGCAAGCAAAGGCGACATATTCATCACCACTACAGGCAACAAAGGCATCATCACCATTGATGATGTCAAGCGCATGAAGGACGGCGCCATACTGGCCAACGCAGGGCATTTCAACAATGAGATTGACGTCGCTGCGCTGGAAGCGAATGCTGAGGAGAAGGAAGAGACGAGACCCCTGTTCATGAGGTACAGGATAAGCGGGAAGGACGTGTACCTATGCGGCGAAGGCCGGCTCGTCAATCTAGCGTGCGCCGAAGGCCACCCGAGCAGCGTCCTCGACCTGTCATTCTCAGGCCAGGCGCTGGCGATAGAATACATAGCCAGGAATCGTGGAAAACTAAAGCCAGGCGTCATGCTGCTCCCTGACAGCATGGACCTGTCAATAGCCAACATGAAGCTTGCCAGCATGGGCATACGCATAGACCATCTCACTGACGAACAAAAAAAATACATGGCCGGCTGGAAAGAGGGCACGTGACGATGCGGATGAAAAAAATATACGTTATTATCGGAGGGCCCGGATTCGGAAAAACCACTTTAGTGAAGGCTCTTCATGCAGATGGCTACCACTGTGAATACGACGAGAAAAGCAGAGAGCTCATAAAAGAGATGACCAAGCGTGGCATCAGCGACACGTCTGGTGTTGCGTTTAACAGGGCAATCCTCATGGAGAGGGTCAGGCAGTATGAGAATGCGCCGGACGGCATCAGCTTCTTCGACCGCGGCGTCCCTGACGGCATAGCGTACATGGAAAAGGTGCCTGAGGATTTCTGGGACGCGGCGAGGAAATGCCGTTATAGCCAGCCAGTGTTTGTCGTACAGCCATGGAAAGAGATATTCAAGACCGAGGCCGGGAGGGCAGAGGCTGCGTTCGGCGAAGCGGTGCGCCTGCACGAGAGGATTG
>Ga0315278_10006968_pt1 | contig 10298 bp, 8 predicted proteins | sample YL17G06_0_MG_FD_203880 | JGI IMG/M metagenome (GOLD analysis project Ga0315278, IMG submission 203880) | Sediment microbial communities from Yellowstone Lake, YNP, Wyoming, USA - YL17G06_0 | ecosystem: Environmental > Aquatic > Freshwater > Lake > Sediment | place: USA: Wyoming | collected... | reverse complement strand
ACCTCGGCCATGCGGTGAAGCACTCGGAGATTCGTGGTCAGCAGGTCCTTGGCCCGGTCGTAGGCATCCTGGATGAGGCGCCGGACCTCCTTGTCGATCTCTTCCGCCGTCCCGTCCGAGTAGTCTTGCAGCTGCGTGAAGTCGCGGCCGAGAAAGATCTGCTCTTCCTTCTTGCCGAAGGTCATGGGTCCGAGCCGCTCGCTCATCCCCCATTCGCAGACCATCTTGCGCGCGAGCTCCGTGGCACGCTCGAGATCGTTCCCCGCCCCGGTCGTCATGTGCTGGAGGCAGAGCTCCTCCGCCACGCGCCCGCCGAACAGGATCACGAGATTGTTGGTAAGGAATTCGCGAGTGTAGGTATGACGGTCGTCGATCGGGACTTGCTGGGTGAGGCCGAGCGCCATCCCCCGCGGGATGATCGTCACTTTGTGCACCGGGTCGGTTCCCGGAATGAGCTTCGCCACCAGTGCGTGGCCTGCCTCGTGAAAGGCCGTGTTCCGCCTCTCCTCGAGCGACAGCACCATGCTCCGCCGCTCGCTGCCCATCAGAACTTTGTCCTTGGACAACTCGAAGTCGATCATCTCGACTCGGTCCTTGTTCTTGCGCGCGGCGAGCAGCGCCGCCTCGTTGACGAGATTCTCGAGATCGGCCCCGGTGAAGCCCGGCGTCTGACGGGCGAGCAGCGAGATGTTGACGTCCGCCGCCACCGGCACGCGGCGCATGTGAACCTTGAGAATGCCCTCGCGTCCCTTGACGTCGGGCCGCAGAACGATCACCCGCCGGTCGAAGCGCCCTGGCCGGAGCAGCGCCGGATCGAGCACGTCGGGGCGGTTGGTGGCGGCGATGAGGATCACGCCCTCGTTCGACTCGAAGCCGTCCATCTCGACGAGGAGCTGATTCAGCGTCTGCTCGCGCTCATCGTGTCCCCCGCCGAGACCCGCGCCGCGGTGACGACCCACCGCATCGATCTCGTCGATGAAAATGATGCAGGGGGCGTTCTTCTTTCCCTGCACGAAGAGGTCGCGCACCCGCGAGGCGCCGACGCCGACGAACATCTCGACGAAGTCGGATCCCGAGATCGAGAAGAACGGCACGCCCGCCTCGCCGGCAATCGCCCGAGCGAGCAGCGTCTTGCCCGTGCCGGGAGGACCGACGAGCAGCACCCCCTTGGGAATGCGGCCGCCGAGCTTGGTGAAGCGCTTGGGGTCCTTCAAGAACGAGATGATCTCTTCGAGCTCTTCCTTCGCCTCCTCGACACCGGCGACGTCCTGGAACGTCATCTTGTGCTGGTTCTCGGTGAGGAGCTTGGCGCGGCTCTTGCCGAAGGACATCGCCTTCCCACCGCCGACCTGCATCTGGCGCATGAAGAAGATCCACACGGCGATCAGCGCCAACATCGGCGCCCACTGGATCAAGAAGAGCATGTACCAGGGCTCGCCGTCCTCCGGCTTGGCCGCGATCTTCACACCCTTGTCACGCAGCAGCTTGACGAGATTCGGATCTTCCGGCGCGAAGGTCTTGAATCCTTTGCCGCCCTGGTAGTGACCGCGGATGTTCGGCCCCTGGATCGTAACCTCGGAGACCTCCCCCTTTTCGACCGAGGTGAGGAACTCGCTGAAGATGATCTCAGGGTCCCGGGCCTCCTGGCGGTTCAGCAGGTTGAAGAGCAACAGCACCATCAACCCGAGGACCAGCCAAAGCGCGACGTTTCTCGAAACCTGGTTCAAAGTCTCCTCCACCGAGAACCGTAACACATAGGATTTTCTGCGGCAACGCATGGCATCGCCCTGGATGTCACTCAGCGCACGCGGCGGGCCTCGACGACGAGAACGCGACGCGTCGCGGACGCAACGGGCGCGCGTTCGTCGCGTGCCAGACCGGGCACCCAGAGAACCGCGCCGCCGCTTTCCAGAACGAGCCACGAGCAGCGCTCCACCCGCGGCACCTTGGCATCGACGAAGACGTCCTGGAGCTTCTTCGATCCGCCGAGACCGAGCGGACGCAGCCGATCGCCCGGGCGCGGATTGCGCATCCGGATCCGCGCTCCGTCGAGCGCGGTGAGATCGAAGACCGCACGCCACGGTCCGGGACGCACCCGACGCGCCGACGTTCGCGTCTCGACCTGCCAGCCGGGGACGCTCAACGTACCCCCGCGCGGCAGCGTCCGCGCGAAGCCGCGCGCGCGCGTCGCGAGCAGGTTCCAATGCAACCGTCCTCCGCTGCGCGTCACCGATCCACCGGGGAGAGCGACGCTCTTGCCGTCTCCACGCTCCGCCGCGAGATCTCGCAGCCGCTCCACGTGATGGAGCCCGATTGCGCGGAGATCTCCGCGCGAAGACACGAGCCAGCTCCGGAGCATCCGACGCTGGAGCGCGGCCGGCGCGCGGCGCAGGAACGCGCACTCGAGACCAAGCGCCGGGTCACTGCGACTGCGTCGCTTCGCTGAATCCTCGAGCACGGCTTCGTCGTCTCGCGAGAGCTCGGCCAGCCGTGCGAGGGCGGCCCGGATGGCGGGATTGAAGTCGCGCTCGAGAAGCGGCAGCAGGCGATGGCGGATACGGTTGCGCGTGAAGCGACCCACCGCGTTCGAGCGGTCGACGCGGTAGCGAAGCTTCCGCTTCCGCAGGTAGGCCAGTACCTCGGCGCGCGAGACGTCGAGAAACGGCCGGATCACGCCGTCGGCACGCTTCGGCTGGATGCCACCGAGGCCGCCGACGCCCGCGCCGCGAATGAGACGATGAAGCACGGTCTCGGCCTGGTCGTCGAGCGTGTGGCCGGTGGCGATACGGCGGAATCGCTCGCGAGCGGCGACTGCGAGCAATGCCTGATACCGCACCTCGCGCGCCCGCTCTTCGAGATTCGCCCGTCCCGTGATTCTCGCGTCGACGGCGTGGAACTCGCAGCCGAGACCCGCGGCGAGGCGCGCGACGAAGGCTTGGTCGCGATCGGAATCGCGCCCGCGCAGGTGGTGATTGACGTGAGCGACGCCCACCCGCCGCGACCCGCCATTCAGCTCGGTCAGCGCGGCGAGGAGCGCGGCGGAGTCTGGCCCACCCGATACCGCCACCAGCACCGAGTCGTCCGCCTCGAGAAGCGAATGGCGCCGGATCGAGCGTGCGACCTTGCGGAGAACCGGGTCGTTCATGGGCATCTCCAGAGTCCTCTGGCGCGGCCGAGGAGGCAAGGATGGCGGCTTGCGGGATTCGCTGCGGGGCGGTATCTTCCCAGGATCGTGCGCGTGCTTTTGTTGTCGCTGCTGTTGAGCGTTTCGGTCGTCGCCGCGGAGACCCCGGAGCTCCCGGCCGGCCTTCCGCCGACGCGAAGCGCCGACGAGCGCCGCGCGGTGCTCGAGCTGATGAAGCAAAACCGTCAGAAGTACGGCGAGGATGCCGCTCTTCTGCAGGGCTTGCTGCTTACCCACGCGCTACAGGGTGAAGCCGTCCTGACCACGGAATCGACGATCGTCGGGTTCGAAGAGCACGAGGGCCACAAGTACGTCACGTTCCGCCTTGCCAGTGGCATCGTCCTCAACGACAAGTCGCTCGATCGCGAGCAACGGATCGAGCGCATCTGGCACCTCATCCTCGAACGAACCCTCCTCCGCTATCCGAAGTTCAGCGCGCCCGCCGACGGTGTGGCGATCGAGATCGAGTACAGCCATCGCCCGTACCAACAGCTCGCCGACCTCTACAACGAGGCCGACGATACCGGCACGGTCGAGCGCGCGAAGTTCTACATGCTCTCCTCCGACCTGACCGAGCTTCTCGCTCACCAGCTCGGAACGCAGGACTTCCTCGAGCGCTCGCGCGTCTTGGTCGACAATCAACCGGCAAAGCTCCGGCTCATGGAAGTGTCGCTGCCGCCGCGACCGCCGAGCGCCGAGCGCCGCTGATCGGGCGGCGCGACCGTCCGAGCGCACGACCCACCGCGCCTCGACTCTCGAAACATCCTCCCGTTCCGCCGCCGAGCGCCAGTCGTCCAAGAGCTACGGAGCGCTGCTCGAGTGCGCCTAGCCACTCGAGCCGGCAACCCTCTGGACAGACGCACGAGCGTCCGGTAGCCCACTGATTTCAAGCGCGGCGGCGTAGCTCAGGTGGCTAGAGCGAGGGTCTCATAATCCCTAGGTCCGTGGTTCGAGTCCACGCGCCGCCATTCACCCTTCTCCCGCAGCTCGACTGCTTCCGCATGGGCGCCAAGTTGCCACACCGTCGATGCGCGTGATCAGTTCGCCCCTATTGAAGCCGTCCCCGTGCGCGGCGCCCTCCGGGGCGAGCTCCGACGGGCGAACTATTGATCAGCGCCGCCTGCCCCAGCGGTTCCAGTACGTCACGTCGGCGGCGGGGAACCGCCGTGCCGGCCGGACATCCCCGCCCTTCAGCCACGCGACCGGGTCGCCCCAGATCCCTCTGAGGGACGCATTCCGTGATGCGAGACAGCTTGCATCGCCTTGCCGCCGCGATGTCGTTGACCGTGAGGCGAAGAAAGCCTTCGTGGAAGCAGATGGATTCGAAATCCCCGGGCACTCCGCGCCGTCACCCTGGGTCAAATCGCCTGCCGCGCGCGGATCCCGGCAATCTCGTCCCAGCCGTAGCCGAGCTCCAGGAGGATCTCCTCGGTGTGCTGGCCGTGCTCGGGCGGCGTCCCGGTGGGCTCGAGCGGCGTGTCCTCCATGGTGATCGGGTTCCCGGCGAGCGTCACCTCGCCCGCTTCCGGGTGGTGGATGGTCGTGAGATAGCCGTTGAGCCGCGCCTGCTCGCTCGCCAGGATGTCGAGGTAGCCTTCGACCCGCGCGGCCAGGATGTCCGCGCCGTTCAAGAGCTCGAGCCACTCCGCCGTGGTGCGGGTCGGGAAGATCCCGTCCAGGACCTTCTCGATCTTGTCACCGTAAAAGTTCCGGGTCACGTTGTCGCACTGCGGATCGTCCCGCAGATGCTCGATACCGAGGAGCTTGCAGAAGGTCGGCCAGCGCTTGTCGTCGCATCCCGCAAGGCAGAGCCAGCCGTCCTTGGTGCGGAACGCGCCCCAGACGCCGTGGAGAAGCTGGTGGCCGCGGCCGGCGCGCGGCGTCTCCCTGCCGGCGAACGACGCGTAGGCGAGCTCGAAGGCCTGCATGGCGATCACCGTCCCATAGATGCTCGCGCCAACCTTCTGGCCCTTCCCCGTGCGTTCGCGCGCGTAGAGCGCCGCGAGGACGCTGGCGGCGAGGGCCAGGGCGGCGTTCGTGTCCGCGACCGTGGCGCCGGCCGGTAGGGGCGGATTTTCCGCAAGGCCGGTCTTCCCCATCAGGCCGCCCGCCGCCTGCGCGAGCGTGTCGCGGCTCGGGCGGAGCTTCCACGGGCCCGTCAGTCCCCACGACGAGCCCTGCGCGTAGACGAGGCGCGGGTGGCGGACGGAAAGCTCTTCGTACGAAAAGCCCAGTCGATCGAGGACCCCCGGCCGGTAGTTCGTGAGGAGCACGTCGGCGCGCACGAGGAGCCGCCGCAGGATCTCCTTCCCCTCTTCCATCTTGAGGTCGAGCGTGATGCTCCGCTTGCCGCGATTCATGGCGAGAAAATACGGGCTCACGTGTCCCGCGCGCACGCCCGGGAAGAACGTATCGGCGCGAAGGAAGCGCGAGAGGTCGCCGGTCTCGCGGTTCTCGACCTTCACGACGTCGGCGCCCATGTCGGCGAGGTACAGCGCGGCGTACGGTCCCTGGATCTCCTGACCGATCTCGACGACTTGGATGCCCGCAAGCGGTCCCGGCATGGAGAGCTCCTTTCGCAGAACGCGCGTGATCGCGCGCGGTCGAAATCTATGAGAATCTTCGCCTCGCGATCAACTATTCGGCTGTTGTATTTGGCATTCGTATCAGCACCGACCGCGGGGCGAAACGGCCGAAGCAAACGCCGCAGGGGGAGAGCTCATGAAGATCGGCATCCAGATGCTCTTTCAGAATCCCGGCACGATGACGGACGCCGAGCTCTACGTCCGCGAGCTGAAGGTCGCCGAGCTCGCCGAACCGCTCGGCTTCGACACGCTGTGGAGCGTCGAGCACCACTTCGACGACTACTCGATGTGCCCCGACAACATGCAGTTCCTCTCTTGGCTTGCCGGGCGCACTTCGCGAGTCGGTCTCGGCACGGCCGCCGTGATCCTTCCTTGGAACAACCCCCTTCGCGTGGTCGAAAAGATGATCCTGCTCGACCACCTCTCCCACGGCCGCGCGGTCTTCGGCATGGGCCGCGGGCTCGCCAAGATGGAATACCGCGGCATGATGGTCGACATGAACGAAGCCCGAGAGCGATTCGACGAGTCCGCGAAGATGATCCTCGCAGGTCTGGAGTCCGGGTACGTCGAGGGGAACGGCCGCTTCTACAAACAGACACGGACGGAGGTCCGACCGCGGCCGCTACGGAGCTTCGCGGGCAGAACCTACTGCGTCGCGATGTCCCCCGATTCGGTGCTCGTGGCCGCCGAGCTGAAATCGGTGATGATGGTATTCTCGCAGTTCAGCGCCGAGACCGTGAAGCCGACGTTCGACACCTATCGAGAGCACTTCGAGAAGTGTCACGGTGTGACGGCGCCGCCTCCGCTCTTCGTGGACTTCATGTACTGCGACGAGGACGCCGCGCGGGCCGCAGAGAAGAGCCGGAAGAACATCGCCGCGTACCTGAAGACGGTCTTCCAGCACTACGAGATGTTCGCCGAGCATTTCGGCAAGGCGCGTGGCTACGAGGCTTATGCCAAGAGCACCGAGATGATGAAGGCGGCAGGTCTCGAGAAAACGCTCGAGACCTACGTCGAGGCGCAGGCATGGGGAACTCCTCAGCAGATTCTCGATCGCTTGGGGAGGCGCCGCGCGATCCTCGGTGATTTCGAGATGAACATCTGCCCGAGCTTCTCGGCCCTGACGTTCGAAGAGATCGAGCGGAGCCTTGGTCTGTTCGCGCGGAAAGTCATGCCCGAGCTGCGGGACTGGGACGTGAGGAGCACGGCTCGACGCGACGAATCCGCGGCCGCAGCAGCGGCCAAGTAGCAGGCCCGGCCTTCGATCGACCGGGCCCGATTCCTCAGCGGGCCGCGAGCGCGCAGCGGAGGTGCGCCTCGGCCCCGAGGCCGTGCTCGGCGCGCACCTCTACGCGCACGTCGACGATCTCCTCGGCACCCTCGCGGCGACGCGCCTCGACCCGGGAGCGCGTGCGGATCGTATCGCCGATCGAGATCGGCGCGAGCATGCGCAGGCGGCGCTCGCGGATCATCCCCGCCGGCCCGGTCCAATCGGTCACCACACGGTCGACGAAGCCGTGAAAGAACATCGTGTTCAGAAACGCGTCCCGCACCCCCTGGGCGCGCGCGTAGTCGCGGTCGTGGTGGCCCGGAAAGTAGTCGCGCGTGGCCGCAGCATCGTGTACGCAGAGGCGGAGCGTAACGGGCAGGACGACCTCCGGCAGGAACTCGGCGCCCGAGCCGTGCTTCTCCTCTTCGGGCGCTCGAGCAGCGGGGCTCGGCACGCCATCGCCGGCGACCGTGTAACGGAAGAGCACGTTCGCGTGGCGGGCGACCATCTCGCCGCGCTGGTTTCGGTAGAGAACGTCGGTCGAGATGAAGTGGCCGTGTCCGAGAACGGTCCGCTTCTCGGGGCTCACGTCGCTCACGGCCTCCTCGACCGAAAGGCGGTCGCCGACCAGGATCGGTGCCAGGAACTCACTTTTGGTGGAGACGTTGATGATCGTGTTCCCGGGAAGCGGCACCTGCGTCGCCAGCGTCGGTGCATAGTCGATGCCGTCCGGGCGCCAGAGAGGCGGCATCGACCAGACGAACAGCATGCCCGGAGGAGCCGGAATCGCACCAAACCGCGCCCGCGCCAGGCCTTCGTCCCAGTAGAGCGGGTTCCGGTCGCGCACGAGCGCACAGAAATGCTTGATCGCCGGCCAGTTGACCTCGTCTTCGCAGGCACGCGGCTCGATCCGCCGGCCGATCCACGAGCGCGCCTCCTCGCCGCTTCCGTAGACCAGCGCGAGTCCCGTTTCGGTCTCGTCGAGCTCGCTCATCGGCTCTCCTCGTTGCTCGCGGCGATCGGCCGGAACTGTGGGACGCGAAAGCCGCCCGCCCGCTCCTCGAAGACGACCGTGACCCGAAGGTCGACCCGCACTCGCGCGGGCTCGATCCCGACGATGTTCGTCATCATCTGCGGGCCCTCGTCGAGGCGCACCACCGCGAGAACGTACGGCACATCGCCAGCGTAGGATTCGAATGGCGCCTGGTGGACGATCGTGAAGGTGACGACCCGGCCCTTCCCTTGCGACTCGACCCATTCGAGATCCGTCTTCCAGCAGCGCGGGCACCAGGCGCGCGGATAATGAACGAAGCTCGTGCAGGCCCGGCACCGTTGCAGAAGCAAGCGCCCCGCTCGCGCCCCGTCCCAGTATGGGCGGGTCGTCTCGTTCACCCGCGGAAGCGGCTTTGCGGCGCTCATGGCCTCCGCCCGAGAATCAGCGTGCAGTGCTCCGCCATCATGCCTCCGTAGGTATGGACGAGGACGACGTCGGCGTCGGCGACTTGGCGGTCGCCGGCGCGTCCCATCGTTTGCAGAGCGCCCTCGATGATCATCGACATGCCGGAGGCGTCTCCCGTGTGGCCGAACGAGAGCAGCCCGCCGTAGGTGTTGATCGGCAGAGCGCCCCCGGGTGCGCCCCGACCGTCGAGAAAGAAGCGGCCGCCCGCGCCCGCAGCGGCGAGGCCCGTCTCCTCGAGGAACATGATCGGGTTGATCGTAAACGCATCGTAAATCTCGGCGACGCGAACGTCGCTCGGCTCGAGCCCCGCGGAGGCATACGCCTGCCGGGCCGCCTCTCCCGCGCTCATCGTCGCAAAATCGCGCGATTGGCTGATCGGCCCGTGGTCGTGATACTCGCCGAAGCCGAGGACGTACGCCGGTTGCGAGACGATCGAGCGCGCGATGTCGCCGCGCGAAACGAGGAACGCCGCTCCTCCTTCGCACGGGACCGAGCAGTCGAGCATGTGAAACGGCTCGGCGATCGGCCGCGAGCCGAGAACGTCGCCGATCGTCAGGCGACCCTTCGAGCGCATGATGGCGTTGGGGTGGCGAAGCGCCCATTCGCGGCTCGAGACGGCCACTGCAGCGAGCGCCTCACGAGTGGTGCCGCGATCGTGCATGTGGCGCTGTGCCGCGAGCGCGTAAAGCGCCGGGATGAACGTGCCGTAGATGAACTCGAAGTCGGGATGGCTCACCATTCGCGCCATCGCCTCGGCGCCCCCCGCGCCGACTTTCGGAAACTTGCCGGCGGCCGCGCACAGCACGGCGTTCGCCCGCCCGCTGGCGATGGCGAGGGCGGCGCGAGCGGCCATCACGGCGTAGGTCGCGCCGCCGGCGTTCAGTGTCTCGGAGAAGATCGGGTGGAGGCCGAGCGAATCGCCGAGGTTCTCGTGAACGAAGAGGTCGGCGCCAGTGCCCGTCGCCATGCCCGCCGGCGCGACGAGGAGGCCGTCGACCAGCGATGGGTCGATCCGCCACTCGTCGAGGAACGCTCGAACTACGCGCTCATAGAGGTCCAGAACGTCGAGCTCGGGAAACCGCCCCGGGCGAATCTCGGTCGCCGCAGCAATGGCAGGCTCGCGATGCACTGGACGCTGTTCTTACACAGCTTCGCGATTCGCACGAGCCCGGTGGCCGATTCAGTGCCGACTCGTCGATCGAGCCGAGTCCTGCCCGGCTATGGGCAGGTCGCGGCGATGTGTCGCATCGAGCTCACGCGGATGTGCTCGTGCCCGGCTTCGCTCTCCCCCTTCTCCGCCGCCCCGGAAGCTTTCTCCACCTTTTCGGCCTGCTTGGAGGAGATCTTCTCCCCCTTCACTTCCACCTTGTGACCGACATGATCCTTCAGATCCTTACCACCGACGAGCTCGTACTCTTCGCTGCCGCCGTTGACGTTCGTCAGCTTGAACTCATTCGGCGCGTCTCCCTTCGCGAGACATCCGGTGTAGGTTTCCGCCGACGACTTCTGACCCGTCGATGAGCCACCCGTGTCTGCCGCCCACACCCCGGTGGCGAGCATCAATCCCATCGTGGTACCTATCGCGAGCATCGTTTTCTTCACTGGTTGTCCTCCTAATTGGTGAGAATCGCTACGTGCCGCTCGAGTATCGCGACGCCATCACCGGCTATGAGCGCTGGTTCCGCGCCTGTCAATCGGCGATTTCGGGGCCTCCGCGCCTGGCCGAGGCGCCGTGCCGGAGATCGCGTTCGCGGCCGCCCAGCCACGACGGAGCTTCCCTCCCGCGCCGAGAGCTCCGAC
>Ga0315278_10006966_pt1 | contig 10299 bp, 6 predicted proteins | sample YL17G06_0_MG_FD_203880 | JGI IMG/M metagenome (GOLD analysis project Ga0315278, IMG submission 203880) | Sediment microbial communities from Yellowstone Lake, YNP, Wyoming, USA - YL17G06_0 | ecosystem: Environmental > Aquatic > Freshwater > Lake > Sediment | place: USA: Wyoming | collected... | reverse complement strand
GGTCGTGCGTGCCTCTCTCCCTCCCAGCTCTCCTCTCGCCCAGACCCCTCCTCACCTTGATGCGCCCGTCGAGGCCGACGGCCGCGTCGTCGCCATCGCCCAGCGCGTCCACCCGCACGCCCAGCGAGCACTTGGCCGCCAGCATGCGGGCGATACGCCCCTTGTGGCGGGGCGGGGCCTGGCCGACCAGGGAGGCATGGTAGAGGAGCCCGTACTTGGGCGTCTCGCGCTTGGTCTTGAGCGCGCGGAAGAGCGCCTTCTCCGCGCCCAGGATCTGGACGGTCGAGGCGGGCTGCTTGGCGAGGGCGACGAGGGACCCGGCGTGGCTCACCAGGCGGGCGCCGACCAGCTCGCCCACCAGGGCCGTCAGGTTGGGCGCGATCGCGGCCATGCGCGCCCGCAGGTAGTCCGCCAGCTGGGCCCGGTACTCGGCCAGGGCGATCACCTGGGCCGCGAGCGCGCGGATGTTTGCCAGGTCGGACCCGGAGATTTCCGTGCCCATCGACACGGCCGCCGCCTCCTTCAGGGCCGCCTCCGTGGCTTCCTCCAGGGGCACGCCCGAAAAGTCGAGCGACGGCGCGGCCTCGCGGGAGCCCATGAGGACGACGACCTTGGCGTAGGCCACATTGTCGTTCACGATCTTTGCCATCTCCGGAAAGTGCCACCCGTACCACTCCCGGCACCGCATCGCGTACGTGTTGAGCTCCTTGTCCAGGTCGTCCAGCAGGCCGATGGCCTGGACGACCATGGTGTCGACCTTGTCCGGCGAGAACTTGAGCTTGTAGCGGGAGAGCGAGTGCGAGAGGCCGAGCGCCATGGGCGTGAGGTCGGCGCCCGCCAACCCCGCGACCAGGCCGGACAGCTGGGCGCGCACGCCCCGGGCCAGCTCGGCCACGCCCGCGTTGGAGACGCAGGCGACGCCCAGCTTCTCCTTGATGAGGCCGCCCAGCTTGGCGTCCAGGACGGCGAGCGGCTCGTCGGCCGCATGTTTCTTGATGAACTTTTTCAGGGCTGAAGAATGTGGGAATGGAGCGGAGCGGGTCGAGGTTTGGGTGGGAGTGATGAGAAAAGAGCGAAGGGGCGTGCAATAGAGGGGAGGCCGTCCAGCGCTCCTCTCCTTGACCCATCAACCGGTGTCCAAATACGGCTGGTACGCCACTTCACACTCTGAGAGCATGCGCCTGGGGCGGCGCGGGCGCGATGTGGGGGTTGACGCAAAGGCGGCGGAGAAAGAAGGACTCGGCCGGCGGCTAGCATGCGGCGCAGAAAAAAAAAAAAAAAAAAAAAAAAAAAAAAAAAAAAACTCACATTTTGACAGCTTCGAGTCGACCAGCGCCGTCGCGGCGGCCAGTGCGTCCGTAGTCGTCTCAAACTTTTCAAAGGCTTTCAGTTTGACCATCTGAGGGAGAGGAAGAGGTGGGGGGTGTGATGAGCGGGGGCGTGATAGAAAGAGGACGGCGCGAGTAGCGGCCAGCACCCCCGGGCCGGCCGCCGCCCCCAATCCCTCTCCTCTTTCGCCTCTCTCCTCTCTCTCCTTCCCCACCTTTTGCGCGGAGTCCAGGGTCTCAAACTCCTTGTGCAAGTCCTAGTAGCGTTGAGTGGAAGGCAGAGAGATGGAGAGAGAGGGCGTGAGAGGGAGGCGGGGGTGAAAGAAAAAACGCAGCGCCGGCCGGCGGCCGCCGCCGCTGGCCGCCCCCCTCCTCGTTCTTCTCTCTCTCTCCCATTCTCCCATACCTCTGCCTTCTCGAACGACCCATCTTTCAGGACCTTGAAGAGGGCGTACCCGGCGCTGGACTCGAAGAGGAGCAGCATGTGATTGGGTGCGGGGGGTAGGGGGGGGGGGAGAAATAAGAAGTGAAGAGAAAAGAGTTTCGCAAAAAGCTTTCGCTTCGTACATGACCCACTTCACTTTCGTCCAAAGTAGAGAAAAAAAATGTCGTTTCGTCCCACCTCCTCCGTCGTTCAACTCGTCGACGCGGACGGCGGCTTCAATGCCCCCGAGCTCAGCACCTTTTCTACCGCCGTTGGCCTCCCGTCCGCCGGCCAGGGGTACCAGGTCGTCGCAGTGATGGGCCCGCAGTCGAGCGGCAAGTCGACCCTGCTGAATGCGCTGGTGAGGAGAGAAGCGGAGACAGCAGAGAGGGGTGCCCGAATGAAGGAGGCACCCTGCACACGTCTGGACGTCCCGTCCGTCTATGCATGGCCTGGTACAGTTTTGTCAGCGGGCCGGGGCGTGCCAAGGCCGCTTGCGCGCGTGTTTGTTTGCGCGCGCTCTTCGCTCGTCCGAAACGGGCGCCCCCCTTCCTTCTCCATCCTCCCACTCCCCCATCATTTTTCTCCACCACCCCCGCCACCGCACACAGTTCGGCACGACCTTTGAGGAGATGGACGCCCTGGCCGGTCGGTCCCAGACCACGCGCGGCATCTGGCTGGCGGCAGCAAGGGAGGGCGGCAATGGCGGCGGCGGCGCGCCCGCCTCCCCGCCCTCCCCTCCGCTCACACTGGTACTCGACCTGGAGGGCGCCGACGGCCGGGAGCGCGGGGAGGACGACGCCTCCTTTGAGCGCCAGACCGCGCTGTTCGCCATGGCGGTGGCGGACGTGCTGGTGGTCAACATGTGGGCGAAGGACGTGGGGCGGGAGGCCGGGGCGGGCAAGCCCCTCCTGCGCACCATTTTCGGGGTCGACCTCAAACTGCGGGCGGCGTCGGCGGCGGGCGTGCCCGCCCGGGCGGCGGCCGCGACGGCGGCGGCGGCTGCAGCGGCGGGCGTGGCTGTCGCGCCGTCCAAGCCACCAAAGAAGGTCCTTCTATTCGCTTTCCGGGACCGGACGCGGACGCCCCTGCCCACGCTGGCAGCCGCCTGGGCGGCCGACCTGGAGGCGCTCTGGGGCGGGCTCGCCAAACCGGCCGGCCTGGCGTCCGCGGCCCTGTCCGACTTTTTCGACGTCCAATACACGGCCCTGCCCAACTTTGAGGACGCAGAGGAGGCGTTCAGGGTGGAGGCGGCCGCGTTGCGGGCCCGCTTCGACGGGCGGGCGCCGGGCGCGCTCCGGCCTGCCTCGCCTTCCTCCCCTTGCTCCTCATCCGACCGCCTGCCCGGGTCCGCCCTGCCCCTGTCCCTGGAGACGATGTGGGAGGTAGTCCAGTCGCAGCGGGATCTGAACCTGCCGGCGCACAAGGTAAGCGAGAGGGGCTTGGGGAGAGAGACGCACACACACAAACAAAATACGCACTCTCTCTCATTATCACTTCATCTTTTCATGCAGGTCATGGTCGCCAACCTGCGGTGCGCGGAGTTGGGGGACGCCGCCCTGGCCGCCCTGACGGCCTCGCCCGCCTACATCGCCCTGACGGCCGACGCGGCGTCCGGGTCGCCCCTGCCCGACTTTGGCGCCCGCGCGGCGTGGCTGGTGGCGGGCGCGCTGTCAGACTACGACGCGGACGCCGCCTTTTTCGAGCCGGGAGCCGCCGCGGACCGGCGTGCCGACCTGGCGGCGGCCGCGACCGCCGCCCTCGCCCCCGCCCACGAGCGCCAATTGGAGGCCGCGGCGTGCGGTGCCCTGGACGGCGCGCGGGCGGCGTTGATGGTCGGCAGCAGCGAGGCCGACGGGGGGCGGCCCTTCACGGCGCGCGCGGCCGAGGCGGCCGCGGCCGCGCTGGCAGCGTTTGACGCGGCCGCCCTGGCCGCGGCCTGGCCGGCCACGCCCACCTCCTCCGACCCAGCCCTGGCCGCCATCGCGGCGGACGCATGGCCGGTGTCTCCCGCCCGGGAAGCGCTGGAGGAGGATGTGGCGTCCCTGGCGGCCCACCTGACGGCGGCCGCGCTGGCAGACGCCGAGGCGGCTGCGGGCGCGGCCACCCGGGACGCCCTCACCGCGCCCGCCACCGCCCTGCTCGACGCGGCCCCGCCGGACCTGTGGCCTCGCCTGGCCCGCCTGTACAGCGCGGCCGTGGGCGCCGCGTCGGACCGGGCGGTGGAGGCGGTGGGCGGGTACGGACATGGCGCCTCTGAAGTCAGCGCCCTCCGCGCCCGGGTCGCGTCCTTTGGGCGGGGCGTGGTCGAGGCCCGGGCCCGGGAGGCCGCCCGGGCGGCCATCCCGCGCCTGAAAGAACGGTGGGCGGATGTGTTCTCCCGGGATGAGGCGGGGCTGCCCCGGTCGTGGGCGCCCGGCGCGGACGTCGCGGCCGCGGCCGCGGGCGCGCGCGGCGCTGCCGCCGCGCTCCTGGGCGCGCTGGCTGCTTTGCGGCTGCCGGCTGGGGAGGGCACGGCGCCGGAGATCACCACCCCGGACGCCATTGACCGGGCCGTGGTCGCCTACGTGGCGGAGGGCGCCCTGCCGGACGGCGGCGGCGGCGGAGGGCCGCCAGGCGCGGCGGCAGCAGTGGCCGGGTCGCCCTGTTTTGACCTCGCCTCGGCCACGGCCTGGCCGGCCGCCCTCATCCCGCCGCCCGCCGTCCTGCTGACCCCGGACCAGGTCCGGGCCGCCTGGGCTGCGGTGCAGACCGCGGCCGACCGGGCCGTCCGCCAGGCGCTGGCCACGGTGGAGGCCCGGGCGGCCGCGCGCGGGGGGGCCCCGCCGCTGTGGGCGGTGGTCGCGATCGCTGTCCTGGGCGCGGACGAGCTGCTGGCCGCCCTCCGCTCCCCGCTCCGCCTGGCCCTCATCCTCCTCGCCCTCCTCTTTGCCCGCACGGTCTACGTGGAGCTGGGCGTGGACGAGGAGCTGAGCCGGGGCTTGCTGCCGGGCTGCATCAGCCTGGCCGCCAAGGCGGGCCCAGTTGTGCGGGGGGTGACAGTCCGGACCCTGGAATCCGTGGTCGGCTGGGCGCAGGCGGCCCGGGCGGAGGGCGGGGTGCCCGCCCGCCCCTACCGAGGCGGCTTCCACCCGCTGGGCGATGCGGCGGCGAACGGGAATGGTGATGCAGCAGCCGGGAATGGCACCAGCCGGGGCTTGCGCCAGCGCCGGGCGGGCGGCGGGGCGGCCGAGGTCGAGATGGTGGGCGTGGAGTGAGGGAGCAAATGGAGAGCGTTGTGGTTGCAAATGGGTGCGCGTTGCATGAGGCTCTTACACGCGCACACGCACACACAGGCACGCTAGTCTCCCAACACAAAGGGAGAGAGAGAGAGAGGGACGGGGCGGCGCGCGCGTGAAGGTTGAGAGTGGGAGAGTGTGCGCACGCGCGAGGTGCCCCCAAACCCAAACCCCTCCCCCTTTCACTCTCAGTAGTTCACCGCCCAAAAGGCCCCGGAATAGTCCCCGTCGCCGCGGTGTAGCCAAATGCGCCGATGGCGCCCAGCAGGGCCAAGTATGACAGCCCCTCCGCGGCGCCGAGCAGGCCGGCCGGACCCGCGGGGAGGCCGGACCCTGTCTTAGCTTTTGTGTAGGCGCTCCAGCCGACCACCCCCACAACGGACAGGTAGGAAACGCCTTCGGCCGCGCCGTACGCGCCGCCCGGGCCGGGAGGTAGGCCATCGCCCGTCGTGGCCAGCAAGTACGCGGAGTAACAGACTAAGAGGGCGGCGGGCGTCCCGAGCGCGCCCGCGACGAGTTGGAGGGTTGTGTTGTCGCTTTCTTCAGGTTCGCGAGCGCCTTTTTCAGCCGCGCGCACGGGGGCCAGCACGACGCGGGCCCGCGCAGGGCGCACCACGCAGGGCACGCGCAGGGGCTGGCGCAGGCTCAGGCATGGGCGGGAGCGGAGGGCCAGCATCGTTGGATTACAGAGGGGCGCGGGGTGCGGAAGAGGGCGATTGAGGTGTGTGAGAGCCGAAATATGTCAACTCCGCGCCTTGACAAAAGAAAAAACTAAATGCGCTCCGCGCCTTGACAAAAGAAAAAACTAAATGCGCTAACACTCTCTCCTCCCCTCTCTGTGTGTTCACACTCCTTTCCCCTTGAAGGCCGGGTCCATCGCCACGTACGGTTTCAACTGGTGGTGTGAGAAAAGGAGAGAGAGGCGAGTAAGAAATTTGAGGAGTCTAGTAAAACAATGCACGCCAACATCGCCAAAGCGCACTTCCGCGCTCCACCTCTCCATTCACTTTCATTTCTTACCTCACACGCCGACAGGTCGGGCACAATGTAGCGAGGGCGGCGCTCGGGCAGGACCTGGTAGGCACCTTGGCGGAGTGGAGGGAGAGAGAGACGGCAGGGGGAGAGCGATGAGGTTTTGAGGGTCGGTGAGGTTGAGGGTCAGGGTCAGAGACCTGGGGCCGGGTTGGAACGCGTGTCTCCCCCCCAGCCGCGCCCCCGACTCCGCCTGGGTCACTCGCAGCGTCACTCGCTCCATGCGTTGACATATGTGCCCCCCCACAACAGTCACCCCACCATGTCCACCACCATTACCTTTGCGCGTGTGCTTCCCAGTCGCCTTGACCCCGCGCCCCTTGTAAAAACCGACTGGCCCGATCTTGGACGTGAGTGTGGCCCAGCCCAGGCGCGGGACGCGCCGCCCGCGGGCCGCCGCCGCGCCCAGCATGGCCCAGATGGACATGGGGACAGGGCGCGTGCGTGTGAGGCGGGTGAGAGAACGTGCGAACGCGCGCGCGCACCGAGAGAAAGACAGAGAGTGCCGGCGCACAGCAAATTGGAGTGACTGAACAAATCCTCCCGACCTATCGGCCTGGGCATGGCGAGCAAAAAACTGAATCGCACGCCGGCACACTACAAACCTTCTCCTCTACCCACCCAGCAGCCCGCCCAGGAACCGCGCATCACTGTCCATGTCCGCCGTCGCCAGGCCCAACGCATCCGCCGCCAGGACGGCCGCCTCGATGGCCGCAGGGTCCACCAGCAGGCCACACCCGCCCAGCGCCCGCACCGCCGCCGCCGCCCGGGCGACGGCCCGGCGCTGGGCGGGCGTCGGCGGAGGGGGGGCGGGGTACGGGTCCACGGGTGGCCGGTCCGCGTCCATGGCGGCGGCCTCGTCCTCCTCTCCCTCGCCCTCATCATCCCCCAGGATGGCTCCAAAGGGGGCCGCGGCCCCACCCCCACCCCCACCCCCGCCGCCGTCCGCCAGCCCGGCCACCGTCCCGCTCGGCCCCACCCACACCCACCCATTCACGCCCAGGATGAGCTCCACCCCGATGGCCGGCGCGGCATTGAATTGGCGGCCCAGCCGTTTGATGGAGGGCGGCCGCACGCACACGACCTGGCCGCCGCTCAGGCGGCCGTACTTTCTGGACCGCGTGTGGACGAGGACGCTCCCGTCGCCGTGCAGGGCCTGCACCTCCGCGGCCAGCAGGTCGCCCTCCGCGAACAGGCCGCGCATGGAGGCCTCGTCGGCGGCCGTCTTCCGCCGTGCCGCCGCGCCGCGGGGGAGGGCGCCCGCCGCGGCGAGGAGGAGGGCGGCCTCGGCCCGCCCGCCCAGGTCGAGGCGCCACCGCTTGCCCGCCACCTCCACCACCCGGCCCACCACCACGTCGCCCAGATCGGCCGCATACCTGCCGGCAGCCAGGGGGCGCACGGAGACCAGGCGGTCGACGCGGGCGACGGCGCCCGTGAGGGTCGCCACCAGGCCAGCCGAGGGGGACAGCGTCGCCGGGTCGGCCGCCCCACCCCCGCCGGCCGCCCCATCCTCCCCTGGCGGGTGGAGCGCCATGGTGCCGTGGCCGCGGAGGAGGCCGTCCTCGGACCCGCCCGCATCCAGGGCGTCGCCCACGGCGGCCAGGGCGAGGGAGGGTGGCGGGCGGGCACCAGCATTGGCAGCCGCGGCGGCGGCCGCTGCGCCTGGCGGGAGGCGGGTTAGCGGGGAGACCGGTGTGACCTGCATGGCGCTGGAGTGTGTGTACAGCGGGGGATGGGCTACACGCTGGCGGGCCTAGTTTTGTGAGCAGAGAGAGGCGGGCGCACGGCGGCGCGGGCGCGTGGGGGGAACACGGGTCGCAACAAGCTAGCTTTTGAGCAAAAACATTTTCGGGCCATACACACACTCGCATTCCTTTCCGCCCCACCCAAGCGCGCGCGCCGCTTCGCGCCTGTGCTACCGGGGCCCACCACTTCTGCCTCTCCGTGTGTGTACGTGCGTGTGCTAGCCCCACACGCCGCGTCAGTCGCGCCCCGCCCGCCTCTTGCCCCTCTCCGCGCGCGCGAGAGAGAATGAGTGCAGCACCGGCGTCGACCGCTTGAGCGCAGAGCTAGTTTTTTCACATACGCGCCGCCCGCGCCCTCTTCCTGAGAGAGCACGCGCGTTCCATACCTGGGGAGCATACTCACGCGCGCCCGAGTTTTTTTGTGTGTGTCCGGAGATCGCGCAGCCCCGCGCTCGACACCCGAGCAATGAACGTCGCCGCCGCCGCCGCGCCGTCGGCGCCGCCGCCAGAGGAGGCGCCCCTCCCGGACAACCCCGACCCGGACGATCCCCCGCCTCCCACCGCGGCTGAAGCCGAGGAAGAAGAGGAGGATGAAGGACCGGAGGCCGAGGAGCAGGCGGTCGTGGAGACGGACCCGAGCGGGCGGTACTCGCGGGTGAGTTTGGGAGGAGGATTGGGGGGAGGGAGAGGTGGGCGCGCTGTCGAGGGCCCCCCCCCCTGGGCGGCGACGCGGTGTGGCAAGCGAACGCGCGCACGAGGCGGGTGCGCCGGCCGGTGCCTCCCCGGTACTCGACGCAGGCGTCTCGAGCACCCTCCCTGGTCCATGCCTGGGGGGCGAGGGCGGCCAGGCGCCGCGCAGTGAGAGGGCCGGCGGCGGGCCGGCAGAGAGCAGGGACGCCGAGCGATGGCGGCCGCCGGAGAGGAGACGCACCGCCGCGCCCTTCCCGCGCCCTCTCCCCCGCCCCGCACCACGCCCCGCTCCCAACCTGGCCCGGACCTCCCGGGGCTGGGCAGGCCCAAGGCTGATGCATGCGTGCGGCGTGTCAGAGGGGCGTGGCAGTGGCATTAAATGCGCGCGGCGGGCGGCCAAGAGAGAGGGCGGGCGCCGCGCATGCTGCTCGAGGGAGACGGGCTCGCGGGAAAAACCAAGCCACCACAGCCCCCCGCCCCGCCCAAAACCCTCTCACACACACCGCCCGCTCTCTCTCTCTCCCCCCCCCCCCCCCCGCCCCCCCCCCCACCCACCCCCCCAGCGACCAAAACCGGGGCCGGGGGGCCGAGAAAACCGGGTACAAGGCGTTCGATGAGGAGGAGGGGACGGAGGTCGCGTGGAACCAGGTGCGGGTGGCCGAGCTCGTGCGCGAGGCGTCGGGGTCGGGCGAGGAGCGCGACCGCCTGTTTGCGGAGATCCGGGTGCTCAAGCAGCTGAAGCACCGCAACATCATGACCTTCCACGACTCCTGGCTGGACCCCGACGCCGCGACCGTCAACTTCATCACCGAACTCTTCACCAGCGGCACCCTGCGCCAGTACCGCAAGCGGCACCGCCACATCGATGACGAAGTCCTCAAGCGGTGGGCGTGGCAGATCCTGTGCGGCCTGGTGTACCTGCACGGCCACACCCCGCCCATCATCCACCGGGACCTGAAGTGCGACAACATCTTCATCAACGGCAGCGAGGGCGTCGTCAAGATCGGGGACCTGGGGCTGGCCACCCTGCTGCGAGCGCGGACGGCGCCCCAGAGCGTGCTGGGCACGCCCGAATTCATGGCGCCCGAGCTGTACGAGGAGGAGTACGATGACCGGGTGGACGTCTACTCGTTCGGCATGTGCCTGCTGGAGCTGGCGACGATGGAGTACCCGTACGCGGAGTGCCGCAACGCGGCCCAGATTTACCGTAAAGTGACGCTCGGCATCCGCCCGGCGGGGCTGGCGCGGGTGCCCTCGCGCGAGCTGGCCGACGTCATCTCCGCCTGCATCGCCCCGCGCGCCCGCCGCCCCCGCGCGCGCCAGCTGCTGAAGCACCCCTACTTTGAGAGCGTGCGCGCCCAGCTGCGGGCGGAGCAGCAGTGCGGCGGCGGGGCGCGGGGGGTGGGGGGCGGGGCGGCGGGCGCGGCGCCCCTGGCGGGCGGCCCGGCCGCGGCCGCCGCGGCCGGCGTCGGCCCGGGCGCCCTGGGCGGCGTCTCCGGCTCCACCGCCGACCTGCTCTTCGCCGAGGCGGCCGGCGGCGGCGGGCCCGCGGGCTGGCCGGCGGGCGCGTTCGGCGGCGGCGGCGGCCTGCTCGGCCCGTCCGGGTCGGCCGCCTCCATCTCGCGCGCCTCCTCGGCGGGCGCCGACTGGGGCGGCGACCTGGCGGCCCAACTGGCGGCCGTCCCGGAAGCCGACTCGGAATCGGACGAGCAGCCCGCGGGCGGGGAGGGCGGTAAAGCGGGCGGCGGCGGCTCCGCGGCAGGCACCCCCACCACGGGCCACCGCCCGCCCGGCACGCCCGG
>Ga0315278_10006965_pt1 | contig 10300 bp, 5 predicted proteins | sample YL17G06_0_MG_FD_203880 | JGI IMG/M metagenome (GOLD analysis project Ga0315278, IMG submission 203880) | Sediment microbial communities from Yellowstone Lake, YNP, Wyoming, USA - YL17G06_0 | ecosystem: Environmental > Aquatic > Freshwater > Lake > Sediment | place: USA: Wyoming | collected... | reverse complement strand
TGGCAAGGCCGATCTGGCGGTGGCAAACTTGGGCGGCAATACCGTGTCGGTGCTTCTGGGCAATGGTGCGGGCGGATTCGGGACCAGGAATGACTTCGGGACCGGGGCGACTCCCTGGTCGGTGACGGTTGCGGATCTGAGCGGCGATGGCAAGCCCGACCTCGTGGTGCCTAGCAACAGTTCCAACACCGTGTCGGTACTGCTGGGTAACGTCGGGGGTGTCTTCGGGCAGAGGAAGGACTTCGAAGTCGGGGATGCAGCGTGGAAGGGTTCGATCGGAGACGTGAATGGCGATGGGCATCCCGACCTCGCGGTCGGACACGGCTATCTTTCCAGCTCCGTGTCCATGATGTTGGGTGATGGTGCGGGAGGGTTTGGGCCGAAGACAGAGTTTCCGACCGGGAACAATACAGTCGGGGTGGCGATTGGGGACTTGAACGGCGATGGCAAGCCCGACCTGTCCGTGTCGAACTACGACGACTGGACAGTATCGGTACTGCTCGGCAACGGCGTGGGCGGGTTCGGGGCCAAGACCGACTTCCCGACCGGTGCCTATCCCACGGAAGCGGCGATCGCGGACATAAGTGGAGATGGTAAGCCCGATCTGGTCGTGGGTAACCAAGGCGGAAGTTCGGTGTCTGTGCTGTTGGGCAACGGGGCGGGCGGGTTTGGGGCCAAGACCGACTTCGCGACGGGGCCGAATCCGTGGTCGATGTCGGTCGGCGACGTGAACGGGGACGGGAAGCCCGACGTGGTGACGGCAAATGATCAGGTCGTCGGTACGGTCACGGTGCTGCTGTGCGATGGCGTGGGTGGGTTTGGGGCGAAGACCGATTTTGCGACCGGGTCGCATCCCGGCTCGGTGGCGATCGGGGACGCAAACGGTGATAGGAAGTCCGACCTCGCGGTTGCGAACGGTGGTGACAATACAGTCTCGGTGCTGCTGGGCGACGGTGTGGGTGGATTCGGGGCGAAGACCGATTTCTCGACCAACATCAATCCGGCCTGGGTGGCGCTCGGCGACCTGAACGGCGATAGGAAGCCCGACTTGGCGGTGGCGACCAACGTGGGCGCGGTGTCGGTACTTCTGGGCAATGGCGCGGGCGGATTCGGGGCGAGAACCGACCTCGCGGCCGAGTCGAATCCACAGTGGCTCGCGATCGCGGACTTGAACGCCGATTCGGCTTCTGACATAGCGGTCACGAGGGTCAATGCAGACTCTGTATCCGTGTTCCTCGGCCTTGTACGGACCCGCACCGCAGTTTCGCCGAACCCGAACCCGGTGGTTCTCGGCTCCTCGGTTACCTTGACCGCCTCCGTGTCAGTCCCGTCGCCAGGTTCCGGCGTGCCGACCGGCTCGGTACGATTCTTCGATGGCACGACGCTGCTAGGCACGTCACCGGTGAGCGGAGGCGTGGCCACGCTGACTCTCCCCGCGCAACACCTGGGCGATCGCTCCATCACTGCGGCGTACCTGGGGGACGGCAGACTGTTCGGCAGCACTTCCCCCGCGCGGGTCCTGCGCGTGCTGCACGGGCTTCCCGTCGTTTACGCCCGCGTCAACTGTGGCGGCCCTGCGCTTTCGAGCGGGGACGGGGGGCCGGCCTGGAGCGGAGATACGGGCGGCCTGCCTTCTCCGTATGTCAACGCCGCGGCCACCGGAAATGCGACGGGAGGCACGGGCTCATCGATCGACGTCCTGGGCCTGTCGATCCCCCTGGGCACGCCACCGGCACTCTTCCAGGATGAGCGCTACGACGTTCCGGGAGGACCGGAGATGGTGTGGACGGTCCCCGCGCCGATCGGTCTCACGCAGGTGCGACTCTACCTTGCAGAAATCTACACGGCCATTGTCGCACCGGGCATGAGGCTCTTTGATGTCGACATCAACGGCACGACGGTGCTGAGCAACTTCGATGTCTGGAGCGTGGCCGGGGGGCTCAACAAGGGCTACGTGGCGCGCATCAACGTGCTCAGCCCGGCTACGGTGATGACCATCACCTTCCACCATGGGGTCGAGAACCCGTTTCTCTCCGGACTGGAGGTGGTCAGTCTGAACGACGGCATCACCGCCGTGCCCACCACGACGATCCGGGAGTCACTCCTGCGCCAGATCTCGCCCAACCCGTTCCGTGGCCGGATCACCATTGGCTTTGCCCTGGCAGCCCCGGGCCATGCGCGCCTTGGCGTCTATGATGTTTCAGGCCGTTTGACGGCCACGATTCTCGACCGGGAACTCCCGGCCGGGGAACAAAGCGTGACCTGGGATGGCACGGGGCGCGGTGGGACGCGAGTCGCGCCGGGGATCTATTTCTGCAACTTCCAGAGCGGGGGTCGGGTCGAGACCAGGCGAATCGTGCTTCTCCCCTGATCAGTACGGTCGGGCAGCAGCACTTGAGTGATGTCGGGCCGTCGTTTGCCGGAGCGATCGTCCGAATTGCGGATTTGTTTGGTTCGCATTCTGACCAATCCCCGGAGCCATATGTGGCTGTGTGCGGTCTGAGCCTGCCCATCAGTCGCTGTCAGATTCACGGCTGTCGCCTGTTCCGATTGCGGTGCCGGTAAATGAGCAAGAAGAGGGGGAACAACATGGCACGACCAAACGATCTTCCGTCCCGCGGATTCGCATTTGTGCTGACCTGTGCGATCCTCGAGCTACTTGCCGCCTCGTCTGCACCACTCTTGCACGCCCAGACCATGAACCTCTCATGGACCGACTGCGGGGCCTCGGGCTTCCAGAGCATAAGTTCTGCTTGCAATACGAATGTGGGGACGAACGTCATGGTCGTCACGTTCACCGACCCCACGCTTTACAATCACCTGTCCGCGATCGAGGGCTTCCTGACCGTGACGGCGGTCGGCGACACGCTCCCTGATTGGTGGAAACTGGGTGCGGGTGAGTGTCGCGCCAATCGGTTGATCTCCAGCGCCGACTTCACGAGTTATTCGTGGTGCACGGACTTCTGGGCCGGCAGCGCTGCGACCGGGATGAGCTACATCTCTCATCCTGGAGGCGATCTGAGCAAGGCGAGCCTCCAGGTCGCAGTCGCGGCTGACACCGCGTCCACCGATCTGCTCACCCCCGGCCTGGAGCAGTACGCCTTCAGGCTCCTGCTTTCGAATGGGAAGACAGTCGCTGGATGCAATGGGTGCGCCGTTCCGGTGTGCGTCCGCCTCGACTCGCTTCATCTCTACCAACAGGGCGTGATCGTTCGCAGGATCCTCACTCCCGACATCAGCCGGTACATCGGCTGGCAGGTGCCGCCCTGCGCCGACCCGCCCCCGGTGATCACGAATCTCTCGCCGCTGGGCGGAGCCTGGGGGAGCACGGTCGATATCTTCGGGCAGGGTCTTCTCGGGACCACGTCCGTGACCTTTCTCGGCGCATTCCTCGGGACGGGCTCCGCCACGTTCAGCATAATTTCGGACGCGCAGATCCGGGCTACTGTCCCCAGCGCTGTCACAAGGAGGGCCATCCGGGTCACGACCCCGTTCGGGTCGGGTGACAGTCCGATGGAGTTCGGCATCGCACCCGTGCCGGCGGTAATCAGCCCGATCTGCGGACCTCCGGGCACTCGGATCACGATGATCTACCCTGTGAGCGACGACATCACCGACATCCGCATCGGGGGTCCCGGTGGAATGCCCCTCGATCCCAACTGGGTGATCCCCGTCGGGGCGACGACCGGAGGGATCTGGGTCCAGAACCCCTGGGGTTCGGCCACCGGCCCGACGTTCACCGTCAAGCCGCTCGATCCCGTCACCGGGTCCAATCCGGCCGGCGCCGAGGTCGGAACCTCAGTCCAACTGTTCGGTCCCGATTTCGCCAACGTCAGTGCCGTCAAGTTCTCGAGCGGTGTCTCGGCGGCTTTCACCCCTGGGGCGACGACGATCACCGCGACGGTCCCGGCGGGGGCCGTCACCGGACCAATCACGATCCAGTGGACCTGTCCGAACACCCCTGGGCCGTCCACCGCTTCGGCCACGAGTGCGTACAGTTTCTACGTGGGAGCGGCACCGGCGGTGACCGGAATTGCGCCAACCAGCGGCCCGGTCGGGGCGCCGGTCGACATCACGGGCACCGGATTCGTCGATGCCGCGAGCGGAGGCGTCGTCAGGTTCAACGGCGTCAGCGCGAGCTACGTGTTTCACTCGGCCACGAGTCTCACCGCCACCGTGCCGGCCGACGCCACGACCGGTACGATCTCGGTCACAAACCCGACCGGAACGGGGTCGAGTCCCACACCCTTCGTCGTCTCAGGCGTGGTGAGTGTCGAGCCGATGCCTGTCTCCCTCTTCTTCGATCCGCCACGGCCCAATCCGACCTCGGACCAGGTCGAGTGGTCGTTCGGCCTGCCACAAGGAGCGCGCGTGAACCTCACCATGTTCGATCTCCACGGGGCACGCGTGCGCTCCCTGGCTAACGGCTGGCGCGACGCGGGATTCCACCATGTGTCCTGGAATGGACTGACGGACCGAGGCGAGCGCGTTCGTCCCGGGATCTACTACGGACGCTTCGAGGTCAACGCGCAGACCATGCTGAGGAAAGTGGTGCTGCTGAGATAGCCCGGCCCGGGCTTCGGCCAACTGTGCTCCTGAGTTGCGTGGCGCGCTCAGCCTACGCGATCGTTGCCCGAGCAGCGCGTGCCCCGGCTTTGAGCCCGGTTTCGAAAGGTACCCGAACTGTCCACTAAACCCTGGGAGCTCCAGAAGACTGGTTCGAGTCGCACAAGCTGCGGCCACTGATCGTCAGCGAGATCGGCGATCGCGCCCTCATCAAGGTACTCGGCGAGACTGGCGTGGGAGCGTTCGCGGGGCCTTCCGCCAGCGAGGCGGAAGTACTCGACCACTACCGGGTACGCGTGATCGGACGTGCGAGCACCCTCCGCCATCGGTTCTATGCGATCTCCGCGGAACGGCGCCTGAGTCACCCCGCCGTCGTCGCCATCGCCGACATGGCCCGGGAGATCACGTTTCGGCCTGCGAAGGGAAAGCCACGCGCCAAAGGCCGGTAGCCGTCTCGTTCATTGAGGGCTTCACCAAACAGGTCCGCCTCGGCAACCGGTCTCGCCGTGCGGTCTCGGAGAGAGAGGTGCGAGGTCGTTCAACCCCGAGTGCCCTTGGGGTCGGCCTGCACGCGTCGGCCCGCTCGCCTATAATGGCGACCATGTTGGCTAGGAATCCGGGTTGATGCGCGGATGGATGACCGAGGCCGAGTGAAGGGAGTCACCTGGAGGAGCCCCATGAACACCGTCCGATTTCCCGCGGCCGCCATGCTGGCGCTTGGTGCCGCCTGCCTCGCCGTCGCTTGTCCGGCCCCAGCGGCCCGCGCCGCAGAGGCGCCCCGCTTCGCCGTGCGGATCGAGGGCGGCCCCACGTGGCAGAGCCTCAACGACGTGCAAATCCCGAACGATGCCTCGGGAACCCGATTCTCGCTTTACGAACTACTAGGTTCGGGACCGTGGCTCGCGACCCGCGTCTACCTCACGTGGCGCACCGGAGAGCGGCACGCGCTGCGCGTGCTGGTGGCGCCGTTGGAGATCACCGGGACCGGCGTCTCCGGCCGGACGATCGACTTCGCGGGCGCCACCTATGCTTCCGACGTGCCCGTCGACGCGACGTACCGGTTCAACTCGTATCGACTCTCCTACCGCTACCGACTGCACGAGGGCGAGCGCTGGACGTGGTGGGCGGGATTCACCGCCAATGTGCGCGACGCGAAGATTGAACTCAGCCAGGGCGCCGTCACGAGCCACAAGACCGACCTCGGCTTCGTGCCGCTTCTTCACGTCGCGGGCGATTGGCGCTTCGCGCCGAGATGGCAACTGGGCCTCGATGCCGACGCGCTGGCCGGTGGCCCGGGCCGTGCCGAGGACGTCGCGCTCACGCTCGGCCGCGATCTCGGCGACGCCTGGACCCTGACCGCGGGCTACCGCATGCTCGAGGGCGGCGCCGACGTGGACGAGGTCTACGCGTTCGCGTGGTTCCATTACGCCGTAGTGGGGATCGAGCGCCGGTTCTGAGGAGCGCGGGGCTTCGCCCGGCGGGTGACCCGCATTTGGCCGATTGTCGGGGCTCGAATACTGATCAATCCACGGAGCCATATGTGGCTGTGTGCGGTCCACGCCTCACTCGCCTGGGGGCGGGAGAGACTCATCCTTGTTCAGGCGACGTTGGCCCCTTTTCGAGACAGATCTCGGCCAGAGAGGGCGGCGTTTTCGACGGTCCATGCTGCCTGACATTGGCGGACGAACTCGTTCCGCGTCAGGCGGCCGAGCATTCCGGCGAGTGCCGGCTGGTCTCGCCTGGCAGGGTGAGAGAGCGCGGCCCAGGTGAGGTTGTCACCGTTTGATGCCGAAGAGGACCCGCTGCCAGAACGTGCGGTACAGAATCGGCAGGAGGAACAGCTTCGCCCGCCGGCTCAGCTTCATGAACTGGAACTCGGCGTTCCGGATGCGGAAGCTGCGTGAGAAGTGCCGATTCACCTCATGGACCGGTGGGTAGTTCACGCCGTCGCGCATGAACTGCTCGTTGCGCTCCACCGTCTCCCGCACGGATAGCCCTTGCTGGAACCGGTTGCGGATCCCGAGCGCCGCCCAGAACACGAGCCACCAGCGAGGATGGAACCACGATGCCAAGGGCACGAAGAGATGGCCCTCGACCAGGCAGTACCGGGGGGGGAAGGTGTGGAGGAAGACCGCGCCGGGCTTCATGACGCGATGAAGTTCCGCGATTGTGCCCTCGAAGTCTTGGACGTGTTCGAAGACCTGGTCACTGATGACGACGTCGAACGTGGCATCGTCGAAGGGCAGGCGGTAGGGAGTTTCGATCCTGCGGAGGCGCCCGCCCGCTAGCATCTCGGCCGCCAGCTTCTGGTCCACCGAGTTTGCGTTGATCCCGGTATCAAAGTCGCAGCCCCAGCCGTCGAACCCACGCTCGCACGCCGCCTTGACCAGCCCCCCCGCTCCGCAACCCAGGTCGAGCACGCGGGCCCGGGGGCGAATTGGGGCGCCCAAGTCCTCTAAGATTCTCGCGTAGACGTCGAACCGTTCCACCGTAGGCTCCAGTCGCAGAAGGCAGGGTGTGGACGTGAGGTCGCAATCTTCCCGGTCAGGTGGACACTTGTAAACAACTCACGCGACGGAGCTGACGTTGGCCCCCTTTCGAGACAGATCTCAGCCAGAGAGGGCGGCGTTTTCGATGGCCCTCGCATCGCGTTCGTCGCATCACCTGCCGTGAGGGCACGGAACCATGCGCGTCCGCCACTTGCTCCGACTTGCTGCCCACGAAGACGGGTCAAGCACACCCGGTGGATAAAGATCCTCGTGATGCTGATCGTTGAGCCACTCGCGTCCATCCACGTGAGGCCAGTAGTAAGCCAGCGATCTTGGCTGTGCGAGCGCAGCCCGAGGAAACAGAAGACTGGCACAGAATATGTCGAGGAACAGCGGCTGCCGCATCGAGCAACCTCCAGCGCGGCGGATCCTGGCCACCGCGATCAACGCACGTCGTCGTCCCGAAGAGCGCCGGGACTCACGGGATGGCGGGAGATTCGACAGACCCCGTAGTTCGCGCGCCAGGCGCACAAGGCAATTTCGAGAAATAGGCTATACCCCTCCTGGGAGACGAGCAAGAGTGATGCGCCTCTGAATCCGAGGTCGCTGTGGGCCATTTGAGTGGACGACGTAGATCCTCACCTTGTAGACTTCGCGTTCCGTGTTGGCGATGTCGCGTCGGCTGACCCCACACGGCCCCGATCAAGACGTCCAGTGGGAAACATTGGAACTCGCCATGAACCCTGAGCTGATGGGACCCATCACGGCCGCCGGTCTCGAGTGGGTCGAGTGCCCCGTGTGCGAGACGCTCGACCAGGTTGAGACCCTCGACCGGCTGTCCGATGGCGAGGTGATCGTGCGCTGCCGCCGGTGTGGTCTCCTCTTCCTCAACCCGCACCTCGACGCTCAGGGTCTCGACGACCACTACCAGCCCAAGGAAATCGAGGTTGATACCGTGTGGGGCGAGCCGTTTGGGGCGCGCCGGTTCAACTCCGAGCTTTACGAGCGATCGGGCACCTGCAGGGACATGAGGCGGCGGATCGAACTCGTCCGGCGTCACGTTCCGTCCGGCCGTCTGCTCGACGTCGGTTGCTCGATCGGGCTGATGCTCTACGAGGCCGAACGGGCCGGCTATCAAGCGGTCGGGATCGACATCTCCACCAAGCTCGTCGACTACGCCCGCGACGTATTCAAGGTGGACGCGCGGCTCGGGCAGTTCGAGGCGGTCTCGGGGGAGGTCGGCAGTTTCAGCGCGGCCGTGATCTGGGACGTGCTCGAACACCTGCCATACCCGGGGCACACGTTGTCGCTCATCGGGTCTCAGCTCGAGATGGGGGGCTACGTTTTCGGCCAGATCCCCAATGCGGACGGTCTCGGGAACCGATTCAAGACCTGGATGAGCCTCTCCGGGCTCCGGCGCAAGCGTTGGTCTCATTTCGGCATTCCGATGCACATCATGTGGTTCAACCCGCGCAATCTCGGGCAGCTGCTTGGGAAGTGCGGTTTCGAGGTCGTCGAGATGGGAGCCTGGTCACACTTGCGTAAGCAGGCAAAACCCGGCTTGCTCCAGCGCATCATCAGCTACCCGCTCGAGCGCGCACGGACCACCTCTTACTTCTGGTTTGTCGCCCGCAAGATCGCCGAGCCACCGGCGCACCGCCTGGTCCCCCCGCGGCGATGGTCGAGCGCGCCCGACTGAGACGCCGCCGCCGGGTCTGGATCGGGCTCATCCTGCTCGCGGCAATCTACGGCGCGGTTATCGTCCCGCGCGCCGCGAAAGACGACTTCCTCGTTTTCCATCGCGCAGGGCGCGCCGTGCTCGAAGGACGCTCTCCTTACCAGGATCCCTACTACCTCTACCCGCCGGTCGTAGCGTACGCGTTCGCGCCCCTGGCGCTCGTGCCGCCGCTTGCCGCCTCGGCGCTGTGGTACGCGCTCAGCCTCGGCGCGCTGGTCGCGATCGCGGTGCTGTCGGTCGAGGCGGCCACGGGCTCGATGATGGCTCCCGCTTCGCGCTACGTGCTGCCCCTGGTGGCGAGCTCGCGGCTCTGGACCAACAACCTCGAGCACGGACAGACGAACTTGATCCTGGCTGCCCTCCTGATGTTTGCCTTCCGCGCCAGACGACTTGGTGGACACGCGCGGGCCGGTGCGCTCGTCGCCGTCGCCGGGACGATCAAGCTCTTTCCCTATGCGTCCCTGCTCTACTTCGAGACCCGGCGCGGCGCGAGGACGGTGCTGCTGTCCGCGCTCGCGATCACCGCACTGCTTTGGGCACTGCCCTCGCTCCGAGCGGAGATCGGGAACACGTCGGACATCGCCGCCTTCCGCGCCCGCACCCTGGACCGGTTCGCCCCCGGCCAGGTGGTGCAGCCTGGTACCTGGAACCAATCCCTCGCGGCCATGGTGGCGCGCGTGGCCCCGGCTTCCGCGAAGGAGTGGGAGGTCGGGGGCGCGACCGCCCTCGTCCAGGCGATGGTCGTCGCGCTCCTGCTTGTTGTCCTGTGGCGATCCCGCTCCAGGGGGCCATCGGGCGACGGCGACCGGACGCTGGACTTCGCGGCCTTCGCGGCGTGTCTCGCGGCCATGCCGCTGGTCTCGGGGCTGAGCTGGAAAGCGCACTTCACGATGCTCCTGCCCGGATGGTTCGCGCTGCTCGCCCCCGAGAGCTGGGAGGGAAGAGTGTCTGCCCGCACCTCGCGCTGGGTGCGGGCTGCCGCGCTGGGAACCGGTCTCGCGCTCGTGCTCACGGCGGACGGCCTGGTGGGTATGCGCGTGGCGGAAGCCTTCCAAAGCGGCTCGGGTTTCGCGCTCGCCGGGCTCGCGGTATTCGGCCTCCTGCTCTTCCTGGCGACACGCTCCCGGGCCGGTGGACGGGTCGAGCCTGGTGGCCCCCTGGATCGAGCGGCGACAGCTACACGAGTGTCGACGACTGATGCTTGACATTGCGCACCACCGAGCGTAGGGTCTCTCCTTCTCGCGCCTCTCGGCGGCCGCGAGTCTTCCCGGTGCCCACCGGGGTATCCCTCACCGAGTCGAGAATCGACCGCCGTTTCGGGCCTGCTGTCCTATCCCCCCCCTAGGCCAACGCATAGCACCCTTCCGAACGACGCGCCGACCACTTCATCGCTCCATTAATGCGAGGACGTGCGTCATGAAAAACGGCTTCATTGCTCTCGCTGCCTGTCTTGGACTCGGAATGATTGTCGTCTCCCTGCCCGCGCCGGCCCACGACGTGGACGGTG